>ENA-UOUJ01000813-UOUJ01000813.1-activated-sludge-metagenome-genome-assembly--contig:-NODE-813-length-18506-cov-6.547233_pt1 | contig 18506 bp, 15 predicted proteins | sample MGYA00249839_ERZ747224 | MGnify/ENA primary metagenome ERZ747224 (study PRJEB28782, sample SAMN03220277) | activated sludge metagenome | biome: wastewater; feature: sewage sludge; material...
CGAAGGCGCGGCCGCGGTGCTCGAAGCTCTCGAACTGGTCGAAGCTGGCGCAGGCGGGGGCGAGGAGGACGACCTCGCCCGCCTCGGCTTCCGCGAGCGCGGCGGTCACGGCGGCGGCGAGGGTGCCGGAGACGACGTGCGGGGTGTCGCCGAGGGTGGCGGCGAACGCTGGGGCGGCCTCGCCGATCAGGTAGGCCTTGGCGAGGCGGGGGAAGAGCGGGCGGAGCGGCTCGATGCCGCCCTCCTTGGCGCGGCCGCCGGCGATCCAGCGGATGCGGTCGAAGGAGAGGAGCGCCTTCTCGGCGGCGTCGGCGTTGGTGGCCTTCGAGTCGTTGACGATGCGGATGCCCTTCCAGGTGGCGACGAGCTGGCTGCGGTGGGCGAGGCCGGGATAGGTGGCGAGGGCGGCCTCGATCTGCCGGGGGGCGAGGCCGAGGGTGCGGGCGGCGGCGTAGGCGGCGCAGGCGTTCTGGTGGTTGTGGGCGCCGGGGAGGGTGAGCATGGGGCGGAGGTCGATGGAGGCGACCTGGCGGCCGTGGCGCCACTCGGCGAGGAAGCCCTTGCGGGCGGTGACGTTCCAGCCGGGGGTGGCGAGCTTGCGGGTGACCGAGATCTCGATGACCGGGTCGCCGCTGCCGGCCTCCTCGCGCATGCTGTTGGCGAGGAAGCGGCCCTCGTTCTCGTCGACGCCGATGATGGAGCGGGAGGGGCCGCCCTGGGTGAAGAGGCGGCGCTTGGCGGCGAAGTAGCCGCCGAGGCCGCCGTGGCGGTCGAGGTGGTCGGGGGTGAGGTTGAGGAAGACGGCGATGTCGGGCTGCAGCGCGCGGGCGAGCTCGATCTGGTAGGAGGAGAGCTCCATGACGACGACCATGCCGTCCTCAGCCGGGTCGAGGTCGAGGACGCCGCGGCCGATGTTGCCGCCGACCTGGACCGGGCGGCCGGCGGCGGCGAGGACGTGGGCGGTGAGGGCGGTGGTCGTCGACTTGCCGTTCGAGCCGGTGATGGCGACGACCTGGGGGGTGCGATCGAAGCGGTCCCATTCCGGGGTGGCGAAGGAGCGGAAGAAGAGGCCGATGTCGTTGTCGACGGCGACGCCGGCGTCCCAGGCGGCGGCGATGGCCGGGTGGGGCGCGGGGTAGAGATGCGGGATGCCGGGGGAGACGATCACCGCCTTCACCCCCTCCCAGGAGCGGGCGCGGGTGAGGTCGGCGAGCGGGATGCCGTCGGCCTCGGCGGCGGCGCGGGCGGCGGGGCTGTCGTCCCAGGCGAGGACCTCGGCACCGCCGGCGACGAGCGAGGCGATGGCCGGGCGGCCGGAGCGGCCGAGGCCGAGGACGGCCACCCGGTGGCCGGCGTAGCCGCGGACCGGGATCATGGGAGGGGGCGCGAAATCGGGGATTTCGCGCGCGAAACTATAACTAAGCGCATGATATAACAGGGATTCGTCGGGTTAATGGATCGTTACCGCTCGCGGGGAGGGCAGCGCCCGCCGCGCGGGGTGGGTGGGCGGGAGCGTGGCGGGCGCTGCCCGGGGCCGGGATCATCGGAGCTTCAGGGTGGCCATGCCGATCGTCGCCAGGATCAGCGAGACGATCCAGAAGCGGATCACGATCTGCGATTCCTTCCAGCCGAGCTTCTCGAAATGGTGGTGGATCGGGGCCATCAGGAAGACGCGCTTCTGGGTGCGCTTGTAGTAGAGCACCTGGATGATGACCGACAGCGCCTCGACGACGAAGAGGCCGCCGATGATCGCCAGCACGATCTCGTGCTTGGTGGCGACCGCGATCGCGCCGAGCGCGCCGCCGAGGGCGAGCGAGCCGGTGTCGCCCATGAAGACCGCGGCCGGCGGGGCGTTGTACCAGAGAAAGCCGAGACCGCCGCCGATCAGCGCCGCGACGAAGACGAGGAGCTCGCCCGTCTCCGGCACGTAGTGGACGCCGAGGTATTCGGTGAAGTCGACGCGGCCGACGGCGTAGGCGATGACCCCGAGCGAGCCGGCGGCGATCATCACCGGCATGATCGCGAGGCCGTCCAGGCCGTCGGTCAGGTTGACGGCGTTGGCGGCGCCGACGATCACCAGCATGGCGAAGGGGACGAAGAACCAGCCGAGGTTCAGCAGCAGGCCCTTGAAGACCGGGAAGGCGAGCTGGCCGCTGAGCTCGGCGGGATGGAGATACATCGCCCAGGCGGCGGCGATGGCGGCGATGACGAAGCCGGCGACGAGGCGCACCCGGCCGGAGACACCGGCGTGGGTCTGCCGGGAGACCTTGGCATAGTCGTCGGCGAAGCCGATGAGCCCGAAGGCGAGCGTCACGAACATCACCAACCAGACGTAGCCGTTCGACCAGCGCGCCCAGAGCAGCGTCGAGACGAGGAGCGCCGAGAGGATGAGGAGCCCGCCCATGGTCGGGGTGCCCTTCTTGGTGATGAGGTGCCCCTCGGGCCCGTCGCTCCTGATCGGCTGGCCGCGGCCCTGGCGCACGCGCAGGATCTCGATCAGCGGCCGGCCGAAGAGGAAGCCGAAGACGAGCGCGGTGAAGAAGGCGCCGCCGGCGCGGAAGGTGATGTAGCGGAAGACGTTGAGGGCGCTCAGGTTCTGAGACAGCTCGGCCAGGTAGTAGAGCATGCGGCGGCTATTCCTCCGGTCCGTCCGGGATCGCCTCGGCGGGGCGGGCCTCGCCGAGACGCTTGATCGCCTCGACGACCTGCCCGACGCGCGAGCCGTACGAGCCCTTGACCATGGCGATGTCGCCGGCGTCGAGGAGCCGGCGGGCGCGGGCGGCCATCGCCGCGGCGTCCTCGAACCACTCGCCGCGCGCCGCCGGCGGCAGGGCGTCGTGCAGGGCGCGCATCCGCGGGCCGGCGCAATGGACGATCGTCTCCGGGCCGATCGCCGGGGCGAGGCCGGCGTGGAGCTCGCGCTCGCGCGGCCCGAGCTCGAGCATGTCGCCGAGGAAGGCGACGCGGCGGCCGCGGGAGACGCGGCCCTGGCCGTGCTCGGGCTGCTGGCGGGCGAAGACCTCGAGCGCGGCGCGCATGGCGGCCGGGTTGGCGTTGTAGCTCTCGTCGATGAGGGTGATCGCGCCGTCGAGGCCGCCAGGGCCGAGGCGGACGGTCCAGCGCGCGCCGCGGCCCTCGGGCGCCTGCCAGGCGGCGAGCGCGATGGCGGCGCGGGCGATGTCGCCGCCGAGGGCCTCGACGGCGGCGAGGATGCCGAGGGCGTTCATGGCGAGGTGCCGTCCAGGCGCGGCGAGGCGGAAGAAGAAGGGCCGGCCGTGGGCGATGGCCTCGACGCAGGTCGAGGCGGTGCCGACCTTGACCTCGGCGAGGCGGAACTCCGGGCGCCCGGTGGCGCCGAAGCGGACCGGCCGCGCGCCGGCGCGGCGGGCGCTGGCGAGCAGGATCGGGTAGGTCTCGATGTCGCGGTTGACGACCGCGGTGCCGCCGGGCTCGAGGCCGGCGAAGATCGCCGCCTTCTCGCGGGCGATGCCGCGGACGTCCTCGAAGGCGGCGAGGTGGACGGCGGCGACGGTGGTGACGAGGGCGACGTGCGGGCGGGCGAGTTCGGCGAGCGGGGCGATCTCGCCGGGCGCGTTCATGCCGATCTCGACGACGGCGAAGTCGCTGCCGGCCGGCATGCGGGCGAGGGTGAGCGGCACGCCCCAGTGGTTGTTGAAGCTCCTGTCGGCGGCGTGGACCTTGCCCTGGGCGCCGAGGGCGGTGCGCAGCATCTCCTTGCTGCCGGTCTTGCCGACCGAGCCGGTGACGGCGACGAGCCGGCCGGCGAAGCGGGTGCGGGCGGCGCGGGCGAGGGCGCGGAGCGCCTGGAGGACGTCGGGGACGAGGAGGAGGGGGGCGTCCGCGGGGACGTTCTCCGGTCGGCGCGAGACGAGGGCGGCGGCGGCGCCGCGGGCGAGCGCGTCGGCGACGAAGTCGTGGCCGTCGCGGGCGGCGGAGAGCGCGACGAAGAGGTCGCCCGGCGCCAGGGTGCGGGTGTCGATGGAGACGCCGGTGGCGCTCCAGTCCCGGTCGCTCGCGCCGCCGGTGGCGGCCACCGCCGCGTCGCGGGTCCAGAGGGTCATGCGCCGAAGCCGTCGAGGGCGGCGACCGCGACGCTCGCCTGCTCGAGGTCGTCGAAGGGGAGGATGTCGTGGCCGATGATCTGGCCGGTCTCGTGGCCCTTGCCGGCGATGAGGAGGGCGTCGCCGGGCTGGAGGGCGTCGACGGCGGTGAGGATCGCCTCGGCGCGGTCGCCGATGTCGGTGGCCTCGGGGGCGCCCTCGCGCACGGCGGCGCGGATCGCGGCCGGGTCCTCGGTGCGCGGGTTGTCGTCGGTGACGTAGACGAGGTCGGCGGCCTCGGCGGCGGCCTTGCCCATCAGCGGGCGCTTGCCGCGGTCGCGGTCGCCGCCGGCGCCGAAGACGACGATGAGCCGGCCCATGACGTGCGGGCGGAGCGCGTTGAGGGCGGTGGTCAGCGCGTCGGGGGTGTGGGCGTAGTCGACGAAGACGGCGGCGCCGTTGGCGCGCGTGGCGGCGCGCTCCATGCGGCCGCGGACGGTGCGGATGCCGGGGAGTGCGCCGATGACGGCGGCGGCGGGGCTGCCAGAGCCGATGGCGAGGCCGGCGGCGACGAGCGCGTTGTGGGCCTGGAAGCCGCCGATGAGCTCGAGGCGGACCTTGTGGGACTTGCCGTCCCAGGCGAAGAGCAGCTCCTGGCCGGTGGCGTCGAACCGCTGGCCGATGACGCGCAGCGTGCAGCCCTCGGCGTGGCCGACGGTGAGGACGCGCTGGCCGCGGTCCTTGGCCAGCGTGCGGACGCGGGGGCCGTGCGGGTCGTCGAGGTTGACGACGGCGGTGCCGTGGCGGGGGAGGACGCGGGTGAAGAGGCCGAGCTTGGCCTGGAAGTAGGCCTCGAAGTCGGGGTGGTAGTCGAGGTGGTCGCGGGTGATGTTGGTGAAGCCGGCGGCGGTCAGGTGCACGCCGTCGAGGCGGTACTGGTCGAGGCCGTGGCTCGAGGCCTCCATGGCGGCGTGGGTGACGCCCTTGTCGGCGAGGTCGGCGAGGAGGCGGTGGAGCTGCACCGGCTCGGGCGTGGTGTGCGAGAGCGAGGCGGAGACGGCGCCCTCGACGCCGACGGTGCCGAAGTTGACCGCGGTCTCGCCGAGCGCCTCCCAGATCTGGCGGGTGAAGCTGGCGCAGGAGGTCTTGCCGTTGGTGCCGGTGACGGCGACCACGATCTCGGGCTGGGTGCCGTAGAAGCGGCGGGCGGCGGTGGCGAGCGCCCGGCGGGGGGTGTCGCTGAGGATGACGGGGACGGCGAGCGGGCCCTCGGCCTCGGCGATGGCGAGGCCGGCGGGGTCGGTGAGGACGGCGACCGCGCCCATGCGGAGCGCGTAGGGGATGAACTCGGCGCCGTGCATCCGGCTGCCGGGGAGGGCGGCGAAGAGGTGGCCGGGGCGGGTCTCGCGGCTGTCGGCGGAGAGGCCGGTGATCTCGGGCAGCGCGCCCGACCAGTCGCCGGCGCGCCTGGTCCCGGCGAGGAGGCCGAGCGCCTCGAAGCCCGTCAGCTTGTCCGTCCTGTCCGTGCCGGTCATGGTCACCTTGCGCTGGCGGGCGCCCCCTCGGCGACCCGGCTATTCGTTTCCTGCGAGCGTGTAAAGCAGCGGCGCGCCGTCCTCGGGAGAGCCGATCGGGCGCATCCCCATCACCGGGGCGAGCCGGCGGACGGCGTGGGCGAGCACCGGCGCGGCGGTGAGGCCGGCGGTGCGGAAGGAGGTCTTGTTGATGACGGCGGTGGGCTCGTCGAGGGCGATGACGAGAACGTACTTGGGGTCCGAGGCGGGGAAGAAGGAGGCGAAGGTGGCGATGGTCTTGTCGCGGGCGTAGCCGCCCCAGGCGTTCGGCTTGTCGGCGGTGCCGGTCTTGCCGCCGACCTCGTAGCCCTCGACGTTGGCGGACTTGGCGGTGCCGCGCACCACGACCTGGCGCATCATGTCGCGGAGCTGCTGCGAGGTGCGGGGCGAGATCACCCGGTCGGCCTCGGTCGGGCGCTCGTTGCTGGCGATGATGCTCGGGTGGATGCGCAGGCCGCCGTTGACCAGCGCGGCGTAGCCGGCGGCGAGATGCAGCGGCGTCACCGCCATGCCGTGGCCGTAGGAGATGGTGATGGTGGAGAGGTCGCTCCACTTCTGCGGCAGGAGCGGGGCGGTGCGGCCGGCCTCGACGAGCTCGACCGGCGAGGCGTCGAGGAGGCCGATCCTGCGGAAGAACTCCTGCTGCCGGGTGGCGCCGAGCATCATGCCGATGTGTGCGGCGCCGATGTTGGAGGACTTCACCAGCACGTCCTCGACGCTGAGGCGCGAACCGTAGTCGTGGAAGTCGCGGATGGTGAAGCGGCCGTAGCGCATCGGCGACTTCGAGTCGACGAGCGTCTGCGGCGAGACGAGGCCGGCCTCGAGCGCCATGGCGACGGTGAAGACCTTGAAGACCGAGCCGAGCTCGTAGCGCCCCTGCGCGGCGCGGTTGAAGAGCGGGCTGTCGGCCGGGTCGCCGGAGGTGGGCAGCGGCGGGCGGACGTTGGGGTCGAAGTCGGGGAGGCTGGCGAGGGCGCGGATCTGGCCGGTGTCTGCCTCCATCAGGATGCCGACGGCGCCCTTGGCGCGCATCTCCTTCATGCCCTGGCCGAGCACGTCCTCGAGCGCGGTCTGCGCCTTGAGGTCGATGGAGAGGCGGAGCGGACGGTCGACGGTTTCGGGGTCGCGCAGCCGCTCGTCGAAGACGCGCTCGACGCCGGCGGTGCCGATGACCTCGGCGGCGCGCACCCCCTCGCGGCCGAAGCTGGCGCCGCCGAGGACGTGGGCGGCGAGCGGGCCGTTCGGGTAGAGGCGCGTCTCGCGCGGGCCGAAGAGGAGGCCGGGCTCGCCGAGGTCGTGCACGAGCTGGCGCTGCTCGGGGGAGATCGACTTCTCGATCCACATGAACTTGCGGCCGTCGGTCAGGCGGCGCGCCAGCTCGTCGGCGTCGAGATCGGGGAAGATGCCGGCCAGCCCCTCGGCCGCGGCCACCGGGTCGATCATCTGCGCCGGCTGGGCGTAGAGCGAGGCGGTGACGATGTTGGTGGCGAGGATGTTGCCGTTGCGGTCGACGATGTCGGCGCGCCGGGTGTGGATCGGCTCGGCCGGCATGCCGCCGCGCGGCTCGACCGGCACGGCGGCGGAGAGGAGCGCCATGCGGCCGGCGACGGTCGAGAAGCCGAGGATGAAGGCGACGCCGAGCAGCAGAAGCCGCGTCTCGGCCTTGACCCGCTCGGCGCGGTGGCGCGCGGCGAGCCGGGCGGCCCGCTCCTCGGCCTCGACGAGGTTCGGGTCGGTGCCCTCGGCGCGGGCGCTGAGGATGCGGGCGAGCGGGCGGAGCGGGCGTCGGATCACGGGCGGGCTCCGGTCGGGATCGGCTTCGGGGTGCCCTCGTCGGAAGCGACGAGGGGGTCGGGCTCGGGCGGGAAGGCGACCATCGTCACCTCGCCGAACTGTTCGGGGGTGAGCTCGGCGAGGCCGAGCTCGGCGGCGTTGGCGGCGACGAGGGCGGCGAGCCGGTCGGGGCGGTTGAGGTAGGCCCATTCGGCGTTCAGCACCGCGATCGCCTCGCGCTCGTGGGCGATCTGCTTGCGCAGCTCATCGAGCCGGCCCATCGCCTCCTGCGTCGCGTAGTTCACCCGGTAGGCCCATGTGGCGGAGACGACGACGAGCACCGCCGCCGAGAGGTGGAGGACGATCCTCATGCCAGGCCCTCGAGCGCGAGCCGCGGCAGGCCGAGGGCGCGGGGATCGACCGGCGCGGCGGGGGTGTCGAGGCGGCGGGCGACGCGGAGCCGGGCCGAGCGGGCGCGCGGGTTGGCGGCGACCTCGGCGGCGTCGGGCGCGATCGGCTTGCGGGTGACGAGCTCGAAGCCGGGCGCCTCGCCGGGCGTCTCCGGGGCATGGCGGCTGCCGCGCGGGGCGGCGCCGGAGCGCAGCGCGAGGAAGCGCTTCACGACCCGGTCCTCGAGCGAATGGAAGGTGACGACGGCGAGCCGGCCGCCGGGGGCGAGCGCGGCCTCGGCGCCGGCGAGGCCGCGGGCGAGCTCGCCGAGCTCGTCGTTGACCGCGATGCGCAGCGCCTGGAAGCTGCGGGTGGCCGGGTGCGGCTGGCCGGGCTTCGGGCGCGGCAGCAGCCGTTCGAGGAGGCCGGCGAGCTGCAGGGTGGTGGTGAAGGGGGCGGCCTTGCGGTCCTGCACGATGGCGCGGGCGATGCGCCGCGAGGCGCGCTCCTCGCCGTATTCGTAGAGGATGGTGGCGAGCTCGGCCTCGGGGAGGCGGTTGACGAGGTCGGCGGCGGTCGGGCCGCTCTGGCTCATGCGCATGTCGAGCGGGCCGTCGCGGAGGAAGGAGAAGCCGCGGCCGGCCTGGTCGAGCTGCATCGAGGAGACGCCGATGTCGAGCACGACGCCGTCGAGCGCGGGGGCGCCCGCCGCGGCGGCGATCGCGGCGAGATCGCCGAAGCGGCCGGGGACGAGCGTCAGCCGCTCGCCGAAGGCGGAGGCCCAGGCGGCGGCGCGCTCGAGCGCCTCGGGATCGCGGTCGATGCCGATGACCCGCGCGGCGCCGGCGTCGAGGAGGGCACGGGCGTAGCTGCCGGCGCCGAAGGTGCCGTCGAGCCAGGTGCCGGAGACGGGGGCGACCGCGCGCAGGAGGGGCGCGAGGAGGACCGGCACGTGCGGAGTTCCGGGCGGGGCGATGGGGGCCATCATCATGACCGGCCCTCGCGGTCCATCGCGTCGAGGAGGGCGAAGGGGTCGCCGCCCTCGTCGAGGCCCTCGCGCCAGGCGTCGATGCCGGCCATGTCGTCCTGGTAGGCCTTGGGCGCCCAGACCTGGAAATGCTCGCCCATGCCGGCGAAGAGCGCCTCGTCGGTGAGGCCGAACATCTCGCGCAGGCGCTGCGGCAGGACGATGCGGCCGTTCTCGTCGACCTGGGCATAGACCGACTGGGTGTTGAGGAGCCGCTCGAGGGCGCGGCGTTCCCTGGAGAAGGCGGGGAGCCGGGCGACCTTCTCGTCGAGCCTGGCCGCGCCTTCGAGGGTGTAGCCCTCGAGGCAGTGGCCGGACGGCATGCCGTAGATGAGGACGAAGGTCGGGTTCAGCCCCTCGGTCCAGTCCGGGTCGCCTTCCTCGATCACGCGGCGAAAGGGGGCGGGAACCGACACGCGGCCCTTCTGGTCCACCTTGTGGACCGATTCGCCCCTGAACCGCCGCAACACCGGCACGCTACTCCTGTCCCGTCGGCGAAGTCCCTCCGGAAGCAAATGGCGGGCCGTGCTGCCTCACGGCACGACCCGCCACCTGGTCCCTCTCTGGGTCCTCGCGCCCGGCCGCCCCCTGCTCGTTCGTGGGTCCTTGCCGGGTCTTGCTTCGTCTTTGGAAGAACTGTGGGCCTGTATGAAACCTGCCGGGTTTCTGTTTCGGGTCTTGTCGCCCTTGATCGAATTACCACTGCCCTTCCGTGCTTCATTGGATAGCATGGGAGCACATGGGTTTCAATGGATTTTTGTGGGAATTCTTGGACGTGAGCGCTTTCGAGTTTCCCGATCACGCGGATGTTCCCGTAAGGTTCGAATCCTGGTCCAGTTCTTGGTTGCTGCGCCGCAGCAGAACACAAGATGATGTGCTCTACCTGGCGTTTTATCCCGGCGCAAGATTATCGTTAAAGTTGTTCCCAGCCGCGTGATCGGCGGCCGCCGGCGGCGAATCGCCTGCCTTTCCCATGCCGTTCCATGCGTGGCGGCCTTGGGGGAAGAGTCGCGCGGATGGCCTGTAAGCCGGATTCTGTGACGGCCCCGGGGGGCCGCCGATGGCCATTCATCTCGGCCCGCCGTCGCCGGCGGGCTCGGGCAGCCAACCCGGATCGCTCGGGCGGGAGAACCCTGGGGGACCTCTCTCTCGATCGGACCCCCGCGCGATCCCTATTTGGCCTTGCTCCTGGCGGGGCTTGCCGTGCCACCGACGTTGCCGCCGGCGCGGTGGGCTCTTACCCCACCGTTTCACCCTTGCCGCCGGGTTTCCCCGGAGGCGGTCTCTTCTCTGTGGCGCTTTCCCTCGGGTTACCCCGGGCGGGCGTTACCCGCCGCCATTTCTCCCTGGAGTCCGGACTTTCCTCGACCCTTTCGGGCCGCGGCCATCCGGCCATCCGCGCGTGCCCCTTATGTGGGAACGCGGCGGCGGTCAACGCAAGCCCGCATCGCGGCGACGTCAGTGGAATCGGGGGCGGGATCGGGCGCGCCTGCCGCCCAGGGGCGGAAGCGGAGCCGGGCGGCGGCCAGCACGAGCCCCCAGTCGCCGGCGGGGGCGGCGTAGCCGGCTGCATGCGCGGCGGCGCGGAAGTGGTCCCAGCCGGCGGAGGGGGCGGGTTCCGTGTCATCGGCGTCGGGCCAGACGGCACGGCCGCCGAGGGCGAGGCGGCGCCAGTCGAACTTGGGGCCGGGGTCGGACTTGCGCTCGGGCGCCATGTCGGAATGGGCGATGACCCCGGCGGGGGGGATCGACCAGCGCGCCATGATGCCGTCGAGGAGGGTCTCGAGCGCGGCCATCTGCGGCTCGGGGAAGGGCGGGAAGCCGGCGAGCGGGCCGGCGTTGGCGAGCTCGATGCCGATGGAGCGGGAGTTCACGTCCCCTGCCCCGCCCCAGGAGCCGGTGCCGGCGTGCCAGGCGCGCCCGGTCTCGGGCACCAGGCGCCAGGTGCGGCCGTCCTCGGCGACGAGGTAGTGGGCGGAGACCTCGGCGGCGGGATCGCAGAGCCGCTCGAGCGCCGCCTCGGCGGTCAGCATGGCGGTATGGTGCAGGACGACGAGCTCCGGCCGCAGGCCGTCGCGGCGCGGGCCGAAGTTGGGGCTGGACCGCTCGATGATTTCCATGCGCTTCTCGGGGGATGTCATGCCGCCCCTCGCCGCTGCAGAACCGCGTCGCCCCGGACGGGAGCCTCAATGCGGTCGCGGCGCGCGGGACGCTGATGGGCAACCGCGGCGGTCGGCTGCACCGGGCGGACGGAACGCTCGGCCGTGCGCGCTGGCGGAGCCGGGCGTGGATCGCCTGCCTGACCGAGTTCCGGGGGCGGCACCGCGCGGTCTGGGGCGAGAGCTACAGCGAGATCTTCTTCCTCGACGAGGCGACGGCGCTCGCCGCCGGGCACCGGCCCTGCTTTGAATGCCGGCGCGCCGAGGCGCTGGCCTTCGCGGCGGCCTGGGGAGAGCCGGCGCCGCGCGCCGGGGAGATGGACGCGGTGCTGCACGCCGAGCGGCTCGGGCCGCGCCAGCGGATCGCCTTCGGGGCGCTGCCGGAGGGGGCGATCTTCGCGGCGGCGGAGGGGTTCCACCTGCGCACCGAGAGGGGTGCGCTCCTCTGGAGCTTTGCCGGCTATCGGCCGGCGCGGCGCTTCGCGGCAGAGGAGATCGTGCAGGCGGTCACGCCGGCGCACGTGCGCGCGGCGCTGGCGCAGGGCTATCGCCCGCGGCTGCACCCGAGCGCGGCGGCTCAGTTGAGCGCGCGGTAGGGAGCGGGGTCCCACTTGCAGGCGAAGCCGTCGCCGTCGGGGTCGATGCCGTAGCGATCCTGCTCCGGGCCGCCGCCGGCGAGGAAGGCGCGCTGGGCGGCGTCCGAGTCGCGGAAGCGGCCGCAGTTGCCGACGCCGGTCACCCGCGCCGCCGCCCCGCGCGGATAGATCGACTGGCCGATGGAATTCGAGGTCTGCTTGGCGAAGAGGGCGATGTTGACCCCGTCGACCCGGTTCGGCAGCGGCCCCGGCTGCACCACGACCAGCTGGTCGCGCGCGGAGGCGAGCTCGCGCTCGGCGATGGCGGCATCGATCTTCTGCTGCTCGAGCGTCCACTGCATCAGGTTGATGCGGTCCTGGTCGAGCGCCGCGCCGGTGCCGGTGGTCGAACCGGCGAGCGCGACCTGGGTCGGCTGGCCGCTCTCGTCGAGGGCACCCGCGACCGTGGTCGAGAAGTCCCCGCCGCCATAGGTCGAGGCGTTGCCGGCGACCGGCACCTCGGTGATGACGCCGTCGGACGGGACGGTGACCGCCCCGCCGGCGCAAGCGGCCAAGGCACTGCAGGCAAGGATCGTCAGAATTCGCATGGGTGGTCTGCCTTTTCGCCCTCAACGGCCAGTTTCGTGTGCTCTTACCACCATTTTTCCGGCTTTGCAGCAAATCCGCTCGCGCGCTCGAGAGCGAAGGCCACGTCGAGCATTCCCGCCTCGTCCCAGGGGCGGCCGATCACCTGCAGGCCGAGCGGGAGCCCGCGCCCGTCCAGCCCCGCCGGCACCGCGGCGCCGGGCAGCCCGGCGAGGTTCACCGTCACGGTGAAGACGTCGTTGAGGTACATCTGCACCGGATCGGCGTCGGCCATCTCGCCGATGCCGAAGGCGGCCGAGGGGGTCGCCGGGGTGAGGATCGCGTCGATCCCCTCCGCGAAGGCCGTCTCGAAGTCGCGCCGGATCAGCGTGCGGACCTTCTGCGCCCGGAGGTAGTAGGCGTCGTAGTAGCCGGCGGAGAGGACATAGGTGCCGATCATCACCCGCCGGCGCACCTCGGGGCCGAAGCCCTCGGCGCGCGTGCGCTCGTACATGGCGGTGATGCCTTCGTTCGCGCCGATCTTCGCCCGATGCCCGTAGCGGACCCCGTCGTAGCGGGCGAGGTTCGAGGAGGCCTCGGCCGGGGCGATCACATAGTAGGCGGGCAGCGCGTACCTGGTGTGCGGCAGCGAGATCTCGACGATCTCGGCGCCGGCGGCGCGCAGCCAGTCGGCGCCCTGGTGCCAGAGCGCCTCGATCTCGGCCGGCATCCCCGCGACGCGGTACTCCTTCGGGATGCCGATCCGCTTGCCGCGCATGTCGCCGACCAGCGCGGCCTCGAAGTCGGGCACCGGGGCGGGCGAGGAGGTCGAATCCTTCGGATCGTGCCCGGCCATGGCGCGCAGCATGATGGCCGCGTCGCGCACCGTCCTGGTCATCGGGCCGGCCTGGTCGAGCGAGGAGGCGAAGGCGATGATCCCCCAGCGCGAGCAGCGCCCGTAGGTCGGCTTCACCCCGACGATGCCGGCAAAGGCCGCCGGCTGGCGGATCGAGCCGCCGGTGTCGGTGCCGGTGGCGCCGAGGCAGAGGTCGGCCGCGACCGCTGCCGCCGAGCCGCCGGAGGAGCCGCCGGGGGTGAGCGGCGCCGGATCGCCCTGGCGCCGCCAGGGGCTGATCGCCGGGCCGTAGGCGGAGGACTCGGTCGAGCTGCCCATGGCGAATTCGTCCATGTTGAGCTTGCCGAGGCAGATGGCGCCCGCTTCCCAGAGCTTGCGGGTCACCGTGCTCTCGTAGGGCGGGCGGAAGCCTTCGAGGATGCGCGAGGCGGCCCGGGCCGGCTCGTCCTCGACGCAGAAGAGATCCTTGATCCCGAGCGGGATGCCGCAGAGGTCGGGGGCGTCCCCCTCCTTCAGCCGCGCGGCGGCGAGGGTCGCCTGGTAGCGCGCCTTGTCCGCGGTCAGCGCCGAGAAGGCGTTGAGGGGCGCGGAGGCCTCGGCCGCGGCGAGGCAGGCCTCGGTCAGCTCGATCGCGCCGATCTCGCCGGCGCGCAGCGCCCGGCGGGCCTCGGCGATGGTGAGCGACGGCAGCCCGCTCACTCGACCACCTTCGGAACGGTGAAGAAGCCGGCGCGCGCGTCCGGCGCATTCTCGAGCACCTTGTCGGGATAGCCGCCGTCGGTCACCTCGTCGGCACGCCAGGGGAGCTTCATCGGCGTCACCGAGGTCATCGGCTCCACGCCCTCGACATCGACCTCGTTCAGCTCCTCCATGAAGCCGAGGATCCCCGAGAGCTCGGTCGCCAGCGGCGCGAGCTCGGCCTCGGCCACCTCGATGCGCGCCAGATGCGCCACCCGGCGCGCGGTCTCCTTGTCGATCGACATGCGGTCTTCCCGGGAACGTGGCTCGGCCGCGGCTTTACCGCGGCCGGCCTCCCCGCGCAAGGCGAGCCCGGCCGCACGAGGCGGCACCGGGCCAACACCGCACCAGCCATTCTTGACCAAATAAGTTGGGATGGGCTAGCAAGGCGCGAGATGCCCAGCCCGACGCCAGGCGCGACTCAAGTTCTCGGGGAGGGGCGGGCATGAAGGCGAAGGCATTGACGGCAGTGGCGCTTGCCGCTGCGACGGGCGCGCAGGCGCAACAGGCGGGCTTCATGCTCGACACGATCACGGTGACCTCGGCGGCGCGCCAGGAGCGGCCGCTGCTCGACACGCCGGTGGCGGCGAGCGTGGTCGAGGGCGAGGCGCTGGCGGTCAAGCAGGCGACGAACTACCAGGAGCTGATCGGCGACCAGCCGGGCGTGCTGATCGCCGGCGGGCCGCGGCCGATCGCGCAGGAGCCGAACATCCGCGGCTTCTCCGACGATCAGATCGTCATGCGCTACGACGGCGGGCGGTCGAACTTCAACGACGCCCACCGCGGGCGGTTCTTCATCGATCCCGACATCATTCAGCGCATCGAGATCATCCGCGGCGGCGGCTCGACGCTCTACGGCTCGGGGGCGATGGGCGGGGTCATCGCCATCGAGACGAAGGACGTGGCGGACCTGCTCGAGCCGGGGCGGGACTGGGGCGGCCGGCTCGCCTCCGGCTGGTCGACGAACGGCGAGATCGGCCAGGCGAGCGCCACGCTCTTCGGCCGGCAGGGGCGGTTCGACGCCCTCGGCTTCATCGGCTGGCAGCCGATGGGCGCCGACCTCGAGGACGGCGACGGCGAGCGGATCCGCTCGTCGCAGATCGACATCGGCAACGCGCTGGTGAAGTTCGGCTTCGAGCCCAACGAGGCCAACCGCATCGAGCTGAGCGGCGTGCTCTACCGCGACGAGGGCACCACGCCGCCGAACGCCAATGCCGCCGCCTCGGCGACGACCGACGTCGACCGCGACGCCGACGTCTCGATGGCGCGGCTCTCCTGGGACTATGCGCCGCCGGGATCGACGCTCGTCGACCTCTCCGCGCTCGCCTACTTCAACGGGCTGAAGATCACCGAGGACCGCGACTTCGACGGCCGCAACGACGTGACCCGCTACGAGACCTGGGGCATCGACGTCACCAACCGCTCGCGCTTCGACGCCGGGCGGCCGGTGACGCTGGTCTACGGCATCGAGGCCTTCCGCGATACGCAGGAGGGCGAGCGCAACGGGGCGCCGCGGACGCAGTTCCCCAAGGCCGAGGCCACGACCTTCGCCGCCTATGCCGAGGCGACGGTCGCGCTGACCGAGCGGCTCGAGCTGATCCCCGGCCTGCGCTACGACCGCTACCAGCGCGACCCGGACGATCCGGCGCTCGACAGCGTGGACGAGGGCTTCGTCTCGCCGCGGCTCGGGCTCAGCTACCGGCCGAGCGACGACTGGCAGATCTACGGCAACGTGGCGCGCGCCTTCCGCGCCCCCTCGATGATCGAGCTCTACAACGACGGGGTGCATTTCGCGACGGCGGGCTTTCCGATGGGGCCGGGCCTCTCCTTCTCGGGGGTGAACAGCTTCGTGCCGAACCCCGACCTCGAGCCGGAACGCTCGACCCAGGTCGAGATCGGCACCCGCTTCTCGCGCCAGGGCGTGCTGCGCGAGGGCGACAGCCTCGATCTCTCGGCGAACGCCTACTATGCCGACGTGGACGATTTCATCAACCAGACCGTCACCTTCATCGACTTCTCGACCATGGCGCCGGGGCCGGGCGGGATGGTCGTCGGCGGCACGACGACGACGGAGAACGTCGACGCGCGGCTCTGGGGCTTCGAGGGGACGCTCGACTACGACGCCGGGCCCTGGTTCGCCGGACTGATCCTGACCGTGCCGCGCGGCGAGGAGACGGGGGGCGGGGCGCTCGGCTCGATTCCGCAGGACCGGCTGACGGTGTCGGGCGGCTTCCGGCCGGCGGCGGCCTGGGCGTTCGGCGCGCGGGCGACCTTCGCGGCGGAGCAGGACGACGTACCCGAGGAGTCGCTGCCGGCCGACGGGTGGACGACGGTCGATCTCTTCGCCTCGTGGGCGCCGCAGATGGCGGCGCTCGAGGGGACGGTCTTCCGGGCGGGGATCGACAACCTCTTCGACGAGACCTACGCCATCTATCCGAACGGCCTGAACCAGCCGGGCCGCACCTTCAAGATCGCCGCCGCCGTGGCCTTCTGAGGATGACGCCGGTGCCAGCCCTGCCGATGCTCAGCCGCCGCCGCCTGCTGGCCGCCGCGGGGGCGCTGCTCGTCGCGACGCGGGTCCGGGCGGCGGCGGGGCGGGTGCTGGTCCTCGGCGGGGACCTGGTGGAGATCGCCTTCGCGCTCGGGGCCGGCGGCGCGGTCATCGCGACCGACGAGACGGCGCTCTGGCCGCCGGAGGCGGAGGCGCTGCCCAAGGTCGGCTACCTGCGCCAGCTCTCGGCGGAGGGGATCCTGTCGCTGGCGCCGGACCTGGTGCTGGCGAGCCCGGACGCCGGGCCGCCGGCGGTGATGGAGCAGCTGCGCGCCGCCGGCCTGGCCGTCGAGGTGGGGCCGGCCGGCACGGGGTTCGCGGCGGTGGCGCCGAAGATTTCCTTCGTCGGCAAGGCCCTGGGGCGCGAGGCGGAGGCGGGCGCGCTCGCCGCGCGGGTCGCGGCGGAGATGGCTGCGGTCGAGGCGGCGCTGGCGGCCGTTCCCGACACGCCGTCGGTGGTCTTCCTCATCTCGGTCGGGCGCGGGGCGCCGATGGCGGCGGGGAGCGGGACGGCGGCGGATGCGATGATCCGGCTCGCGCATGCGCGCAATGCCGTCGCGGGCTTCGAGGGCTACAAGCCGCTCTCGGCCGAGGCGGCGGTGGGGCTGGCGCCGGATGCGCTGCTGCTGCCCGAGCATGCGGTCGATGCGGCGGGCGGGGCGGAGCGGGCGCTGGCGCTGTCGGGGCTCGCGAACACGCCCGCCGGGCGCGAGGGGCGGGTGGTGGTGATGGACGGGCTGAAGCTGCTCGGCTTCGGGCCGCGCACGCCGGCGGCGGTGGCGGAGCTGGCGCGGGCGCTGCATCCGGACGCGCCGCTCGACCTTTGATGCGCCCGGCGGCTGCCATCGCCGGGTTCGCGCTGGCGGCACTGGCGCTCGCCGTCGCCGGCATCGCGCTCGGGCCGGTGCCGCTCGGGCTCGGCGAGGTCATGGCGGCGCTGGGCGGCACGGCCGAGCCGCGGGCGCAGGCGATCGTCGCCGAGATCCGCGCGCCGAGGGTGGCGCTCGCCGCGGCGGTCGGCGGCGGGCTGGCGCTCTCGGGGACGACGCTGCAGGGGCTCTTGCGCAACCCGCTGGCCGATCCCGGCCTCATCGGCGTCACGGCGGGCGCGGCGCTCGGGGCGGTGGCCTCGATCGTCTTCGCCGATGCGCTGCTCGGGACGGTGCCGTCGGTGCTGCGGCCGTGGCTGCTGCCGGCGGCGGCCTTCGCCGGCGCGGTGGCGACGACGGCGCTCGTCTTCGCCATCGCCCGGCGCGGCGGGACGACGCATGCGGCGACGCTGATCCTTGCCGGGGTGGCGATCAACGCCATCGCCTTCTCGGTGGTCGGGCTGATGACCTACATGAGCGACGACCAGGAGCTGCGCGACCTGACCTTCTGGAGCATGGGCGGGCTCGGCGGCGCGACCTGGCGGGCGGCGGCGCTGGCCACGCTCTGCACGCTGGTCGCGGCAGCGGGGCTCTGGCGGCTGGCGCGCGGGCTCGACCTGCTGCAGCTCGGCGAGCGCGCCGCCTGGCATGCCGGGCTCGAGGTCGAGCGGGTGAAGCGGGCGGCCGGCCTCTGGTCGGCGCTGGCGGTCGGGGCGGGCACCGCGGTCGCCGGCCCGATCGGCTTCATCGGCCTCGTCGCGCCGCACATCGCGCGGCTCTGCGTCGGGCCCTCGCACCGGCTGGTCGCGCCGGCGGCGGCGCTGATCGGGGCGGGGCTGCTGCTCGCGGCCGACCTCGGGGTCCGGATGATCGTGCCGCCGGCCGAGCCGCCGGTCGGCCTCGCGACCAGCCTGATCGGCGGGCCCTTCTTCCTCTGGCTGCTGCTGGCGCGGATGCGGCGCGATGCTTGAGGCGCGCGGGGTCAGCCTCCGCCGCGGCGGGCGGCCGGTGCTGGAAGGCGTGTCGCTCGCGCTCGCCACCGGCGAGCTCGTGGCGCTCTGCGGGCCGAACGGGGCGGGCAAGTCGAGCCTCTTCGCGCTCCTCGCCGGCGAGCTCCGCCCCGAGGCGGGCGCGGTCACCCTAGACGGGCTCCCGCTCGCCCGGCTCTCCGCCGCCACGCTCGCCGCCGAGCGGGCGGCGCTCGAGCAGGCCCCTACCCTCTCGGCGCCGTTCAGCGTCACCGAGCTGGTCGCGCTCGGGCTGACGGCGGTGCCGCGCGCCGATGTCGACGAGACGGCGCTCTGCGGCCGCGCGATGGCGGCGGCCGGGGTGGCGGCGCTGGCGGCGC
>ENA-UOUJ01000814-UOUJ01000814.1-activated-sludge-metagenome-genome-assembly--contig:-NODE-814-length-18499-cov-5.716547_pt1 | contig 18499 bp, 22 predicted proteins | sample MGYA00249839_ERZ747224 | MGnify/ENA primary metagenome ERZ747224 (study PRJEB28782, sample SAMN03220277) | activated sludge metagenome | biome: wastewater; feature: sewage sludge; material...
CCGCAGGGCTAAAGGAAGACGTAAACTGACGGTTTCCGACGAGCACGGTTCCAAGAAATAATACTCCACCACATGGAGAACCTCTTCAGGCCCCGGCTATCCGGGGTCTTTTTTATTTAATTTTGTTATGTATTGAACCTGAACATACGATATACTTACCGCAGGCATGAAAAACTCAAAAGCCGAAAGGAAATTGATGCCTTGTTCCTCAGTGGAAACAAAATCAACCGGTTCCCTATAAAAATATGGTATCAGGTAACAGATGGGAACGGACAACTGAAGGCGGGTGTGGGCGCGAGTAAAAAATTCATCCGAATGGCGCATCAACGCAATCGGGCGAAAAGGCTCTTGCGCGAAGCGTATCGTTTGCAAAAGCCCCTGTTGCAGGCATTCCTGATTCAGGAACATAAAAACCTGCAACTATTCTGCCTGTACCACGCCACTGAAGTGATGGGCTTTGAAGTGGTGTATCAGGCAATGGAAAAATCAATCCAGAAACTAATACATACCCTCCGTGAAAACCATTAAGTATTGGTTAAGCCTTCCGTTCATCGGACTCATTCGTCTGTACCAGCTGATTATATCACCGTGGTTGGGCAGTAAATGCAGGTACACACCCACCTGTTCTCAGTATGCCATAGAGGCATTCAGGAAATACGGCCCGCTGAAAGGTATGTACCTAACGGTAAAGCGTGTACTAAGTTGTCATCCCTGGGGCAGGCATGGCCATGATCCTGTTCCATAAAAAAAGCCACTTTCTGTAAGTGGCTTCAATGTAAGTGTTCGAAAAATTATTTTACAACGTTGTATCTTTCTTCAACTTTTTTCCAGTCGATCACATTCCAGATAGCTGCGAGGTAATCAGGGCGTTTGTTCTGATATTTCAGGTAATAGGCATGTTCCCATACATCTACGCCTAAAATGGGTTTACATTTAAAGTCGGAGATATCCATCAATGGATTGTCTTGATTCGGGGTGCTGCCAATCACCAGTTTACCATCCGCGTATCCCAGCCAGGCCCAACCGCTACCGAAGCGTGTGGCACCGGCTTGAGCAAACTGCTCTTTAAAAGATTCAAAACTGCCGAAATGTTCATGGATAGCCGATGCCAGATTGCCTGTGGGTGTACCACCGCCATTGGGAGATAAGCTTTCCCAGAAAAAGCGGTGATTCCAATGTCCACCTCCGTTGTTGCGAACAGCCGCACTGATACTCCCGGCTTCTTTCACCAGTGCTTCCAGCGATTTGCCCTCATGCGGTGTGCCGGCAATGGCCTTGTTTAAATTATCAACATATGCCTGATGGTGTTTACCATGATGAATTTGCATAGTTAATGTGTCTATGTGTGGCTCAAGCGCATCATGCGCATAGGGCAGGGGATCCAATGTAAAAGCCATAATGTATAATATGTTTTAAATGAAAAAATGGTTTTAGAGTGTAAATTTAAGTGAATTTGATGACTAACTGCGCGCGCATAGTGGTATTGCATTTCAAATGTGTATCACCCATTTTTCTTGCAATTCCTTTGTTATTCACATACGCCATTGCGGTGATCTGTTATATGAAGGGTTGGATTTTATAGGCTGATGTGTTACACACCTGCGTATGGCAACAAATCGTTTTGCATGAATCATTTACCGGTGTCTGTTTCAATTAAAAGGTTAAGAAATCCTGTACAAGCATTCTCTTTCATTTATTTCACGAAATTTACGGATAGTTTAAACGAGATACATTCATTATAGTCAGATAACCCATGTCAAACCGAAAACGGAATCAACATCTATTGTGGCGAAGCGGATTCGGTCCCGGTATGCAACAAATACAATCTCTGGATCAGATTCATTCTGTGGATCTATGGAAAGGCATACTACAAAATGCAGGCGGTGAACCTAAAAAATTGGTGGTGGCGGAAAACAGATTGCAAAATCTGTTTGAAGGCATTGAGGGAGAGGATGCCATGCGTCAGTTTCAGAAAGAAAATAAAGCAGCCATTGCGGAACAGGTAAAACTAATGCGGCAATCTTCGCGCGAAGATTTAAAAAAACTCAATCATCTTTGGCTGGATGAAATGGTACATTCTCCTGCTCAACTCAGAGAAAAAGTGAGTTTCTTCTGGCATGGCCATTTTGCATGTCGCGTATTCAGCGCCCATCAACAACAGGAATTACTGCATGTAATACGTACCCATGCCCTGGGGAATTTTGGTGAGTTGCTCCGCGCCGTGAGCAAATCTCCCGCGATGCTGGCCTTCTTAAATAATCAGCAAAACAGAAAGAAAAGTCCGAACGAAAACTTTGCCCGTGAAGTAATGGAACTCTTTACACTGGGGCGTGGGCATTATACTGAATGGGATGTGAAGGAAGCGGCCAGGGCTTTTACCGGATGGTCGTACGATTCCAGGTCGGGATTCGTTTTCAAGCAACAAACCCATGATGATGGGGTAAAAAAATTCATGGGAAGAACAGGAAGGTTCACCGGAGATGATATCATCAACATCCTCCTCGAACAAAAACAAACAGCCCGTTTTATTACCGAAAAAATATTCAGGTTTTTCGTTCATGAAAATGCCGACCCAAAAATAACAGCAATCCTGGCAGATGAATTCTTCAAAAGCGGGTACGAAATGAAAGTGCTACTCCACAGCATTTTTTCATCTGATTGGTTTTACGACAATCGCTATATGGGCAACCGCATTAAATCTCCTGTAGAGTTTATGGCAGGCATCCGGCGATTTGTGCCCATTCAACTGGATAACCCGAACAGTTCACTGGTATTTCAACAGGTGCTCGGGCAGGTGCTATTTCTTCCACCCAATGTGGCAGGATGGCCGGGTGGCAAGAGCTGGATCGACAGCAGTTCCCTCATGGTGCGTTTGCAACTCCCAAGAATTTGGGCCAGCAAGGAAGATTTTAGATTACAGATGAAGGGGGATGATGACGTGGATATGGGCCGGTCTCCTGAAGAAATGCAGGCAGCACGCAGGGCAAAGAATTTTATTACCCGGGCCGGTGCAGCCGACTGGAACTGGGAGCCGGTATGGAAGAATTATGTGGATGTATCACGGGAACGGCTGTACGAAGAAATTGCTGCTCATCTGCTGCAAACAAAAAGCGCACCGGGGAGGCAGGTTGTAGAACCTTTTGTTGATAAAAGCAGTCGGGAACACTACATCAGCAGCACCATCGTGCAGTTGATGAGTACCCCTGAATATCAGGTTTGTTAAACGCCAAAGTCACGAACGATGCTTATTAAAAGAAGAACATTTTTACAAACGGGATCCCTAGCTACCGCGTCGTTGCTGGTGCCTAAGTTCATGAAGGCATTTGAACCGCAGCAGGGTTTTGTACCACCGGGAAATAAAACACTGGTGGTCATACAATTTAGTGGAGGCAATGATGGTTTAAATACGGTGGTGCCTATCACCAATGATTTGTATTTCAGCAACAGGCCCAGAATACACATTCCGGCAACACAAGCCCATAAACTCACTACAGATGCAGGCTTACATCCGGCACTCACCATTGCGAAGGAGCTGTACGATAACGGCGAACTGGCGATTATGAACAGTGTGGGATATCCGAATCCGGATCGTTCCCATTTCAGGAGTATGGATATCTGGCACAGTGCCAGTGAAAGCAATGAATATTTCACTACCGGATGGCTGGGGCGATACCTCGATGAACAATGTAAAAATTGTACTACACCTACACAGGCGCTTGAAGTAGATGATGTATTGAGTTTGGTGTTGAAGGGTGAACAGAATAAAGGTTTGGCATTACGGGATCCCAAAGGGTTGTATGGTGTGAGTTCCGGCAATTATTTCAAATCGTTGCATCACGCGCATGTACATGAGGAAGAAACGGTTGATTATTTGTATAAAACCATGAGTGAAACAATCAGCAGTGCAGAATATATTTATCGACAGAGTCAGTTGCATCCATCGGCAGCACAATATCCTTCCACGAAAACAGGAAAGAGTTTGAAAACGATTGCTTCATTGATATTGTCTGATATCAACACCAGGGTGTATTATGTGTCGCTCGGAAGTTTTGATACGCATGTGAATCAGGAAAATCAGCAAACCAAACTATTTACCGAACTCAATGATGCTTTGTCGGTTTTTGTGAAAGACCTGAAGCAGAATCGTCGTTTTAATGATGTGATGATTATGACGTTTTCAGAGTTCGGTCGCCGGGTAAAACAAAATGCCAGTAACGGAACCGATCATGGAACCGCAAATAATATGTTCTTCATCAGCGGGGGGTTAAAAAAGAAAGGGATCCTCAATCCACTGCCTGACTTGCAGGATTTGAATGCCGGGGATTTAAAACATCAGGTAGATTTTAAAACCGTTTATGCAACCATGTTACGGAAATGGTTAAACGCAGATGATGCGGCTATCCTGAAGAAAAAATTTCAGGTGCATGATTTTATATAATTTCATGAGCCATCAAAGTCATTAAAATATTCAATTCTCTACTCAACCAATTTTTGGAGATCCGAAGTAGGAGTGGAGGACTTTGGGCAGTTGGATACCACCGGAATCCTGATTATTCTCCAGCAACGCGGCTACTATCCTTGGCAACGCAAGAGAAGATCCATTCAGTGAATGCAACAATTGTGTTTTCCCGCTTTCATCCTTATAGCGGATCTTCATACGATGGGTTTGGAAAGTTTCAAAATTGCTCACCGAACTCACCTCCAGCCATTTCTCCTGAGCAGCACTGTATACTTCAAAATCGTATGTAAGGGCTGATGTAAATCCCATATCGCCACCGCATAAACGCAATATCCGGTAAGGCAGTTCCAGATATTGTAAAAGGCGTTCCACATGATTTACCATCTCCTCCAAAGTATCATAACTTTTCTCAGGAGTTGTAAGTTGAATGATTTCTACTTTATCAAACTGATGCACCCGGTTTAAACCACGCACATCACTTCCAAAACTTCCCGCCTCTCTTCTGAAACATGGAGAATACGCCGTCATCTTAATCGGAAGTTGAGCTGCATCCACAATGGTATTGCTGTACACATTGGTCACCGGTACCTCCGCAGTAGGAATCATATACAATCCGTCTTCCTGCATAAAATACATCTGTCCTTCCTTATCGGGCAATTGTCCTGTTCCGTAAGCGGTTTTATCATTCACCATCAAAGGCGGCAAATATTCCCGGTAACCGGCCTGTGTATTATAATCCAAAAAGAAAGATATCAGTGCACGCTGGAGTTTTGCACCCTGTCCCGTATACAATGGAAAACCGCTACCCGTTAACCGGGCTCCAGTTTCAAAATCAATCAGCTGATAGGTTTTTATCAACTCCCAGTGCGGTTGTGCATTTTCAGGAAGTTGGGGCATCACACCCCCGGTGTTTACAATTTCGTTGTCCGCTGCGGAAGTACCTGCTTTCACTGAAACATGCGGCAAATTGGGCAACATCAGTATTTTTTGTTGAATCGTCTCTTCCAACTCCTGTAAAGAGGCCTTCCCGTGTTGCATCGTATCCTTAATAGCCGCTACTTCCTGCTTTATTGCTTCAGCACCGGCAGCATCGCCCCGGCCTATGAATTGGCCAATCTGCTTCGATAAACGATTCACTTCTGCCTGCATCGTTTCTGTTTCCAGTTTTTGCTTGCGGAGTTTTTCATCCAAAGCCAATATCTCATCCACATATTCTGGTTTCGAAAAATGCCTGACAGCAAGCCTTTCCTTCACCAATGCCGGATCCTGACGTATAATATTGATAGATAACATCCTTAAAATTTTGAAATCATTAAGAGCGCAAAGATAAAGGGCAAACGCTTAATACCTATTTTTGCCGCATGGAGCATGCAGCAGCAGATTTGCAGGTACGATGGCTGAAGTTAAGAATCAAACTCAAAGAACGTTTCGGTATCAAACCGGATATGAATGGAGTGCTCCTCCTCATCGGCATTCAGGAACTGGGGCAGGGTCCACAGGAATTTTCCAAAGAACAGAAACAAGACCTGATGCACATTGCCGTGTGTAAAGTGCTTGCTCAAAGCGGGTATTATGTGTACGAAGGAGATGATGAAGAAGGATGGCCTCATTATGCATCTGCCCAACCTCTGCCACCTTTTAATTTGATAGAGCAGGAAAATTTCCTGAAAGATCATATTTTGCTTTATTTTCAACAAAACGGATTTATAGAACCATGACAAAAAAAATCTTTTTCCTCGCCTTACTGGCCGCTTGCTTCAGCATCACCTCCTACGCTCAAAAAAGCTCGATTCGTGTACAAATCAGTACCGATTCAGGAACCATCGTTGTAAAACTGTATGATGAAACCCCATTACACAGAGATAATTTTATCAAACTGGTACGACAAGGATTTTATGACAGCCTGCTGTTTCACCGTGTCATTCCTGAATTCATGATCCAGGGTGGAGACCCTACCAGCAAAAACGCACAACCCGGCACCATGCTCGGCGGAGGCGGTGGAAATATGGAAAGGATTCCAGCTGAATTCCACCCCAACCTGTACCACAAAAAAGGAGCCCTGGCTGCCGCAAGAGATAACAATCCCGCGAAAGCCAGCAGTGCCTGCCAGTTCTACCTGGTACAGGGAAAGAAATACACTGATGGAGAATTAAGTATGATTGCCACACGCACCGGAAAAACGTTTTCGGACGAACAACGGAAAATGTACACCACTTTGGGAGGGGCACCATTTTTAGATCAGGACTATACCGTATTTGGCGAAATAGAATCGGGCCTGGAAGTAGTAGACAAAATTGTATCCGCCCAAAAAGACGGAGCCAACAGGCCGCTCACCGATATCCGGATGCAAATTACAGAACTCCCGTAAGCGAACATTTTTTATCATAAATTGCAGCCCAATCTTTAAATCATTTTTATGAACTATCCGGATAACCTCCGTTACACCAAAGACCACGAATGGGTTTCATTGGAAGGTAACGTTGCTACCATCGGCATTACTGATTTCGCACAACACGAATTGGGCGATATTGTGTATGTAGACATTAGCACCAAAGGGAAATCTTTAAACGCAGAAGAAATTTTTGGAACGGTGGAAGCTGTAAAAACAGTCAGTGATTTGTTTTTGCCGGTGGCCGGAACCATAAGCGAAGTAAACCCTGCCCTGGATGGTGCACCGGATTTGGTGAACAGCGATCCCTACGGCGAAGGCTGGATGGTAAAAGTAACGGTAAACAATCCGGCTGATGTGGATGCCCTGATGGATGCCGCCGCTTATAAAGCCATGGTAGGTTAATGCCATTCCGCATTCCTACATCCTATGGGCCTGGTATTATCTGGTTCCTCATTGTTTTGTTTCTGCTGACTTTGCCCGGAAGTGAAATTCCCAATCCTATTCCTTGGATGCAAAAGATTTATTTTGATAAATGGGTGCATGCAGGATTGTTTGCCGTGCTCACCTGGCTGTGGTTGAACCCCACCCTGCGCACCGGAAAAACGCTTTCCACACAACGAATGGTTACCACTGTATTCGTTATCATTGCATGGGGATTGGCAACGGAATATATTCAGGACCAATGGGTCCCCTTTCGCAGTTTTGAGTGGAGTGATTGGGGCGCAGATGCTGCAGGTACGTTAATGGGTGCTATCTTTTTCCATCAAATTACCCTCCCAAAGCATAAAAAGCGGAATTCATCGTTTAAATAACATCATCCCGTAAACTTTAGTTTACATTTGTAGATATGGAATACAACACCACCCGAAATAAACTGGAGATGAAGGAATATGGCAGACATATTCAGAAAATGGTTGAACATCTCCTGAAAATTGAAGACAAGGAAGTACGGCAGAAAAATGCCTATGCCGTCATAGAATTGATGGGCTTTTTAAATCCACACCTGAAAAATGTGGAAGATTTTCGGCATAAACTGTGGGATCACCTCTTCCTGATCAGTGATTTTAAACTCGACGTGGATAGTCCGTACCCCATCCCTACCAGGGAAACCCTTCGCGCCAAACCGGATCGCCTGCATTACCCTAAACGGTATCCGAAGTTTAATCACCTCGGTAAGAATATTGAAATTGTGATTGATAAGGCCCTAAACGAAGAGAACCCTGAAAAGAAACAGGGTTTTGCCAATGCGATTGCATACTACATGAAACTAACGTACAGTAACTGGCATAAAGAACTGGTGCAGGATGAAACGATTCAAAGTGAATTAAGCACCATCACCAAAGGCGAACTGGAATTCACCAATCGTCCGTTTGTGAAACACCGCGCAGACAACCGTTCCGATATGGATGATTATGCATCCAGAGGTCAGTACCGGAAAAATTACGGTGCTCGCGACGGTCGTCAGGGGCAACAGGGAAGAGATAACCGCGGAGGCCAGCGCCGGGATGGCAATGGAAGAGACCGCAACATGGGCGGAAACCGTAATTTTAAAAAACGCTACTAGGCAATACCGTTAGTTACAAGTTATGAACCCTAATCTTTGAACAGATCGGGGTTTTTTGTTCAACCTACACAACTCATTTTTCTATGGCAGTATTCGAAGTGCTCGGCGGCAAAACATTATCAGGCAGTATTGAACCACAAGGTGCAAAAAATGAAGCACTGCAGGTGATAGCCGCTGTGCTGCTTACAGAAGATACCGTAACCATCAGTAATGTGCCGGATATCATTGACGTTCGCTTGCTGATTGAATTACTCGAAAACCTAAATGTTAAAGTAGAACGCAAAAGTGCCGACACTTGGGCTTTTACAGCCGGTGATGTACAAGTGGAATATTTAAAATCGCCTCAGTTTCGTCAGGAAAGTGCCAGACTCAGAGGCTCTGTCATGCTGGCCGGTCCATTGCTCGCCCGTTTCAGAAAGGCCTATTTGCCTAAACCCGGTGGAGACAAAATAGGACGCAGAAGAGTGGATACCCATATCATTGGCCTGGAACGCCTCGGTGCCTCATTCCGTTATGATGAACCCAGCGGATTCTTTCAACTCGAAACAAAAGGATTGAAAGGAACTACCATGTTGCTCGACGAGCCAAGCGTTACCGCTACGGCCAATATTCTGATGGCTGCGGTGATGGCGGAAGGCCAAACGGTGATGTACAATGCGGCCTGCGAACCTTATATACAGCAACTCTGTCATATGCTGGTGCGGATGGGCGCAAACATCTCCGGCATCGGAAGTAATTTACTCACCATTCAGGGCGTTGACAAACTACAGGGCACACAGCATACCCTGTTACCGGATATGATTGAGGTAGGTAGTTTTATTGGTATGGCAGCCATGACTCAAAGTAACCTGACAATAAAAAATGCGGGCGTACAACATTTAGGTATCATCCCTGAAAAGTTTGAACAACTGGGCATCCATCTTCAATTGTCGGGTGATGATATCATAGTACCGGCGCAGGAACGTTATACCATACAACGCTTTCTCGACGGAGGTGTACTTTCTGTGTATGATCACCCCTGGCCCGGTTTCACTCCCGATTTGCTCAGCATTGTGCTGGTGACGGCGATTCAGGCCAAAGGCAGTGTGCTCATTCACCAGAAAATGTTTGAAAGCCGTTTGTTTTTTGTAGACAAGCTGATTGAAATGGGTGCACAAATCATCCTGTGCGATCCGCACCGTGCTGTAGTGATTGGACTCGATCGTCAGAAACCATTAAGGGGCATACTCATGACCTCTCCGGATATTCGTGCCGGTGTGGCTCTGCTGATTGCAGCTATGAGCGCAGAGGGCACCAGTGTGATACAAAACATTGAACAAATAGATCGAGGATACCAGTCTATAGATACCCGCCTGAATGCATTAGGAGCGTCTATTCAAAGAATCAGTTAACGTTTAAGTGCCTTTTTATTCTTTTCTTTGCGCATGAGCCGTACGTATAAAAAAATAATCATCATTACCGCTCCGTCCGGTGCCGGCAAAACTTCTATCACACGCCATTTACTACAACATTTTCCGGTGCTGGCATTTTCCGTTTCTGCCACCACCCGAAAAGCAAGGGCCAACGAAACGCACGGAAAAGATTACTATTTCATCACCCTTGAAGATTTTAAGAAGAAAATTGTAAATGATGAATTTATTGAATGGGAGATGGTATATGTAGGAAATTATTACGGCACATTAAAAACAGAAATAGAACGTATTTGGAGCGAAGGAAAAATTCCTGTGCTCGATATTGATGTAAAAGGAGCCATCCATGTACAAAGAGAATATCCGATTAATACGCTGAGTATTTTTATTGAACCCCCATCGGTGGAAGTGCTGAGGGAAAGATTATCGAGCCGTGGCAGCGAAACCCAGGATACACTTGAAACCCGCGTCAGCAAAGCTTCTTACGAAATTACTTTCAAAGACCATTTTGATGAAGTGATTGTGAATGACGACTTGCAAAAAGCTTGCAAAGAAGCAGAATTGCTGGTGGACAATTTCCTCAACCAACCGTTGTAATGTAATCGTTAAACCGTATATTTATTGATATGGAATGGGTTTCATTGATTGCGATCTTAGTTTCACTTGTGATTATCGGCTTTTTGGCCGGATTGGAATCCGCGTTTATTTCATCCAACAAATTGTCTATTGAACTTGCGCGCAAGCAGGGAAAATATGCCGGTAAAACCTGGAGCCATTTTGCGGATAACCCTACCCGTTTCATGGGGACACTCTTGCTCGGTTATAGCGTGATGTTGGTTTTGTACGGATTGCTCATCGGTGATTTATTGTCTCCGGTTTGGAATTGGATAGAACCCAAATTACCACCCGCTGCCGAAGCATATCTGAAGTACATTCGTTTACTGGTAGAAACAGTATTGGCATTATCCATTATTTTATTTGTGGAAGTTTTGAGCAGGGCCATTTTTCGTTCAAGCCATCATGTAATTCTTCAAAACGGCATCATCAGTTACATGGCCAATTTTTTTTATTGGCTGTTGTCTTCTCTGTCTTCCTTTTTTGTAAACGCATCGGAATGGATGTTGAAATATGTTTTTAATGTGCGCCTGAGCAAAAGAAAGGAAGTGTTCAGTAAGGTTGATTTGGAACAGTTCATCCAGCAGTTAAGATCAGGCGACGATGAAGATGTATCAGAATTAAACAAAGAGTTGTTTGAGAATGCGCTATCGCTGAGTGAAGTTAAACTCAGGGAGTGCCTCATCCCGCGAAAAGAAATTGTAAGTATGGATGTGCGGAGCTCTGTTGAAGAAGCAAGGCAAAAATTCATTCAAACCAAACTCACCCGGTTGATTGTGTACGATCAGTCTATTGATAATGTGGTGGGATATATTCACCAACTGGATATGTTTTCTAACCCTCCCGATATCCGGCAAATACTGCATCCTATCCCCATGGTGCCTGAGAGTATGTCGGCCACCGATCTCATGAACAAATTCAACCGGGAGCGTAGAAGTATAGCGTGGGTGGTGGATGAGTTCGGCGGAACGTCAGGCATTGTAACCATGGAAGATTTACTGGAAGAAATTTTTGGTGATATTCAGGATGAATATGATGTGGGGGAAACACTTATTGAAAGGAAGTTGTCGGACAGTGAATATTTACTCAGCGGAAGGCTGAAACTGGATTACATTCAAGAAAAATATGGCATGAAGTTTCCGGAGCACAACAACGAAGCAGAGACGCTCTCCGGATACATCGTGCAATACAACGAATCTATCCCTAAACAAAGGGGACGTATCATTGCTGGTAAATATGAATTCGAAATTATAACGATGAGCGGTACACGAATTGAAACCGTGAAATTAAAAGTGTTGAGGTAGCATGACCATTGCCGTGCATATTCCCGGAACACCACCTGAACATTCGTTCTATTTCTGGTGCTTTAGCGAAATGGCTTCGTTGTATCCCGACCATCATTTTATTTTTATAACCGATCATCCTTTCACCACTTCCCCGGAACTGCCGGCCAATGTTACGCCACATCATTGCCCACCCATTATCAAAAACACATTGATCAGATATTACTGGTATCAGGTGAAACTACCTGCTATACTGGAAAGATATCAGGTAGATAGTATGTTCACTCCGGGATTGTTTTGTAGTCTGGCAACCCGCGTACCGCAGGTGATGTTGCTGAATCACGCGCCTTCCCGCAAAGAATCTCAGGGCAATGTTTGGTTAAAAAGATATATCCGTAAGGCATCAGCTATAGCCTGCACAACATCCGGTATTGAAAATAAAGTTCAGGCAATGTTCCCTGTTACATCAGGAAAGTGCCGGGTAACCGGCAAAGGTATTCACCCGCTGTTTGTACCTCATTCAGAAGTGGTACTGGATGCCCTCCGGAATCATAGCACTAACGGAAACGCATACCTTGTTTTTGAAATCAATGAGAAAAATACATTGGCTTTCAGAACCGTCCTAAAAGCGTTCACGATTTTTAAAAAATGGCAACGCTCTTCGATTGAGCTGGTGTGTTTGCTACGTACCGCCTCCAACCAGCCACCCATCAGCGATTTTTCAAGTTATAAACTGCGGCAGCAGGTGCACTGTGTCCATAAACCGGATCCGGCTGCAACGGCTGCATGGTATGCCGGCTGTTATGCATGGTTGGATGTGGATACGGCATCCAGGCTGGAGGAACAGGCATTATGTGCCATGCAAACCCTGGTACCGGTGTTGTCGGCATCAACCTACCCGCTTATACCTGAGGATTCATATCTCAAAACGAATTTAACTGAACAGGGGGTGGCTGAAAACATGATGCGCATTTACAAGGATGAAGTGTTGCGGAATCAATTGATACATTCGGCAACCCGCACCTTGCAATCATATAACCGGCAAAACATGTATGAGGCATTGTTTAAACTGGCATCGGGCATAAACCGCTAAACCACGTATTTTTGCAGAAATTAAGACCATGCAAAAATCATCTATACAAATTGATATAATGCTCGATCCGCACAAAGTGCCGGAACAAATACACTGGAATGCGAGCGATACCCGCAGCGAAATGCAGCAACGGGCCAAGGCAATGTTTCTGGCATTTTGGGATGGTGCTGATAAAACAGCGCTTCGCATCGACTTATGGACCAAAGACATGATGGTGGATGAAATGGGCGATTTCTACTATCAGATGTTTATGACGATGGCCGATACGTTTCAGCGTGCAACACGCCAGGAGGCCCTAAGTGAAGAGATGAAATCCTATGCCAAAGATTTCTTCAGCAAATTCAAGCAAGCGCTTCTTAAAGAACAACAACCTTAAACACATTCGATATGCAATTGGAACAAAAAGTAATGGCTGAAATGAAAGAAGCCATGAAATCTAAAAATGAAGCTGCATTGCGTGCGCTGCGCGGAATAAAAGCTGAAATCATTAAAGCTAAAACAGAACCCGGAGCCAATGGCTCAGTGGATGAAGCCGGTGAAATGAAGTTGCTTCAAAAAATGATGAAACAACGCAAAGACTCCTATGAAATTTTTGTACAGCAAGGCAGGGCAGAACTCGCCGAAAAAGAAAAGGAAGAAATGGACGTTATTGCACGTTTTCTGCCGGCCCAATTAACAGAAGATGAAATAACTGCTATCATTAAACGCATTATTACAGAAACGGGAGCCTCAACTGCTGCGGATATGGGAAAAGTGATGGGTGCGGCAACAAAAGAAATGGCCGGCCGTGCCGATGGAAAATTGATTAGTCATCTGGTGAAATCTCTCCTCGGTTAATCCCTTATGTGGCTCGATGTGATGATAGCAGCCCTTGGATTCTTAGCTATAATGCAAGGGATTAGAAACGGATTGGTCATGGCCGCTTTTTCTCTTATGGCACTGGTAGCAGGGTTGGCAGCCGCCACCAAGCTCTCAGCGGTTGTAGCGGTACGCTTATCGGAGTCGGGTTATACCTGGCTTCCATTCATATCGTTTTTATTGGTATTCATCGTAGTGGTATTGTTGGTGCGTATAGCAGGAAGTATGATGCAGCAGGCCGTACAATGGTCGATGCTGGGATGGATGAACCGAATCGCCGGTGCCGGTTTGTACTTGCTGTTGTACGGAATCATCATTAGTGTATTCCTGTTCTATTTGGCAGAAATGCGGTGGATTGCACCTGAAACCACAGAGAAATCTTTTTTTTATAATGTGTTGTATCCCGTTGCACCTGCAGTGATAGAAAAGTTAGGTGCCTGGATACCGGTTTTTAAAGATGTATTCATTGAATTACAACAGTTTTTCGGCACCCTGGAAGATAAAATATACGTTGAATAAGAGGCATTTGTTGTATTTTGACGTAATTTAGTGAGTGGCGATAAACAGTTGATTGACATTTGCAAACTAAACCGGCGAAGAGGATGAGTTTTGACATTAAACAAGACGGAAAATTTAAATTTATTGAGGAGGGTGAGGGAGAACCGCTGATGTTGCTGCATGGATTATTTGGAGCCCTCAGCAACTTCTCAGCGTTAATCCATCATTTTAAAAAAACGAATTTAGTAGTGGTACCCATGCTGCCTCTGCTCGACCTCGACCTGCTGCATACCTCTGTTGGAGGATTGCAGAAATACGTACACAAATTTATCGAACAAAGAAAATATGATGGCATCCACCTGATGGGGAATTCTCTGGGAGGACATGTTGCTCTCGTTCACATCCTGAAACACCCGGAAAAAATCAGATCGCTGATTCTGACAGGAAGTTCAGGTTTGTTTGAAAATGGAATGGGAGACACTTATCCGAAGCGTGGCGATAAAGAATACATCCGCAAGAAAACACAACTTACTTTTTACGATCCCGCAATGGCCACTGATGAACTGGTGGATGAGGTTTTTGAAATAACGAACAATAGGCTGAAGGTGATTAAAATTATTGCGCTGGCTAAAAGCGCCATCCGTAATAACCTCGGCGATGAACTTACACAGATTACGCAACCGTGCTGTCTGATCTGGGGAAATAATGACACCATTACTCCACCTTTTGTGGCTAAAGAGTTTCAACGATTGATTCCTAATAGTGAACTCCATTTTATTGATCAGTGCGGGCACGCACCCATGATGGAAGTGCCCGGTGAGTTCAACCAGATTCTGGAAGGATTTCTGAGCAGAATAAAAATGCCCGCTGCAACGGTTTAAACAGTTTTTTTGTCTTGTTCCCATACAGCGATCGAACATCCGGTACATATTTGCCCGAACTTAACTCAACACCCATGTTAACGAAAGACCTGATTAACCACAGCATACCGCGATTACAACCCCAGGATACCGTTGCAAAGGCCCTGCAGCTGATGAATGATTTCAGGTTAACACATCTCCCCATTGTACAGGATAATCTTTTTGTCGGATTAATCAGTGAAGATGATTTACTGGATGTGCTCGACGACAGAACCACCCTGAATGCCCTGCATCGCCAGTATATTGCTGCCACTATTAAATCATCAGATTATTTTCTGACAGCACTCGATTGCTGCATGCAATTTGAATGCCGAGTAGTAGCCGTAGTGGATGAGAAAAATGAATATCAAGGAAGCATCACATCTTGGGATTTACTGAAAACCATTGGTGAGTTCATAGGTTCCGGACATCAGGGGAGTATTATTGCATTATCGGTTGACAGAATCCATTACAATGTGTCGGAAATTTGCAGAATCATTGAAAGCAATGACGCAACCATCATGCACCTCAATACCATGTTTCACCCCAATACAGATATCATGACCGTTACCATTCAGATCAACAAAACGGAAGTGAACAGCATTGTATCCACTTTTGAACGTTTCGAATACAATGTGATTTATAACCACGGTCCCGAAAACCTTGAAAGCGAAGTGGAAAGTAACTATAAACACCTGATGAATTATCTCAACATTTAAACTGTTATATCTCCCCATCGTAACCGGATTATCGCACAGGTTGCGCAACCTGCTTTCTTTTATAGCCGTGTGGGGATTGATTTGTATTGCCCCTTCTGCCAACGCGCAGTTTACACCCACTCCTCCGTTACCGGCCAATATTGAATCTCTGTTGAAAGCAGATACTACACTTCGTGTAGAAGTTACTGAATGGCTGGTTACCGGAAATAAAAAAACCAAATCCTACATTATTGAACGTGAAATGCTGATTCGAAATGGGGATACCATAGAGTTGAAAAAACTACATGCCCTGTTGGATGAATCACGACGGCTTGTGTATAATACCGCCTTGTTTACAGCCGTGGATATTACACCCGTGTTACTCGAAAACAATCAACTGAGCATTGTAGTAACTGTACAGGAAAAATGGTACATCTATCCTTTACCAAATTTACAACTGGCCGACAGAAATTTCAATGAATGGTGGAACACATATAATGCTGATTTTTCAAGATTGATTTATGGCGTGCGGTTCTTGCATTACAATACCAGTGGGCGCAGAGATCCGCTATCCATTACGCTCAACGCAGGATATACGAGAAACATCTCCATTCAATATGCTTCGCCGTATTCAAACCGTTCACTCACCGAAGGTTTTTCTTTGATTGCATCCTATTCTGATAACCGCGAAACCATTGTGTCTACATCCGACAATAATAAACTTCAGCTTTTTAAAACAGATAATTTCTCCAGAAAAAATTTCGTTTTCGGAGCCAATTACATGCGCAGAAACGGGTTCTATTTCCGGCATCAAATAGGTGCTACCATAAATTATACTGCAGTAGACGACTCGGTTGTTATTTTGAACCCACGCTTTTTTAATACGGAGAAAACCAGTATATGGTACCCTGATTTTACCTACAAACTGCAATTTCTGAAAGTAGATAATGTCAATTATCCGCTCGATGGTTTGTCGTTCAGTGTAGGTGTACTCAAACGCGGGTTCGGTTTCACCGGAGGGATGAACATGACTGCCCTCGATTTTACCGTGAACCGGTATAAACCCCATGGAAATCACTGGTATAGTGCAGTAACGGTTGCCGGACAATTGAAAGCGCCTTTTCGATTGTCTTATCTGAATAATCGTGCATTTGGTTATAAGGAGTATTACATCCGCGGGCTGGAGTATTATGCCATCGATGGTCCGGTTTCAGCACTCGCAAAGTATACATTGAAGAAGAAAATAGCGCAGTTTAATATACCGGTACCTTTTAAAAACATAATAGCAAACCGTGTGCCTTTTCAGATTTTTGCTAAAGTGTATGGAGATGCCGGAGTGAGTTATAATACGCCGGAAACTGAAACCCGCCTCAATAACCGCTTTTTGTATTCCAGCGGTGTTGGCCTCGATATTTTATCGCTGTACGACATGAGCCTGAGGCTGGAGTACAGTTTTAATCAGTTAGGTGAAAACGGCCTATTTTTGCATATTACAGGAGCATTTTAATTCCTGATTGTACCATGAGGATAGCGATTTACAGCAGAGGGGTTGACAGCAACCAAATACAGGATATCAAAACCCTGTTGGATGTACTTGTACAACAAGGCGTTGAACCTGTATTCTACCAGGATTTTTTCAACAGCATTTATTCAGCCATTGAATTTGAAGGAACTTACTCAACTTTCAATGCATCCGATAATCTGGATACCGATATTGATTGTATGATTAGCCTCGGAGGAGACGGCACCATGTTGGATACCGTTACCCTCGTAAAAGATACTGGTATCCCGGTGTTGGGTATCAATTACGGACGGTTGGGTTTTCTGGCCAACATAGGTAGAAATGAAATCAATGAAGCCATGGATGCGCTCATCAACCGCAAGTATGTGCTTGATAAAAGAACCCTACTGCACCTTGATGCCAATGTTCCGTTATTCGGTGATTGTCCGTATGCACTCAACGAATGTGCATTGCATAAAAAGGATACTTCGCCTATGATTAAAATTCATACGTACCTCAACGGTGAGTTTCTGAATACATACTGGGCAGATGGACTCATCATTGCCACCCCTACCGGTTCTACCGGTTATTCGCTCAGTTGCAATGGTCCGGTTGTTTTTCCCGACAGCAGCAGCTTCGTGATTACACCGGTTTCCCCGCACAATTTGTCAATACGCCCCATCATCATACCGGATAATACCATTGTCTCCTTCGAATTGGAAGGGAGAGCCGATGGGTTTATCTGCTCCCTCGACAGTCGCCGTGAAATGGTCACCAGTGAAGTGCAATTGGCAGTGAGAAAAGAATCTTTTGGCATCAACCTGATTCGCCTGAATGAAAACCATTTCCTGCAAACACTGCGCAATAAACTGTCGTGGGGCATTGATAAAAGAAATTAATTACGCAGATAGAAGGCATGGCAAGTAAACCCAAAAAAATTCAAACGATTTATATCATTTATTGGGTGATGCTGGCCTATATCGTAGCCGCATTGATCTGGTGGTTTATTGCCCTCGACCAGCAGAACCGTGAAATGACCAACTATATGTTCCTTACTCTGGATAACGGAGACCCTCAATTTGCGAATGAGGTTGAACGCATCCGAAATTTCAGAAGCAGAAAACAGGCACAATACCTCGGAGAAGGACTTACCTTTTTCCTGCTGATTATCGGTGCTGCTATATTTGTATTCAGGGCCATCCGCAATCAACTGAAGCTTGGCCAGGAAAG
>ENA-UOUJ01000815-UOUJ01000815.1-activated-sludge-metagenome-genome-assembly--contig:-NODE-815-length-18495-cov-6.105911_pt1 | contig 18495 bp, 9 predicted proteins | sample MGYA00249839_ERZ747224 | MGnify/ENA primary metagenome ERZ747224 (study PRJEB28782, sample SAMN03220277) | activated sludge metagenome | biome: wastewater; feature: sewage sludge; material...
TTTAAAGGCTTTAAAGTGTAGTGTATAAAATAGCCCCTAAATTTGGGTAATTAATGCAAAGTTTAGTCTAATTTCGATAAATGAAATATTTACCAAAGGGCAAGAAACTGACGATGACTATTGTCGTATTTTTATTGTGGATATTTGCATTTAAAACAACGATTGCCCAAACGGTTTCCGATACAACAGATTTTCATGAACTTACTGTTTTCATAATTGACCCGGCTGCACCAATACACTGGCAGAGCCCGTCAAAACTGTACGCTTCAATAAAAAAATCATTCTTCAGAAAAGTTTTCCATCCGCAAATGCGATTTCTGGGTCACATGGCCTTTTGTCTCAATTCTGACTTGTTGGAGGAACCTTTGTGGATGGGTATAGCTCCCCGTGGACAATGGCAGCTGCTCAATCAGTTATTAATAAAAAAAGCAGGTCTTGGGGTGCTGGGTATTCCGTTCAAAGCAAAGATAGAAGGAAAGCAATTGCTAAAACGATCAATTAGCTATAACAACCGGAAGAATAATGCTGCGTTCATCACTTTTAGAATCAATGAAAAATCTGCAAAAAGAATATTGGATTTTTTATATGTGTTTAACAAACAGGTTAACGACAAATATGCACCGAGCAATTTTTATGGAGGCATCTTTTGGCCATTGTACGAAAATGAAGGAGCAGGCTGCTCGGCCCTTTGCATTGCAGCTATGGAAGCTGCCGGAATTAAAATGAGTGAAAGTGATACCTGGAGAGTAAAACTGAATATTCCACTTGAACTGATAGGCAGTAATTTTAATAACGGGAAAAAAATAGCCTTGAGAAAAATAAAAAAAACCAAAACCTGGTATCAGGGAGCAGGTATTCCGGAGCAGGATTTTATCAAATTTGAAATTTATGACCCCGCTTTGGTGATGAAGTGGGTCGAGAACAAGATGAACCAAGAGTATGGTCAATACAATAATTTGAGCCACAATAATTTACGTGGCTTATATTACGATTACCGCCATTTGGATACTGTTTATGCTATCACTCCATTGAAAAAACGACCCGATCCCACACTCTTTATACAATCTTATAAAGACAAATTTTTCAAGAAAAATTAACCAAAAAAGAAATTAATGTGTATTAAGTACACATTAATCAATATATTCCCTATTTTTGCAAAACGATTCATTCGAAAATATTTTTTTTACCACAAAAATTTATCACCGTGAACAAAATTGTTTTTGCCTTTCTTTGTTTAATGATTCTATCAAAATCAGCAATTTCACAGTCCGTCGCCTCTCCCGATGGTAACCTCAGCCTGAGATTTGAGTTAAAGGACAGTGTTCCTTACTATTACCTTGATTTTAAGGGCAAGCCGATTATTCTGAAGAGTAAATTAGGGCTGAAAGTAGCCAATGGCGATTCCTTCCTGAAAGGATTCGGTATTAAAGATTATAACACATCCGCTTTTAAAGAAGACTGGAATCCTGTAATGGGAGAAACCAAAACCATTAATAATCATTATAATCAATTGCGTGTAATATTGGCCCAGCCTTCATTGCAGCGCGAGATAGCCATTACTTTCAGGTTGTATGATTACGGGTTGGGTTTCAGGTATGAGTTTCCCGAACAGGCTAATCTCAATTATTTCGTAATCAAAGAAGAAGAAACTCAATTTGCGCTGGCAGGTAATCATAAGGCGTGGTGGATACCCGGCGACTATGATACTCAGGAATATAATTATACAACTTCATCTATTTCTGAAGTGGCTGCTCTGTGGCCAAAAAGTTATGATGGCAATGCTTCTCAAACACCGGTAAAAAATGCTATTCAGACACCGGTAATGATGAAAAGCGCCGGCGGCATATATCTTAACATTGCTGAAGCGGCGTTAATAGGTTATCCGGCGATGCATTTGGCAGTAAACAGCAAAACAAATATGCTGAAAACGCACCTTACTCCCGATGCTCAAGGTATGAAAGGATATATTCAAACGCCTTTCAATACCCCATGGAGAACAATAGCCGTTACCGAAAGCGCTGAAAATATGCTGACTGTCGGTCCTCATCTGTTATTAAACTTAAATGAGCCGACCAAATATGCCACCACTGATTGGATAAAACCAGTCAAATATATTGGTGTGTGGTGGGAAATGATAATGGGCAAGTCTTCATGGGCTTATGCCGATCTCGACAATGTTCATTTGGGCGAAACAGATTATTCAAAACTGACCCCCAACGGAAAACACGCAGCTAATACTGAATATGTTAAGAAACATATTGACTTTGCCGCAAAACATGGTTTTGACGCAGTTTTGGTAGAAGGTTGGAATGAAGGTTGGGAAGACTGGTTTGGAAAGTCTAAAGAGTTTGTGTTTGATTTCGTAACCCCTTATCCTGATTTTGATGTAAAAGGATTGAATGAATATGCTCATTCGAAAGGTGTCAAATTAATCATGCACCACGAAACTTCTGCATCTGTAACCAACTATGAGCGCTGGATAGACACTGCCTTTAAGTTTATGGATAAATTTGGCTACAACGCTGTTAAAACAGGTTATGTAGGCAATATCATTCCGCGCGGGGAGCATCATTACAGCCAATGGATGATAGACCATTATTTGCGTGTGGTGAAAAAAGCAGCTGAACATAAGATTTTGATTAACTCTCACGAATCAGTTAGACCGACCGGACTTAGCAGAACCTACCCCAACTGGATAGCAGCCGAAGCAGCACGTGGCACCGAGTATGAAGCCTTTGGAGGCAATAACCCCGAACATACCACCATCCTGCCTTTCACCAGATTGATGGGTGGCCCGATGGATTACACTCCGGGAATCTTTCAAACAAAAATGGATTATTATTTTCCGGGAGACCACCGTTTTGTAAAAACAACACTTGTTAAACAACTGGCATTGTATGTTACAATGTATAGTCCTTTGCAAATGGCGGCAGATATTATTGACAATTATGATCGCTTCCCCGATGCGTTTCAGTTTATAAAAGATGTGGCTGTAGATTGGGATGATACCAAAGTGTTGAAAGCCGAACCCGGAGATTATATTTTGATTGCCAGAAAAGCAAAAGGAAAAGATGAGTGGTTTGTAGGTGGAATAACTGATGAAAATGAAAGGACTTTACCAATAGACTTTAATTTTTTAGAACCTAATGCCTCTTATGTGGCAACTATTTACGAAGATGGTAAGGATGCTGATTATATAAACAATCCACAGCGTTACAAAATTTACAAGAAAATTGTTAGCTCTAAAACGAAACTGAATCAAAAATTAGCCAGAAGCGGCGGTGTGGCTATCAGTATCAAAAAAGCGACAAAAGAAGACCTGAAAAGAATAAAGAAGTAAGATTTCCTTATTTAGAAAAAATGGCTTTAATTTGAAGTCTTTAAACTTTGTGTTATGTACAGACTTCTATTATTGCCATTTTTATTTATTTCATCTCTGGCTTCAGCTCAAAATGTGGTAATTCCGATTGAGACAAACAATATTGCTATCGTTTTAAAAACCAATAGTGATAACCGTTTGAGAATTGTGTATAGCGGCAAAAGCCTTCAATCGAAAGAAGAATACAATCTAACCGACAGGCTTCAGGGAGGATATGCAGAAGGTTCTGCATCTAATAACAGCGCTTTTGCTGTGGCCGGAATTGATAATAATTACGTAGAACCGGCCATTGCGGTGGTTCATGCGGATGGTAATAATTCATTAGACCTTCGATACGAAAAACATAACACTTCGGTTACTCCGGAGGGTGCGGTATTGACAACCATTTCACTTAAAGATCCTGTTTATCCTTTTTTTATTGACCTTTATTTCAAGGCCTGGAAAAATGAAGATGTGATTGAACAATGGACAACCATCAGACATAATGAAAAGTCAAAAGTGGTAATGAATAAATATGCCTCTGCCAATTTATATTTTTATAACAAGGAATATTATCTCACCAGTTATAATGGCGTGTGGGCAAAAGAAATACAGCCGGTGCAAACTCACTTACAGCAAGGCATGCACACTATTCAGTCCAGATTGGGTACCCGTGAAAACCTGCATACCAATCAGAACTTCATGTTGTCATTTGATAAACCCGCTAAAGAAAATGATGGCATGGTAATGATGGGACAACTGGCCTGGAATGGCAACTATTCCATTCAGTTTGAAACTGATGTTTTTAAAAATATTCATTTAGTGGCGGGTATTAATCCTTATCAGTCTGCTTACGAATTGAAACCGGGCCAGGTGTTTGAAACCCCGAAATTTGTTTATACCATTTCCTTTGAAGGAATGGGCAGAGGAAGCCGTAATCTTCAAAACTGGCACCGCAACTATCATCTGGCCGATGGCAAGGGTAGCCGTCTGACACTATTAAACAATTGGGAAGCCACTTATTTCAGTTTTGATCAGGATAAGTTAGTTGGTTTATTTAAAGGTGCAAAAGATTTGGGTGTAGATATGTTTTTATTAGACGATGGCTGGTTTGCCAATAAATATCCGCGCAATGATGACCGTGCAGGCTTAGGCGATTGGGAGGCCAATAAAAAGAAACTTCCGGATGGGGTACCTTACTTAGTGAAAGAAGCCGGAAAAGCAGGTATTAAATTTGGCATCTGGATAGAGCCCGAAATGGTGAATCCTAAAAGTGAATTGTATGAAAAGCATTTGGACTGGGTGCTTCGTGAGCCAAACAGACCCGAAATCTATTTCAGAAACCAGTTGGTACTTGACCTCACCAATCCGCAAGTGCAGGATCATGTGTTTGGCGTAGTGGATAATTTGATGACACAGAATCCGGATCTGGCTTTTTTCAAGTGGGATTGTAATGCGCCGATTTTTAACGGACACTCCATCTATCTCGAAAAGAATAAAATTCCTCAATCGCATTTATATGTAGAATATACAAAGGGGCTGGAAAAAGTATTAAAGAGAATCAAGGCCAAGTATCCTAAACTCCCCATGATGCTTTGTAGTGGCGGCGGAGGTCGCAGCGACTATGACATGCTGCAATATTTTACCGAATTCTGGCTCAGCGACAATACCGATCCTCTGGAACGTGTGTTTATGCAATGGAATTATTCTTACTATTATCCGGCAATAGCCATGTGTAATCATGTTACAGACTGGAGCAATAAATCTTTGAAATACAGAACCGATGTGGCTTCTATGGGTAAACTGGGTTTTGATATCCGCGCCAATGAATTGAAAAAGCAGGATATGGAATTTGCGCAGCAGGCAGTAAAAAATTATAATGACTACAAAACTATTATCTGGCATGGCGATATGTACCGGCTGGCAAGCCCTTACGAAAATGACCTGGCATCACTGATGTTTGTGAATCCCGAAAAGACCAGGGCAGTCATGTTTAATTATCTTACTAACTGGCGCTATCTGGGCGAACCTTCGCAAAGGCCGATAAAAATAGAGGGACTTGATAAAAATAAAAAGTATCGTATCAGAGAAATTAATCTTTATGGTAATCAAAAATCTTCAATAGATGGAAGCACCGTCTATTCAGGTGAATTTTTGATGAATGCAGGGTTTAACCCAAATGTAAATCTGCAACGAACCAGTGTGGTATTGATGATAGAAGCATTGTAGATAAAAAATAATATTGGAGAACGAGCATCTTTTGTTGAAAATAATACCCTTAAAAAGGTATTGAAAAAACTGTATAAATTACTCAACTTTACCGGCTATTATTATTTATTAAATTGTTGCAAATAGCAAAATCAATTTTTGCTGAAAATGAAAAGACAATTATTAATTAGAAATACCTTATTATTATTTTTTATTTGCATAATTTCCAATGTATTTGCAAATAGAGATAGCATTATTCAGAAAGCGGACAAATTATCTATCAATGACTTTGAAAACGCAATAGCTTTTTGCGACGAGCAAATTAATAAAACGAATAGCGAAGAGGAAAAGGCAATTTTTTACAGAATAAAAGGCAGAGCTTACTATTTTAAGGGCGACTTTAAAGAAGCGTCCTTTTGGTATGACAGATCAATCCAGGCGTTAGAAAAATACAATAACCAGAAAGAACTAGGGCTAACCTTTATTGAACAAGCAAAACTCTATAGAAAAACAGGCATGCTTCCTGCTGCTGAAAATACCTATCAGAGGGCGCTAAAAATTTTTACTACCCTGCGGGATACCTTAAATCTTTCTACCGTTTATAATGAAAATGGCGTAGTGTATGAGTATCAAAAAAACTACGACAAAGCGCTTGCATATTACAAGCAATCACTTGAACTAAAAAAAGCAATCAATGATAGTGTAGGGATGGCTTATGCATACAATTTTATTTCGGGAGCTTATCTGCTGAAAAACAAAACTACTGAGGCTGAGGAATACTCTTTAAAATCTTTGAACTTATTTGAGGCACTCAGAGATTCTTTTGCAGTTTCATTAGCCTATACTGACTTAGCAAAAATTTATTTATCTGCTGGGAAAGAAGCGTTGGCTAAACAAGCCGTTGAGAACAGTAATGTATTTGCACAAAAAACGGGATATTTAGATTTGTTAGCTAATAATCGTTTATTACTGTCAGAAATTTTGAAAAAGCAAAACAATTTCTCACAGGCACTAAAAGAATACGAGATATACACTAAGCTGAAGGACAGCCTTTACAACGAGCAAATGCAAAAGACGGTATTGGAGTTGAATACGAAATATGAAGTAGCACAAAAGGACAAAGATATTCTTGAAAAACAATCGGCACTGCGAATAAGAAATATTTTATTGATATTGGGTCTGGTCGGTATTGGTTTGCTGTCCATTTTGTTTTTAGTTATCTATCGTTCATCAAAACTGAAGTATAAAACCCAATTGCAAAAAAAGATTATTGAACAACAGGATTTTGCAGCCAAGTCTATTATTGAAGCTGAAGAAAATGAAAGACAGCGTATGTCATCTAACCTGCATGATGGTTTAGGACAGTTATTAAGCGCTGCAAGAATGAATATACAGGCGGCAGAAGAGAAATTTGCCGGCAATGCCGAAGGTCAAAACTCATACAATAATATAATGTCCCTGATTGATGACTCCATCAAAGAGATGAGAAGCGTTACCCATCAGATGATGCCCGGAGCGTTTGTACGTCAGGGTTTAGGCAGTGCGCTTAAAAATCTTATTGAAAAAATTGAAAGCCCGACACTTGAAGTAAACCTGAACATTGATGGACTGAATGAAAATTATGACCAGAAAATTCAAATCATTTTGTACCGCATTTTTCAGGAAGGTATCAATAATGTAATCAAACATGCGAGCGCAACCAGGCTTTACATTTCTCTGATACAATCTAAAGAAAATATTGAATCAACCATAGAAGATAATGGCGTAGGGTTTGATGCCAGAAAATTGAATAATAAAGCAGGAATTGGTTTGGAAAATATCAGATGCAGAGTTAATTTTCTAAAAGGCAATCTGGATATCAGCAGCGCCCCCGGAAAAGGAACACTCATCGCTTTTCAAATTCCTATAAACCCTAATGATGAAAAAAATTAATGTAGCTATATTGGATGATCATCAGATTGTAATTGATGGATTGAAGTTGCTGCTTGAAAAATCGGAGCGGATAAAAGTTGGGATGGAACATACCAACGGTTTTGAGCTTTTAAAATCACTGAGAGATGATAAGAATAGTATTGATATCCTGCTCCTTGATCTGATGATGCCGGTTATGAGTGGTCAGGAATGTGCACTTATGGTCAGGCAAGAATTTCCTCAGATAAAAATAATTATTCTATCGATGAATAATGACGGAAAAACAGTGTCGGGTCTGATAGAGCAGGCTGATATCAGAGGGTTTCTTCCAAAATCAGTTAATAAAAATGAATTAATTGAGGCAATTGAAAATGTCTTTGACGGGAAACATTATTTTTCGGAAGAAATATTGGAAGAGCTGAAATTATATGGAAACCGTAAGCAGCAAAAAGAAGATCTGAAACTATCATTGAGAGAATTAGAAATAATAAAACTTATAGCGAAGGGCCTCACCAATAAACAAATTGCCGGAGAATTATTTATCAGTGAAAAAACAGTGGAAACTCACCGAAAAAATATTTTCAGAAAAACGAGTACTCATAACGTAGGTTCGCTGCTTCATCTGGTTAAAAGGCTGGGAATATTGGAGTAAGTATTTATTTAATCCAAAAGAACTCTAATATTAATTATTCATCCCTTAAAAACTGTTTATTAATCTTTTATAAGATAAACAATTTCTAAGGGATGGTAATTTTGAAATAGGTATAATCACAATAAGCCAATTGCCTTACAGTATATTAAATAATTTCTTCTAATTCAATTGTGAAACTGACATCCATTTTTAAAATCATGGGGTTTTTGGGGTTATCTGCAATCCAAATTTCCTGACCATCTTCACTTACTACTTTTAAACACTTGATATAATAGGTTACTCCATCATTTTTTACAGGATAATACTTGTCATAAACATCGTCAGACTCTACTACTTTATATTCTTTAGCGCCCCAGGGGTCTGCACCCTTCATCGAGACACCATCTGTTTTTAACTCATTATAAACCTCCTTACTTACCCAAACGCTTGTTTTGTCGGTTAAGTCAAGATTTTCATAAGCGAAAGTATTATTTTGGTCATGAGCAGTAGCAATCGCCTCTTTACTAATAACTACCTTTCCTGTAATATTATTCTCACCGGTCATTTTAAATTTGAATGATACGCCTTTATCCATATCCACATTCGCGTTGGTTACCCTGAAATCGTAGTCCCTGTTTTGAAAATTCACTTTATACACATAGGTGCGTTCCAAAGTAGGTGTGGCATCAATCATAACATCAGGGCAGTCAAACGATAAAGACCAATCATCCGATTCAGTTTTCTCTCTTAATGTTTTTGCATCGGCACATGCCAGATCTTTTTGCCCTGCCTCGAAATACATAGATGCTCGTTCGGAATAAAAGGGAACATTATCCTGAATTTTATTGATGTATTCGGTTGCTTTCTTTATTCCTTCTTCTAATTTTTTATCCTTCTTATAAAATTCGAAATAATTTTTTACCACGGCGGTAGATACATTGCCTTCTTCTATTTCATTTTCAAGCAATTTGTAAGCCAATTCCTTTTTTCCTGTCTCGAAATTAATCAATGCAAATAAAGGACGCATACTATTTTTATAATCCTCATTTAGTAAATTCCATCCCTTTTCTGCCAGAGGAATTGCTTTTTCTGTTTTTTTCAAATCAGCATACTCAGCTGCAGCATACAGATAAGTTAATCCATTTTTTGGTGCATAAGCCATAGCTGCATTGAAATACGGTTCACCAGACCGGCCTGTTTTGTAGAAATCGAAGCTTAAAGGAATTGAAGCAATTACTGTTGCTGCGGAATCTTTATTCTTAACCAATTTTTTGATGTCAGCAATAGCGGCGGCATCTCTTTTTAATTTAATTTCACTTTGAGTTCTTTTTTGCCTTGTGGCTACATCAGCGCTATTTCGTTTTAATAAAGTGTCCGATATGAGAATAACATTTCTATGGCTTCCTCTTTTGAAATTACTCTCCAGCAGTTTTTTCAATGTCTTGGTAGGTACATTTGGAGCCAGTTTTCCTTTTTTGATATAGGACTGTTGTGCCTGAACTGTTATAAAAGCCGCTAATAATACTGTAAGTGTGATGAACTGTTTCATTCTTTTTATTTTATTTTTTTATTATAATAATTGGAAAATCATTTCCATAGCTATAACTGGAAGGGTATTGTGGTGTACCTTTATATTTTTGGGTTATTTCGGGAACTTTGTCTTGCAAGTATGCATCTAATTCTTTCACGGTAAGTTTTTGGTTGCCTTTACCGGCTTCGCCTTTAAGGCCTTCCAGAATACAATACGTAAAAGTTCCATGTCCTAATTGCTCAAATTCACTGGCAAATTGTTCGCTACCAGATGCGGCAAGCCACTGAGTACCTGTACTTCGCGCTAATTGTGCAATTGCTTTTTCTTCAGCCGCACCACGCAATGCGCCCATTTTTTCAAAAGCGCCGGCACTCTGGCAGGCATCTAAAATAAATAGTTGTTTTTGTGCCTTAACATTTTTGCTGTAATCCTGCAATTCGGCTGCACTCAGCCCTTTTTGCGCCAATGCTCCGTCATTTCCATAAAGTTGAACAACATCGTAAGGCACTAAATAAAATTCCTTTTTATCATTGATAACCCCATGCCCTGCATAATAAAACACCAGTAAATCCTGTGGTTTGGCAGCTGCTATTACTTTTACAAATGCTTCCTTAATGCGGTCTTTAGTTGCATTTTCATCAAACAAATTGGTAACAACCATATTATTGAACAAGGTACTGCCTCCGGCTTTCATGGCAGCTTCAAAAGCTCTTGCATCTGCATTGGCATAGTTCAAACTGTATTTGGGATTTTTATATGTATTGACACCCACTACAATCATGTGCAGCGTAATATCATTATCCGGTTTGATAACCTCAGCCGGTTTGTAATTAATAACTATTTCCACGGGCGTACTTTCAGTCCGCTGAGAGTTGATAGCAACGCCTTTAAGAATATTTTTTCCCGGTTGCAATTGGAGTGGAAATTGGCGCACCATGTTTTTTTCGCCCTTATTATCATCCTCTACCACCAGATTACGTGTGGTTTGCACCAATTTATTGTTTTGATACAATCTAATTTCGGAGATAACATCGTTTTTACCTTCGGCTTTTGCCTGAACGGTTATTGCAGCCTTTTCAGTATTGATAGTCCGGCTATCTTCGTCAATAGATAACGGCTTTTCGTCCTGTTTAATTGCAAGCTCAATTGTTGGCGGTATTTTTAAGTTTTCAATTTCTGGAAGCGGTGCAGGCATTCCGTTTTCCCAAATTTGTTTCAGTAAACCGGGTGTATAATATTTTTCGTACAGGCTTTGTATAGGTAATACCTCTTTGCCTTTTACATAATACATCAGATTTATTGCATCTGAAGTAGCATCGAAGCGACCATCCGGGGAAATAAATACCCAGTCGGAAGAATTTTCAAAAAGATAGAGTTTACCAATTTTTCTTTTTTGTTCCACATTCCAAAGACAAAGCCCCCCTTCCTCCTCGGTAATCAGGTATTTTTCATTTTTTAAAAACAGAAAATTATATATGGGATCTCCGGTTCCTTTCATCGTTCCTTTGGAAATTTTGCCCGAAAGGTCGTACAAGCTAATATCGCCTGCACTGTTGTACATACTATTATTATTATAAGGGACTCTTGAAGCAACAATTTTATTAGACGCATCAATCGTTCTCAAATTATCACCACCAGGTAACACAACCGCATCAGTTTTTTTCCCTGAATTTGCATCAAGGGTAATTAACGAATCGGCGCTGGTAAACAATATTTTTTGTCCGTCATTGCTAAAACGCAGATTTCTGATTCTTTTTGAAGACAAATTCCAAATTTCATCCTTGGTAGCCAAATCTACACAGGACATTTTGTCCATCATAGAGTCGCGATAAGTAGCATGTAAAATCATTTTTGACTTGTCAGGTGAGATATCACAATACTTATCTAATTCCTCATTCATTATATAATTAAGTCCAAATGGAATATCAATGATGTATAGTAGTTTAAGTGTATTAAGATCCATTACATACACACCATCATCTCCTACAAGCGCCAGCAAATTGAACTTATCAAAAATCTGCATACCTACAAAATTCTTTCCCCACCCATCCACTTTGGTAATACGTTCAAATTCGGGAATTGCCTTATTGGGATCAAATTTATTCAGTCCGGTGCTATGATTATACACAAAACCTTTATTGCCATCTGCGGTTAGCCGATATAAAGCATTTTCAAAATTTACATTTTTGAAGACACGCATATAAATATTCCCATTATCAAAGTTGATGGTTCTGTCTTTCATGGCTATGCCATTGGCGTGTTTAAATACAAATTGTACAAAGCTGGAAAATGGCTGCACTCCGAATTTATTTATTTTTTCATTTGTGGCAGTGTTATACCTTTCTAAGTTATTTGAACTTACAAGTTCACTCCCATTATTATTCATGGCCAAATCATGATCACCATCCGACCATAAAGCTACTTTAGGAACCTGAAGCCTTTTAATAAAATTTAAATCAGGAATTGATAATAGTACAGCTTCCCCATTATAACTGAGCAATAATTTATTTTCATTTGAACTCAAGTATCCGCTATGTGAGGAAACAGCAGCCGCATATCCTTTTTGTACATTGAAAATACTTTTAGATTTTTTAATTGGTTGATAATCAGAACCATTTAGTAAGATAGCTACCAAAGTTTTTTGAGCTTCTCCGGTAAATGCAAGAATGTTTCCATTTTTTAAAAACGTATAGGGATAAATACCTCCTGACTCCGAAAAATTCTTTTTGAGATTCTTGTTGTTTTTATCGAAAATCCATGCACCTTCACCTTTACTTGCTATCATCACTCTGGCGCCATCGGGCGAGAAAGAAATAGTGTTTGCAGAAAAGCTTCTGTCTGATGTAAAGGCAATATCAGCGAATTTTTCAAATGTTTTTTTTACCAATTGATAAGAAAAAATATTGATGTTTTTATAATCTTCATCATTGCCGGCCAAAAAAACTGAGCTGCCATCCGGAGAAAAAGCCAGTGCAGTGATATTCGTTTTTAATACTGCTTTTGCAGAGATTGTAAAACTACCAAAGTTAAAGATATAAAGTGTATCCTTGATTTTAAATGCGGCATTTTCGTTATTTGACGCAATATAGGTTATGTTCTCAAGCGGATCAATAGACTTAATACCTGTCTGTAAATTTTTTAATAATCTGCCCGAGGCGTAATCCCATATTTTTACCGCATCATGGCCAAGTGTTATCATCCACTTATTATCCGGTGTAATGCTTATGGTATAGGCATCATGCGACTCCGGAATAATAAGCTCTGGCGTTTGGGCTTCAAGAATATTAATCTGTATGGAAAATAGTAAAAGAAATGCTATAAGATTTTTTGCCTTCATAAAAAGAATATTCTTTGAATCTGATTAATAATAATAGGGTTTCCAAAATAAATTTAAAATCATGTTTAAGATTTTTTTTCAAATCATTATTTCATTATTTCCACCGGAAAATCATTGCCAAACCCATAGCTGGCGGGGTATTGAGCGCCCCCTCCATATTTTTTGATAAGCTCCGGCACCTGCACCTGAAGGAAATTTTTTAATCCGTTTACGGTTATCATTTTATTCGCTGCCGCTTGTCCTTTCAATGCTTGCAGCAGCGTGTAGGTAAATGCTCCATGACCTAGTTCGCCAAACTCTTTGGCTGTTTCTGTGCTGCCACTGGCGGCCATCCAGTGTGTACCCGTACTGCGCGATACTACCGCCAAAGCTTTCTGTTGTTCACCATCATGCTTTAGCATTTGCTCAAAAGCTCCTGCGCTTTGGCAGGCATCCAAAATAAACACTTGTTTTTGAGCTGCTATATCCACAGCAAAACTTTGCAGTTCCTTGGCGGCTACACCATTCTTCAACAAACTTTCATTGCCGTCTTCCACATCGGCACTTACCAAATAAAACTCTTTATTGCCCGGATGAATATAGCCATGACCCGCATAATAAAACACAAACACATCCTGTGGTTTGGCGTTTTTCTTTATATCAGTAAAGGCATTTACTATTCCGGTTTTGTCTGCCTGAGCATCGGTAATAAAATAGCTTTTTACATTGCTGATTACCGACCTGGCATCTTTTTCAATTTCTTCCTTAAAAGCCGTGGCATCGGGTACTGCATAACCTAAGGGATTTATTTTTCCCTTGTAGGCATTTACGCCTACCACTACTAAGTGCATGGTAGCGTTTTTGTCCACAGCATCTATCACTGTACCATTGGTGTTGCCTCCCGGTTTGGGTGCTGGTGCATTACCGCTTTGATAGTTTACCAAAATTTCATCGGGCTCACTTTCTGTACGTTGGCTGTTCAATGCAATGGCTCTGAAATTGTTGGCACCCGGCAGTAAATTAATGGTGTATTTTTTTGTATCGGTTCCATCGGCATCGGTTACAAAAAGCCCGCGTGTGGCAAGGTTTACGGCTTTGCCGTTGTGGAACAAACGAATTTCATCTACCTTATCCTCAGGTGCTGTAGCATTTACAGTGATCTCAGCAATGCCGGAAGTATTGCTGTAGGTAGGTTTATCATCTTCTACTTCTAAGTTTCGGTTTACTTCGGCGTATTTGATAGCAACTATTGGCACATCAAACAAACCGTTGATAGATGGTGGTGCAAACTTTTCACCATTTACCTTTCTACGCAACAACTCGGGTGTATAAAATTTCTCAAACAGTTTATCCAATGGAATAGGCTTGTTGTTTCTCACGAAATACAATTCTTTCATTCCTTCGGGACTCCCATCAAACAAGCCTTCTGGCGAAATAAAAACGTATTCCTTTGTCTTTTCTACAAAATAATAAGTACCCAGCAGCTCGCCCGTTGCCACATTCCAAACCTGTACTCCTTTTTGGGTAGTGGGCGTAAACATCAGTTTGCCATCTTTAGAAAAAGTAACTTTTAAAAAATCGTTATTCTTTTCAGATTTAAATGTTTTAATAAGTTTTCCCTCCTTGGTAATGAGTTTTATATTGTGCGTCCCTACCTGAAACTGACCCACCTCTCCTATGGCGATAATATTATTTTTTATATCGCCACCTAAAACCGAAAACTGGTTATAGTGCTCAACATTAAAAGTAGATGAATAAGCAGCATCATCGGCTTTATAAATATTTACAGCCTCTTTTAGACTGGTAGTAATAATGTAATAACTATCATTCAGGAAACTAATGTCGGAGGGGCAATCCGCATCTTTGTACGGGTCGCAAAGGCGCTTATTTAATACTATTGCTTTTGACTCAAGGTTATAGACCGTAAGAAAATTAATATTGTTCTTACTGGTAATAGTCGCAAAATATTTACCATCAAAACTGGAAGACTCTTGCATAAGCAATGTTCCTAATGTAGCAAGTTTTGTAGAAACACCCGTGGCAATATCCAACACATGAAGCACACCTTTTAACTTTTCGGTATAAACTAATTTTGAATTGTTGTAATTGAAAAAGAAAAATTCAATTTCTGGATCAATGGTTGCCGGAAGCGGAATGGTTTTTACCACACCCCCGGTTATTCCATTTAGAATTGTAATTTTCTTATCAATCGAAGCCATTAATTTACCATCTGCACTAAGTATAATTCTTTTCATTGCCTGCACATACCCTATCGGTTTATAGGATTCAAAATCAAACTGACGAATACCATTGTCCTCCGTGGCAAAACGAAGGGTATTATCTGCCAACAAACGCTGGGTTAAGTTTTTATGATAAAAGAATGGTTTAAAATCTGCAATCCTGTTGGTGAACTTTTTTTCATAAACTCCTGTTGAAGCATTAACTGTAAACAACTCATTGTTGTTGTTGTAAAATACTTTTTGCGTACCTGAAACCACGATGGGTTTTGTACCATAAAAAATAGTTTCAGGCACTTCGCTATCAGGCTGAGAAATTGTTTTGCTCACGGTTAGTGAAGGCAATTGCATCAACTCTATTTTATAGGACTTCGTTTTATAGTCATGGCTAAAAGCCAACAGCTGACTGTTGCCCATTGCACACAACCCAAGCGGATAATAGAGCGGCTTTTTTGTTTTCAAAAGATTGGCGGTTGGTACATCCAGTACTACATACTGATCATCTCGTAAACCTACTATGGTATTGCTAGCCTTATCATAGTCATAAGCTGACAACTTTTCTGCATAAATATCTTTGAAAAACTTCTTTAATTCTATGTTCCCTGTTGCTGTATTTACGATGCTCCATCCAAAAAAATAAAGTACCAAAAGCCGGTTATTTCCTAATTCGTAAAACTTACAATTGCCGGCTGAATTGTTTGCAAAATCATCAATTCGTTTTATTTTTTGCCCCGACTCGGCATCATACATTTGTAGGCCACCAAAATCAACTGCATAAACTACCTCCCCGTCCTTACTTAAAGCTGCGCCAGCGGTAACGCCACCATCTTTAAACAATTTTTTACCTGTTTGAATATTGTAGCAATACAGCCCATCGTTGGAACTTACTACTACTTTATCCAACTTATCCGTAATGGATACTGAACGAATTTCAACTGCCGCCAAACTTATTTCAAGATTGATTTCATGAATCTTTTTATTGTTGGCCACATCCCATATTATTACCGTTTTCTGTGACGTAGATGCAATATACTTTCCATTGGGCGACACAGCTATCTGTTCAATATTTTTAGCATGACCCGATGGCACAGTAAGCGATACCCGCTGCGCCATCACAGAAATATTCATTACCATGAATACCACAAACAATAAGCATCTCATCATCTTTAGGTTTATTTTTGATAAAAAATCAAAGCCGCACTTAATAAATTAATTACGGCTCTTTTGCTATTGCAGTTTGTTATTTAATTATGCTTTATCTCCACCATCAATGGCACTACACTGCCTCCTTCTACTTTTGAAGGAGTATCATCTTCAACCATAAGATTTCGGGTAGATAATTTTTTGGTATTAAACCCAACTCTGTCAGAGAAATATTCAATTTTAGATTTATCAATTAGTTTGTTGCCGAGTACAGCTTTTATTTTATCACTCAAAGCGCCTTTCATATTATTCATTTTTTCTGCCATTTCTTTTGCATCTAACTTCGAGGCAGAATATAGAATGAGCAGATAATCCTTCCCTTTATTTTCGTCCATTTTAATAATCTTAGTATCTGAAGGGAAGGCAATTGTACTGTGGGCGCCCACCAATGTGGAAATGTTGTCGGCATAAGGGAGAATGAGATTTACCTTGCCTGATAAATCTGTTGCAAAGGCGTAAATATATGCCTGGTTATCTACATTCAGATAAAACCTAAACTTAGTGCCGCTACTATAAGTCTCTGCCATCGTATAAGCCACCAAATCTTCTTTAGCCGGTTTATCATCCTCAACAGTCAGATTCCGGGTAGTCGTTTTCGTTATTGGCATGGCTTCGCCTGTGTTCAATTTAAATTCTACATTGCCACTCAGGACAAATGTTTTTTCCGGTGCGGGTTGTGGCTTGGGTTGTGGTTGTGGCTTGGGCTCCGGTTTGGGTTCAGGTTTGGGTTCAGGTTTGGGTTCAGGCTTGGGTTGCGGTTTAGGAGCTGGTTTCTCATCGGGTGTCAAAGTATTAGGATCGGCATAAACCTGAATGGCAATTAAACATGACTTTTTGAAGTCGCTGTATTTCATCCATACAAAGCCGCCGTCACTCCAGCTACTACCCCAGCTGTTCATTATTCTGAAAGCGCCTCCATACTTATTATCATCATATCCGATAATAGCCATAGCATGCTTACCATGTTTCCACACGTCATTAAATTCATTGGGATCGGAGATCCAAACATCGCCCTTTATTTTGAAAAAACTACTGGGAATAGCAAATCCTCCAGATACCGGAGTACCTTCACTAAGCGCTTTTTTTACATCACTTACTGCCTGATCGGGTTCTTTATAATATTTATCTCCTGTGGACCAGCCTTTTGCAGCAAACAGTGTTTGCATATCCAGTGTTTTATAATTGGCGGCATCAGTTACCATTTTTTCTGTAATACCCTGTGGACCGCATTGGTAGGCTAATGTTTTTAATGGCACATCGCCGATTTTATTAGTAACTAAGATGGCTCTGGTAGGATCGGCGCCACCCTGGCAGTCTTTATCATTTGGATTTTTAATAATCTCATAGATAAAGGTGGGTGAAAAAGCATATTTGTTGATAATGCTTCTGTCAGTTAAGTCATGTGTTTTTGCATATAAAATAGTGGGTATGCTATAACCATTTGCCCAGGCTGCACAAGTGCCATAATTTCCCTGATTACCCGGAGTGGGGGCATATTTTTCAAGACTGTAACTGGGGGGCAATGATTGAAAACTTCTAAAAGACAATGGAATTTTAAACTGAGTGGAATCAATGCTTTCTACACTGAAGTTGGCCCCCATACTATAGGTTTGCGCCTGTAAGGATAAATAGCTTGTTAAAAGCAATAATGCCATGATAAGCAGGCTTTTTTTACTCATATTTTGTTGATTTTTAAATTTATTTGTAAATATGAGGGAATTTTTTTTCTCTTCAATACCCAATGCAGGGTATTTTAACAAAAAATCTTTTTAAGTCGAATTGCTTCCCATTCGTGCCTTCCTGAATCAAACAATAATTTGAACCACTGCTTAAAAAGATTACTACTTTTCCGGATCGATAATCTATCCTGATAGCAGTACATTTATAAACGTGTATATACCCACTCGATTATTTGAACTGTTTTTAATTTTTCAAAATCCTAATCCTTAATTTTGGCATACTCTCTTTTTGAGGTGCTAAGCAAATTTTGTTCAAACAATGCTTATTCCGGTTTTGCGCCGTACTATAATGGCTTTCCGATTTTCTAACAGTGGCTGCATGAGGCGCCTATTTTGGTTCGGTACCGCGTAAGCGGTATCT
>ENA-UOUJ01000816-UOUJ01000816.1-activated-sludge-metagenome-genome-assembly--contig:-NODE-816-length-18479-cov-6.806937_pt1 | contig 18479 bp, 14 predicted proteins | sample MGYA00249839_ERZ747224 | MGnify/ENA primary metagenome ERZ747224 (study PRJEB28782, sample SAMN03220277) | activated sludge metagenome | biome: wastewater; feature: sewage sludge; material...
GCCGGCAGGCCTTCCTCGTCGACCTCCGCCACCCCGGCGTGCACCCCGGGGCGGGCAGCTGGCCCGCCCTGGGGCTGGCCGCGATCGACAGCGGTCCGCTCACCTTCGAGGCGGTCCCGGCCCTGCCGGTGGGCGGCCCGTCCTGGTACCTGGACCGGCCCGGGTTCGCCTGGGGCGGGATGGGGGTGGCCGCCGTGTGGTTCGGCGGTGCCGTGCACCTGTACCGCACGCTGGCGGCCTCGGCGGCCCGCCGGGAACCGGACCAGTTCGCGCTCGCGGCACTGGGGCGCGTGGACCGCCTGCTGTCCTCGGTGTCTGCCCAGCTGGCCGCGGCCGCCGACGCCATCGACGCCGGCGACCTGACCGGGCCCGCCGCAGAGCTCGAGGCGTACCGGCTGCGGGGCGCCGTGGCGCAGGTCTGCACCGAGGTGATCGACGTCGTCGGACAGGCCACCGGTCCCGGGCCCCTCACCGGGGACGCCGACCACGCCCGGGCCGTGGCCGACCTGCAGGTCTACGTCCGCCAGCACCATGCCGGGCGCGACGACGCCCGGCTCGGCGCCCTGATCCTCACGGCGGTGCGGCCATGACGTTCTCGCACCTGGACGCCGGGACGCCCGAGGGGCACTGGCAGGCCGCCGGGGTGTCCGGTGTGCGGGAGGCCCCGGGTCGCGGACGGCTGCCGGCGGAGACGTTGCTGGTGGTCGTGGCCGCCCACCCCGACGACGAGACCCTGGGCGCCACCGGGCTGATCCGCTCGGTGCTGGGCGCCGGCGGGAGCGTGCGGGTGGTGATGGCCAGCCTGGGGGAGCGGTCCCATCCGGACTCCCCGACCCACACCCCGGAGCAGCTGATCGCGGTGCGCCGGGCCGAACTGGCCTCCGCCCTCGAGGCGCTGGGGACCGGCCACCGGGACCGCATCGAGCTGGTCGGGCTCGGCCTGCCGGACGGGGACGTGGCCGCGCACACGGACCGGGTGCGGGCCGTCGTCGTGGACCTCCTGGACGGGCACACCGGGCCGGCCGTGCTGGCCACCCACTACCGCGCCGACGGGCACGCCGACCACGACGCCCTCGGCCACGTGGTGTCCGCCCTGGCCGCGGACCGGGGCCTGGACCTGTACGAATTCCCGATCTGGTTCTGGCACTGGGCCGACCCCGCGCGCGACCCGGACTGGCGGGACTGGGTGCGCTGGCCGCTGGCGGCGGAGGCCCGGGCCGCCCGCCGGGACGCCCTGGCGGCCCACGCCAGCCAGGTGGAGCCGCTCTCCCCGGCTCCCGGGGACGAGGCCATCCTGGGCCCGGGGATGCTCGAGCACTTCGTCGGCCGGTCCTTCGACGTCTACCGGTACACGGCGCCGGAGGCCGCCGCGGGGGCCGGCACAGCGTCCACAGCGTCCACAGCGTCCACAGCGTCCGCGTCATCCGCAGCGTCCCCGTCGGCCCGGGCGACCGAGGTCTTCGACCGGCTCTACCGCGAGCGGGAGGATCCCTGGGGATACCGGAGCAGCTGGTACGAACGGCGCAAGCGGCTGGTCACCCTCGCGGCCCTGCCGCGCGAGCGCTACGGCACCGTCCTGGAGGCGGGAAGCTCGATCGGGGTGCTCACCGGCGACCTGGCCGAGCGCGCCGAGCGGGTCATCGGCCTGGAGGCCTCGGGCGTGGCGATCCGGGAGGCCCGCCGGGCCCTGGCCGGGCGATCCGGGGTGACCTTCGAGCAGGTGGTGCTGCCGGACCAGTGGCCGAACCGGCTGCCCGGTGGAGGCCCGGCCGACCTGGTGGTGCTCTCCGAGATCGGGTACTTCCTCTCCGCCCCCGAACTGGAGCGGTTGCTGGACCACCTCGAGCGGTCCCTGGCCCTGTCCGGCCACCTCGTGTCGTGCCACTGGCGCCAGGAGGTGGAGGGATGGCCCCTGGACGGGGACGAGGTCCACGAGAGGGTCGCCGCGGACCCCCGGTTCCGGCTGGTCTCGCGCCTTCTCGAGCAGGACTTCGTGGTGGATGTCCTCACCCGTGCCTCCGCCGCGGACAGGGTGGCCGTGGTGGTCCCGGCGCGCAACGAGGAGGACCTGCTGCCGGGGTGTCTCCAGGCGCTGGCCCGGGCGGCCGACCGCTGGGAGGAGGTCCACGCGCAGGGGTCCGTCCAGGTGGTGGTGGCCCTGGACGACTGCACCGATGCGACGGCGCACCGGGCTGAGGCCGTGGTGGCGGGCGATCCCCGCTTCCACGTGATGGACCTGGCTGACGAGGCGTCCCCTGCGGGGGCGCCGGCCTCGGGGCCCGCGAACGTCGGCCGCGCCCGGGACCTGGGCCTGCGGCGGGCGGTGGAGCTGTTGTCCCGGTCCGGCGGGGCCCAGCGGACCTGGGTGGCCAGCACGGATGCGGACACCGTCGTTCCCCCGGACTGGCTGGTGGCCCAGACGGCACTGGCCGCGCGGGAGGACGGCCCGGTCGTGGTGGCCGGGACGGTCGGGCTGGATGCCTCGGGGGTGGACCCGCAGGTGCTGCGGCGCTGGTTGCGGGACTACACGCACGGCGAGGACCACGGGCACGTCCACGCAGCCAACCTGGGCCTGTCCTGGGAGGCGTATGAGCGCCTGGGGGGCTTCCCCCACACGGCCGAGCACGAGGACGTCGCGCTCGTCGAGGCGGCGCGGGCCGCCGGGGTGCCGGTGCTGGCCACGGACCGGATCCGGGCGGTGACCTCGGGCCGCACGACCGGGCGCACGGCCGGCGGCTTCGCCGGTTACCTGCGGGGACTGGTCACGGACGCCGGGTGATCACGTCGATCAGTGCGTCCAGGTCCGGATCCCGGCGCCGTCCGTCCTCGTCGTAGCTCGCCGACCCGTCCCCGCACGTCACCGTCCACTGGAAGGCGTCGCGCACCCGTCCTCTCGCCCCCCGGCCGGGAGACGGCCCGGATCCGGGCCGGTCGGGACGCCGGGAGGCCTCCCCCGGGTGCGCGGCCGGGGCGAGCCCGGAGATCCGGCGGGCGGCCCGCGCGGCCGGGGTGCCGTCGTCGGGGATCCGCGCCGTCCAGCGGCGCACCATCCCGGCCACTCCACCCGAGCGCGACACCGTGACCTCGAGCATGCCCGGTGCCGGGTCCGGCGTGCTGACAGCGCGGTCCTCGCTCATGACCCCAGCCTACGGAGCGGAGGCCCCCTCGGTCAGTACCCCCACCTGCGCCCAGGACTCCCGGACGATCCGGGCGGCCTCGTCCCCGAACCGGCCCTGGGCGGCCGCCACCGTCGCGCGGGCGAACCCGGCGAAGTCCACGTCCCGTGGCAGGTCCTGCGAGGTCACCACGTCGAACCAGACCTGCCCGGCCCGCTCCCAGGCGTGGCCGCCCAGGGACCTGGCCGCCAGGTGGAAGGCGCGGTTGGGGATCCCCGAGTTCAGGTGCACCCCGCCGTAGTCCTCCCGGGTGACGATGAACCGGTCCATGTGCTCCGGCTGCGGGTCGCTGCCCAGCCGCGGGTCGTCGTAGGCGGTGCCGGGCGCCGACATCGAACGCAGTCCCCGGGCCCGGACGCCGGCCCCGAACACCTCCGCGCCGATCAGCCACGTCGCCTGGTCCGCCGTGTGGCCCCGCACGTACTGGTCCACCAGCGCCCCGACCACGTCCGCGAAGGACTCGTTCAACGCCCCCGACTGGCCTTGGTAGTCCAGGTCCGAGGCGTACTGCATCAGGCCGTGCGCCAGCTCGTGGCCGATGACGGACAGCGAGGGCGTGAACCCCGTCAGGACCTCCCCGTCGCCGTCGCCGAAGACCAGGCGCCGCCCGTCCCAGAACGCGTTGTCGTAGCGGTGGCCGTAGTGCACGGTGGCCCGCAGCTCACGCCCGAGGCCGTCCGGTGAGGACTGCCGGAAGACCTCGGTCAGGAACCCGTGCACCGAGCCCAGGCCGTCGTAGGCCTCGTTCACCGCGGTGTCCGCCACCGGCGGAGCGCCCTCGGAGCGCACGACGACGCCCGGCAGCTCCTGCGTGCCGCGCGCGTCGGAGATGTTGCGGTCCAGGGTGCCGCCGGGGGTGGCGACACCCCCCTCCGGCCGGATCCCCCGGTGGCGGCGCTCGCGGACCTGCTGGCCCAGGTCCCGCGTCCGGCCCGCGTCCGCCGGCCGGTCCGGTGCCCCGGGTTCCGCGCCCCGCGGCGGACGGTGCGGCGGCGGGAGGAAGGGGCTGGCCGGCGGTGGAGGCTCCGGTTGCCGCGGGAGGTGCCGGGAGAGCTGCTCGAGCATGTACGGCGGCACGATGCAGTGCCGGCGGTGTACCGGCGGGCCGGGGACCTCCGTCCCCGCGGACGTCTCACAGGCTGATGTCATCGAATCCCTCCAGGGCCCGCCAGCGCCGCGCGGCGCGGGCCCCCCGGACCCGTTCACCCAGGGCCTCGGCGGGGACGCGATAGCGGTCGGCCGCGGCGAGCTGGCCCATGTCCAGGCCCGTCAGTTCGGCGATGTCCGACACCGGGACCTGGAAGGTGCGGAAGGGACCGGGCCCGGGTACCTCCTCACCGGCGCGCAGCCCGCGGCTCAGGACCCGGTCCAGTCCCTCGCCCTGGTCCAGCAGGTACCCGGTCGAGGCGAGCGTGCCCAGGGCCGGCTGCTGGTTCCAGGCCACGATCTTGAAGAACCGCCGGGGGATCCGGAACTCCCCGCGGTACTCGGGGTCGTCCTCGGCGAAGACGCAGCCGGTGAAGACGCTGATCCGCTGGCCGGCGGCCCGGGCGTGGCCCAGCACGTGGTCCTCCAGCCCGAGCCACAGCTCCTGGGACTGGTTGAAGTAGGCGGCCTGGGGGGCGCACACGGTGTAGTGGAAGGTGTCCAGGTTCGCCAGGCGGGCGGTGACGCCGTCGCCCCACGCCGGGTCGCGACGACGGACCAGGTGGCCGCGGTCCAGGTCGTTGGCGGCGTAGAGCGCCTCGCCGGCCTGGTGCTCCTCGGGCAGGCGTGCGTCGAACCGCCAGGCGTCCCCGCGGTCCACGTCGCGCAGCTGGGTGCCGTCGACGTTGACCGCGGTGATCGCGGCCAGCCGGCGGTCGGTGTCCTGATGGACGGAGAAGTGCACGTAGTCCAGGACGGCCAGGCGCTCGTCGCTCGGGACCGGCACCGCGGCGGTGGTACCCAGGAAGTCCGCGTCGTAGCCGTTGCGGACGCCGACGTCCGCGGGGGCGTGGGATTCGACCATGTAGTCATGCAACCAGCCGGCGGGGTCCACGGGAAGGGCGGGGACCGAATGCCCGTGATGGAGACCCTGTGGAGAACCCCGCACCTCGTCCGGGGTGTTGCCTACACTGGACCCATGGCCGACCGGAATGACCAGGGACAGCACTCGGACGCGTACCGCCCGTTCGACGACCCCAAGCATCCCTCCTGGTACACGGACCCGGAGGCGCCGGGCGGTCCGTCCACGCCGCCGCCCCCCGGCAGCTCCCCGGCCCCCCGGAACCCCTACGCCGACCAGCCACTGGCCGGTCCCTACGGTGACGGCCAGCCCCAGTACCCGATCCACGGCGGGTACCCCGTGGTCGCCAACCAACCCGGCCGTCAGGACCGGCCCCGCCCGGTGCAGAACCCCTACGACGTCACCCATGGCCAGGCGGGGGGCTATGGCGGGCCCGGTGCCCACGGTCAGGGCGGGATGCAGCCGGGCCGCAGGGGCGGGGCGCCGTATCCGGGCGGTGAGTCCCGTCCTGCAGGACTGGGCATCACCGCGATGGTGCTGGGCATCGCGGGCGTGGTGACCTTCGGTTTCCTGGCCGTCCCGCAGCTCCTGGCGATCGTGTTCGGGCACCTCTCCCTGGCCAGGGAACCCCACGGCAAGGGGTTCGCCGTGGTGGGGCTGATCATGGGGTACCTGGTCACCGGCCTGTGGGTCCTGATGATCATCGGTTTCATCGCGTTCGGGGCGATGCTCGGATAGCCGGGGCGGCTCAGCCCAGCAGGTGCTCCAGGCGGGCCGCCAGGGCCAGCAGGTGCCCCTCCGTGCCGGGCCGGCCGATGGCCTGCACGGACCAGCTCAGGCCCTCCGCATCCCGGAGCACCGGGACGGAGACCGCCGGCAGGCCCATGACGTTGACCATCGAGGTGTACGGGGTGAACCGGCACTGCAGTGCGTAGTCTTCGGCCGGGGGGAGGGACGTGAAGGTCCCGATCAGTGGGGGCGCGAAGGCCAGCACCGGGGTCAGCACCACGTCGTGGGCCGCCAGCTGCCGACGGGCATCCGCGGCCCAGCGGGTCAGCCGGTCCACGGACCCCGCCAGCCGGTCCGGGGTGTAACCGCGGGCCAGCTCCAGGAAGTAGGCGGCCAGGGGCCCGAGCAGCTGCTCGGCGTCCCCGGGCAGGGGAGCCTCCGTGAGCGCCGCCGTCCAGACGGTGCGGAAGTCCTCGTGATAGCCCGGTGCGTAGTCCAGGTCGGCCTCGGCCACCTCGTGGCCGTCCCGCTCGAGGGCGGCGGCGGCCCGGGTCAGGGCGTCGAGGGCGGGCCGGGCCAGCGTGATCTCCAGGTCCGGGGTGAACGGGGAGGCGGTGGAGTAGCCGATCCGCAACCGGTCCGGTTCCGCCCGCCGGGCCCGCGGCAGGCTCCGCCCCTCGCCCCGGGGGCCCCCGAGCATGGCGTCGTAGAGCAGGGCGGCGTCCACGGCCGTGCGGGCCAGGGGGCCGGACACGGACAGGTTCCGCACCGAGTCCTCCTGCCGGTCCGTGGGCACGGTGCCGCGGCCGGGCTTGAGCCCGACCAGCCCGCAGGCCGCGGCCGGGATGCGGACGGACCCGCCGCCGTCGGTGCCGGGCGCGAAGGGCAGCATCCCGGCGGCGACGGCGGCCGCACCGCCCCCCGTGGACCCGCCCGCCGTGCGCTCGGGGTCCAGTGGATTGCGCGCCCCGCGGGAGATGAGGTTCTCCGAGTGGCACGGCAGCCCGAACTCGGGGACGGTGGTCTTGCCCAGGGAGATGCCCCCGGCCGAGTGCACCGCGGCGGCCAGCGGGTCGTCCTCGTCGGCTGGCGGGGCGTCGACGGCGGTCCGCGAACCGAAGGTGGTGCGCATCCCGGCCACGTCCACGAGGTCCTTGAACGCCAGGGGCATGCCGTGCAGTGAGCCGACGGGACCGGCGTCCCGGAACCGGCGGTCCAGCTGGTCGGCACGGGCCAGGGCGGCCTCGGGCTCCACCGAGATGAACGCCCCCAGCTCCGGGTCGCGCCGCTGGGTGACGTCGAGGAAGTGGCGGGTGGCGTCCGCGGCGGAGACCTCACCGGCGGCCAGGGCGTCGCGCAGTTCCAGGGCGGTCAGGCGCGCCAGGTCAGGGGTCCGGACGGGGTGGTTCATGGCCTCCACTGTATCGAGGGCCTACTCCGGGACCTCCGCGGGGCCCGGCCGCTGCATCACCAGGGCCACGGTCCGCAGGGAGAGCACGAAGCCGGCGAACAGGACGATGTAGCCGAACGCGGTGTGCCAGGTCATGTAGCTGGTCATGGCCGGGCCGCCGTCGCCGAAGGCCAGCAGGACGATGCCGCCCAGGACGCAGAACCCGGCCAGGATCGCCACCACCACCTGCTGGAACAACCAGGTGACGTACTGCCGGTCGTCCTTGTCGCCGAGCAGCCGGACATTCACCGAGATCCGTCCGCCCTGCAGGTCGTCGGCGATCCGGTTCAGCCGCCGCGGCAGCTGGGCGGCGATCGGGAGCACCTCCAGCAGGGCCGTCGTGGCGGTGTCCTTCAGCGAACCGGGCGTGAACCGGTCCTTCAGCAGGTCCGCGCCCAGTGCGCGGGCCGCCTGCACGACCTCGAGGTCCGGGTCGATCAGCCCGAGGGTGCCCTCCATGCCGCCGAGGGAGCGCAGGGCCGCGGCCACCTCCTTGGGCACCGCGAACCGGTGGTCGAGGATCAGCCGCGTCAGGGAGCCGAACAGCTTGGACGCCGAGCCGCCGCGCAGCCCGCCGCGGTAGCGCACCAGCAGCTCCCCGACCTCTCGCTCCAGTGCCCGGTCGTCCAGGCCCGCGGGACGCCCGAGCAGCTCGACCAGGGAGTCGCCGAGCAGCCGGGCGTCATTGCGCTCGATCGAGGCGAAGACCATCACCAGTTGCTGTTGCGAGCGGGGGTCGAGCCGGCCGACCGTGCCGAAGTCGAGCAGTCCCAGCCGGGTGTACTGGGCCTCGCCCAGGAGCATGACATTGCCCGGATGCAGGTCGGCGTGGAAGATGCCGTCGTCCATGATCTGGCGCATCACCGAGTTCGTCAGCTCCTCGGCCAGCCGGCGCCGGATGGACGGGTCCAACCGGTCCAGCCGGGCCTTGGCGCGCCCCACGGGGACGCCGGGCAGGTAGTCCATCACGAGCAGCCGCCGCGAGGAGTACTCCGGGTAGACGGTGGGGACGGTGAGGTTGTGGCCGGTCACGGCCGCGGCCATGTCACGCATGTTGGCCTCCTCGACGTGGTAGTCGAGTTCCTCGGCCAGCGAGCGGGTGAAACCGCGGCCGAGGTCCAGGATCCGCAGGGACTTGCCCCACGTGGTGTTGAGCTGCAGCCACCGGCAGATGCGCACCACGATGTCCGTGTCCCGCATGACCTCCTCCACGGCACCCGGGCGCTGGACCTTCAGGACCACCTCCGTGCCGTCCTGCAACCGGGCGCGGTGCACCTGGGCCACGGAGGCCGAGGCCAGGGGCGCCTCGTCCACCCAGGCGAAGACCTCCAGCGGGTCCCGGCCCAGCGAACGGGACAGCGCCCCGCGGATCGAGTCCCAGGACTCGGGGGCCACCTCGGACTGCAACCGGGACAGCTCCCGGATGAAGTCCTCGGGCAGCAGGTCGGTGCGCGCCGAGAGGTTCTGGCCGAGCTTGACGAAGGTGATGCCCGCGTCCTCCAGGGCCCGGCGCAGCGCCCGTGCCGTGCCCGCCCAGGAACCCTCGCCGTCGTCGGAGGGCCGGCCGAAACCGCGCAGGTTGGCGCCCAGCCCGTGGCGCAGGAACACGCCGACCACCTGACGGTAACGCCGGTTCCGGGCCCAGGTGCTGCGCAGCCCGGCCGACCACAGGACCGGGTTCGGCAGCATGCCGGTGGGGATCACCATCTCCAGGATCATCAGCACGGCGGTGCCCAGCCCGAAGATCCACAGCAGGGCGATGAGGATCAACACCATCGCGGCCGGGGCGGAGACCCCCGAGAGGGCGCCGGAGGTGTCGGTCCCGGCGACCTGGGTGATGACGGCGTCGAAGACGACGTTGGTGCTGAGCACCATCAGCAGCGCCACCAGCACCGAGCGGAACCAGCCGACCGGCACCCCCAGCACGCGCCGCACGGTGGTGGCGATCAGCCAGGCCACCAGGACGAGCAGCACGAGGCCGAAGACGGCGCCGAGGGTGGACCCGACCCAGTAGCCGACGGTGCCCAGGTCTCCCAGAAAGGTCTCCACGGGCACACCCTATTAGGCTGGGGTGTCATGAGCATGTTCGAAACAGTCAGCGTGGACGACGTCCCGGAGAACGCAACCATCCTCGACGTGCGCGAGGACGACGAGTTCACCCTCGGCCGGGCCGCCGGGGCCCTGCACATCCCGCTGGGACAGCTGCCCGAACGCATCGAGGAACTGGACCCGGACACCGACTACTACGTGATCTGCCGGACCGGTGGCCGGTCCATGCGCGCCTCCGACTTCATGGTCAACCGGGGTTACTCGGCCATCAACGTCGCCGGCGGCTCCGGCGCCTGGCTGGAGTCCGGCCGTCCCATGGAGGCGGACGGCGGCGCCGAGCCGTCCGTCAAGTGAGCCCCGCCTCCGGTTCCCCGGCCGGGGAGCCCGGCGCCGGCACCGCCGGGGGATCGCGTCCCCGCTACGTCTACCTCGGCCCCGAGGGCACGTTCACCGAGGCCGCGCTGCGCCAGGTCCCCGGCACCGACGCCGCCCAGTGCGATCCGGTCGGCTCCGTGATCACCGCGCTGGCCCAGGTCCGGGACGGCTCCGCGGACTTCGCGGTGGTGCCGATCGAGAACTCCGTGGAGGGCGGCGTCAGCGCCACCCTGGACGACATCGCCAGCGGGGACGCGCTGCAGATCCGCCGCGAGATCCTGGTGCCGATCAGCTTCGTGCTGGTGGGGCGCCGGGACATGGAGCTGTCCGCGATCCGCTCGGTGGCCACCCACAGCCACGGCTGGGCACAGGTGCGCAACTGGGCCGCCGCGCACATCCCGCAGGCCGAGTTCATCCCCGCCTCGTCCACCGCCGCCGGCGCCCGGGGGCTGCTGGACGACGAGACCTCCTATGACGCCGCCGTCTGCGCGCCGCTGGTGGCCGCGCAGACCGGCCTGCCCGTGCTGGCCTCGGCCATCGAGGACACCGCCGGGGCCGTGACCCGGTTCGTGCTCGTCTCCCGCCCGGGGGCGCTGCCGGCGCCGACGGGCTCGGACAAGACGACCGTCGTCGTGCCCCTGCCGGACGACCACCCGGGCGCGCTGATGGACATCCTGGAGCAGTTCGCCGCGCGCGGGATCAACCTGTCCCGGATCGAGTCCCGGCCCACGGGGGCCGGGCTGGGCAGCTACTTCTTCTCCATCGACCTGGAGGGCCACCTCGTCGAGGAACGGGTCTCCGCCGCGCTCGCCGCCCTGTACCGGATCATCCCGCAGATCCGGTTCCTGGGCTCCTATCCCCGCGCCGACCACCGCCGGTACACGGTCCGGGACGACGTCACGGACGAGGCCTACCGCACCGGCCAGGCCTGGGTGCGCGGGATCCTGGGACGGCCTGCCGGGGACTGAGGCCCGCCGGGAGCGCCCGGCGACGCTGCCGGGGTCCGGTCAGGCGTGCTGTTCCGGCACCGACTCCGGCTTCATGACCGGGGCCGCGGCCGAGTCCGGCACGTCCGAGGCCGGCACCTGGATGCGCAGCGTGTCCGGGCGGACCCGGGCGTCGAAGGAGCGCAGCTCGCCGATCGCGTCGCCGTCGAGCTGGGCGATCATCGGCTCGTGCAGGACCACGCGGCAGCGCGTGGCCTGGTAGGTCTCCATGACGGGGATGGTGCCCCGGGACTTCGTCAGCGTCTTCGCCGCGATCCGGATCCAGTCACCCACGTGGCGGGGGGAGAGCATGACCACGTCCAGCAGGCCGTCGTCGAACCGGGCCTCCGGGACGAAGTCCATGCCGGCGGTCAGCTCCCCGCAGTTGGCGATCATCACCGACCGGACCTTGCGGCGCTGCGGGGCGCCGCCGTCGATCGAGATGGAGATCTCCTTGCGGTGGCCCGGCAGGTGGCGCATCCCGGCCTCGCCGTACGCCAGCCAGCCGGCCTTGACCTTCAGGTCGTCCCGGGTGTCCCCCATGACCTCGGCGTCGACTCCCGCCCCGGCGATCACCAGGAAGGTGTGGCGCCGGGTGGTGCCGTCCGTGGTCTCCATCCTCAGGTCGATGGTGTCGATGTCCCGCCGCGTGCCGTGGATGGCGGTGTTGATGCAGGCCTCGAGATTGTCGATCGGCAACCGCAGGTTCCGGGCCAGCAGGTTGCCGGTGCCCAGCGGGATCACCCCCAGGGTGGCGTCCGTGCCGGCCAGCTCCTCGGCCACGAACCGCACGGTCCCGTCCCCCCCGGCGGTCAGCACGACGTCGGCCCCGTCGGCCACGGCGTCGCGGGCCATCTGCCGTCCCGGGTCCTCCACGGTGGTCTCGTAGACGGCCAGCTCCGGCAGGCCGGCCTCCTGGACGGCGGCGGCGACCTTCCGGCGCACCGTGTCCGCCCCGGCCTTGGAGGGGTTGAGCACCAGGGCGATCCGCCGGGGGTGCTCCAGGGCCCGGGACACCAGTGGGGCCTCGGCGATCTCGCTGACCTGGCCGTCGAGCGCCTGGACCTGGCCGGTGAGGGCGGCCATCCGGTCCGGGAGGGTCCCGACATCGCCCTTCAGGGACGTCACGCTGCCGTGCAGTTCGTCCATCCGCCCGTGCAGGCGGCGCTGACCGGTCCACAGGCCGATCACGAAGGCCAGGGCGGCCAGCACCAGGACGAGTGCCACGAGGGCCAGGATCAGTTCTGCAGGCATGGGGCGAAGTCTACGGGGCTCGCCGGGTGGGGGGCCGCTAGGCTGGTGCGCGTGATCGACGTCAAGCACCTCACCGAGAACCCGGACCTCTACAGGGCCTCCCAGCGCGCCCGCGGAGCCGACGAGTCCCTCGTCGACCAGATGCTCTCCGCCGATGCCGCCCGCCGGTCCTCGATCGCCGCCTTCGAGGAGCTGCGGGCGGAGCAGAAGCTCTTCGGCAAGAGGGTGGCGGCCGCCCAGGGGGAGGAGAAGCAGGCCCTGCTGGCCGAGGTCAAGGAGCTGGCCTCCCGCGTGAAGGCGGCCGAGGCCGAGGCCAACGAGGCGCAGGCCGAGCTGGACCGCCTGCAGCGGTTGTTCCCGAACCTCATCGAGGACGGCGTGCCCGCCGGTGGCGAGGACGACTTCGCGGTCCTGAAGACGGTCGGCACCGTCCGGGACTTCGCCGCTGACGGCTTCACCCCCCGGGACCACCTGGAGATCGGTGAGCTGATCGGTGCGATCGACATGGAGCGCGGCGCCAAGGTGTCCGGCTCCCGGTTCTACTTCCTCAAGGGCGTGGGGGCCCGGCTGGAGATCGCCCTGATGCAGATGGGCCTGGACCTGGCGGTGCAGAACGGGTTCATCCCGGTCATCACCCCCACCCTGGTCCGTCCCGAGACCATGCAGGGCACCGGTTTCGACGTGGAGCACGACGACGAGATCTACAAGCTCGAGCGCGACGACCTGTACCTGGTCGGCACCTCCGAGGTCTCCCTGGCCGGTTACCACGCCGACGAGATCCTGGAGCTGGGCAACGAGCCGACCCGCTACGCCGGCTGGTCCACGTGCTACCGCCGGGAGGCCGGCGCCGCGGGCAAGGACACCCGGGGCATCATCCGGGTGCACCAGTTCAACAAGCTGGAGATGTTCATCTACACCACGCAGGACCAGGCCGCCGAGGAGCACCGCCGGCTGCTGGACTGGGAGGAGCAGATGCTGGCCAAGGTCGAGCTGCCCTACCGGGTGATCGACACCGCCGCCGGTGACCTCGGCATGAGCGCGGCCCGCAAGTTCGACTGCGAGGCCTGGGTGCCCACGCAGGAGACCTACCGCGAGCTCACCTCCACCTCGAACTGCACCACGTTCCAGGCCCGGCGGCTGAACATCCGCGAACGGCTGGTCAACGAGGACGGCTCCAAGGGCGGCACGCGGATGGTCGCCACCCTCAACGGGACACTGGCGACCACACGGTGGCTCGTGGCCATCCTGGAGAACCACCAGAACCCCGACGGCTCCGTCACCGTCCCCGAGGCCCTGCGGCCGTACCTGGGCGGCCTCGAGGTCCTGCCGGTCCTATAGATCCTCGCCGGTGGATGTCCACCGTGGGGAACGACCCGGTGGATGTCCGCCGGCCACGGGCGGTGTTCACGTGCTGGACACCGGACGGCCGGGGCTGGTCTACTGGCTGTCCGCACCATCTGCTTGACTGGGGACATGATGAATAACAGGAAGGCCGGCACCGAGGACCGGCACGAAGAACGGGATGCGGACACCGGATCCCTGCAGACGCTGTACCACCCGCCGTCGGACATGACCACCTCCGGGTACCGTCCGAACGGGAACGGGAAGCGCAAGATGGTGTGCCTGGACGTGGACGGCACCCTCGTGGACCATGACGGCCACATGCATGACGAGGTCCGCGAGGCGGCCCGGGACGTCGTGGCCGCCGGACACCACGTGCTCATCGCCACCGGACGCTCGCTGGGCGCCACCCTGCCGATCATCCAGCTGATCGGCCTGGAGGAGGGCTACAGCGTCTCCAGCAACGGCGGGGTCACCCTCCGGCTGTCCGCCGCGCTCGAGGACGGCTTCGAGGTCATCGACCGCCGGACCTTCGATCCCGCCCCGGCCCTGCGGGCCCTGCGGCACCGGCTGCCCAACGCCAAGTACGCGGTGGAGGACGACCAGGGCCGCTTCCTGTCCACCGAGCGCTTCCAGGACATGAGTTTCGGCGTGGTGGCCGAGGGTGTCACGCTCGAGGAGATGATGCGGTCCAGCGCCACCCGCCTGGTGGTGTTCTCCACCGACTCCTCGGCCGAGGAGTTCGGCGAGGCCGTCGAGTCCATCGGCCTGCAGGGCGTCACGTACTCGGTGGGCTGGTCCGCGTGGCTGGACATCGCCGCGGCGGGGGTGTCCAAGGCGTCCGGTCTGGAGGCCCTGCGGGACCGGCTGGGCGTGCACATCGATGACACGGTGGCCGTGGGCGACGGGCGCAACGACATCGAGATGCTGGCCTGGGCCGGCCGGGGGGTGGCCATGGGCCAGGCTCCGCCGGAGGTCATGAGGGTCGCGGACGAGGTCACCGGCCACGTCGAGGAGAACGGGGCCGCCGCGGTCCTGCGCTCACTGCTCGACTGACGGGGCGCGGCCGGCCGACCCCAGGGGCGAGCCCGGCCGCCGCCCCCTGCCGACCCGGCTCAGGGGCGGGTCGTATCGGGGCCCTCGGCCAGGCCCAGGAGCCTCGCGGCGGCGGGGCGGCACGCGTGCTCCTCCGTCCAGAAGGAGCGCTGCACCGCCTTGGACACCGCCTGGACGGTGATCCCGAGTTCGGCGGCCGCGAGCTTCTGCTGACCGCGCACGCCGGGGACCAGCAGGTCCAGCACGGCCCACTCCGCCTCGGTCCGGGTCAGCACCAGCTGTCCCACCAGGCGCAGCACGGCCTCGGCCTGGGCGGCCGTCTCGGCGTCGGGACCGCCCACGGACACGGGCACCCGGACCCCTGCCTTGGCCGCCTCTTCGACGGCCCGGCGGGCGTGGACCAGTCCCGGCCCGCCGACCTCGCGCAACTCCTGCGTGTCCGGCAGCGCACCGGGTCTCACCGGGCCGTCCGGGTCCGCGGGGTCCACCGCCCCCACGGACCCGACGCCGATCCCCACGTTCCAGCGCCGCTCCCGCAGGGCCCGCAGGGCGGCGTCCACCGCGGAGGCGGGGTCGGCCACGATGCCGATGGCCTCATCGCCCACCGAGCGCTGGAACGGCAGCACGGTGCGCACGGGGCGCAGCGCGCGCAACAGGTCGTGCACCATGTCCCCGACCTCCCGCGAATCACGCTGGTTGATCGTCAGGACGTACATAGAGGGGGTGGATCAGCCCTGACGGCCCTGGGGGACGTCGGCCTCGGGGCCCTCCTCGGCGGCCGGCTCGGCCTCCTCGGTCTCCACCTCGCGGCCCTGTGGCTCGTCGGTGGGGGTGTGCTCCCCGGCGGCGTCGAAGCGCTCGATCGAGGCGGCCAGCTCGGCCTCGGCGGCCTCGCGGCCCTCCCAGCCATCGGCCTTGACCCACTTGCCCGGCTCGAGGTCCTTGTAGCGGGTGAAGAAGTGCTCGATCTCCTGCTTGAGCCACTCGTCGATGTCCTCGAGCTCCTGGATGTGGTCGAAGCGCTTGTCCGAGGGGACGCAGAGCAGCTTGGCGTCGCCGCCACCGTCGTCGGTCATGTTGAACACGCCGATCGGACGGGACTCGACGATCACGCCGGGCACCAGGTCGAAGCCCGGCAGGAAGACCATGGCGTCCAGCGGGTCGCCGTCCTCACCGAGGGTGTTCTCGAAGTAGCCGTAGTGCGTGGGGTACTGCATCGACGTGAACAGCACACGGTCCAGGCGCAGCCGGCCGGTCTCGTGGTCGAACTCGTACTTGACCCGCGAGGCGGCCGGAATCTCGATGGTGACGTCATGGTTCATGTCAGCAGGCTCCTTGGAATGCATGGAGGGCAGGATGGGAGCCGCGCCGGGGCACGGCATCTGGAAACAAGGGTATCCTCCGGTCAGGCGCGTCCGGTCCCGGCCCGCCCATCGCCGCGAGCGTGACGCACGCACCCGTACGCCTCCCAGGAAGCCCGACCGTGACCTCTCGACCCCCACGACGCCGGCCCGCCGCGCGTGCGATCCCGCGCACCCTGGGTGCCGCGCTGGCCCTGCTGCTCGCCGGCACCGTGACCGGTGGCCAGGTGCAGGGCGCGCAGACCGGTGCCGCCCCGTCCGGGCCGACGCCGGCGCTGGCCGTCTCCTCCACGATCACCGCGGGTGCCGCGTCCTCCCCGACTTCCGCCTCGTCCACGGCCTCCGCGTCATCCCTTGCCTCCGCGTCGGACCCGTCGTCCCCCGCCGCCCCGACCTCCAGCTCGTCCCCGGCCCGCCCCGCGGCCACGGGTGCCCACGGCCCTGGCGAGGGAGGGTCCACGCTGGCCGCGGTGCTCGGGCTGTCGGGCCTCACCGCACTGCTGGACCCGATGCCGGACCCGGAGGCCCTCGCCCCCGCACTGGACGAGGCGCTGACGGTGTCCTCGGGCACGATGTCCGCGGCCGTCGTCGACGTCCTGACCGGTGAGGTCCTCTACGACCGGTCGGCCGAGGAGCCCGCGGTGCCGGCCTCCGCGGTCAAGATCCTCACGGGCCTCGCGGCCCTGGAGGTCCTGGGCCCGGGCCACCGCTACACCACCGGTGCCGTCGCCCTGCCCGGTCGCGTGGGGGACCGGGACGTGACCCACGTGGTGCTCGACGCCGGGGGCGACGTACTGCTCGGCACGGGGAGCAACGCGACGTCCGTCGACGGGCGGGCCGGTCTCGGGACGCTGGCCCGGCAGGCGGCCGAGGAACTCGCCACGCGCGGCACCACCGGGACGGTGACCGTTCGCCTGGACGACTCCGGGTACACGGGCCCGGAGGCCTCCCCGGACTGGAGCCCGGACATCGTCCCCTCGGGCAACGTCTCCGCCGTGCAGCCGATCGCCACTCACGGCGGGCGCCCCGCCGCGGGCACCGGCACCAACCGCCTGCACGACCCGGCGCTGTACGCGGCCGAGGTCTTCCGCGACCACCTCGCCCGCCACGCCCGGGACCTGGACGTCGGGATCCGGGTGTCCGACTCCGTCCGACGCCTGCCCCTGAAGGGGCGCGGGAGCGAGCTGGCGAGCGTGACGTCGGCCACCGTGGCCCAGCAGGTGACCCACATGCTCAAGACCTCGGACAACCAGGTGGCCGAGGCCACCGGCCGCAACCTGGCGCTGGCCGCCGGTGAGGACGGCAGTTTCGACGGCGCCTCCCGGGCCATCGAGGAGGCCGTGTCCGGGCTGGGGGTGGACACGGCCGGTCTGGACCTCGTGGACGCCTCGGGGCTCTCCGGCAGGAACCGGGTCTCCCCCCTCCAGTTGACCGGGTCGCTCGGGATCGCCACCGGGGATCCCGGGCTGGAGGCAGCGGCCACCGGACTGCCGGTGGCCGGCAAGGAGGGCACCCTCGAGCACCGGATGGTCGGCACACCGGCCCAGGACGTGGTCCGGGCGAAGACCGGGACGCTCAGCTCGGTGGCGTCGCTGACCGGCACGGTGAGGACCGCGGACGAGAGGCAGCTGGTGTTCAGCTTCATCGCCAACGACCAGCCGGGCGTCCTGACCGACGCCCGCTTCGCGGTGGACCGCGCCGCGGCGCTGCTGGCCGGCTGCGGATGCCGCGCTGACGCGGCCGACCCGGGGCCGTAGTGGCATGGGCCAGGTGATCGCGGGCCGGTTCGAACTGGCCGACCACATCGCCTCCGGGGGGTCCGGGTCGATCTGGGCCGCATGGGACCGGCGCCGCGAGCAGTGGTGCGCGGCGAAGGTGCTGCGGCACAAGGACTCCGGTGAGCTGCTGCGCTTCGTGCGCGAGCAGGGCATCCAGCTCGACCACCACCACCTGGCCACGCCCTACGGCTGGGCGGCCGAGGACGCGGACGTGGCGATCTCGATGCCGCTGGTGGCCGGCGGCACCCTGGAGACCGCGCTGGGCGATCACGGCGCGTTCTCCTCCGCCCTCGCGGCACGGATGCTGCTGCAACTGCTGGACGCCCTGGACCACGTGCACCACGCCGGCTGGATCCACCGGGACGTCAAGCCGGCGAACATCCTGCTGGAACCCACGGGGGAGGGCATGCCGCACCTGCGGCTGGGCGACTTCGGGATCGCCGTGCGGGAGGACGATCCGCGGTTCACCACCCTCGGGTGGGTGAACGGCACTCCCGGCTACCTGGCCCCCGAGGCGATGGACCTCGCGGCCCCGGCGCCCGCGCAGGACCTGTACGCGGCCGGCGTGGTGGCCCTGCGGATGCTGGATCCCACCGTGCGGGGTGAACGGGGGCTGGAGGCCGCCGCCCTGGACCCGCGCCGGACGCTGGCCCGGATCGAGGGCGTCGATCCCCGACTCGCCTCCGTGGTGGCCGGGTTGCTCGACGAGGACCCGGGCGACCGCGTCGCGGCCGCCGAACGGGCCCCACGCACCCTCGACGTCCTCGCCACCCCGCAGACGGGGACCGGCGGGTACCTCACGGCCGCGGGCGAGCCGTTCGCGGTGTTCCGCCAGGTCGAGGCCGGTGGGACGACCGGGATCACCGCGGACCGGGCCGGGTTCGGTGGGACGGGGATCCCCGCGGACGGGGTCGGC
>ENA-UOUJ01000818-UOUJ01000818.1-activated-sludge-metagenome-genome-assembly--contig:-NODE-818-length-18460-cov-8.922901_pt1 | contig 18460 bp, 19 predicted proteins | sample MGYA00249839_ERZ747224 | MGnify/ENA primary metagenome ERZ747224 (study PRJEB28782, sample SAMN03220277) | activated sludge metagenome | biome: wastewater; feature: sewage sludge; material...
CGGTAGTTCAGCTGGTTAGAATGCCGCCCTGTCACGGCGGAGGTCGCGGGTTCGAGTCCCGTCCGGACCGCAATGCGAACGCCGCATCCCTTTAGTACCAAGGGAATGCGGCGTTCGCCGTTTTACGGTTGTCGGTACGGTTGTCAGTTAGGGGCGTTTGTCCACTGAATGCGCTCCGATGTGCATCCATACCACGGCCTCATGCCCTCGTTTCCATCAGCACCGGGAACAGGTAGCGGCTCTGCCGGTCGTTGAAGCTGGCACCCTCTCCCCCACCGGCTCCTTATTTAGAATGATTCTAAATAGCGTTGCTCGTGGTGGCGGTCAACCTCTCCCGACGCTACTCCTTGTCAAGGAAAGCCAACACCAGGGCGAAGGCTTCAGCCCCCAGCAGGGAGCGGGCCAGATCCCTCACCTCGGCATCCACAGCCTCCCCGTCTGCAAGGGCTTTCACCTCCCCTTCGGGCAGGCCCAACAGGTATTGGAACAGCGTCCTTTCTTCTTTGTCAGTCATAGGTCCAGCGTTTTTCATTCATCCAGCCGTTCGGCGTTCATGGCCTCACGATCGGGGTTCCTCTGCTTTTGCACGTATAACGATAACAGGGGCCGGGAACGGGTTTTCGTCCTTCACCGCAGCCTCAACCCGCTGCAACCTCGGCTTGAAGTAGTCCAAGGTCTTCAGGAACAAGTCCGCAGCCTTCACGCGGTCGCCCATGTCCTTGCTGCTCCACAAGTCGTTCAGCAGGTCGTTGAACTGCGTGGCATGGGTGGCGGTGATGCACTCCCCCAGCTCTCCCCATTGCAGGGTCTTGATGTTCCTGGTGCCGGGCTTGCGCCCCTTAGGGTTGCCGCTCACTCCCTTGGGGAACTGCCCTGCTTTTGTCCTGCTCTTTACAGGCTTCATGTTTTGGTCCATGTCGTTACAGTTGATGGTTACGGTAGATGCAGCAGGCTGGACGGATGGACCTTCACGGTCCCCGCCCGTAGGGCATCCAGCAGGCTGCCCACCACGGCACGGGGGGTGGTGCCAGCGGCTTTTGCCAGCAGGTCGTTGAACTCATGCTGCCCTATCCGGGGGCGGGCCGTGGTGAACAGCGACCGGACCAATGCCGCCCGCTCCTGGGCGGTGCCTTGCCTCAGCCATGCCCCCAGTTCATCGGTCGGTGGCGGTGTCCGTGGTGGTGGTGCCGGGGCGGGCTGCGGTGCCGCTTCGATGGGGTCGGGCGGTGCTGCTGCGGTGGCCACCACCTCGGCGGGGGGCTGCTCGCTCAACAGCAGGTCGGCAATGTCCATTCCGGCCTGAGTGCGCTCCGTAGTGGCCCTCGTTTCAAGGATGTCGCTCACATGGACGGACGCGAACAGGTGGTGCAGTTCAAGGGCGCGTTGCTTCCAATGGATGTAAGCGGCTCGCTTGGGGGCAAGGTCAGGGAAGGCCAGCACCTTCCGGCCCGTCAGGGCTTGGAGCTTGGCCAGCTTGAACTCATCCTTGCTCCCCGTGGCCAGCCAACAGATGTCGGGCATGAGGGCTGCGGCTATCATGGCGGTCTTTTCACTCTCCACCACGGCCACGGGCTTATCCATCGGCCAATCTTTCAGCAGGTGTTCACCGAACAGGCACTGCTCCAACTTCCGGCCCTCCGGTATGCCGCCGGTAAGCGAATGCACCCACGTGGTACCGCCCTCCTTGCTGCGGTGCCCGGTGGCCGGATCGTACAGCATGACCTTGCCGCCCTTCACCTTGCCGTCAACGTCCACCTGCCAGTAAACCGCAGCCCCGGCCATGCGTCCATCAGACCATGTTCCCAGCGCGTAGTCAAGGGCCACCTTGTCCCAACGGTCCGATCCGATCAGGTTCCGCCAGTATGCGCTCAGGGTGTTCTGCTCAGGGTGGGCGCGTAGGGCTTTCACCACGTCGCGATCATGCAGGAAGGGGACGGGCGGCGGCGGCTCAGGCTTCGGGGTGTAGGCGGTGCCGTTGTCGGGCTTCAGGCCGTTGTCCCGGAAGTAGTCGCGGGGCGGGTAGTGATAGCCGCAGCGGTCCGCCCGGTTGCACTTCCCCACATGGTCGGGCAGCACCTCCCCGGTGGTGGTGTCCACGTACTTGGTGAACTCCTTTCGGTGTCCGCAGCCGGGGCAGGTGTGCCGGGTTGACGGTCCCCGGTACGGCTCCAGGGTGAAGCGTTGGGGGGCGCTCATGTTTTGGAGGGATATTCCCCCGTGGCATTTTTGGCACTTTGGCACTTTGCTACGGGGACGCAGGTTATAGCGCGTTTTGCGTGGCACGAACTTTGGCACTTTGGCACGAACTCCACTTTTCCAAAGTGCCAAAATGCCAACTTGTGCCAACCCATTTTCGGGCTGAAGGCCGCGCCATTGCTGGAAAGTGCCAAAAATGCCAGTTGTGCCATGGGGGTTAATGCTCAAACAGTTTCCGGTAACGGCCTTGCCCGTCACGTGACAGCAGGGGTTGCTTGCCCTTGCTCCATGTGTTCAACCTCCGTTTCAAGGTGCGCTCCGGGATTCCCATGGCCCCAGCTTTCACGATCGCCTCAGCCGTGGGAAACTCCAACGGCAAGGCATCGAACAGGCCCAGCTTTGATCCGGTCAGCCCGTCCACCGGTGATGCTTGAAACAGGTGGAAGTGCAGCTTGCGGGCCGTCCGCTCGAAGTAGCCCAACAGCTTTTGGGCACCATGCACGGCCTCGGTACGCACCTCAGCCTCCGCACCCACGTTTCCGCAAGCCCGGTGCAGTAGTTCCAGCACCAAGGCCAAGCGGTGGTAATAGGTGTCCAACTTTCCGTAGAGGGCCGCGCTCAGCCCGTCGCCTTCCTTGTTCGCCGCGTTGATGCGGTCCGCGTTCACCCGGTCCCAATCCCTGTAAGTGTCTGCTGCCTCTTCAGCATATCGCAGCACAACGGGTTCCCCGCGCTCCATGTCCATCCCCGACAGGTAGTCCAATGCCGACCTCCACCATGTAAGCCAGCCGGTATCCAGCGGAACATCGCTTGCGTACTCTCGCAGCGGATTATCCGGCCACGTCACCAGCAGGCGGGGCAGGAACCCATCATCGGCACCGGCCAGCGTGGACAGCTTATCCGTTTGGATCCCGCCCGCAACGGAAACGAACGGGCGGGGTATCAGGAACTCCCCGGCTCCCTTGCGAAGCTCGGTTAACTGCGTTCCGTTGTAGAGGCTCAGCCACTTGGCACGGTCGCCACCCTTTCGGTAGGCATCCATGCTTTGCACCCATGAAAGGAACTCATCGGCATGCCGACCCACTCCGCGCGGTGTTGCCGCCAGCTTCGCGATCAATGCCTCCATGGTGATGTCCCCGACAATGTGCGGCCTCCATACCGGGCGCGGCGTTGGAGGCTCTTCCATCGGTGCGGCATCCTTGGCTTTTTTGCGGCCCTTGCGTGCTTCCTGTTGCGCCTCCCAATCCATGACAGCCTGGGCGTGTGCATCCTTGCTGGCCTTGTCGCGATCATGAAGCGGGGACAGCAGCAGGTCCACCGGCGGGGACTTGCCCACCGATGGGGCACCGATGGACAATTGCCACAGTATCGCAGGGGACTGGTAGATACCGTTGTTCAGGGCGCGGCTGTTGCCGATCGCGGTGGACGCTGCGAACAGTGCGCCAACCGCCGAAAAGTCCGGGATGAAGCGTTTCTTGTCGTGCAACTCTCCGATCAGGTCAACAAGTCGCTGCGGGAAGGCATCCACCGGGAAAGCCCCGGCGGTGGGCCGATCATCTTCCACGGGCTGCGGTTCCAGGTGCCGGGCCTCGGCTTCAATGGTGGCCACGAACTCGGCGTTGACGATACCGCCTGCTGCGGTTTCCGCTCCGCTCGCTGCGGTCACGGTCTGCATGGGGGCGCTCATACCAAGTGCGGGTATTTGGTGGCCAGCACATGCTCGGCGGCCAGTTGCTCGAACAAGTCCGCCCAATCGTCAAACCCCAGTTTTTGCGAGTAGCATTCGCAAAGCCGGGCTGTTACCTCGGCAAGCCGTGACGGCGCGAAGTGCATTTGGTGCAACAGCTTGCCCCAATCGGCCTTGGTCAATTTGTTGTCGGGCCAGCGTCGCACGGCCCATATTGCCATCAGCAGGGAACCGGGGGTGGTGAACCGGCCGGGTTTGGCCGTGTAACCGTCGGGGATGGATGCCCGGAACGGATGGTTGTTGCCTACCTTCGTGGCATCGGCCACATGGGCAACCGTGGGCGCGATACTGGATAGGTGGCGGGGGTCTTTGGCCCCCGTTGCCGTTTTCTGTTTCATCCTCGTGCATGTTTTGCGAAGCGCATGCGCTTCAGGCCATCCAACACCTCGCTCTTCTTGAACCGGACTCGCGCACCAATGCGGTACCCCTGCACCAGCCCCCGGCGGGTGTAGCTGGCCAGCGTGGGCAGGGTAACGCCCAGCAGCTCGGCGGTTTGCTGGCGGGTCAACAATTCCTCCGCAGGTGCTGCGGTGTGGGTTGTCCGTGCATCCAGTTCGGAGCGCACGGCGCGGGTGATCTCGCCCACCAAGTCGGGCAGCGGGATCGGACTAAGGACTACGTTTTCCATTTGCGGGGCCGCCAATTGTTCAGCGGTGCCGCAATCCTACCGGGTCGAATTCCGCCGAATTCCGCCGAATTCCGCGCATGCGGAAAAACACCATCAAAAACTACTGGACGACCCCCTGGAAAAGCCAGCAGGGACGCGGGGTAGCTTGTATCATACCCCCACCAATGCCCCGTTTTATGTTTGGCGGAATTCCGGCGGAATTCGCAGGAATTCGGCGTTAACGCCCAGGGTCGAGCAAGTACAGCACCTCTTCCAGCTCCATCTTGTACCTCGTTCGTTTCCCCCTCTTGGTCCTGAGAATCCGCCAACCCCGGCAACGGGTCGCATTCAATCCCGGAACAAAATCGTTCAGCGGCCCCTCCAGCCCATCCAATGGCAACTCCGTGCGTTTGTGCTTCATGCAGGCGGCATCTAAGCACGCAAGCACCAAGGACCGTTGGTTATGGGCAAGGATGTAGTTGCCATCATCGTCGGTGATGCGTCGCTCTTTCAGTGATCGGTCGAAGTCCCGCAATATCGCTTCGTTGTTCCCCACGATACGAAGCAAAGCGGCCTGCTCCTGCTTTACTTTTGCCGTGCTGGATGGTGGCGTAATCCCCTCCAACCTCCGCACAAGTCGTTCCCGTTCCCGGTCCATCGCGGCAAGGAAGGCCGCGCCATCGGCTCTGCCTGCCAACTCTGTGTGAAGCTCCTTTGCTTGGTAAGTGCCGGGGCTGAACACCCGAAGCTCGTTCACCAGCCCCGCGAACGCATGGGGCCGCTCGGGGTCGGCGGCATACTGGCCAAGGGCAACCTCCACCTCGGCGGCATACTCTTCCAGCCAGCCGGAGAACAGTTGATCCCGTGGGATGCGCTTACGCATGTCCTTCCATACGGGGCGGATGTATTCCAGCGGCGGGGTGATGGGTTCCTCCGGTCCTGGGATCTCCGCGTAATCAGTGGCAACCCCCATGGCATACCATGCAGGAAGCGGGTGCGTCCGGTAGTGATCCGCCAGCATCTTTTCGGACAGGTCCGGCAACAGGAACTGCTCCACCCGGAACCGCTGCAACGCGGCGGGCGTGGGGTTGTGATCCATGCCCTCTTTTTCGCAATGTGTGCGGTACCATTTGGCGGTGATCGCCAACAGGTGTTCCACGGACGGGCCGTAGCCGTTCCGCTCATGCTCATGCGCGGCCTCTTCCTCCGTGTTGATCCGCACGGTGTACTTCATCCATGTGCGGCGGGTCCGGTCCAGCGTCGCCCCGTAGGTGTTGCGCTTACCTAAGGTGATGCCGTCCAACTCTTCAAGGAACCCGGCCCACTTTTTCGCCGCCACCAAATGCCGTTCGGTTGCGCTCCGTAGTTGCTCGTTTGCCGCCCGGCGGAACAGCACGTGCAACACGGCCCTCCCTTCCTTTCCCAACTCCCTGAACGCATCCTGCAAGGTGCGGCCATCGGTCAGCGCACCACGTGGCGGCAACGGCTCCTTGGGGTCGTTGTAGAAGTAGTGTCGCAGGTACATGGGCGGGATCCCTTCGCCCGCCCCGGATGGGGGCAGTGCCGCAAGTGCCGCAAGTGCCGACGGAACAACACTTTCTTTTTTCGCTGCTCTCTTCGCCATCGCTCACACCACTTTTTTCAGGGGGACCGGCATTTTGTTCAGCTTGGACTTGCCCAGCAGGGTGGCGTGTTCCTTGCCGTCCAGCACCACGTAGCGAAGGAATACCGCGTCCGTGCGGTGGCCGGTAATGGCCCGGATCGTGCGGATGGGCATGCCGTCCAGGTAGTAGTTGGTGGCGAAGGACCGGCGGGCGGTATGCGTGGCCACCAGCTCCCACTTTGCCTTGGCCTCTTCCTTGCGTTTGCCCCCTACGGTGCGCCCCACCATGATCCGCTTTTGCAGTTGCGGCACCATGGCCGCAACCGTTTTGATGTCTTTGTTCTGCCCTTGGTTGGACTTCGCCGGGGGCATCTTGCCGCCATATTTGGCCAGCACATAGCGCACGTGCGAATGAAGCGGGATCGTCACCTCCTCCCCCGTCTTGCCGGTGTGAATGTGGATGTAGTCGCCCTCAATGTGTTCCGGCTGGATGCGGACAAGATCCCCGAACCGTAGCCCGGTCCATGCCCCCACGATGAACAGGTCACGGGTGCGGTCCAAGCGGGGGTTGTCGGACAAGTCAAGGGCCAGCATCGCGGCCAGCTCATGCGGAGACAGGGCGATCTTGGTGATATTGGTATCCTCCGGGATGCCAATGCCGCCACGCTTCACCACGGCGGGCGATACCTCATGCCCAGCATCCACGGCGGCACCGATGAACTCCCGCAGTGCCCGCATGTACTTCCCCACCGTGTTGGTGGCCAGCTTCTTTGTTGTAGTCAGGTAATTGGCGAAGCCATCCACGAAAGCCTTGTCCACCTTGGCAAAGGGTATGCGCCCACCTCGGCGGGACTTGGCAGCATAGCCCGTCAGTAGTTCCAGCGTCAACCGGTTGCGCCCATGATAGGTTGGATGCAATGCCCTTCCGTCTTTCTTGTTCACCGCGCCTTCCCGGTCCTTGTTGTACTTGGCAATGAACCGCAGCAAGTCGGTTTCCTGCTGCTCCACCTTGCCGGTGGCCTTGTCCATGGCCAGCCTCAATTCGTCCGGCTCCGGGTCGCGGCCTTCGTCCGTCTTGAAGTTCCGGAACGCGGTGCTGGCCTTCAACAGCAGGTCGTTCAGGCGGTCGTTGAACTCCGGGTGTTCGGGGAAGGACTTCGTTTCCTTCGCCCGTTGAAAGTTCCGTTGTCCGGGCTTGTCGCACCAGTAACAAGGTGGGACCTTTTCGCCGGTGGGATACACAAGCCGCCGGTTTCCCCAGCGGATGACCAAGTTGATGGGGGTCGGTCCGTCAGCGGATGCGTTCCGCAGGTTGAAGTTGTATTTGGGCATGGCCGTTCATGGGTTGATACTGGATGCCCCAAAGATACCCCGAAAAGGGTCGGTTGTCGGTCGGTTGTCGGTTTGGTTGTCGGTTTTCCTTTCTTTCAACCGATATTGGCTTTCCCTCTCTTTACCCCGCCGGGCAAGGGTTTACCCAATAGTAGCACGGCTTTCAGGCGGTTTCGGGAGGGGTGAAAAAAAGGTCGTTCAAGTCCCGTCCGGACCGCAAAAAGCCCCTGCCTCAGGGGCTTTTTTCATGGCCATCGCAGGGCATCCTTCTGCCTGGCCCCGCTCGGCCCTGAAACACAGGGCTTGGAATCAGTACATGATCGGGCTACCTTCGATATCGCTAAACCAACATACCGATGAAAAATCGAACCCTCCCACTTAGCGGTGTTGCGTTGACCATGCTGCTCTTGGGTTGTTCCCGGGCCAGTGAACCCCAAACCAAGGCAAACGACTTTGGTTTTGAACAGCAAATGCTGGCCATCTTCCCGAAGATGGAACCGGGCACGGTGCTGAAAGTATGCAATACCAACGGCCAGCCCGGTGACCAGGGAAGCCTTCAATTCTCCATCGAAGCGACCAAGCCGGACCCTGAAAATCCGGGCAAGACCATCCCGACCGAACCGCTATCCGTGGAGCAGCAATTGGCGGCCATTCTTCCCTTTGTGGACGAGCACCACTCGGTAAACATCCGCTCCATCACGGACAAGGAGAGCGGACTACCGCGCATGGTGTTCACCATTCATCCGATCTGACCTGGGAAGGGCGGTCCGGCACCATGCCCTTAGCCAACCTGGGCACATCACCGGGGCGCGAAGTGCAGAGCTTGTGCACCTGGCGCCTTTGCCCGTTGGGTTCGACTTTGATTTTATGGCCGCGTTTGTACCCCTGGACGCTTCATTGCTCCTTGTCCAGTTCCAGAAGGGCCTTCAGGTCCTGCACAAGGAATTTGGATCCTTCAATCCGGAATTGCTTGAGGAGATAGGTCGAACCATAGCTTCCGTGGAGCGCGGACCGGCCCCGTTGGGAGCGGTGGCGCTACGGATCCACTTCCCCATTCCCCTGCCCGTGGAGCGCAACAGCACCGGGCACTTCCTGCTGCATCTGTATGACTACCTGAACTACCAACCCAACCAGATCAACCACCCGCGGCGCATGCCGGAGCGCTGTCCGGGACGCACCGCAGCACCTGGCATGAATGCTGCTTGGGGCCCATTGTACCTTTGCACGGCGCGGCATGCGCGGAACCCACATGAGCATCCGGACCATCGTATTGACCCCTGCCATCCTGCTGATCTCAGGGTTGGCCGCGCAGCCCGGCGGAGAACCCATCAACCAAACGGATGCCCAAGGGCGCAAGCAAGGGCCGTGGCAACGCACTTGGGCGGAAAGTACGCAGCTGCGCTACACCGGCCAGTTCAAGGATGACAAGCCGGTGGGCGACTTCACATACTACAGCACCAAGGGGCTGAAGGAAAGCCGCATCAGCCACTATGCCGGAAGCGATGCTTCCCATGCCTGGCACTACCACCCCAATGGCCAGCTGATGGCCGAAGGACGGTATGTGGGCAAGGACAAGGACAGCACGTGGAACTACTTCGACGAAAGCGGTGCACTGCGCAGCACGGAAACCTGGAAGGCGGGAAAGCTGGACGGCACCATGACCGCCTATTTCACCGACGGCACCACCGCTGAGCGGCGTGTTTTCAGGAAAGGTGTGGCCCAAGGGCCGGCTGAACAGTTCTACCCCGATGGCAAGCCGCGCTACAAGGCGGATTACGTGAACGGCGAGCCGGAAGGCACTGAAACCTACTTCTTCGCCAATGGCAGGAAAGAACTGGAGGGCCGCTATGTGAACGGCCAACGCGACGGAGGCTGGACCTACTACAATGAAAACGGTTCGGTGAAAATGCAGGCACTCTATGCCCAAGGCAAGCTGGTGCGCACCAAGTATGAGAACGGCACCTTCACGGAGTATTGGGAAGAAGGCAGGCCCAAGAGCGAGGAGACCTACAAGAACGGCAAGCGGGAAGGCCCCTTCACCGAATGGTACAACAACGGCGCCTGGGTGAACGAACCCGTGAAACTAGGCCCCGATGGAATGGGCAAGACAGACCTGCAACGCATCCTGAAAGGACAGGCAAAAAGGCGTGAAGGCACGTACAAAAATGACATGATCGACGGGCCGGTGAAGGAGTACGATGAGCAAGGCAAACTGACCTCCGCCCCGACCTATGTGAAAGGAACCCCCATTGCGGGGGATGCAAAGCCATGAGCAAGCACGGAAGGGTATTGGTGGCGATGAGCGGCGGGGTGGACAGCTCCGTTACCGCCCTGATGCTGCACGAACAAGGCTACGAGGTGATCGGCGTGACCATGAAGACCTGGGATTATGCGACGGCCAAGCCCGGCAAGCGCATTACCGGTTGTTGCGACCTGGACAGCATCAACGACGCCCGCGACATGGCCGTGAGCCGGGGCTTCCACCACATGATCATCGACCTGCGCGAGGAGTTCGGCGGAGCCATCATCGGCAATTTCACACGGGAATACATGGCCGGGCGCACGCCCAACCCGTGCGTATTGTGCAACACCTTCATCAAGTGGGAAGCCCTGCTCAAGCGCGCCAACATGCTGGATTGCGAGCTGATCGCCACCGGACACTATGCCAACGTGCGCGAAGAGAACGGCCGGTATGTGGTCAGCAAAGGGGCAGACCATGACAAAGACCAGAGCTATGTGCTGTGGGGGCTTGAGCAGCAGAACCTGGCACGTACCCGATTCCCACTGGGCAGCTTCAAGAAGACCGAGATCCGGGAAATGGCACTGAAGAGCGGTTTCCCAAACCTCGCCAAGAAAAGCGACAGCTACGAGATCTGCTTCATCCCGGACAATGACTACCGGGGTTTCCTCAAGCGAAAGGACCCCGAGGCGTTCGAAAAATTGGCCCACGGCAAATTCGTGGGCACCGACGGTGCCGCATTGGGTGAACACGACGGCTATCCATTCTTCACCATCGGGCAGCGCAAGGGATTGGGCATTGCACTGGGCGAGCCCATGTACGTCACCGAGATCAATCCCGAGACCAATACCGTGGTATTGGGCCGCAAGGAAGACTTGGACAAACAAACCGCATGGATCCGTGATCCGAAGTTTCAAAAGATAGCCGCCTTGGATACCGAGCTGGAGGCGGTGACCAAAGTGCGCTACAAAGACCAAGGCACTCCTTCCACGATCAGTATGGACGGCGACCGCGTGCGCGTGGATTTCCACGCCAAGGTGGCTGCTATCGCACCCGGGCAAAGTGCCGTGTTCTACGATGGGGACGACGTGATCGGGGGCGGATTCATCGACCGTGAAAAATCGAGCACATGAAACACGCTGCCATCGCCTTCTGCCTGATGGCCCTGGTGCTCCCCGCCTGCAAGAAGGACGGGGCCATCCCCCAAGCGGACCTGGGCCATGCCTATTTCCCAACGGATACCGGACGCTGGATCACCTACACCGTGGACACCGCGTGGCGCAACGACGTGACCGGCGTAACCGGCAGCGCGCGTTATGCACTTCGCGAAAAACTCACCAACGGCTTCACCGATGCCGAAGGCCGACCGGCCCAGCGCCTGCTGCGCTCCAAGTTGGACAGTGCCAGCGGAAATTGGGAGCCCAAGGACGTGTGGTGGCAAGCGCGCACCACGGCCAATGCGGAACGTGCCGAAGAGAACCAACGCCGCATCAAGTTGATCTTCCCCCCGCGCATAGGCCAGGCGTGGAACACCAACGCACTGAACACCGAACGCCCGTACGAACTGGCGTATGCCGAAGTGGATGTGCCATGGGCGGTGAACGGCATGAGCTTCGACAGCACCATCCTGGTGAAAACAACCTATTTGAACAATGCCGTGGAGGCCCATACCTATTGGGAACGTTACGCCAAACATGTGGGATTGGTCTACCGCGAAGTGGACAGCACCAACACGCAGTATGTAAACGGCGTGCAGAGGGTGCGCGGAACCTGGTACAAGCAAGTGATCACCGGGTCAGGGCAATGACCAATTCGCCAATAGGCCAATTCGCCAAAGAGGCACATTCGTGACAGGCACCGTGAACAATTGGCAAATTCCACCTTGAACCCCATGGACCTCCAGCGATTTCTTGCTTGGGCATTCATCCTGCTCGCTGGGATCCCCGCACTTCTTGCACAAACCGCCCCGGCCACCTATTGGGTGCAGTTCACCAACAAGGACCATACGCCGTACAGCCTGTCCGAACCAAATGCCTATCTCTCCCCCCGCGCCATTGAGCGCCGTGCCCGGCAAGGCATCGCCATCGACTCGTTGGACCTTCCGGTGGACCCGGCCTACATCGCCCAACTACGGGCCGCCGGCCAGATCGAACTGCTCAACGTGAGCAAGTGGTTCAACGCCGTCACCATCCGCAGTACCGATACCTTGGCCTTGGACTCGCTCGACCTGCTGCCCTTCGTGCACCAAGTTCGCATCACCCGGGACAACCAGCCAAGGCCCGCGCTGCATGCGGACAAGCTTGAACTGCCCTTGGCGGCCAGGTCTTTCGCGGACGATTACGGCCGCTCCTTCCGGCAGGTGGAAATGATGAACGGCCACCTGTTGCACGAGGTGGGCGGCGCCAAGGGCCGAGGCATGCTGATCGGCGTGCTGGACTCAGGCTACGAGGATGCCGACATCCTGCCCGGGCTGGCGGACCTCCGCGAACGCCACGGCATTGTGCTGGCCCGGGACCTGGTGGAGCCGGGCGGCAACGTGTACGCCGCACACTACCATGGCCGGAGCGTGCTTTCCGTGATGGCCGGATACATGGCCGACCAGCTTCAGGGCACTGCCCCATTGGCCGATTATGTGCTGGTGCGCACGGAAGACGTGACCTCCGAATACCCGGTGGAAGAGGACAATTGGGTGAGCGGGGCCGAACTATGCGATAGCATTGGCTGCGACGTGCTGAACACTTCCCTGGGCTACACCACCTTTGACGACAGCACCTTGAACCACACCTATGCCGACCTGAACGGCCTTACCTCGCGCATGACCATGGCTGCCGACATCGCCGTACGCAAGGGCATGCTCGTGGTGAACAGCGCCGGCAACAGCGGGGCACAGCCCTGGCACTACATCAGCGTGCCGGCGGATGCGTTCGACATCTTGGCCGTAGGTGCCGTGGACACGGCCCGGCAGGTGGTCAACTTCAGCTCGCGGGGGCCCAGCGCGGATGGCCGGGTGAAACCGGATGTGGCCGCCATGGGACTGAACACCATTGGACTTGACGGAGCCGGCTGGAACGTGGGCCCCATCAACGGAACATCCTTTTCCGCGCCGTTGGTGGCGGGGCTCAGCGCCTGCCTGTGGCAGCTGCACAGGGACCGCACCGCGCACGAGATTATGGCAGCCATTCGTCAAAGCGCCTCACACCATGGCCGGCCAAACGACTCCATCGGTTACGGCATACCGGATTACTGGCGGGCACACCTGTTGCTTGGCGGCCGGGACCTGACCAGCCTGGACGGTCCCACGGCGGTGGGCATATTGCCTGTGCCTTTTACGGATTTCATGGACGTAGAAGTGTTTGCGGGCAATGAAGACCACGCATCCGTGGAGATCCACGACGTGCTGGGGCGCATCGTGTGGAAAACCAGGGCAAGCTTGGAACCTGGAACCTTTACACGCCTGCGACTGGAGGATGGTGCATTGCGCAACTTGCGCAGCGGCGCCTACATTGTTGCCGTTGGCGTGGGTGGTTCATGGATCACCAAGAAGGTGGTTAAGGCGCAGTGAGCCATGTTATGCACCGACAGCGCACCAGTCCTTTCCCCGCCGCTCCTGATTGCCGCCTATGGTCAGGGCGCCTTTCCCATGGCCGATGACGATGGCACGATCCATTGGTACACGGCGGAACCCAGGGCCATTTTTCCGCTTGATGAGGTGGGACCCAATGCACGTTTTCGCCGGTTCTTGCGCAACGCGAACTTCCGCCTGTCCCGGAATGAGGCCTTTGTGGAGGTGATGGCCCAGTGTGCCGAGGTGCATCGTCCCACCTGGATCAGCCCGGCGATGATCACGGCCTACAGCGAATTCCACCGCATGGGTCATGCGCACAGCGTGGAAACATGGCAGGGCGACCGCTTGGTCGGCGGACTGTATGGCGTTTCCATAGGTCGCGCCTTCTTCGCCGAAAGCATGTTCAGCACTGCCCCCAACGCCAGCAAGGCGGCCTTCTACCATCTTGTGGATCACCTGAAGCAATGCGGCTTCACCCTGTTGGACAGCCAGTTCATCAACGCCCACACCGCCTCGCTCGGCGCCATCGAAGTACCCAAGGCCAGGTTCGAGGCTCTCTTGGCCAACGCTTTGCGGACCACCGCCACATTTTAACGGATGCGGCTCTCCATATCGATCCTTCTCTGCGCGGCGGCCCTAACGGCCCAGGCTCAGATCGATCTGAAGGTAGAGGCGATCCTCAACAAGCCGGATGCCGGTGGCACCCTGCAGGTATTGCTCTGCCCCACAGCGAAAGCATATCGGACCGGAACGGGTTGTGCAACGCGGCAGGTCCCCGTGGAGGGGCGCGTGGCAAGCTGCATCTTTGAAGGCATCCTGCCCGGCACCTATGCCGTTAAAGCCTTTCAGGACCTGAACGGCAACGGCGAACTCGACACCAGCCGATTCGGTTGGCCAAAGGAGCCCTGCGGGTTCAGCAACGAGGCCCCGGTAAGCGGCGGCGCCCCGTTCCGTGTGGCGGCCTTTGAAGTGTGGGAAGGCATGGGCACGGTGCGCGTCGTGCTGCGGTAGGGCGCTTCAGCGCTTCCCCCGCTCCACCTGCGGCACCACCGCATTGCGCTCCTGCAAATAACGCTGGTAGCCTTCGGAATAGGCCGCGCGCTGATCGAACACCTCCGCAAAATTCCCGAGCAGGCCGATCACCGCTTCGGTGGCTTCGCGGAGGCCATTCTCCCCTCCGCTGCACCTCGTCACGATGTCCACATCGCCGCGCTGCACCACGTGCTCCGTGAAGCGCTCCCCTCCCCTGCGGCCGATCAACACGCGCAAGCCGCATTGCCGGGCCACGGGGAGGTCGATGGCATCATCAAAAAAGAACGCCACTTCCTCGGGCTTCAACGCATTGGTCCGCAGGAAATCCGTGAACGCATCAGGCTTGTTGATGTAGCCCATGTAGATCGCATGAAACCTCTCCCGCTGCACGAATTTTTCCGCAAGTGGATTCACCTGACCGGTAAGCACCGCCGCAGGCGGATTAGCCCCGTTCCGCAGCCATAGCGCAAAGCGCAGCATGTTCACGCCCATGCTGCCCACTTCACTGAACGGGCTTCCACCCTCAAGGTCCTTCCACCCGTCGTTGAACACGCCGTCCCAGTCAAATAACACCGCCTTGATACCCTGGGCGCGGGTTTGCAGCGCTTCTTTGGAATGCAGAAGGTTGGTCTGCGACATGCCCATTGAATCAGTTGTTGGTTGTTAGTTGCCCGTTGTTTGGCTGCCGACACAATGCTGCGGCAATGGTTACGCTCCCTTAAAAGTTCCAGGTTGAAGGTTCAGATTCAATCCTGACAACCAACAACCAACAACTGACAACGAACAACCCTCAGCAAACTACCCGAACTCACCCCGCAATCGCCTTCATCAAATCCTGAATGTCCAGCATGCCGAGCTGCTTGCCGTTCTCGCTTACGCTCAGCGTGTCCACCTTGTGCTCCTTGAAGGCTTTCTGAGCCTCGTCCAGCAGGGCTTCCGGGCTGATGGTGTACGGCGCATTGAACTTCAGCGCGCTCAGCTTTTTGGTGAGGAACTTGTTGCCCTCCTTCTCGATCCCGCGGCGCAGGCTACCATCGGTGAACACACCCACGTTCTTGCCTTTGGCATCGGTGACCATCACCGCCCCAAAGCCGTACTTGGTCATTTCCACCAAGGCCTCGCTCACGGTCTTGCCGTCCTTCACCACCGGGTTGCTGCGCGAAAGAATGTCCTTCACCTTCATGGTGATCAGGCGGGTGTCCACATAGAACTGCTTGGTGCCAATGGCCGTGAAGTGGTTATCGGTGAGCTGCTTCATGATCTTCCACGGCACGGTGATGGTGTGCACTCCGATCTCCACGGCGTTGCGCACATGTTCAATGGTGCGCACGCTGCTGAACATGATCTTGGTGTCGTAGCCGTAGTAGTTCACTGCGTGTACGCACTGCTCCACCAAGGCCAAGGCGTCGTGTCCCTGGTCCTGCAAACGGCCCACCAAGGGGCACACGTAGCTGGCGCCGGCCTGCATGGCCATGTAGGCCTGCTGGAGGGTGTACACCAAGTGAACGTTCACCATGATGCCCTCGTTGCGCAGCATCTTGCAGGCACGCAGCCCTTCCAGGCTCACGGGGATCTTGAAGACGGTCGTTTCCTTTTTCAGGCCCATCTTCAGTTGGCGCTTGGCCTCCTTCACCACCTCCTCGGCGGTTTCACCCAAGGCCTCCACCTGCAGGATGGGCACCTTTTTGGCCAGGTCGAGGATCATCTTATCGATGTCCGTGACGCCGCCACGGTGCATGAAGGTGGGCGTGGTAGTAAGACCGGTGAGAAAGCCGAGCTTGAAGGCTTCGTCGATCTCCTTGATGTCGGCGCTGTCTAAGTAGAGTTCCATGTGGAAAGGTTGTCAGTTGTCGGTTGTCAGTTGTCAGTTGTCAGTGCGGCATGCTGTTGCGGATCGTAGTCCCGACAACTGGCAACTGACAACTGGGTATAGTCAGGTGGTGAGCTTGATGGCGAATGGGTGGATCAAGCAGGAACATGTTCGCGGTGTTTCACTTCCACGGCATGCAGGTCCAGCAAGGGCTTCAGGAATTCCTCCAGGTCGTACACGCATAGCTGGCTGGCGGCATCGCAGAGGGCCTTGGCGGGATCCGGGTGGGTTTCAATGAACACGCCGTCCACGCCTGCGGCCACGCCGGCACGGGCGATCGTAGGCAGGAATTCGCGGTTGCCGCCACGCGGGTCCGCGCTGGGGATGCCGTATTTACGGATGCTGTGGGTGATGTCGAACACCACTGGGTAGCCGGTCTGGCGCAGGTGGTAGAAGGAGCGCGGGTCCACCACCAGGTCGTTGTACCCCAGCACGAAGCCGCGTTCGGTAAGGATGATCTTTTCGTTGCCGGTGCTTTCGATCTTCTTCACTGGCTTCACCATGTTGTCCGGCGCCAGGAACTGGCCGTGCTTCAGGTTGATCACGGCACCGGTCTTGGCGGCCTCGGTCACCAAGGTGGTCTGCATGCAGAGGTAGGCCGGGATCTGCAACACGTCGCACACTTCGGCGGCAGCCTTCACCTGCGAGGGATAATGGACATCGGTGAGCAGGGGGAAGCCGAATTCCTTCTTCACCTTCTCCAGCATCTTCAAGCCTTCATCCAAGCCAGGCCCCATGTAGAACTCCACACTGCTGCGGTTGTCCTTCATGAAGCTGCTCTTGTAGATCACCGGCACCTTGGTGCGTTCGCTCACCTCGCGCAGTTTCTCGGCCGTGCGCATCATGATGTGCTCTTCCTCGATCACACAAGGGCCCGAAATAAGGAAGAGCTGGTCGGCTCCGCAGGAGATGCTGCCGACAGGTACGATCTTGGTCATGCGTTGCTTGCTTCGGGGATGGGGGTGCAAATCTACCCTTTCGCCACCGTTGCGCTGAGCATCTTCTTCCCGTTGAGGAAGCCTTCCAGAACATCTCCGGGCGCGATGGGCCCGATACCGGCAGGCGTACCTGTGAACAGCAGGTCGCCAGGCTCCAGGGTGATGAAGCGTGAAACGTAGGCGATCAGCTCCGCCACCGTGAAGATCATGTGCGCCGTAGTGTCCTTCTGTACGGTGTTCCCGTTTTTCTTCAGCTCCAGGCTCAGTGCTTGGAGGTCCGTGGAGGCGGTCATGGGCAGCTCCACCTCACCCAATACGGCGCTTCCGTCCCAGGCTTTGGCCTTCTCCCACGGAAGGCCTTTCGCCTTCAGCTCGTTTTGCAAGGTGCGGGCGGTGAGGTCCAAACCCACCGTAAACGAGGCCACCAGGCCCAGTGCCATGTTCACGGGCACGTCCTTGGCATAGCTGTCGATCATCACCACCAGTTCCAGTTCATGCTCGATCTCACCTGCGATATCGGGCAACTTGACCGGTTGGCCAGGGTATAGGCAGGCAGTGGTGGGCTTCAGGAAAAAGATGGGCTCGGTCGGGGTTTCCGTGCCCAGTTCCTTGGCATGGTCGGCGTAGTTGCGTCCAATGCAGATCACCTTCATGATGCGGCCGGTTTATGGTTTGGTTGAATGACTTGCGGACCTCGTTGGAAATCTTGATGGTGGAACACCTCGCACGGGGTGCGGGTTCATGCGTTGGGCATCGAACCGGGCAGACCGATGATCAGCCATGGACATCGGCAAGCGCTTGCTTCATGACGGCCAAAGTACTGCCGGGCAATTCGGCCTTGGTGAACAGCCATTGGATGTAGCCGGGGTCGCTGCGACCGATCTGCTCCAAGCTCCATCCCCGATACTTGCCGAAAGTGAGGCAAATGCCCCCGTGGTCATCAAATGCCAATTTGCCAGCGGCATCGGGGCGGCGTTGGCGGTCGCCGCTCATTTCTCCAAGGAAATCCACGGTGCCTTGCAGTTGCTCCGGATAGCGGTCCAGTTGGCCCAGCAGCACGTCGGCCGTGGCTTCCACATCGGCCAACGCATCATGTGCCCCGGCATGCTCCTTCCCGCAATAGAATTTGAGCGCCGCGCTGAGGTTTCTGGGTTCCATTTGGTGATAGATGCGTTGCACGTCCACTACGCGCAGCGCCGAGCTGTCCCATTCACAACCTACCCGGAAAAGTTCTTCGGACAGGAACGGCAGGTCGAAGCGCAGCACGTTGAAACCGCACAAGTCGCTTCCATCCAACTTGGCGATGAGCTCATCGGCAATGTCCCCTAACG
>ENA-UOUJ01000819-UOUJ01000819.1-activated-sludge-metagenome-genome-assembly--contig:-NODE-819-length-18430-cov-8.159565_pt1 | contig 18430 bp, 16 predicted proteins | sample MGYA00249839_ERZ747224 | MGnify/ENA primary metagenome ERZ747224 (study PRJEB28782, sample SAMN03220277) | activated sludge metagenome | biome: wastewater; feature: sewage sludge; material...
CAGATTTGATAACAGGACGTATAGCTGAGCCGAAAAACCGGCGGCAGAGCAGGGCGGTCACACCGAGCGTCTTATTCTCTACGCCAGCCCACTTGTTTTATGACCGATGCAGCCGTGCAACGCTTGCCGATTTGCAAGGCAGTACGGACGGTTGGCCCCCACGTAGATCCTCTATGGGATACCGCCTGAGAGGAACAGAGATTGGGAACAAAAAAAGAACAAAATCATCCCGCATAACCATTTCATGAGCGCGTCGCCGGTTGCCCGGCTGCTCTAAGTACCTCAGTTGAATACCGGATGCTTCTTGCCGGTCTTTGCCCCCGCAGGGACCTCAACGCCCATCCGGATGTGGCGTTCGATGTGTGTGTCCGTTGCGTCTCGTTGTGTTGCGTCTGCGTCCCGGTGTTGCCGTCGCCCTGTCTTCGTCCCTCCCGTTCGAGGGAGGCCGCTTTCCCCCGAAGGCTGCTTGCGTCCCCTCACCTTCGTGTCTCTTGGGTGCCGTCCGCGTTGGAATGTCCGCGTACCTGTGATGCGTCGTATCTGGATTGGCCCCACGGCCGGAACGGATCCCCCCCGTTCCGGCCGTCTTTTTTGAAAGAGGAAACGGCTCGGCCTCCGCAATGACGGAGGTTCCACGCCAGCGTCGGCGTCTATAGAACGGAACTCGGAAAAAACGAGGCCGGAGAATGGGCTGATGGCGAGCGGAGCAATTAGGTGGCGCCGATGAGCGGTTCGGACCGAGCGCCGGCGGGAATGAAGGTCGCCGCCGTCGCCATCGTGCTTCTCCTGGTGCCTGCATTGGCCGGCGCACTCCGTGCCGAGTTTCCAGCGCCGCGCCAGCAGCTCGAGCCCGAAGCCCACTCGGGCCGTACCGAAAAAACCGTCGCGCGCGCTCAGCGCTACATGATCTCGACCGCGAATCGGCACGCCTCCGAAGCCGGTCGCGAAATGCTGGCGGCTGGGGGCTCCGCAACCGATGCGGCCATCGCAGCGCAGCTCGTGTTGGGACTGGTCGAGCCCCAATCGTCGGGCCTCGGCGGCGGCGCGTTTCTGCTGCACTGGGACGAAAACACGAAAGACCTCAGAGCCTACGACGGCCGCGAGACGGCGCCCGTCGCCGCGCAACCCGACCGCTTCATGCGAAACGGGGCACCGATCCCCTGGCCGGACGCAGCCCACTCCGGCCTCAGCATCGGCACGCCGGGCCTCGTCGGGCTGCTCGATCACGCGCACAAGAAGCACGGCAAGCTGCCATGGGCGCGGCTGTTCGAACCGGCGATTCGATTGGCACGCGATGGGTTCGAGGTGTCCCAACGCCTCTACTTCATGCTGCGCTGGTTCGGCGCGGACATGTTCGCACCCGCCGCGCGAAGCTATTTCTTCGATTCGACAGGGAGTCCCCGTCCCATCGGACATCGCCTGCGGAACCTGGACTATGCCGCCACGCTCGAAGCGATCGCCCGAGGCGGCACGGACGCGTTTTATGCAGGCGCGATTGCGGATGCCATCGTGAAGGCTGCCCGTGAAGCGCCCAAAGCGGCCAGCGACCTCGCGCTCGAAGACCTCACCAACTATCGGGTGATAGATCGCGATCCGCTCTGCGCCGTCTATCGCAGCTACCGGATCTGCTCCATGGGCCCGCCGTCGTCAGGCGGCCTCGCGGTGTTGCAGACGCTCAAGATGGTCGAGCGCTTCGATCTCGGGAAGGGGCCGGACGCCGCCATGAACGTGCCGGCCATGCACCTCCTCGCGGAAGCCGAGCGGCTGGCCTATGCCGATCGCGCGCGCTACGTGGCCGACCCTGCCTTTATCTCCGTCCCCCATACCGGCCTGCTCGACACGGGCTACCTCGCCGCGCGCAGCGCGTTGATCGACCCCGACCGCGCCATGGAGCGGGCGGAACCGGGCGAGCCTCCAGGCGCCGACCGCGCCGCGCTCGGCCTCGATCCCTCCCTCGATGCCACGGGCACGAGCCACCTTTCGGTGATCGACTCCGACGGCCACACGGTGTCGCTCACGACCACCATCGAAGGCGCGTTCGGCTCCGGCGTCTTTGCGGCGGGCTTCCTGCTCAACAATCAGCTGACCGATTTCTCATTCCGCCCGAGCGACGCGACGGGCCTTGCGATCGCCAACCGCGTCGAGGGCGGGAAGCGCCCGCGCTCCACCATGGCGCCCATCGTCATATTCGATCCGGACGGAAACCTGTTCGCGACGCTCGGCTCGCCGGGCGGGGACAGGATCATCCTCTATGTTGTCAAGGCCCTGATCGGCCTCGTCGACTGGGAGCTCGACGCGCAGGCGGCCATCGACCTTCCGAACTTCGGCAGCACCGGCGAGACGATGCAGCTCGAGTACGGCATGTCGGCCGTATGGAAGGGCCTGATGCTGAAGAGCTACGGCCATAAGATCGCGCCCGACCTTATGAACTCGGGGCTGCATGCCATCGTGCGCCGCGCCGACGGCCTCGAAGGCGCGGCCGATCCGAGACGCGAGGGAGTAGCCCTTGGCAACTGAGCCGCATCCGCCGGAAAAACGTACGGCCGCCCGCACCATCGCAGTCGTCGGCGCAGGCATTTTCGGCGTGTGGCAGGCTCTCACGCTCGCGAAGGCCGGCCATCGCGTCCGTCTCATCGAGCAAAGCGCACAGCCGTTCACGGCGAGTGCGAGCCGGCTCGCGGGCGTCATGCTCTCGCCGGGCTGCGAAAGCGAGAACGAGCCGCGCCTCCGCACCCTCGGGCGCGACGGCCTGGACATCTGGCGGGCGACCTACCCCGGCCTCGTGAACAAAGGCAGCCTCGTCGTCGCCGCGCCACGCGACCACGCCGAGCTTGCGCGATTTGCACAGGCCACCGCGCCGCCCGAGACCCTCGACAAAAACGCCCTCGGCGCGCTTGAGCCCGACCTGTCGGGCCGCTTCGCCTCTGCGCTCTATTTCCCCGACGAAGCCCACTTCACCCCCGGCGCGGCCCTTCTCTTTCTTTTGGACGCCGCCCGCGGCGCCGGCGTCGAGATCGAGCTCGGCAAGCACTGGAAACCGTCCGACACGGACGCAGACGACATCGTGGTCGACTGCCGGGGCTATGCCGCGGCGACCGAGCTTCCCCACCTGCGCGGCGTGCGCGGCGAACGACTGGTGATCCGAACGGACGAGATCCACCTCGCGCGCCCGGTGCGTCTGCTGCACCCCCAGCACCCGCTTTACGTTGTGCCGTGGCCGGATGGGCACTTCCTCATCGGCGCGACCGTCATCGAAAGCGAGGATACCGGCCCCATCACGGTGCGCTCCGCGCTCGCCCTGCTCGGCGCGGCCTACACGCTCCATCCGGCTTTCGGCGAGGCGGCGATCGTCGAGACCGGCGCGGGCTTGCGTCCCTCCTTTCCCGACAACATGCCTCATGCCGAAGTCCGGAACGGCGGGCGCCGAATCGCCGTGAACGGCGCCTTCCGCCACGGCTTCCTGCTGGCGCCTGTGCTGGCCAGCGCCGTGGCCGGATATCTCGCGGACGGCACGCCCCACGAGTTGCTGATCGTCTCGTGATGCGGCGCAGTCGCCATGGCCCGAATGCCTGCTTTGACCGCGAGCCAAAGGGCTCTAAAGTCCGCCCATGTCGAATGAAACCAATCCGCCCCCGGACGCTGGCACCGCCAACACGTTCGGGTTCCGCGCCGTTCCCGAAGCCGAGCGGCAGGGCCTCGTCAACGCGGTCTTCTCATCCGTCGCCTCGCGCTACGACCTGATGAACGATCTCATGTCGGGCGGCCTGCACCGGCTCTGGAAGGCCGACTTCGTGAGCATGATCGGCGCGCCGAAAACCGATCGCGCCTTCCAGCTTCTCGATGTGGCGGGCGGCACTGGCGACATCGCCATCCGCTATGCCGAGGCAGCCGGTCCCAACGCCACGGCCGTGCTCTGCGACATCAGCCCGGAGATGCTGGCGGAAGGACAAAGAAAGGTTTCGGCGAAAGGCCTCGACGGGCGGATCCGCCTCACGCAGGGCAACGCCGAAGCGCTGCCCTTTCCGAGCGGCACGTTCGACGCCTACACGATCGCATTCGGCATCCGGAACGTCACCCACATCGAGGTTGCGCTTGCGGAAGCCCACCGCGTCTTGAAGATCGGCGGCCGCTTCCTCTGCCTCGAATTCTCCGAGTGTCAGGTGCCGCTGCTCGACCGCCTCTACGATTTCCATTCCTTCGAAGTGATCCCGCGCCTCGGCGAGCTGACCGCGGGCTCTGCCGACCCCTACCGCTATCTGGTCGAGAGCATTCGCCGCTTTCCGAACCAGGATGCATTCGCGGGCATGATCCGCGCCGCCGGCTTCGAGCGCGTGTCCGTGCGCAACCTCACGGGCGGCATCGCCGCCATCCACTCCGGCTGGAAGATCTGAGCGCCTGAAACGCAGGAGCGACGAGACCATGATCGCCTCGGACCCAATCGGTCCGAAGCGTGAATTCAATCAAAATAGCTCGCGCTTCTAGACCATGATCGCTTCAGGCCCTATCAGCCTGAAGCGTGAATCATCGGTCTCACCAACGAGATAGAGCGTGATCCCGATTCAATCGGAGATGATCACGCTCTAGGCTTCGCCCCGATCGACGCGGCGGGAGAACTCCGTCTGTCCGCCCGATGCGAGAATGCGTGCCTGCTCGATCCAGTTCTCCCGCTCGATCCGGCCCTTGAAATCGAGCAGCTGGCTGATCCGGTCGATGTCCTGGCCGGTCCAGTTCGCGATCTGCTCGTAGCTGATCACGCCGAGGGAGTGGAGCTTCTTCTCGATCAGCACGCCGATCCCGCGGATGCGCTTGAGATCATCGACGTCCCCAGTGACGGGCGTGCCGAAACCGCCTCCCGAACCTCGGAGCGCCTCGGATCGCACGGACCGCAATCCCGCAACCGCTTCGCTGCGAGGGACGGAGAAAGCCCCCGACGGCTCCGAGCCGCCCGTATCGGCATCCGCTTCTTCAGCGGAGGCAACATCGGCCTCGCCTTCGACGCTTTCGGTATCGTTTGTTTCCACGGCCGGCTCGGCGTCGTCCTCCGATACGACAGCAGCCACAACCGCAGCGGCGGCGGCCGCAGTTGCTCCTTCGACGGGCGCCGACACGCTTTCGATGGCGCTTGCGACGCCCGAACCACGCGTAAGAAACCGAGCTTGCTCGACCCAGTTCTCACGGCCGATGCGGCCCGGTGCGCCGAGGACGCCTTCGTAACGGGAGATGTCGTCCTCGCTCCAAGCGGCGATATCGACAAGACGCGTCACGCCATGGGCGCGCAGAACAGATTCGGTGTCGGGATCGATCCCGATGATACGGTGCAGCCGCTCGCCGTCGGCCGGCAATGCGGCGCGCGGCATGAGGTCGGACCCGCGCCAGCGCGAATAATCCGTAACGCCGCCGCTCGCGAGCACCTGCGCCTGGCCGACCCAGTTCTCCTCCTCGATACGCCCGGGCAACACGCCGAGGCTTTGGCTGAAGCGGGTGACATCCGAAGCCGACCACGCGCCGATCTCGGAAAAGCGCGTTACGCCGAGCCGGTTGAGCCGCTCTCTCAAGCCGGCGTCGATGGAATGAATACGCGTGAGATCGTCGCCCGTGGTGGCGAGCACGGCCGGCTCCGTGTCCGCATCGGGAATGAGATCGTCGGGTTCGGAAACTGCGGCTGCATCCTCTGCCTCGCCGCTGTCGTCGTCCTTCACGTCGCGCGCGCCCGCAGCGGCCGCGGCTGCGAGACCTGCACCGGCAAGCGCGATTTCCGTGTAGCTGGGCCCGTCGAATTCGTTGGAAACCGAGATCCGTTCCGTGGCGACAGCATCGTTGGCCTCGTCCGCGCCGTCGCGCGCGTCGGTCTCGCTTGCCTCCGAACGCGCCGCGTTCGCAACGTCATCGAAATCGGACGCGTCGACGCCCGAAGGCTCTCCCGAAGCGATTTCGGTGTACGTGCGCAGGTCGGACGCGTCGGCATCCGACCTGGAGCCCGCAAAAGCGGCAACGGTCTCCGTATCGTTTGCCGCCCGGTCTTCCGCTTGCGAGGCAAGCCCCCGCGCCGCGGCGGCAGCGGCCGCACCGGCAGCCACCGCGAGCGCCACCTGCGTATAGCTCTGCCCCGCGCTCGGCGCGTCCGGCTCAGCCTCGGCCGCCTTGACAGGCTCCGGCTGAGGCGCCGGTTCGAAAACAGGTTCGGTGGTTTCGGGTTCGGCCGCGACGGGCGGAGCAGGCGGGTCGACAGGCTCGATCAACGGCGACACACGCACCGGCGGCCGCGGCTGAACTTCGACGACGGGGCCCGTGGCCGGCTGGAGCGGTACGGCCTCGTATCCGCCGGTGAGCGCGCGGCCGAAGCGATCCGCATCGCCCGCGTGTACGGATGGAGGAGCGGCGGCAACCGCAGCAAAACCCGACGACGTCGCCAGGACGGCGGGCTCCGGCTGGCGGCCGGCGAAGCCCCGGCGCACGAGGCAAGCGAGCGAGGCGCCGAGCAGAAAGGCCCCCAGCAGCAAGAGGAAAGTCTGCACCAGCAAAATCGTCATACGCCCCAACTCCCTTTCAAAGACCGCGCCAGGAGGCCCGGCTCAGTCTTCGACCCGACCGCAGCTGATCCACCCCACGACCAGCCCGATGGCGAATGCCGCCACCAGATACCAGAACAATTTCACGACCAGGTATTCCATCTCACGCTCCCCCGGCTATCGGCCCCTCGAAGGCTCAATCGATAAACACCCTGAATTCGATACGCCGGTTCTTCGCCCGGCCCGCCTGCGTGTCGTTGGTGGCGACAGGCCGCTCGGCGGCATACCCGACGGAGGTCAGACGCTCCGCCGGCACCCCCGCCGCGACGAGACCGTCGACGACCGCTTGGGCACGCCGCTCCGACAGCGGCTGATTGCGCTCAGGCACACCCTCGGCATCGGTATGGCCTTCGACCTCGACGCGGAATGCGGGGCAGGACACGATGATCTCGGCGAGCCGCGCGATCGTTCTCGCACTCTTGCGATCGATATCGGCGCTTGCCCAATCGAAGAGGATCACACCGCGCTTGGCGGCGTCTGCGAGACGCGTCTCGCAAGCGCGTGTTTCCTCTGTCGTCTTGCGCGCCGCGCGCTCGGCCTCTTGTCGCGCCTTTTTGGCGGCTGCAGCTTCAGCAGCCTCGGCGTCCCGACGGGCCTTCTCTGCGGCGGCAGCAGCTTCGGCCTCACGACGGGCCCGCTCGGCAGCAGCAGAAGCCTCGGCCTCGCGACGGGCCCGCTCGGCAGCAGCAGAAGCCTCGACCTCGCGACGCGCCCGCTCGGCAGCGGCGGAAGCCTCGGCCTCGCGACGCGCCCGCTCGGCAGCGGCGGAAGCCTCAACCTCGCGACGCGCCCGCTCGGCAGCGGCGGAAGCCTCAACCTCGCGACGCGCCCGCTCGTCGGCAGCGGTGGAAGCCTCGGCCTCGCGACGCGCCTTCTCGGCGGCAGCGGAAGCCTCGGCCTCGCGACGCGCCTTCTCGGCAGCAGCAGAAGCCTCAACCTCGCGACGCGCCTTCTCGGCGACAGCGGAAGCCTCGGCCTCACGGCGATGCCGTTCGGCAATCTCCTCGTTCACCGCGTCCCGGCGCGCCTGAGCGGCTTCGGCCTCACGCTGGGCTTTGAGCGCGGCCTGCGTCATCTCTTGCGCGCGGCGCGCAGCGGCAGCGTCCTGCTCCTCGCGCGCCCTGATCTGAGCGTCGGTCTCGGCCACCTCCCGCGCCGCGGCAGCCTCGGCCCTGTGTCTCGCCGCAATTTCGGCCGTCACGGCTTCAGCGGCGCGGGCGCGCTCCGCGGCTGAAGCCGCCTCCGCATCGCGCTGCGCCTTGAGCGCGGCCTGCGTCATCGCCTGGGCGCGCCGGGCAGCGGCGGCCTCCTGCTCTTGCCGGGCTCGACGCTGAGCCTCAGCTTCGGCTGCGGCAGCCTTGCGCGCAGCAGCGTCCTCCGCCTCGCGGCGCTCATCTTCGGCTTTGCGGGCTGCAAGCTCAGCCGCGGCCGCTTCCTCGGCGCGCAAGGCCTCGGCCTCTTCCCGCGCCGCGCGCACAGCCTCGGCCTCCTGACGCGCTTTCAATTCCTCGGCGTCGGCCTGTGCCTGCCGCAAGGCTTCGCGCTCGGCCTCCGCCTGCCGGATCGCGTCCACCCCTGCGTTTTCGATAGTCTCGGGCAAAACCCCGCGCGCAACATCCCGCTCGGCACCTGGACCGATCCCGAACGAGGGAGCGGGCGCGCCGGCGAGATCCGTCTTGAGCTGAACGGTGCGAATGCCCCATACGGCACGCACGGCATCGAGGGCCACCTTGGCCTCGCCATCCCTTTGGGCGCGCCCGGTGACGATGGCGTCGCGTCCGTTGAGACGCACGCTGGCCCAGGATTGGCCGGCAGCACTGAGGGCTTCTTCGGCGCGCGCTGTCAGGTCGGTCTCGACATTGGGGCGCTCACGAAAGAACGTCCCCCAGGTCAGCATGGCGATCGGAATGAGACCCCAAAGCCACCGCGAAGGATTGCACTTCATCCCCCCAAAGCTCCCCCATCAACGCGCGATACGATGCCAGGCCTGCAAAGACCGTCGCCCCGAACCGATCCCCGAAACGCTCTGGCGCAGCGCACTATAGACAAGCATTCCCGTGTTTCCAAGTTGGACCGGGAGGGAAGCGGGCGCAAGTAACCCGCTCAAACCATTACGGCCTCGACGGACAACCAGCCCCAAAATTAATCATACCGTGCCCCGCGATCGGTCGCTGGGGCGAGAAATGTTGCCACTCGACCTTTTTATCCTTGCGAAGCGGTCTCGACGCGCTCCAATCTGAGGCTCCGAGGAGGGCGAAATCTCTCCGCACCATCGAGACCAGCCACAAGGAATTTGAGACGCATGGCGGTCAGATTCTTGATCGTCGACGATCATCCTCTCTTTCGCGACGCGCTCGCCGTCGCGATCCAGTCGGCCTACCCGGAAGCCGAGATCGTCGAAGCCTCCTCCATCTCTGCCGCGCGCGAGGCGCTCCAAAGCGGAGAGCCGTTCGATCTGCTTCTGCTCGATCTCTCCATGCCGGGCACGCGCGGCTTCGACGGCCTCATCGAGCTGCGGGCCGCACGGCCCAAGCAGCCGATCCTGGTGGTCTCGGCCCATGAGGACCCGCGCATCGTCCACGAGGCGATGACCTGCGGTGCGGCCGGCTACATCTCGAAGTCCGTCAAAAAGGCGGACCTCTCGGAAGCGATCCAGGACGTCATGGCCGGCCTCGTCGTGCTGCCTAAGGGCTATGAGCCCCCGGCCGCCGATGCGCCGTCTCGCGATACGGACCTTGCCGCCCGCGTCGCGTCCCTCACCCGCCAGCAACTGCGCGTGCTGCAGATGGTGCGACAGGGTAAGCTCAACAAGCAGATCGCCCACGAGCTCGGCGTCGGCGAAACGACCGTCAAGGCGCATGTCTCCGAGATCATGCGCAAGCTCAACGTCGTGTCGCGCACGCAAGCGGTGATCGAGGTCGCACGCCTCGATTACGACGCGATCCTCGCAACGGCAGGCGCCCGCGACGACAAGGACACGGCGCGCTCCTGAGCCCCATCGCGCATTGAGAGAAGACGCGCGACGGCTTACCCGAGAAGATGCGTAATGAGCGCCCGAAGCTCCGCCGGCTTCACGGGCTTGCGCAGGATCTCGCATCCCGCGGCTCCGACGGCATCCGACACTTCCGGCGAATGATCGGCCGTGATCACGACGGCCGGGATCGGCACGCCGCGCACCTCGCGCAAGCGGGCGACGGCGGCGAGCCCCGACTGCCCGTCGTCCAGGTGAAAATCCGCAAGAACGATGTCCGGCGCGAAGGCAGGTTCCGAGCCGATCAGCGTCTCGATCTCGTCGAGCCCGGACAAAAGACGGGATTCGCACCCCCAGCGGTCGAGCAGCGCCCCCATGGCCTGGCGGACGGCGAGATCGTTGTCGATCACAAGCACCTTCATCGCGCCGAGCCCGTAGATGCGCGAGGCCGCTTCCTGCCGCGCGCCGCCCGTCAACACGCGGGCAACGACCGCATCCTCCGGGGCCAGCGGAACCGAGACCGAGAAGCGCGTGCCGCGGCCGGGCTCCGAGCACAGCTCGATCTTGTGGCCCAGCGCCTCGATCATGCGCGAAATGATGGCGAGGCCGATCCCGAAGCCGCCCCCGTGCGAACGCTCGCCCGCCGCCCCGCGCTGGAACTCTTCGAAGATCTTGGACTGCTCGGCAGCGGCAATCCCAGGCCCGGTATCCCAGACATCGATGCGAACCTCCGCGCCGCGCCGGCGTGCCGTGAGCAGCACGCGCCCCTCGTCGGTATACTGCACGGCATTCGCGAGGAGGTTTTGCAAGATCCGCCGCAGCATCAGAGGGTCCGAGATCACCGCGGCTTCCGGCGCGCGGATCGAAAGCGCAATCCCTTTCTCGCGCGCAATCGGCGCCATATCGAGCAGCACGGATTGCAGGAGGTCCTTGATCCCCACCGCCTGAAGCGACGGCCGGAACGCGCCGGACTCGAGCTTCGAGAGATCGAGAATGGTGCGGAGCAGCTCTTCGATCGTGGAAAGCGAATGATCGACCTGCCCGATGAGGCGAGCATAGGGCGAGACGCCGCTTTCGCTCAGCGCCGAAAGCGAAAGGCGCGCCGCGTGCAGCGGCTGCAGAAGGTCGTGCCCCACAGCAGTAAAGAAACGCGTCTTGAAGCGATTGGCGCGCTCGGCCGCATCGCGCGCGGCGCGAAGCTCGTCGTTCGTGCGTTCCAGCCGGTCGAGCGCCGCCTTGAGCTCGTCCGTGCGCGCGCGCACCTGGGTCTCGAGGCCGATCGCGGTCTGGAACATGGAATAGGCGTTCGCCTGATAGTCCATCGACCGCTCGACGCGCTGCATGAGCGCGGCGTTGATCTTTTCGAGCTTGCGGTTCTGCCGTTCGAGCTCGCCGATCGTCCTGTCACGAGCGTCCATTTCGCGCGCGTCCGATTCCGATTGGTTTGCCGCCGTTGGGTTCCCGTGTGTCACCCGGCACCTCGCCGCGCTCCGAATGCGACGCCCGTCAATGTCTGATTGAGGTGCATCGCATTGAGCTGCTCGCCGTAGGTGTGAAAGCCCACGACGCCATAGCTCCTGTAAAGATCCTCCATCTTTCTGCGGATCTGCCGGTTCTGAGCGTCAAGACGCCTCAGAACGCAATCGAAGCCGAGCACGAGATCGACGCCTCCGAGGCTGCGATCGAGATCCGCAAGAGTTCTGGCGGTTGCGCTCAGCATATCCTCCGGCCGGGCCACCGTGAATACGAGACCTTCGTCTATAGCGCAGAAGAACGAGAGGCTTCCGTCCGGATTCATGTTGCGGATCGAGCGGCAATAATAGTCGCCGCCGACCTTTACGACCAAAGGATAGGACGCAAAGCTGAACGGCCCGAGATCGTCGAGCATGAGACCGATAGCCGACGCGTACTCCCGCGCGGCCGGCTCCGCGTTGAGCTCGTGGACGGTACGCGTCTGCGTATCCGCGGCCGTCACCACGAGCTTGATATCGGTCGGCTCGAAATTCGACGTCTTGAAAATACGGAACGGAAAGTCGCTCTCGATCATCATCAGGATCGCCGCGCGGTCGAGCAGGCGTCCGTCGTGAATGAGCGACGTTCCATGGAAGGAAAGCCCGTCGCCCGCCGAACCGCCGATGAGCTGCATGTCGCCGCATGCCCAATGCACGGCTGCGAGCAACGGCTCTTCCGCGTTGGAAAGCCCGTCCACCAGCATGACGCCAAAAACGCGTTCGGAAAGGGGGCTGTCGCCGCTGAGGCCGACCTGGGCCTTGAGACCGCGCACGATCTCGCTCGCCCGCTCCACGCCGAACGCGCCCACGTCCTCGATCACGCCGGTGTGAATACGGAACCCGTCGAGCGGAAACGCGAGCAGCAGCACCCCGCTTTCCATGAGGCCGTCGGGACCGATGCCTCCGGCCGTCGAGCACCCGCTGACGGCAACCTGCGGAAACGCTTCGCTCAGCGCCGTGGCGAGCGCGCCTGCGTCGTAATCGGCCGAAAAGAACGCAATGATATGCTGGAACTCGCCGGTGAGCGCCGCCTTGAGTTCGGACACGGCCTCGTCGATGGCGGAAGCAGCCGTGCTTGCCACGCCAATCCCACATGCGTTCTCAGAGGTCGAAGCCCGCCCCACACTCATCCTCCCTTGCACGCTCCTTGACGCAAGTCGCGTGAGAGCGCGATTGTTTTTCGTAATCCTTGAGACGGAAGCTGCCACAGGTCCGCCGAGCCGGCAAACGCCGAACGGATCTTGGGTAACGGATCAAAGCATGGGAGGAAAAATATGAACCCGAAAGCCTGCCGATTGACCGGCGCCGTTCTGGCCTCGGTCTTGGCCGTATCCGCGACCGCGCCCGCCGCCGCGGAGGAGCAACCGGACGGGGAAGCGCTCGTCAAGGCGCTCAACGGCGTGTTCGGCGATCACAAGATGCGGGCAAGCCATGCAAAGGGGCACTGCGTCACCGGGAGTTTCACCCCAGCCGAGGAAGCACCCAGCCTTTCGGAAGCGGCGATCTTCTTTGCGACCTCCTCGGTGATCGGCCGCTTCTCGATCGGGGGCGGAAATCCCAAGGCGTCGGATACGGCCAAGGGCGCGCGCGGCCTGGCTCTTCGGTTCAGCGCCGGCGACGGCGACAGCGCCGACTTCGTCACGCTCTCCGTCCCGGTCTTCTTCGCGCGAACCCCGGCGCAGGTCGTGGGCTTTCTCGAGGCCCGCGTCCCGGGAGAGAATGGCAAACCGAACCCGGAGAAGATCAAGGCGTTCGCGGATGCCAACCCCGAGACCACGCACCAAGGCGCTTGGATCGCGAGCCATCCGGTGCCTGCCAGCTATGCCAGCACGAGCTACTGGGCCGTCCACGCCTATACGCTGACCAATGCGGAGGGAAGCGAAACCACGGTGAAGCTCAAGTTCGTGCCGAAAGAGGGCGACGTCGGGCTGACGGACGAGGAAGCCGCCGCCAAAGCACCGGACTTCTACACCGATGAGCTGAAATCGCGGCTCGCGAACGCACCGGCGGAATTCGAGCTCGTGGCCATTGTCGGCGAGGAGGGTGACCCGACCGACGATCCCACGGCCCGCTGGCCGGAGGAGGAGCGTCAGGCCGTGCCGCTCGGCACGCTCGAAATCGGTGCACTCGAAGACGAAGCGACGTGCGACGCGACGATATTCGATCCGACCAATTTGCCGAAAGGGATCGCGGGGCCCGACAAGGACCAGATCTTCCCGGCAAGGACGCCGGCCTATGCCGTGTCGTTTTCGCGCCGCGCCAACTGAGCGAAGCCGAGCGCGCTATTCCGCACCGAACCCGAAATTGGAGTAGACGAGCTCCAGTTTCGGATCGCGTGCAATGCTCGCGGGCGTCACCACCGTTTGCTCGAGGATCAGCTCGTAACAGGCATCGAAAGTCCGCGCGCCCTTCGACTTGCAGAGGGGATGCGATTTCCAGCGCTGCTGGATCAGCTTGCGCGCGGCAGGCGTCCGGATGTTGAGATCGCCCATCCGCTCCACGGTACCGACCTCGATGTCCGGCCCCTCCTTGAACGCGGCATAGACGAGCTCGCTGCAGTAGATCTGATCGCGCGTCTCGTAGAAATAATGGTCGTACGGGCGGCCGAGGTACGAGCGGGCGCGTTCGAGCGCTTGCTTGGCATCGCCTTCGTCGAGATCCTTGACGCGCTTTACCGTGATGCGCCCGCCGCTCCCGTTGCCGATCCATGTGGCGAGCGGCACGACCCGCACTGGCCCGACAGCCTCGATCACCTGCGGACGGCCTTTCTTGTCGATCTCGACCATCCCCATGTGCGTGTACTCGGTCCCCGACGCCAGCATGATCGCCTGCTGGGCCGCGTTGCTCGTGTTCTGGAACACGATGTCACCGTTCCGAAGCGGCGGCAGCTCCGCATCTGCCGTGGCCGCAAAAAGGCCGAGCCCGAACAGCGGCGCGAGCGCCAGGAGAGCGAGGATTTTCTTCATGTCGGGACGCCGAGGCCTCCGGGCGGGTTGAACGGAGCCGCATACGCGGCACCCAACACGTAGAATGCCCGAGCCCGATGCTCAACAGGGGGATGGCGGCGGGAATGGCCCGTCCACGCCTATCGGGCCGCGCAATCGGAGGCCACCGCCTCAATCCTCGCGGATCCCCTCGTGAATGCGGCGCGCCAGCCACAGGGCCGGAAAAATGCCGAAAACCGACCCGATCAGCCCCACGACGACCAAGCCCTGCACGCCATAGGGCGCCATGGCCGGGATGGCGAGCGCGATGAAGGCGGAGTTGATGGCGAAAGCCGGCCCCATGAGCGCAAAGCAGAAGGCGAGAAGGCCACGCGGAACGGGGGCAGCCTCCGCCCCGCTGGCATCGCTATGGCGACAGTCGGACATCTTCACCTCCCCGATCCGAAAAGATGGAGCCCAAACGCGGCAACCAGAAACAGTCCGATCACGAGATCGAACACGCGCATCCAGAACCGCGACGCCGAAAGGCCGAGATAACGCGCGAGAATCACCCGCGCCTTGAGGCCGGCCAAACCCAGAACGCCTCCGGCCATCCACACCGAACCGTGCGTTCCAGACGAGGCGATGAGCACCGTCCCATAGCTCAGGAGCAGAAGCGCCAGCCAGGCATGAACGAGATCGCGCGCGGGCATGCCCTCACCTCAGCACGTAGATGATCGGAAAGAGCAGCACCCAGACGAGATCGACGAGGTGCCAGAAGGCGACCGCAGCCTCCATGTTGCGCACGCTGTCCGCCCACGCGACGATCGCGAGCAGAACCACTCCCGCCATCACGTGCGCGGCGTGAAATCCCGTGACGAGATAGTAGAACATGAAGAACGGGCTGGTATCGACCCCGATCCCGAGCGAGGCCTTGTTGGCGTACTCGAAGCCTTTGATGACGAGAAACGCGACGCCGAGCGCGGCAGCCACGAACAGCCAGCGGCGCGCAACGGCGCGCGCACCGGCCTCACGCGCGCGGACGGCCGCCGCGGCGCAGAAGCCGCTCGTCACCAGCACGAGCGTGTTGACGGCGGCCGCCGTCTGATCGAGCAGCGCCTGATTGGCCGCGAACCCGGCGGGATCGGACGCGCGCACGGCAAGAAACGCCATCAGCGCCGCGCCGAACACGAGAATCTCGCTCGCGATCAGCACCCACATCATGAGCTCGCCCGGCAGCTCCGAGAGAACGTCGGGGCTGGCGCTCCGGGGCTCCGTACGCATCGCTTGGTTCATCCGCTGACCAGGTGACGATAGAGGTGCGGCAACGCCGCGACGAGCTTCTCGGGATCCGGGATCACCACATAGCCGCCCTTGCCGAAAATCCGGCTGAACGTCGCCTGCGACTTGGTATCGATGGTCACCCCGAACACCGATTGCCCCCGCCGCCGTGCCTCCCGCACCGCCATGTGCGTGTCTTCTATCCCGTACCGGCCCTCGTAATGGTCGGTGTCGTTGGGCTTGCCGTCGGTCAGGACGAGCAGGAGACGCCGCTGCCTGGGCCTCTCCGCGAGTTGGGAGGACACATGACGGATGGCGGCACCGAGCCGCGTGTAATGGCCGGGCCGAAGCCCTGCGATGCGGGCTTCGACGGCCGAGCTCATCGGCTCGTCGAAATTCTTGTAGCTTTGGAGAAACACCCGATCGCGTCGCAACGAGGAAAACGTGTCGATGGCCGTATCGTCGCCGCAGGCATCGAGCCCCCACGCCAGCGCGATCAACGCTTCGCGGGCGATATCGATCACCTGCCGACCGGCCACATAGGTTTCCGTCGACCGCGACGCATCGAGCAAAATGGAGACGGCAAGATCGCGCTCCTGGCTGCGGGTCGCGAGATACACGCGGTCGGAATGCTCGCCCGTCGTCACGAGATCGACACGTGCTTCGACCGCCGCCTCGATATCGATGTCGTGGCCTTCGACCTGCCGCGTAAGCTGAACGCGCTTCGGCCGCAGCGTCTCGAACTGCCGGCGCACGCTGCGGATGCGACGCCGCGAGCGTGCATCGTCGAGCGTCTCGATGACCTCCCTTTCGCGCGGCGGCGGAGGAGTCGCCTTGCCCGCTAAAACGCGGCAGTAGTCCGGCAGGTACGCCTTCTGTCTGTGATCCCATTCCGGGTAGACGTGCTGGCCCGCAAGCCGCTCGAACTCGACATCCTCCGGTGACAAGTCGAGATGCAGCCTCAGGCGCGTCCTCGCGCGCTGCGGCATCTCGGCAAGGCCGATCTCGTCCTGGTCGTCGGTGGCCTTGCGAGCATTCTCCTCGTCGTCGTCGTCGATGCGGCGATTGATGTTGAGAAGCTCCGCCCACGACAGGATGGCCTCGAACTTGTGCAGGATGAGGCTGTCCTTGCGCGTCGCCTGGTCCGACGGCTTGCGCGTGCCTTTGAAAGTCCCGGGCTCCGCGTTGGGAGGCGTATCGCCCTCCTCGTGCGGGCCCTCTGCGCGAACGGGTGTGATCCGCTCGGCCAGGGGCCGCAGATCGGGCCAAAGCTGCACGGGAAGAAAGGGCTTGTACTTTTTGGGTGCAACGAATGCCGTGAGATCGTCGGCCTGGCTGCGAACCGCGGCCGAGATCGTCGCCGCCAGGGCATTTTTCGGAGGACCCGCACCGAGCAGATGAAGAATGGCCGTTTCGACGGCGTCCTCCACCTCGGGCAAGCGCCGCTCGGGGCGGCCTGCACGCGTTTCGATCGCGAGCGCCGCATACGGACGCTTCAACCCGGGGCATTCCGCGAGCGTGTCGCGCGTCATCCTTTGCGCCGCCTGCAGCGCGCGGATGTCGGCCCTGAGCGGATCCGTCTCCGCCGCGGGACGGTGCGCAAACACCGCCGAAGCCGCGAGCCAGACATAAAGCGCAACGTTCGCGTCGCGGTCCGGAAACGCCGCGATCTGCTCGGGAAGACGCAGCGTCTCGCCATCGAAGCTCGCGACGGCGAGCCGCTCGGCACCCTGTCCCATGGCGCGCCGCCAGGAGAGACGGTGCGGCGAGACCTCCGGTTTCGCAACCTTGATTTCGACGTCGCGCCCGCCGCCCAGGCCGCGAAACAGCACGCCGAGCCGTCCGCGCGTTTCATCGAGCGTCACCACGGCATCTTCGAAGGCGCCCGGAGCATCGAGCGTCTGGACGAGCGAATGCCACAGCTTCCCGACGCTCTCTTCCGGCTCCCAAGGCTCGAAGTCGACTGCGGACATGCCGACACGCTCACCCATAAACTGTTGCGACGAGATCGCGGAGACCCTGCTTGATGTCCGCGTCGTCGCTGAGCGGCTCGATCAGAGCCGCCTCGACGGCGCGCGGAATGGGCATTCCGCCTTGGATGAGGCTCGCGCAATAGACGACGAGACGCGTCGAGACGCCTTCCTCGAGATCCTGCCCCTTGAGAGCGCGCAGCTTGCCTGCCAGCCGCACGAGAGGCGCGACGCGATCCTGCCCGAGGCCGCTCTCGGCGACGACGATCTCGATCTCCTGCTGCGCGGCCGGAAAGTCGAAATCGATGGCGAGGAAACGCTGGCGGGTCGATGGCTTGAGCGACTTCAGAATGTTCTGGTAGCCGGGGTTGTAGCTCGCGACGAGCATGAACTTCGGTCCCGCCTCCAGCACTTCTCCGGTCCGCTCGATCGGCAGCATGCGCCGGTCGTCCGTCAGGGGGTGAAGGACGACCGCCACGTCCTTCCGCGCTTCCACGACCTCGTCGAGGTAGCAGATCGCGCCCTCCCGCACTGCTCGCGTCAAGGGGCCGTCGACCCACTCGGTTTCGCCGCCCTTGAGCAGGAAACGGCCGATGAGGTCCGCCGCAGAGAGATCGTCGTGGCAGGCCACCGTGTAGAGCGGCCGGCCGAGGGTCGCGGCCATATGGGCGACGAAGCGGGTCTTGCCGCACCCCGTCGGACCTTTGAGCAGCAGCGGGATCTGTTTGCCGTACGCGGCGCGGAAAATGTCGCACTCGTCTCCCTGCGGGAGATAGAAGGGGACCGAAGCCCCCTCCTCAGACAATTGAACGGCTTGCATCGTGATTTACTCCGCTGGCGAGAGCTGCTGCTTTGCAAGCGGGCCGGGCTCGATGACCTCGCGACGCGGCAGCAGGATCGCGACCACAAACAGGAGGGCACCGAGAACCACGGCCACACCTGCGCCGAAGCGCATGTAGTGGAACAGCATGATCTGGTCCTGCACCTCCATGAAGTACTGACCCATGACGCGCTGGAGATGCGTCTGGATGGTGCCGGCAAACGTCAGCACGAAGGTCATGAAGCACATGCCCCCCGCCATCAGCCAGAAGCTCACCATGTTGAGCACCTGATTGTAGGGATCGCGGTTGCGCAGCATCGGGAAGGCATAGGTGAAGATGGCAAGGTTGAGCGCAACGTAGGCGCCGAAGAATGCCAGATGCCC
>ENA-UOUJ01000820-UOUJ01000820.1-activated-sludge-metagenome-genome-assembly--contig:-NODE-820-length-18420-cov-5.904329_pt1 | contig 18420 bp, 18 predicted proteins | sample MGYA00249839_ERZ747224 | MGnify/ENA primary metagenome ERZ747224 (study PRJEB28782, sample SAMN03220277) | activated sludge metagenome | biome: wastewater; feature: sewage sludge; material...
GAAATGAAGAATAGAATGAGGCGAAGTGCAATAAGAAATCTCCTCGTTTCCAAAAGGATAAGATTTATCCGCTTCGCTGCGAAATGACTCCTCAATAGCATCGTCTTTTCGAACGGAACGCAGTGGAGTGAGAAATCTTTTGGTTTCTGAACGATAAGATATCTACCTTCGGTCGATATGACCGTGACGAAGAGTGAAATGACTGTGGGAAAGTATCGCAGGTTTAGGCAAGAAAAAGGGGTGGAAAACATTTCCTCCTGCAAAAAAGCTGCATAAATTTGTTATTCAAGTATTTTTATGAATCAAAATATAAAGGACTTTCTGGACGAACGAGCAGCGATATATGAGCAGCCCGGCTTTATCAAAGATGATCCGATTTCCATTCCGCACCGGTTTACCAGATTGCAGGACATAGAAATAGCCGGTTTCTTTGCGGCAATTCTAGCCTGGGGGAACCGTAAATCCATCATCAACTCATGCCTCCATCTGCTCCACCTGATGGATAATGCGCCTTATGATTTTATTATGAATGCTGATGAGGAAGACGAGATCGATTTTATGAATTTTGTACATCGCACATTCAATGCTGCCGACCTGTTTCATTTTTTTGACTTTCTCAAGTTTCACTATTGGTTTTTAGAAGAGATTTCGCTTGAAACTGCTTTTTCGAAACATCTGAACCCCGAAGATGAAAATATCGAAAATGCACTGATTGGATTCTATAATTCATTTTTTGATGAAAAATATTTCGGCGACTTTGCCGATAGAACCCGAAAACACATTGCTACACCCGAAAAAAAATCAGCCTGCAAACGGCTGAATATGTATCTGCGATGGATGGTCAGGAGTAATGAAAAAGGAGTAGATTTCGGACTTTGGAAAAAGATAAAGCCATCACAGTTGGTCTGCCCTCTGGACATTCATGTTTCAAGAGTGGCAAGGCATCTAAAGCTGTTAAACCGCCCTCAAAACGATTGGAAGGCAGCGCTGGAACTTACGGCGCAACTAAAACAATTTGATCCCGATGATCCGGTAAAATATGATTATGCCCTGTTTGGACTGGGAGTGGTAGAAAAATTTTATTGAAGAAACTAACCGTTCTGATTATTTTGATAAAAATCAATAGCTTTTTTTACGCTACCCTTTTCAATAAGAAGTTTTTTTGCCTGTTCGTAATTATCAATTCCCGTTTTCTCCATCACCATTTTGGTACCTCTCTCCACTAATTTTTCATTAGTAAGCTGCATATTTACCATTCGGTTTCCCTCTACCCTGCCTAATTGAATCATGGCTGAGGTAGAAATCATATTCAGCACTAATTTTTGGGCTGTGCCGCTCTTCATGCGGGTACTGCCGGTTACAAATTCGGGACCTACAATTACTTCTATCGGATAATCGGAGTACTGACTCACCGGAGCATCAGGATTGCAGGATATGCTTCCGGTGGTAATGCCTCTTTTCTGACATTCTTTCAGGGCGCCTATTACGTAGGGCGTAGTGCCGCTTGCGGCTACGCCTACCACTGTATCGTGCTCATTTATTTCATGCTTTTCCAAATCCTGCCAACCCTGCATGGCATTATCTTCTGCATTTTCTACAGGGTTTCTGATGGCAATATCGCCACCTGCAATAATTCCAATCACTACACCGGGAGGCATCCCGTAGGTGGGTGGTATTTCACTGGCATCCAGTATGCCCAATCTGCCACTGGTACCGGCGCCAATATAAAATAATCTGCCGCCAACCAGCATTTTGTCGGCAATACTTTCTACTAATTTTTCTATCTGTGGAATCACTTTTTCTATAGCCAGAGGAACTGTTTTATCCTCCTGATTCATAGCAGTTAATAGCTCCAGCACCGTCATTTTCTCCAAATGGTCATAGCGACTGGGTTGCTCAGTTATTTTTTCTCCCGACATATATTTACTTCCTTTTTGTTAAACTGAATGATATTCAACTAATCCGATCATTGGCTTTTGCAATACCCTACCCAACTCAAAATTATATACGCCACAAAGTTCTTTTAAAATATCCCTGAAACCAAAAGAAACACCCCCGACAAAATTTATGGGATATTTCCAGGCTTCATTAAACTTGCAAAGGTGAGTAAAAAAGAAATCATTTAACCCATCTTCAATTATGTTTTCGATCATATAATGGCCTCTGTTTTCTGCCAAAAACTTGGCAAAAGTGGCAAGATACCGATTGGCCAATGGCTTTTTATATACGTTTTCCAAAATTTCGGTCTTGTTGGTAACATAAGCCGCATCAAATCTGGCACGCAAATCTTCATCAAAAGTGTTGTATAAATAATATTGAATTACTTTTCGTCCCAGATAGGCGCCACTGCCTTCATCGCCCAGCACATAGCCCAATCCGGGACGATTATTTGTTATCTTTTTGCCATCATAATAGCAAGAACTGGACCCTGTTCCTAATATACAGGCAATTCCTTTATTGTGTACGCAAGCGCCCTTTGCAGCCCCCTCTACATCATGGGTTACATTTATTTTTTTCCCCTTAAACAGGGTTTGCAGACTCTTTTTTACTATTTTTTTATTTTCAGGATTAAAGCAGCCGGTACCATAATAATGAATCACGTCAATATCGAATTTTTTTAATTTAGGAATTAATTCCTTTTGCAAAAGTTCGGTTATCTGACCGGTATTTAAAAAATAAGGACTAATGCCCGCCGTAAGGATAGTTTTTGTTTTGCCGTTTTGTAAAACACACCATTCGGTTTTGGTGGCGCCTGCATCTGCTATCAGTTGTGTTAATGACATATTTTTATTGAAGTAAATTACTGCTAATTTAAGTTTAAAATCTGAAGAAAAATCCAATATTATATCATATTTTGAAGATTTGAGAGATAACAACCGTTAAATCTTCAAAAACATAACCCTTTTTCTTTCAAATAACCCAAAAGTTTGGGTAATTTGCACCCCTTATTATTTTTTTTGAATTTTGATGAAAAGGAAACTTGAGGTTTGGCAACCATTATTATATTCTCTGGTATTAATCGCAGGCATGTACATCGGCTACAGATTTAGCAAATCGCAGCCTGAAACCGGTTTTTTTGAGCAAACCGAAGGCTCATCACTACAAGAAGCGCTGGATATCATAAAACTGAAATATGTTGACTCCGTAAGAATAGACACGCTTCAAAGCAATGCCATCAGGGAAATGATGAACGAACTGGACCCTCATTCGGTGTACCTTCCTCCAATTGACCTGAAAGAAACCAATGAAGACCTTTCGGGTAATTTTCAAGGAATTGGCGTAGAGTTTAATCTTACCAGAGACACCGTAAATGTTACCTACGTAATAAAAGGCGGTCCGAGTGATGTGGCCGGAATACATATAGGCGATCAGATTTTAAAGGTAAATGATATTGCCCTTACCGGAATGAATTCTGCTAAAATAAAGAATGCCATACGTGGCGAAAGAGGTTCTAAGGCCTTGTTGCAGATTTTGAGAAACAATAGTCTTCAAACTATAACTGTGGTAAGAGGAAATATACCTACACCAAGTGTAGTGGCTGCATATATGATTGACAAAGTAACCGCTTACCTGAAACTTGACAAATTTTCCTCTACCAGCTACCGCGAGTTTATGGAGAATATGGACAGCCTTAAAAAGTTAGGAATGAAGGATTTGATATTTGACCTGCGAGGAAATGGCGGTGGATATATGGAGCAGGCAGTGGAAATTGCAGATGAATTTTTGGACGGCGATAAGCTGATTGTTTATACTGAAGGAACCAACAGCGCCAAAAGGGAATACAGGTGCAAACGACCGGGAATTTTTGAACAAGGTAAATTGGCAATTCTGGTTGACGGCCTCTCGGCAAGCGCCAGCGAAATTGTGGCAGGCGCACTGCAGGACTGGGACAGGGCTACCATTATCGGACGACGTACTTTTGGAAAAGGTTTAGTGCAGGAGATTTTTGAATTAAGTGATGGCGCAGCCCTCAAACTTACGGTTTCGAGATATTACACACCATTAGGCAGAAGTATTCAAAAATCTTATGCCGCCGGCAAAAAAGTGTATATGGATGAAGTATGGGAGCGCTATGCCAACGGACAAGCATTTTTTGCGGATAGCAATAAAATAAATGTAGGGAAAAAATACATAACTCATTCCGGCAGAGAGCTTTATGGAAATGGCGGCATCATGCCTGATATTTTTGTAGGCATGGATACCACCAGAGCCTCGCGCGACATTAACAAGCTTTACTTTAATGGCTCTTTCAATGACTTTGTATTTCATTATTATTTAGACAACAAATCATTACTAAGTCCTTACAAATCAGTGAGTGAGTATGCCCGAAATTTTGAGCCGTCAAAGGAAATGTGGCAAAAGTTTGTAACCTGGAGCCAAAAGGACTCTGTCAATTTATCTGTTATTCCGGCGCTGGAAAAAGGAAAAGTGGAAGACAGAATGAAAGCTTATTTAGCAAGGTTCAGATGGCGCGATAACGGGTATTACGAAGTTTTAAACACCAAAGATTCGGCGGTACAAAAAGCAATAAAAATATTGGAAGCCAAATAAACCGGAAAAGCTATTACCGGAGAAGATTAGTCCTTGAAAAATGTGCTAATTTTTATTGATTAAAAACCTGAACGGCTTATGTTGATCTTCATGTAGAAATTTCATCAGTCTGGTTCTTTTGGAAGTAATTGTATTTCTGTTTACCAACTCATGTACCCTGCAAAACTGGCTGATGGTTTCAGTTCTGGCAAAAATCTGATGCAGATTTCCCATTTCTTTTTCAAACACAATTGAATCAAGTTCGGTTTCCCTGATCAAAAATATAATATCTCTCGCCGAATGGTTCATTTTGTATTTGAATTGATTTTATTACTACTGAAAATTAATGCTTTTTGCAATAATAGCAATAAATAATTTCAGCTGCCAATTTTGGGAAAGTCTTTACCTGCCCAATATTTCTTCTAACTTATCATCCAAGTCGTCGCCACGCAAATCCTTTGCTACAATTTTTCCTTCAGGATTGAGTAGCAGGTTGCGAGGTATAGCGGTGATACGGTATTTTTGAGCCACTTCATTTTCCCAACCTTTGAGGTCGCTGACATGCGTCCAGGTTAGTTCATCTTTCTTTATGGCTGCCAGCCATTTACCCTTATCCTCATCCAGAGAAACACCCAGCACGGTGAAATTTTTATCCTTATACTTGTTATAGGTTTTTACTAAATTATGGTTTTCACGACGGCAGGGCCCACACCAGCTTGCCCAGAAATCAATCAACACATACTTTCCTCTGAACTGCGATAATGAAACCTGTTTGTCATTTACATCAGCCTGCGAAAAATCGAGCGCCACACTACCCACAGTATTAAATTTAGCATCAATTACCGCCTTTTTCAAATGCCCGCCAAAAACATTGGCAGTAGCCTCCGATGTTAACATATTAACGCGCTTTTCGAGCAGTGCCACATCCTCTGTTAGCCCGATGGTGGATAAAATAACCAATGTGCTTACCGGAGAAGAAGGCCTGGTTTTAATATAATCATCAATATCATTTTGTAGCTTGTCAATAGAAGAGTCCAATGCCGGTTTTGCTTTTTCATCACCCATCTGAATCCTTTGTGCCAGTAAATTCAAGGCCTGAAACTTCGGCACAAAATCATTCTGAAAATTCATAAAATCAGCTTGGGTTTTTGAGCCGGTATATTGCCAGTTGTCAGGATCATCATTCACCGATCCCGTTATTTTTACATTTTCATTACCCAAAAAAACTGCGGTTTTTAAGTCTTTGCCTATCATCAATCCAAGCAGAGAAGGGCCTTCCAATTTTCCAGCTAAATGAAAGCTGCCATTTTTCGACACAGCCTCTGCCACCGGCGATCCGGGATTTTCGAGGTCATTCAACACTATTTTTGTATCATCGGCCAAACCTGATATTGAAGCATCAATATTCAGTTTTTGAGCAAGTGTAAATAAAGGAAGCAAGATTGCAAAAATAAATAGCACACGTTTCATAATATTATAATTAAATACCGGTGATGAATCAGGTTGTTTTTAAAAATTTTTGTTTTATCAATTAATAATACTTTCTACAAATAATTGGGCTGCCTCTGCAACAAATTCGGTTTTCCCAATCGCTTTTATAAAAGCCGAACCAATAATTGCGCCATTGGCATAACAGCAGGCATCCGAAAAAGTTTGTTTATCTTTTATGCCAAAACCTACCAGCACCGGATTTTTCAGGTGGTAGCTTTGCAGTTTTTGCAAATATTTAACCACTGCGCCAAAGTCCTTTTCGTTACCTGTGGTAGAAGAAGATGATACAGCATACAGGAAACCCGAACTCAGCGTATCTAATTTACGCACTCTTTCTTCTGAGGTTTCGGGTGTAACTAAGAAAATAAAACTGAGATGATACTTTTCCAGGATACTTCGGTATTCATTTTCAAATTCATGTGCCGGAAGGTCGGGCAGAATTAAACCATCAATACCAATTTTGGCAGCATCGGCGCAAAAATTCTCAAATCCATATTGAAGAATCGGGTTCAGATAGCCCATCAGCACCACAGGAATCGAAACCTCGTTTCTGAAATCATTCAGTTGTTCAAAAAGTTTTTTGATGGTCATGCCGTTTTTCAGCGCAATGCTGCTACTGTTCTGGATGGTTTCGCCATCGGCCAAAGGATCGCTGTAGGGTATTCCCAGTTCAATAATGGCAGCGCCACTTTCCTGTAGCGCCTTCATAATGTGCAAAGTGGAGTCAAGGTGGGGATATCCTGCCGTACAGTAAATATTGAGAATGTTTTTTTGCTTTTGCTGAAATAATTTATCTAAACGGTTCATCTTTTATATTCATTTGTCGGAAATAGTTACGACATTCATTTCCGGATTTTTTCAACCTTATTTTGGTCTTGCCATTTCGCGCATATAGGTTTCCATATCTTTATCGCCTCTGCCGCTCAGGCAAATTACGATATTGTCATTTTCACCAAATTTGATTTGATTTAGAGCTGCCAACGCATGGGCGCTTTCCAATGCAGGGATGATGCCTTCCAATTCTGCCAATAGAAATGCTGCCTCCAAAGCCTGAGCATCGGTGGCATTCAGAAATTTTCCCCTGCCTGTGGCAAACAGATTGGCATGCATCGGGCCTATGCCGGGATAATCTAATCCTGCCGAAATACTATGCGGCTCTACCACCTGGCCATCAGCAGTTTGCATTACATAGCTTTTACTACCATGCAGGATGCCGGGTGTACCTAATTGTGTGGTAGCAGCGCTTTTTCCACTATTTACTCCGCAGCCTCCCGCTTCAACGGCTATAATTGCTACCGAAGGCTCATCCACAAAATGATAAAAAGTACCTGCCGCATTGCTGCCCCCACCCACACAGGCGATTACTGCTTCGGGCAATTCTTTGCCTGTTTTCTCTTTCAACTGCCATTTTATTTCCTCACTGATAACACTCTGAAACCGGGCTACCATATCCGGATAAGGATGCGGACCCACCACCGAGCCGATGATGTAAAACGTATTTTCTGGATGGTTGATCCAGTCGCGGATGGCCTCGTTGGTGGCATCTTTGAGGGTTTTGCTGCCACTGGTTGCCGGCCTCACTTCGGCTCCCAGCATCTTCATTCGCGCTACGTTGGGCGCCTGCCGTTCAATGTCCTTTTCACCCATATATACAATACATTCCAATCCTTTGAGTGCGCAAACCGTAGCAGTTGCTACGCCATGCTGGCCGGCGCCGGTTTCGGCAATGATTCGCCTTTTGCCTAATCGTTCTGCCACCAAAATCTGACCGATGGTATTATTAATTTTATGTGCGCCGGTATGGCAAAGGTCTTCGCGCTTCAAATAGACATTGGTATTATACTTTTCGCTTAATTGCGAAGCAAAATATAATGGAGTTGGACGCCCTGCATAATCGGTCAAAAGGGATTTATATTCTTTCTGAAAAGATTCACTGTTAATGATTTTCAGATAGTTCTCTCGAAGCTCTTCTACATTGGGATACAACATTTCAGGGATATATGCTCCGCCAAACTCACCGTAATAACCCAATTCATCGGGCTGCTTGAAACTTGCCTGCATGGTTGAAAATAATTATTTTGAAAGTGGATAAAGATAATAAAACCTTCATTTCTCAGGCAAGAAAAAACGTTAGCTGCTGCATTTATTTAGAATTCCTGATAGCGTCCATATCTTCCCTGAAAGAGGCCGATATTAACTCCTGCACGTATAACAGGCACAAGATCAACTCTTTCGCTCGAGGTGCCATAATGTTTAACATTTACATAAGGGCTGTTTCTGTTCTTTAAAACATCAAACAATAAGGACATATAAAAGAAGGTAGTACCCCCCTTCACCCGGCCTGAGGCAAACCCAGCTCCCAATAGCAATGAAGAAGCATCCTTTGTTGAAGACGTTACATTCCCTCCCAAGGCCCTGTAACTTTGTGTGGTAAAATTATGCTCAACCTGTGCCTGCGCAAACAAGAAGGGAACCGGATAAGCTCTTAAAAATACGCCCGGGCCATATACAAACTGTTTCAACTTATCATTCACAACCATATAATCCCTCTGGCCTGTATAGGCAAAATTTAAAACCACACCGGCATCAAAATAGTCATTTAGCTTATACCCCAGCATCGGATTGGCGCCCAGTACCGATCCCCCACTGTAAAAGGCAAGTGTTGCGGTACCACCTGTAAACAAATTGTGTTTTTTAAACCCCTTTTCATCTATCCTCTCTTCTCCATCCTCGTTGGCATTTCTCACTTTTGGTCCATTATCCTGCGCAAAGGCAGATGAAGCCATCATCAATAATAAAATGGAGAACAAACAAGCTATACAATAATTTTTTTTCATCGGAACGGATTTTTATATTGGGGTCAAAGATATAAAAACAAATGATATTCATATTTTCGGAGGAAATACTTTCCTATTCTGAGTATCTCAAATTTTAATCTTAAACATCCGCTGTACAATCAGCGTAATCCAGGTGCCGGCAACAAAAGGAAAAGTGAGCACGCCACCCACCGCATCCAGAATATGATATTCAACCAGTGCAATATGTATAAAAATGGTAATCAAAGTACCAATAGCTATCAGCAACAGATTGATTTTTTTTGCCCCCGAAAATGCAATGGCCGTCAACACAGCGTTGAAGCCAAAAAGCCCCAACTGTACCGACTCGACATTTTGCTTCAAAGTCAATGAAATTAAAGCGCCCAGAAAAGAAGCAGCCAAACCATACATGGCAGCCGGACGATTACTGATGAGTACGCCAATAAAAAACAATACGCCTGAAATTTTCCCTGATTGAAAAATGACCTCCCCAAAGCCATTGGTAGGTATAAATAGGGCATTGTAAATACCAAGATCAAGTTTTGATTGAATCAGGTCTGTTGCAGGAATTCCAGTGTAATTTTGTAGAAAATAAATAATAATCCACGATACCAGAATAAACGGAAATGTGTAGGCTGGTATATTTTTTCGAATAAACAAAAACTGCAGTACCGATGCTAAACTACCACCAAAAATAACCAGTAACCAGATTGTCCATGACTCTTTGAACAGAAATACCAGAACTACACCCACCAATGCAGCACTGAAGCCGTACAATCCGGCATCTGTTTCTTTTTTACCAAAATTAAAAGCATGTGCAGTAATGGTTCCTGCAATTGCCGCTACAATGGCAGCCAGACCATATTGCCATTTTTCTACAAACAAACCAAGCGCAAATAATAAACCTGTCCGGCGGTTTTCCTGCAGCATTATCTGGCTCAGTCCTTTTAGTATTTGATTGGTAAAAACGCTTATCCCTTTCCCGACATTCATTTTGCAAAGGAAAGGAAAATGTTATGGATATATGCAAAAGCTATTTAGTCAAAAAAAAATCCGCAAACAATACCCATAATAGCTTTCTGATATGATGGGCATTGCATGCGGAGAGGCTATTACTGCTGGTTTTAAAACCTCAAAACTGCCAATATATTTAAAATTATAGACTTATAACTTGCCTTTACCTCTTGATTCATCATCCATGCGCTGAATATCCTTTAGTTTATCCCCAGAAATAGGATGCACATAATCCCAAAATGCCGCAACCTGAACAATCTTCCATTGCCCGTTAATTTTTTCCATCACTCTGGTTTCTTTACTGTGCAGATACATATTTTCTCCCTTGTCGCTGTTGAACTGATCCCAGGTAAGGAAAGCTACATTGTGTCCATAAAATTTGTACATTATATTTTTGCGTTCCACCCTGCGCTGGCTGGAGTCGGGTACAGGATTTTCGTGAATATAAGACCCAACCACCTTATCAATATTATCCCATCCTACACTGGCATCAAAAGTGCCGTCCTTATTGCTCCAACCCTGAAACGCATAATCAGTTTGAGCAAAGGTAGATTGCCAACTTTGATAATCCCGTGCAAAAAATGAAGTTGTTTCCTTTTGAATTACAGCAAGAATTGCATCTTTTTCTTTTTGCAACTCTTCACCTGCTAATTCCTTCTCTGCATTTTTACAGGAAAAGAATAATAGAACCGAAAAAAGAATTAAGAAAACCTTTGGTAATTGAGATACAAAAGTGGGTATGAAACCAGTTCGTTTCTGAAAACTAAAATGAGGACCTTTCATAACGATTTATTTTTGGTGGTGAAAAAATCAATCTTGCAAGCGCTTCCTCCAACTCTTTTTTAATAAAATCCGGTTTCGGAATTTATTTTTATTTACACCCAATGAAGATAAAAATTTTTTTTGATTAATCAAAAAAGAATTAATCATTAAAAATGATTATATTTGTTTCACTCAAACAAATTAGTCAACACTAAAAACGATTTCGCATGTCCACCTCACCAAAAAGATACCTTATCCGTTTTATAAACGGACAAAAGGCAAGTCAACAAGAAGAATTTGATTTCTCAAAATCCGAACTGACCATCGGTCGGGATACCGCCAGCGACATTCAGTTCGATCCGGAAACCGAATTAGTGGTTAGCCGCAACCACGGAAAAATCATTAAAAAAGCAGAGGATGTTTTTATTATTGAAGATAATGGCTCCCGAAACGGAACCTTCGTCAATGGTAAAAAAGTAGAAGGCTCTGTATTACTTAATCCGGGAGATGAGGTAAAGTTAGGCGCCAATGGCCCTTCCTTCATCTTCGACCTCACCCCCAGGCCGGGCGGGCCCTTGCCTACACAGTTGGTGAACATCAGCCCCGCCACTACCACTATTGATATAGATGCAAAAACTACTACGCCTACTGCAAAATCGGCCAAATTTGCCTATTGGTTGTTATTGCCGGTGTTATTGCTGATAGGCGGTGCCGGTGTGCTGTGGAAAGGAAACCAAAAAACGGTGGTAGCAAAAACGAGCGGTGAGGGCGATTTGGTAGTACAAATCTTTCCATTGCCGGCAATAATGCCGGCCGCTTACAAGGTATATGCCAATCCCGCTGCATTAGATGGAAGGTATTATTTTGCCAAAATAGTAATTGATAACAAGGGTACCGGCATTTTAAATGATGTTAAGGTAGAGTATTCTATTCCCGGCATCATAAACTGGACCACCGCTTCTGATTCCAAATTTATTTTGCCCGGCGGATCGGCTGTTACAACCATTTACCCGCAATTCCCGCAATCTGTTACTCAAAAAACCACAGAATCGGCAGAACGGGCTCAGATACGTATTACCTATACATCGGCAGGTAAACAGGAAAAATATGAAAAAACCTACCCATTCTCTATGTTGAGCCGCAATGACTTTTTATACACTAATATGCCTGCAAGTGAGGTAACGGGTGTTAAAGATCTGGAGGATAATAATGATTTGGCTCCGGTTTTCATCACACCACAGGATCCTATCGTAAAGTACTACACCCAACAAATACAGGAAAAACTTTTAGCCGGCGAAACAGCTTCTGTAGGCAATAAGTCGGATGAAGCCATTCGTTTTATGATGGGCGTTTATGAAGCCACCCGGCGTACACACATGGTGTATAGTGGAACAGGCGGCGCTTTTGTACAAAAAGGAGATATTCAAGGCACCATGCAAAAAATAAGGCTGCCACGCGAGGTTATTACCGGAAATACCGGCCTTTGTATTGAAATGTCTTTTTTATATGCCAGTGTTTTTGCTGCCGAAGGATTGGACCCTGTAATATTTTTCATCCCCGGCCATGCTTTTCCGGGAATAAAATATAATGGTCAATTATTTGCTATTGAACCCACTGCTGTAGGTGGCGAAGGATTAGGCCATATTGCCAGTCCGTTTGAGGCATTTCAAATAGGAATGAAAGAAGTAGATGATTTTATTAAAAATGTTCAGGCCGGCGATCCCCGTTATACTTTAATTGATGTGAATGACCTGATTGCTAAAGGCGTGCATCAAATTGAACTGACGGATGATGCTTTCCTTCGTACTAAAGTAGATGAAATGGCAGAAAGATTTGCAGTGGGTGGCCCATTCGTTTTTAGTAAAAATTAAGGTGGTTACGTTTTGTAAAAACATTAAAAAGTCATCAGACTGAACATTTAAATTTTGAAAAATGAAAACTTTACAACTTCTTATATTATCAATTTTCATCTGGCAAATAACCGATGCACAAATTAAGCCTGAAACACTACAAATTAAAACGGATGCCAAAGTAGATTCAATCGGTAATGCATTATTTACCATGTCGGGTAAATTAACTGCCTCACAATGGATTGCATGGAACTATATGTATGGCGGAGGTCAGGCATCAATGGTGAAGAGAACCATTGAAAGAGCGGCAAGTCCATACTACGTTTATGATTTTAAATATTCACCCAATGAAATGGACAGAACTTTTACCATTGAGTATAAAGCAAAAGGGGTAGTAGAATATTTAGGTAAAAATAAATGGGTAGCCACCATTGGGTCCAAAGATATTCAACCGGTAAAACTTACACCCAATTCTGTTAATTATGTGCAATCCGAAGCAAACGGTAACGCAATTTTGCAAAATAATATGACTTTTACTTTCCCCTCCGAGACTACGAATATGGATTTTGATAAAGATGAATTTGGAAATGTAACGGTGAAATACAATTGCCCCACAGAAACGGCAGTGGTGTCGGGAGATAAAGACTTAAAAACAGCCGGCTATTCGCTTCTTGGCGCCGGGGTTCTGGCATTGCTGGCATTGGTAGCGCTACGAAAAAAACTTTAAAGCCTCCTTATGTTTGGGTGGTTTACAAAAAAAAAGCAGGAAGTAATTGTCAGCGCTTTTAATGAGCCGATTGCCTTAAAAGATATGGTAGTAGCGGTTTTGTCGGATGTAGGCATGGTTAGAACCAACAATGAAGATGCAGCCATAATTTTAGTTCCCGATGACGAGGCAGTATTGCATAAAAGAGGGTATTTGTTGATTTTGGCCGATGGAATGGGAGGGCACAACAGTGGCGAAGTTGCCAGCAGAATAGCTGTGGAGGTGTTTGGCAGGGAATATTACAACAATGATCTAAATATTATTAAATCCCTGAAACATGCGCTGGAAAAGGCAAATAAGGCTATTTATGAATCGTCTTTGACCGATGCGGCTTTAAGAGGTATGGGTACTACCATTACAGGTATAGTAATAAAAAATAAGGAAATTTACCTTACGCAAGTGGGAGACAGCAGGGCTTATTTGTTTAAAGGTGATGTGCCATCTCAGTTAAGCAAAGACCAAACCCTGGTGCAATACAAAATAGATAGAGGCGAAATAAGACCGGAAGAAGCTGGCACCCATCCCGAAAGAAATGTGCTTACTAATGCCTTGGGCACCAAACCATTTATTGATGGTGAGATAAAACTGTTGCAATTTGATTGGAATGATGATGTATCTATATTGCTTTGTTCTGATGGACTTTATGAATATGTGAAAGAAAAAGAAATGGCCGAGCTATTAAAAGCCGAAATAAACATCGAAAAGGTAGCTATGGAAATGGTAGAAAATGCAAAAAACAGAGGCGGGCATGACAATATTACGGTAATAATCGCATCAAGAAAAGGCAGTATCAACAAAAGGCCGCCAAGAGATACTGAACCCGGGTAATAATGAAAAATTAAAAATTAACCTTCTATATAATCAAGCGCTATGATAGGAACAACCATACAAAATTATCAGGTTTCTTCATTATTGGGTGAAGGGGGTATGGGAAAAGTGTATTTGGCCACCGACACACTTTTAGGACGAACGGTAGCCATAAAAAACCTGAATGTAAATCTTACAAGCCAGCCACAATTTTTAGAGCGTTTTAAAAATGAAGCCAAAACATTGGCACGTCTTTCGCATCCCAATATTGCATTGCTATACAACTATTTGCAAAAGGACGATGATTATTTTATGGTGATGGAGTATGTGGAGGGGCAAAACCTTGACCAGTTGATTCGCAAGAAAAACCGCTTGCCTTACCAGTTGGTTGTACCTGTAATGCTAAAAGTATTGGAGGGCCTGAGCCATGCTCACGCAAAAGGAATTTTGCATCGCGACATAAAGCCGGCCAATATTATGCTTACCAAAGATAATGATGTAAAGCTGATGGATTTTGGAATTGCAAAGGTGTCCGATGCGGCTAAACTGACCCAGGCCAGCCGCGTAATAGGTACTATTGAATTTTTAGCTCCTGAATTAATCGAAGGTAAAGACCCATCTGAGGCTTCTGATATATATGCCGTTGGGGTTACAATTTATGAAATGCTGACGGGTAAACTTCCTTTTACCGGAAAAAGTGATTATATGCTAATGCAGGATATTGTAAAAGAAAAACCGGTAAATCCTCAAAAATTGAATGTTGCAGTACCAAAACCCTTGTCCGATCTGGTACTGAAGGCTCTTGAAAAGAAACAAGAAAAAAGATTCCTAAATGCTAAAAATTTTCTGCAGGCTTTGAAGGCAGCTTATCCGGAATTACACGAAATTGATTCAAAATACATTGACCCCGAGGCGCCCGCAACAACAGAAGGTCCGATAATGGGAAAACAAGAGGCGATACCGTTAGCTGCTGCTCATAGCAGTAAGCCGGCAACTACCGTGGTAGATATGAACGCCAACAAATCTTCCGGTAAAAAAATGGACATTGCTGCCCTGTTGCAAAATAAGTTCTTTTACCTGGTTCTTGTTGGGATTCTGGTGGTTTTTTCATTGGTCAAAATATTTTCTTCATCAGACGCTTCATCAGACGAAAATAAAGACAGCCCGGTAGCTACACTAAATAATAATGTGACCAAAAATGACAAAGAAGAATCGCTTGTTCCCCTTCCCGAACAACCAACAGTAAATGAAGATTCCATTAATTTAATTTTGAATAAAAAGAAGAAGGAAGAAAATAAAGGTCAGTCCGAACAGTCAGGCATCTCTGATAAGAAACCGGCGGAAAATACAAATTCCAAAAAGCCCGGAAAAACAGAAAATGAAGAACCGCCGCCAAAACCGGCACCCAAACCGGAGCCGCCTTTAATATCAGAACCGGTGAAATTGAGAGCATCAGCAATACTTTTATTGCGAGAAAACATCACTCCTGAAACTGCAGAAGATGGACAGGCCGTGAGTTTCAAAGTAGTGGCGCCTGTAGAAATGAGAGGTGATGTGATCATTCCGTCCGGCGCTATCATTCATGGTCGGATCAAAAAAATTGGCAAAATAAGAATGGATTTAACTTTTAATTCAGTTACAGCAAGGGGGCGTAGCATGCGTTTGGAACGGTCAGAGAGTAGTGGTAACATTCGCAATGTATTGTCAAAGGAGAGTTTCAAAACCGGTCTGAGAGGTACAATGTATCCTTAGACATCGCTTTGAAACGGGAGAATGAAAAGGATTTTCCACTAAAATTTCGTTCCTTTTCAGACTAAGGCTTCATCATCGGTGAAAACATATTTTGCAGCAATCATTTCATCGTTTTCGGCTTCTCTGGCTTCCTTTTCGTAGCAGCAATTGTGATAGCCGTGAAACAGGCTATGCCAAAGGTATTTTGCAATAAAAGGCAGCAATCCGTGTTGTTCAAATTGCGCTACGTGTTTCAATTCGTGCCGTACCCATCTTTTGTTTCCAAGAAATTTCTTACGGCTCACTCCCCATACGTGAATGGTCTTCCCGATTACAATGGCGGCACCGGTACCTCCTAATTTTTTTGAGGCAATCCTGGCAATCCATGAATTTTCTTTTATGGAAACCTTAGTCATTTATTATTTCAATGCCTTTAATATTTGTTCGGCATGAGCCTTGGTGTCAGGCCTTTTGAAAATTTTAATGATTCTTCCCTGTTCGTCAATCACAAATGTGGTGCGCAGCACTCCGGTAATAATTTTACCATATAAATTTTTTTCTCCCCAAACTCCATATTTTTCAAGAATTGAATGAGTGGGATCCGCAATCAAAGGAAATGGGAGATCATATTTTGCCTCAAACTTTTTATGACTACTTACCTCATCCGGGCTTACACCCAGTATGGCAAAACCATTTTCTTTCAACAGATTTTCGTTGTCGCGCAGGTTGCAAGCCTGTGCCGTACAACCCGGAGTATCGTCCTTGGGGTAAAAATAGAGTACCAGCTTCTGTCCGATAAAATCTTTCAGAGAAATTTTTTTGCCATTTTGGTCTTTGCCTGTAAATGCAGGCGCTTTTTGACCTTCGGTTAAATGTGTTGCCATTTTATGTTTTTAGAAACTGCAATTTAACCCCTATTTTATATTTTTTCAAATAGTTGAAAAAAAAGAGCAACTATATTTGTTTTTACCAAATTTTTCATAACACCCCAATAAATAAAACTGTTTTGGGAGGCTTCATATTTGGGTAAAAGTTACATAAACTCCCAACCGATATCGCTGCGGTAATACATGCCATCAAATTTAATTTGTTGCAAAACCGATTTTGATCTGGAAGCGGCTTCGGCTACATTTTCTGCAAAAGAAGTAACACAAAGCACCCGCCCGCCATTCGTTACAACTTGCTGCTCGTGCATTTTGGTGCCTGCCTGAAAAATAATACTGTCTTCGGGAATTGAAGAAGCCGGAGGGAACACGATTTTAAAACCTTTTTCAAAACTTCCAGGATAGCCGCCGCTCACCGCCATCATGGTAACGGCCGTTCTGCTGTCGGTTTCGGTACTCATTTCATGCAATCTGTTTTGTGCTGCTGCCATACAAAGGTCAGCAATATTTGTGTGTAGCCTTGGCATTACCACCTCGGTTTCGGGGTCGCCCATACGGCAGTTGTACTCAATGATATATGGGTCTTCATTTACCTTTATCAACCCGAAAAAGATGAATCCGGTATAATCAATATTTTCTTTATAAAGTCCCTCAACGGTAGGTTTTATAATTCGGTTGGTGATTTTTTGCATAAATGCATCATCGACAAAAGGCACCGGGCTCACTGCGCCCATACCACCGGTATTGAGGCCGGTATCTTTTTCGCCTATTCTTTTATAGTCTTTTGCTTCGGGCAGCAATACGTATTCCTTGCCATCGGTTAATACAAACACACTGAGTTCAATGCCGTCCAGAAATTGTTCCACCACCACTCTTTTGCTCGCATCGCCAAATTTTGCCTGTTGTATCATGGCGCCAAATTCTTCAATCGCCTCCTCGTGGTTCTGGCAAATAACAACACCCTTTCCTGCTGCCAGTCCGTCTGCTTTTAGCACAATAGGCAATGAATGATTTTGTAAATATTGAATACCTTCTTCAAAACTTTCTTCTGTAAACTCTTTGTAGGCAGCCGTAGGAATATGGTGTCTTTGCATGAAGGCTTTAGCAAATGCCTTACTTCCTTCTAACTGAGCGCCAAACTGAGACGGGCCGATAAAATGAATATGCTTTAAAGAGTCGTTTTTTTTAAAAAAATCGCAAGCGCCTTTTACTAATGGCTCTTCCGGTCCGGCTATTACCATTTCAATTTGGTTTTCAAGGCAGAATTTGCCAATTCCTTCAAAGTCGGTGATACTCAGGCTGATATTGATGCCGCATTGTGCAGTACCCGGATTGCCCGGCGCTACAAAGACTTCGTCTCTGCCGTTACTGTGTTGTTGTATGTTCCAGGCTAAAGCATGTTCGCGCCCGCCCGATCCGAGAATTAATATCTTCATATTTTGATTTTTGATAAATAAAGTGAATCAATAGATTCCGTTTTTAAAGTCTGCAAATTTAAAACATTTGATCAGCTTAGAAAATGTAATAAACTGAGCACCGGTTTCGGTCAGAAATAAATAATAAAGAAGGTTTGAAACAGTGCTAACCTATTAATTTTCCTTTCATTAGGAAAAAAGTAAAAATATTTTTTTCAACTACGGCAATAGAGATAAATAATCAATTATCAACTACCGTTCTTCTTTCAAATAGTTTTCAAATTTGGAGACTCTCAGGATTTGCGCGGTTTTAAAGGGGTTGTGTTCCAATAAATCATTATCTCCGGTTATTAA
>ENA-UOUJ01000821-UOUJ01000821.1-activated-sludge-metagenome-genome-assembly--contig:-NODE-821-length-18406-cov-6.615607_pt1 | contig 18406 bp, 16 predicted proteins | sample MGYA00249839_ERZ747224 | MGnify/ENA primary metagenome ERZ747224 (study PRJEB28782, sample SAMN03220277) | activated sludge metagenome | biome: wastewater; feature: sewage sludge; material...
GGCTAAAGCCGCTCCTACAACACCTGGGTGGCGGCGCTGACATGCCTTCGCGGCTAAAGCCGCTCCTACAACACCTGGGTGGCGGCGCTGACATGCCTTCGCGGCTTTAGCCGCGAACCTTCGTGCGGCACGGCATTCGCGGCTAAAGCCGCTCCTACAGGGGCAAAGGATCAGGGTCATAGCCAATCCACCAACTGATCGCGGCTGCGCGCCACCAGGGCATTGAGCAGCAACGCCAGCAATGCAAGCCACGCCAGCGACACCCACCACACGCTCGCCGGCGGCCAGGCACCTTGCAGCAACACCTGCTGGTAGCCCTGCACCAACCCGGTCATGGGGTTGAGCCACAGCACCCAGCGCCAGCGCTCGGGAAACAGCGACAGCGGAAACAAGATGGGCGACAGGTAAATGCCCACCGACAGCAAGAAGCCCACCAGCTGCGCCACGTCGCGCAGCGCCGCAGCCAGGATAGCCAGCACATAGGCCAGCACCAAGCACAGCAGCAGTTGCAGCGCCAGCAGCGGCACCAAGGCCAGCACCGCTGGCCGCAGGCCATGTGCCGGAATGTAGGCCAGGGCCACCAGCAGCATCAGCGGCCCGTAGATCACGGCACTGGCCAGCACCGCCCGCGTGACAAACAGCACCGGCGGCAACGGGTTCTTGTGCAGCAGGCCGCCGGCGTCGATCAGGCTGTTCATGCCGCGCTGCACGGCATCGCAAAACCCCATCCACGGCAGCGCGCCCACCACCAGGAAGGCGCCCACGGCGCGCGTGGGGGCGTTTTCGCCCAGGCGCATGTTGAACACCACGTCGAACACCAGGTAGTAGGCCGCCACCGTCAGCAGCGGCTGCAGGTAAGGCCACAGCACGCCGACGGCGGTGCCCGCATGGCGCGCGGCCACCTCGCGGCGCGTCAGCACCCACACCAGGGCGCGCGCGCTCCATACCGAGCGCAACTCATTGAAAACCACCATCATCTGCGGCAATGATTCTTGTGTGCAAGGGCGGGTTCGCGGCTAAAGCCGCTCCTACAACGCCCCCACATTCCTGTAGGAGCGGCTTCAGCCGCGAATGCGCAACCTCGCCCAGGCCTACTTTGCCGACGGATACCCGTTGGAAAACGCCTCGATGGCCGCGGTTTGCGGCTGCGCCTGCTCGCGGATCTTCTGCGCCATATCGGCGCGGGCATCCTGGGTGATCTTGGCGCGCAGCTCTTGCACCAGCGCGTCGCGCACCTCGTCAAAAGGCTGAATGCCGGCGGGCAGGTGCTCCTGCAGTTGCAATATGTGCAGGCCGAACTGCGTGGCCACGGGCTCGCTCAGGTCGCCCTTGTTCTTCAGGCCAAAGGCCGCGTTCTCGAACTCGGGCACCATGCGCCCGCGGGCGAACAGGCCCAGGTCACCGCCCTTGTCGGCCGTGCCCCTGTCGATGGAATTTTGTTTGGCCAGCGCAGCAAAGTCGGCGCCGCCGCGCAGCGCCTTGAGCAGCTCTTGCGCCTTGGCCTGGGCCTTGTCGTCCTTGCCTTCGATGAGGATGTGGCGAATGCGCACGCGCTCCTCGGCCTTGAAGCGCTCGGGCTTGGCCTGGTACATGGCGCGTGCCTGGGCCAGGGCGGCCTCGTCGCTCACGGCGTTGGTCTTGTCGAGGTGGGCCAGGTAGGCCTCGGACAGGATTTTGTCGCGCGCAATGCGCAAGATGGCCTGCACCTCGGGCGCCTGGTCTAGCTGCAGCTTGTGCGCCTCATCGGCCATGACACGGCGCACATACAGGTTGCCCGCGATCTGTTGCACCGACTGCGGGCGCTTGAGCACGGCCGAGCGCATTTCCTCGGGCATGCGCAGTGAATCGGCCTGCATGTCGCTGGCCGTGATGGCGCCGCCAGGCCCCTGCAGCAGTACCGGGTCAGCCGCCTGTGCGGATTGGGCCACGGCGGCTACGCCCAAGGCCAGCACCAGCGTGGAACGCATGATCGAAGAAGAACGGAGAAAACGCATTGCAATTACCACTTGTCACTCAGGTTGAAAATAAAAAAAGGCGGGGTTGCCCCCGCCTTTTTGGTTCACGCTTGCGTGAAAAGTGCCGTGCTTACTTGTAAGCGTGGGGCCAGGTGATGCCGTAGGTGCCCGACATGCCGGCTGCAGCGCTGGGGTTGGTCAGCTTGATGAAGGCCGAACCCACCACCGGGATAGCAGCGCCAAACGAGATTTGGCCCCAGCCGTTGGTGTAAGCACCGGTCACGTTGGAACGTGCCACGGATGCACCCAGCACCGAAGCGCCGGCGTCAGCAAAGCTCAACACGCTGACTTCGCCGCACAGAGGCGTTTGGGTCACGGTACCGGGCGAGAACACGGCGCCGGAAGTCTTGAAGGTTTCTTCACGATCATAGAACACCGTGCCGACCGACTTCGCGCAGATTTGACCAGCCGCATTCACCGAGGTGTTGGCTTCGGTAGTGAAGTAGGAAGTCACACCACTGTTGATGATGCGATAGGCTGCAGCCTTGTCAGCGGCAGTCGCGGCCGGGTAGCCGACCGCAGTTTGGTTGCCCTGACCCACAGTTGCAGCGTAGTTCGCGGCGATGGCATAACGGCGCGTAGGCATGGAGAACACCCAGTCCGTCTTAGCCGAAACCGAAGCATCGTTGGCGTACTGGTTGATCACGGCGCTATGCGCCAGCGCCGCAGTCAGATCCGTAGCCTGCGTATCTGCGCCTGCGCTTGTTGTAGCGTAAGTTGTAATGTAAGGCGTGGACAGATCCGGCACGTCATAGTGCTGCGCAGGGATAATGTTGGCACGGAACAGCGGGTCTGCCGATGCCAGGGTCGCAGTGCCCGTATTCTGGGGCGAGAAGACGTTCCTCGTAGTGTCGGTGGCTTCTGCCTTGATGGCATTGGCAGCGCCCGAGAACGTCGTCGTTTGCGGCACGTTCATGATGTACCAGGAACCCGTCAGGCCATCGGTAGGAGCCTTCAGGCCAGTGGTGGCAGCAGCGGTAATCAGCGTACCTTGCAGAACGGCGTCCGTGCAAGGCGCCACGCCGTTCACGTGCTTGGTAGCGGTGAACAACGGAGCACGCTGGTTCGGCACGCCAGCGACGGTGTAGATAGCGTTGCTATCAACGTCAGCCATGTTGAAAATTTCAACATAGCCTTCGCGGGTGTTGTTGGCCTTGTCGGCAGCCGACATGGTGGAAGGCAGACGATCCAGCACGAAGGGCACGGGCGTGTTCTTGGCGATGGCGGGCAGCGTGCAGGTGCCGTCGGCCGTCACCAGGTTGGCAACACCGTCAGAGCCAGCAACCACGGCAGCCGTCCACACGTCGCCAGGCGACATGAAGACCTGGAAGTCCAGCACGTCGTCGGAGTTGGAGGCACCACGGAAGCGCACCTTCATGGCCTTGCCATTGGTGTCAGTGTTGACCACGTGGAACACGGTCATGTTGCCGTTTTGCGCATTGTAGTAAGGCACCAGCAGCATGTGGCCCGTACCGCTTTCCGACACCGACAAGGCAGCGGATGCAGTACCAGCGAAGCCCAGGCCACCAATCATGGTGGCAATGCTCAGGGCCAGAACATTTTTCTTCATACAAAAAACTCCAGTTGAAAAGTTGGTAAGCGCAACTACCACGATTGATTACGCCAATTGATGGTAGCACAGCACCTTAGGAACAAATGCGGCACAAAGTGGACAGAAACATCTTTGTTGACAAAATGCAACACATCCACAACCCATTGCACCGCAGGTTGCCTGTCAATCAATGGCGCACATCAAGACCCATCACGGTTCTTGGTAGTGCCACCATTGGCCGTCTTCCAGCAGCCAGATCTCGTCCAGGTACATGGGTATCGTACCCAGGTTCAAGCCGGGAATGGCCGGTGTGGCGGCGATTTTTATGCGCGCCGTGCATTTCTGTGCCTCGCACGCGACAGTGAACACCTCGGCGCTTAGCGCGGCCACGCTGGGGCCGTTGGCCAGGCGAAACTGGTCCAGCGTGCGCAGCTTGCGGTACGAGGGGGTGGACAGGGCGTAGGCCTGCTCGTATTTGCCGCTGATGCGGGCCTGCCAGTATTCGGCGGCGCGCTTTTTCACCGCTTCTTGCGGCGTGGCGGGCGCCAGGGCGGCGCAGCCGGCCAGGGCCAGGGCCGACAACGCGGCGGCGGCGGGCTTGATGCGGGGTATGGGCGGGAACATGTTGAATGCAACTCCTTGGGGTTGGACAGGTGCCGTAGGAGCGGCTTTAGCCGCGAATGGTTCAGTTAACGATTTTGTAGGAGTGGCTTTAGCCGCGAATGGTTGTGTTCGCGGCTAAAGCCGCTCCTACGGCGGGTTGTGTATGTGCATATTTTTTTAATAGCACTTTGCGCTTATCTGGTGCGGGTTTTAGGCTATTTTTGCTTTGGTGGAAGGTTGGGATGGGGCTGGGGTGCCAGCATCTTGCTGGGGTGAGGGCACAGGCGTCGCCGGCCCCCACCCCAGCCCTCCCCCGGGAGGGGAGGGAGAAACAGCCGCAAGGGCCGTACATGCTGCGTAAGCTGCTCTCAAAAGATGTGCGCATCCACAAACCTGCGGCGAAGGGCGCGGGGTTATTACGGTGGCGGGGGCTGCAGGGCGCGGGTGGCGGGCGTGGTGCGCGCGCGGTCGCGCTGCTCGATGATCTCAAGACCCTTGAGGCGGTCGCGCAGTTCCTCGCTGACTTCGCGGATCTCGGGGTCGGTGCGCACTACCTTGGGGGTGATGACCACCAGCAGCTCGGTGCGCTTGCCGGTGTTGCTGGTGTTGCTGAACAGGCTGCCGACCACCGGGATGTCCTTGAGCAGCGGCAGGCCGGCCTTGCCGGAGGTGCGGTTGTCCTTGATCAGGCCGCCAAGCACGATGGTTTCGCCGCTGCGCACCGCGACCTTGCTGCCGATCTGGCGCTGCAAAAAGATGGGCTGGTTGTTGGCGCCCACGCTGGCGGACTGGTCGGTCATGGTCTGGTCGATCTGCATGGTGACCAGGTTGCCGGCGTTGACCGAGGGGGTGACGACGAGATTCACGCCGGTGTCGCGGTATTGCACGGTGCTGGTGACGGCGCCGTTGCCCGACAGGATGTCGGTGGTGCTGGAGAGCACGGGCACCTGGTCGCCCACGGACATGACGGCGGTGTGGTTGTCCAGCACCATGAGCGACGGGCTGGAGATGACCTTCAGCAGATCCTGGCTGGCCAGGGCGTTGAGCACCACGCGCACATTGCCGGCCGAATTGACCAGCGAGTAGGTAAAGCCGCTGCCCGCCGCGATGTTCAGGCTGCCGCTGTTGTTGGGGTTGTTGCCGCCCGTGGACAGTTGCCCGGTGCCCGTGCGCCCGCCTCCGGCGCCGCCGCTGAAGGCCCATTGCAGGCCGTATTGCAGGCTGTCGTTCAAGGTGACTTCGATGATGGAGGCGTCGATCAGCACCTGCGTGGGCGGTAAGTCCAGGCGCTTCAGGGTGGCTTCGATCTTCAAGAACTCGCCGCGCGTGCTCCACACCAGGATGGAGTTGTTGAGCTCGTCGGCCATGACGCGCACGCCACCGATGTTGGCTGCTGGCGCGATCTGCCCCTGGACTACGTTGCCCTGGGGGTTGCGGTTTTGCGTGAGCATGCCGCCAAAAGCACTGCCGCTGCGGCCCAGCGCGCCCGCGCCGCCAAAGCCGCCACCTGAAATACCCCCAAATGTGTTGCCAAACGTATTACCAGTGCCGCCGCCAAAGGCATTGCCGAAGGGTTGCTGGCCGAAGCCGGTGCTCTGGCCGCCCAGGCCCGGGGCTACGCCGCTGTTGGCGACGGGGGCCGCGACCTGGCCCGTGCCAAAGATGCCCGAGAGCACGCTGGCCAAGTGCCTGGCATTGCCGTTTTGCACGCGGTAGATGTAGAGCTGGGGCTCGGCGCCGCCGTCGCTGGGTTGGTCCAGCTTTTCGATCCAGCGGCGCGCTTCTTCGAGGTAGGCAGCGTGGGGAGTGACGATGAGGACGCTGTTGAGCCGGTCCACCGGCAGGATGCGCAGCGCGCCGAACAGGGGATTGCCTTCGCCCAGCATGGCCGTGGCGGCGTTGCCCGCAGCCGCCTGCCCTGGCGCGCCGGCGGCGCCCGTGGCCGTGGCGGCAGCAGCGGCGCCGGAGCCGCCTGTGCCTGCGCCCGCCTGCGGCTGGCCGCTGACCAGGCGCAGTGCGGCCTCGACCTCCTTGATGCTGGCGTGCTTGAGCGGGAACAGGCCGACGGACATGCCCTTGAGCAGGTTCACGTCGAAGGTGTTGACGAGGTCGAGCCAGCCTTCGGCCTGGGTGCGCGTGCCCACCAGCACGAGCAGGTTGCGCACGTTGTCCACCCGGGCAATGGCGTCGGCCGGGGCCAGGGGACGCAGGATGGAGGCCATCTCACCGGCGCCTATGTAGCGCAGCGGCACGACGATGGCGCCGTAGCCCGGGGGCAGCGGCGCACCGTTGCCCGAGACCTGGCGCACGGCGGCGCCCACGTTCTTGAGCGCATCGGCGCGGCCAACGTGGTAGGTGCCACGCGCGTCACGCACCATGGCCAGGCCATTGGCCTGCAGGGCGCTTTCCAGCAGAAAGACGGCCTGGTCGGGCGGTATGGGGTTGCGCGAGGACAGGGTGATGCTGCCCGCGAGCGGCGGGTGCAGCACGTAGGGCATCTTGAGGATGTCGCCCAGGATGGTGCGCGCCACCTCGGCGATGGGTGCTTCCTCGAAGCTGAAGGTCAGCGGTGCGCCGGAAATGGCCGGCACGGCCTTGGGCGGGGCGATGACCTGGTCGTTGCCGACGATGGTGCGCGGCTTGGCCTCGGCAGGGGCCTGGCTGCCGGCGGGCGGCGTGGCGGCTGCCTGCCCGGCGCTGTTGCCGGTGGCAGGGGCTGGCGCAGGTGGATTGGCGGCCGTGCTTTGCGCGTCCTGGCTGAGCTGTTCGGCAGCGCCGCTGGAGGCGGGCTGCACTGTTTGCTGCGCGCATGCGGCCAGGCTGGCCGCAAGTGCCAGCGCGGTGAGTACATGTCGGTTGGAGGTCATAGGTTGGCAAAGACCTTGTAAAAAATGGGGCATGGCGCGGCGCGGCTTACTTGACGACGCGCCCGCCGAAGGTCGCCCTCGGCGGCGCCTTGTCGGCAGGAGGTTGTGGCACAGCGCCTGCCGCTTCCTGGCCTGGCGGTGCCGGTATGGCTGGCGGTTGGGCTGCGCGAGGGGTGGATGCGCTGGGGGCGGGCAGATGTGCCGGAGCATTGGTGAGTGCCGCACGGGGCAGTTGCAGCACCCGCGACTGTCCGGCGCGGGTGAAGGTGGCGCTGCGATCCTGCACGCCGGACAGCGTCCAGCCCTCGACCGTTTCGCGCAGGCGCACGCGCCTGGCCTTGCCAGCGATCTGCACGATGGCGCCGCCGTCCCCCTGCCCCAGGAACAGGCCTGAAAGCTGGGCGGTGCTGAAGTTGTCTGGCGGCTCCTGAGGTGTGGGCGGCGGGGGCGGCGGCGGTGGGCGGCGCGTGAGGGAGAACAAGGGCCTGTCCAGCATGGCGATGAACTGGCTGGTGTCGGCACGCGCCAAGCCTGGGAGCGCGGGCACCATGGCGGAGTAGTCGGTGGTTTGCGGCGAGGACGGCAGCCAATGGATGTTGCGCAGCTGGCCGGTCTTGTCGATCCACAGCCAGGCCAGCGCCAGCACCAGGGCGGCGTTGATGGCCAGAAGGGCGTGCAGGGCGTACTTTTTCATGGGCGGGGCATGCTTTCAGTCGTTCGCGGCTGAAGCCGCTCCTACATGCAGGCATGAAGTAGGAGCGGCTTTAGCCGCTAACCCGTGGGGCTGGCGTTTTTTCATGATCGCTCCCGCATCACGTTCAGCGTGAACTGCGCCGAGAGGCGGGGCGCAACCTTCAGGCTCTGATTGGCCAGCCCGCCCGGCACCTGAATGTCAAGCTCGTTGATGACCATGATGGGTTGCTGGCTCCCCAGCACGGCAAGCGCACTCTGCACCGCCAGCAGTTCACCTTCGGCGCGCACCACGACGGGGATACGGTCGAAGCCTTTGTCCTCCTTGGAGGGCAACACCTGGCTGCTGATGACCTGCAGGCCGGCAGCGGTGAAGATGTCGCGCACCTTTTGCTGCGCCTGGTTGCCGGCCTGGGTTTCGTCCTGCACGGCCGGATAGACATATTGGGTGTGCAGGTCTGAAGCGCGCTGGCGTGCGGCCTGCAGCTCTTTACTCTGCGCCTGCAGGCCCAGCAGGCGGGCGTAGCGTGGCTCAAGTTGTGCCAGGCGCTCTTGCGCCCAGATGTGCTTGTCGCGGATGTACCAGGCACCAACCCCCACCGGAATCAATACCAGGGCCAGCGACAAGGCGAGCAACACGGCTCGACGGAGAGCAAGCGGGTTCATGGGGTTCCTTTACCCACAGCGGGTGCCGGGGCGGGCTTGGCCGCCGGGCTGCCGCCAAACACGGCCCGGCGGCCGTCCGCCGCCTGCGGTTGCTGCGGCTGCGGCTGCGGATTGGCTTTGGCCGGTGGCGGGGACGCCTCGGGCGCCGGTGCTGGCGGGGCAGCGGGGGCGTCTGGCGGCTGTGCGGCCGGAGCAAGGGGTGCCGCTGCCGCGGGCGGCGCCAGGGCGACACCGTACTCCTGCGCGTCAAGGGTGAGTTCGACGACGAAGTTCTCCTTGGAGTTGGCGCCGCCGGTACGGGTGGCCGGGCTGGGCGCGCGCACGTCGCGCACCCCGGGCTGCTGGCCCAGCACCTGCATGACGACGGAGGCGTTGCCGGTGAGGCCAGTGAGCGTGAGTTTATTGCCCTTGAGGGTGAAGCTTTGCAGGGCTGTGTCGTCCGGTAGCACCTGGGTGAGGCGATCAAGAACGCGCAGGGGTTCGATACGGCCGGTGAGCAGGTCAGACAGGGCGTTGAGCTTTTCCACGGTTTGCAGCAGTTGTTCGCGCTCCTGCACCAGGGGCGCAGCGCGGTGCACTATGCCGTCATAGGTGTGTACTGCCTCGATGGCGCGCGCACGCAACTGCAGCGTGGGCGTGATGGCTATGCCGCCCAGCAGGGACAGTGCAAGGGCAAGCAGGCCCAGGTAGCCCCAACGCCCCCGCCGGCCTGCCGCGGCGCGCGCGGCCTCGCCATAGCCGGCGAGCATGATGGGTGCGCCACTGGGCGGCAGCGCCCACAGTTCGGGTAGCGCGGAACCGATGCGCTCAGACTGCGCCTGCAAGTACTGTGCGATCTGCTTGCTCGAGGCAATGGCGATATCGATCTGCTGCATCGCCTGGGCACCGGCTTGCGCCCTCCAGCCCCACACCAGGTCTGACGCGGCGAAGGGGCTGATGGACTGCGCTTGCAGGGCTGCGGCGCCGGCTGTGTCTTGCGCCCCCATGGACGGAAGGGTGAAGGTGCGCAGCAGCAACAGGTCTTCGGGCAACTCCAACGCCGTGAATCGCACCTTGGCCTGGGCTGAAGTTGCCTGCTGGCGCAAGCCACCCCGCCACAGCGAGGTGGCTCCGTCGGCCTGCAGCAGCAGTACCGGCGCCTCTGGCGTCAGCCAGGACAACCATGGGGATTGCAGGGCCTGTGCCCATGCCTGGCGCAACTCGCTGCCGAGGGTGCGCAGGTCAAGCCCTAGAAATCGGGCATCGGCGGTAAAGGTGGGCATTGGGCTTGCGATTCAGGGGTAGGAGCGATTGGCGGGCTCTACGCTCACCGCCACACGAAAGGTGTGCCAGGGGGCACCATCCGGGGTACGGGCGTTCAGATCGATGCTGCGCGCCACGCGCACGAAGCTGCCGTCAGCCATGGGCACGCGCGCCATGGCGCGCAGGCGGCGGGAGGCAGCGGCATCCAGCAGGCTGGCGTCCAGCGCCGAGGTATCGACGCCCGACTGGCCGGCATCACGCGCGGCGGCTATCTGTCGGGCTGCCGCCATGTCGCCTCCAGCCAGTACGGCAAGCACTTCAGGCGGCGCCGCCAACGGATTGACGCGACCAGAACCGCGCAGGTCGGCCGTCAAAAGACCGGCGAGTCTAGCATAGAGGTCGTAGTCGAATCCGGGCACGTTCAACAGGTCTTCTTCGGCCTCGAAACGCTGCTGCGCGCCCTTGGCATCACGTTGTTGGCGGGTGTGGATCACCGCCTGCGCCAGCGTCTGCGCAGCTTCGAGCGGCAGGCCGCCAGCAACCGTAAAGACACGCTCCAGCAGGGGCTGAGCCGCCATGTTGATGTCAATCAACCCGTTCAAGGGCATGAGCTGCACCTGCATGACAACGCCCTGGTAGGTGACATCGGCAAGGTGCGTACGCGCCAATGGCTGGCGATTGGCGACCAATGCCTGTAGCGCGATCTGGATGGCTGCGTCACCCAGGGCCTGCGCCTGAACCTGTTGGCGCGCGAGGGTCGTGGCGCGGGCTTCCAGACGCAGGCTGCGGGTGATGCCGGTGGCGATGATGCTTAAAGCGGCGACGATCCACAGAACTGCCAGTAACGCCATGCCACGCCGGGCTTTCTTCGCAGTAGCGGCTTTTGCCACGAAACGGTTGCGGTGGTCATGCGCGGCTAAAGCCGCTCCTACGAGAGGCTGCGCGCGGGGGTTTTGTGCGGCTGTAGGAGCGGCTTCAGCCGCGAAAGGGACGGGGCCAATACCAGCGTTCGCGGCTAAAGCCGCTCCTACGAAGAGTGGACGCGCCATGCTCAGGAGCCTCCAAACACGGCGCCGCTGCTGCGCGGGTCGCTGGCGGGCAGCACGCGCAGGGCAACGACGAGGTCGGGCCAGGGGCCTGCAGCGGTTTTCACGGAGATCATGACGCGGCTGGGCAGGCCGTCGATCACGCTCCATTCCTGCATCCAGGCAGGAGGCTCTGCCGCCGCGTCCTCGTATTGGAGTGCCAGGCCGGTAACGCCGGTCAGCAGGGTGTTTGTTTGTGCTGCGTTCCAGTCCGGAGGAACACCGGATCCACTCCAGGGCAGGTACTGCAGTACCAGAGCCCCCCCATCGGCGAGTGACAAGCGGAAGTGGTATCGCCCGCCAGCCCCGTATCGTGCGGGCATGACGCCGACCCAGGCCATGGCGGCAGGCGTGCCCACGAAATAGTACGGGCTGGATCCCACGGGAACGGCCAAACTGGTTTTTTGCGCAGAAACCCGCCCAAGGACAGTGCGCAGGAAACCGTTGACGGTACGCAGGTCGTCCATGTGCTGAAGACGCGCATCCACGCGCTCTTCGGTCTGCGACGCTGTGCGCAGAGCCGATGCCATGGCCAGCACGATGAGCGAAAGCAGCACCAGGACGATGAGCAGCTCCACCAGCGTAAAACCACGTGACGATGCGTGTCTTGAGATCATCGGCGCACCGGCTCTGGTGGCTTTCGCAAGGGGCGCAGGGTGGTGATGTCGAGATTGCGCTGGCGGCCACCGTCGGCCCAGGCAATGGAAATACCCACTTCGTACAGCACCGGGATGGTGGGGCCAGAGACACCCGTGTCGTAAGGCGCGGACTGGATGCGCCACTGGTACCCGCCAGTGTTGCCGCTTTGCTGCCAGCCGCCCTCGGGTACCGTGTCACGCAGGGAGAGCAATGACTGCGCCAATACGGCTGCGCGCTGGTGCCGCTCAATGTCTGCCACGCTGCGCGCACTGCTGCCCATGACGCGATACAGAAGCGCCACCGACATGGCCATGATGGAGAAGGCCACGAGCAGCTCAAGCAGAGTAAGGCCACGTTGCGCCTGCCGTTGCGTCCCTCTCATGGCAGCAAGGCTTCCTGCGTGGTTCGGCCGGAGAGCCAGTCCACGCGCAGGCGTGTGCCCGCACCTGGGGCGCGCAGTATCTCGATGCTGCCGCCAGTGGCGCCGCCAGAGGGCAGAAAACGTATGGCAACCCGCCCCTGAGCAGAAACCTCACGGTCGGCCACGGTGGCACGCAACTGCAGGGGCTCGGGCAAAAACTTGGGTTGCTCGCCGTCCAGGCCGTAGCTGCGGCGTTCTAGGTCGATGTCAAAGCGCACCTCTCGCCCCCCGTCCAGCGCCTGGGCACGGGCCGAGCGCAACTGGCTGAACATGGTGCGCACGGCGTCTCGGTATTGGGAGCCTTCGCGCATGCGCTCGTAGGCCATGGGCACGAGGCCAGCCACCAGAGCCATGATGGCGAAGACCACCAGCAGCTCGACGAGGGTGAACCCTTGGGCGCGGCGCACGGTGCGTTGGCAGTGTAGGAGCGGCTTTAGCCGCGAAAATTGCCATTCGCGGTTAAAGCCGCTCCTACGGAAGTCAGCACGGCTCAGGGGGTGTTGCGGATGTCGGCATTCTCACCCTCGCCGCCGGGGGTGCCGTCGGCACCGAGCGAGACGATTTCGATCTGGCCACCATTGTTGGCGTAGCGATAGGCGTGGCTCCAGGGGTCGGTGGGCAGGCCGCCCTTGAGGTAGGGGCCGTTCCAGCCGTTGGCACTGCCAGGTTTCTTGACCAGGGCGTCAAGGCCTTCCTCGGTGCTGGGGTAGCGGCCGACGTCGAGCTTGAAGAGCTCCAGCGACTTGTCGAGGTCGGCGATCTGCACCGCCGCGGTCTTGGACTTGGCGCCGCCCAGCTGATTGAGCACCTTGGGGCCGACCAGGCCGGCCAGCAGGGTGAGGATGGCCAGGACGACCAGCAGTTCGATGAGGGTGAAGCCGCGCGCGCGGCTGCGGCGGACGGTGGTGAGGGGGATACGCACCATGGAGAGGGTTCCTTGGGTGAAATGCAAAGATTGCGACGGGTTGCCATGGCCCCGTAGGAGCGGCTTTGGCCGCGAACCTGGCGAGGCGGTTTGTTTTTCGCGGCTAAAGCCGCTCCTACACATGAAACCCCTTGCCCGCAAAGCCAAAAATTATACGGCGAGGTCATTGATGGACAGGATGCCTAGCAGGATGGAGACGATGATGGCGGCGATGAGCACGCCCAGCACCAGGATGAGCACGGGCTCGACCAGGGTGAGCAAGCGTTTGATGCCGGTTTCGACTTCGCGGTTCAGGATGTTGGACAGCTCCAGCATCATCGATCCGACGCGGCCGGTTTCTTCTCCGACTCGGATCAGGTTGATGGCCAAAGGTTCAAAAATGCCGGTGGCCGTGATGGCCTGCACCACCTTGCCGCCCTCCTTGACGATGGGTGCCACCTTGGCCAGCGCCTGGCGCAGCAGGGTGTTGCCCACGGTTTCGGTGGCGATGTGCAAGGCCGTGAGCAGGGGCACGCCATTGCCCAGCAGGGTGCCGAGCGAGCGAGCGTAGAGCGTGAGCTGGTACTTGAGCGCCAGGCGCCCGACCAGGGGCAGGCGCAGCAGCCGCGTTTGCCACCACAGCCGCCCCGGTGGCGACTTGAACCAGCGCAGCAGCAGTATCACGGCCAGGGCCGCCAGCACGCCCATGACCAGGCCGTATTGCCGGAAGGCCTGGCCCATTTCCATGACCATGCGCGTGGGCAGGGGCAGGGCATCGCCCATGTCGGTGAACAGTTTTTCAAACTGCGGCACCACGAAGCCGAGCATGGCGATGAGCGACAGCACGGCCACGCCGAGCAGGATGGCAGGGTAGATGGTGGCGGAGATGACGCTTTCGCGCAGGGCGCGCTGGCGCTCCATGTGCTCGACCAGGCGGTCGAGCACAGCGGACATCTGGCCGCTGGCCTCGCCCGATCGCACCATGTTGATGTAGAAGTCGCCGAACAGGTCGCGGTGCGCGGCCAGGGCGCGCGACAGCGGCGTGCCGCCCTTGACGGCGTCCAGGATGCCCTGCACCAGCGCACGCAGGCTGGGCTTGTGCGCCATGTCGATGAGCACGCGCAGGGCGTTGTCCAGCGCCAGGCCGGCGCGCAGCATGATGGCCAGTTCCGAGGTGAGCGCCAGCACGTCGGCGGCATTCACCGGGCCCTTGGCGGCGCGCGCCTTGGGCGGCGCCAGCGGGCCGCTGCCGGGCGCGGGCGGCGAGCCCACCGCGGGCATGCCGGAGGCATCGTCGATGCGCAGCGGCGTGAGGCCCTGGGCGCGCAGCTGCTGCAGCGCCGCGCCGCTGCTGGCAGCGGCCAGGCGGCCTTCTTCGATCTTGCCCGCGGCCGTGGCGGCGCGCCACAGGTAATCAGGCATCGCTTTGGTCCTGCGTCACGCGCGCCACTTCGTCCAGCGAAGTAATGCCTGCCGCCACCTTGCGCAGCCCATCTTCGTACAGGCTGTGCATGCCGCCCTGCATGGCCAGCGCATGCAGGGCGTTGGCGTCGCGCCCGTCGATGATGGCGCGGCGCATCGGCTCGTCGAGCACGAAAAGCTCGTGGATGCCGGTGCGCCCGCGATAGCCCGACTGGCGGCAATGCGCGCAGCCCACGGCGCGGTAGATGGGCCGGCCGGCGTCGGCAAAGCGCGCAAGGCCGGTGCTGGCGCGCAGCTCTGCGCCGGGCTCGTAGGCCTCTTTGCAATGCTCGCACAGGGTGCGCACCAGGCGCTGGGCCAGCACGCCGTTGACGGAGGAGGTGATGAGGTAGCTCTCGACTCCCATGTCCTGCATGCGGGTGATGGCGCCGGCCGCCGTGTTGGTGTGCAGGGTGGATAGCACCAGGTGGCCGGTGAGCGCCGATTGCACGGCAATCTGGGCGGTTTCGCCATCGCGCATTTCGCCGATCATGATGATGTCGGGGTCTTGCCGCAGGATGGAGCGCAGGGCGTTGGCAAACGTCAGGTTGATCTGCGGGTGCACCTGGATCTGGTTGATGCCCTCGAGCTGGTATTCGACCGGGTCTTCGACGGTGATGATCTTGTTGGCATCTGAGTCGATCTTGGACAGCGCTGCGTACAGCGTGGTGGTCTTACCCGAGCCGGTGGGGCCGGTGACCAGCAGGATGCCGTGCGGGCGCGCCAGCAGCGCGTTGAAGTGCCTGAGCGTGTCCTGCGCGAAGCCCATGGTGTCGAGGTTCAGGCGCACGCTGGCACGGTCGAGCACGCGCATGACCACGCTTTCGCCGTGCACCGTGGGCACTGTGGAGACGCGCAGGTCGAGTTCGCGCCCTTTCACGCGGGTCTTGATGCGCCCGTCCTGCGGCAGGCGGCGCTCGGCAATGTCCAGGTGCGCCAGCAGCTTGACGCGCGAGCCCACGGCGGCCGACAGGCGCGGCGGCACCAGCTCGCCATGGTGGATCACGCCATCGACGCGGTAGCGCACGTGCAGGCCGTCGTCGAAGGGCTCCAGGTGGATGTCGGAGGCGCGCAGGTCGGTCACGCGGCCGATGATGCTGTTGACCAGGCGGATGACGGGTGCCTCGCTGGCCAGGTCTTTCAGGTGCTCGACAAAGTCGCCGCCGTCCAGGCCGTCGGCAAAGCCGCCTTCGTCGTCCTCGGGGGCTTCCTCGACGGGCTCGGCCAGGGCTTTTTCGATGTCGGCCTCCAGCGCCAGGTAGGGGCGGATGACCAGGCCGGTCGCCAGGTGCAGTGCCTTGCGCACGAAGGCGTCCTGGGGCACGGCCATGGCGACATGCAGCTCCTGGCCTTCCAGGCGCAGCGGGCAGGCGGCGTGGGCCTGCAGGAACTCGGGCAGCAGGCCCTCGACCTCGGGCGTGATCTCGGGGAAATCCTCCACCGTGGCCAGCGGCACGCCCAGCTGCGCGGACAGGGTGCGCGCGACGTCGGCCTCGGACACCAGGCCCAGGCGCACCAGCACACGGCCAAGCAGCCCCCCCATTTCCTGCTGGGCGGCAAGGGCTCGTTCAAGATCGCGGGCAGTGAGTTTGCCGGCTTGCACCAGCAACTCACCCAGGTAGGGGCGCGGGGCCGCCTCCGCGGCCGCCTGTGCTGCGGCGGGGTCGGTCGTTGTGTCTGTCGTCATGGAAAAAAGCCCCATCTACGGGGCGTGCAGCAAGCTGCGGTGAAGGAAGGGGAGTGTAATGCCGGGCGAAAATTCCCCAGCGGGAGAGGCTTGAGCAGCGAAGCCCTGCCTTGATAGGATGCGGGTTCGATATATGTCATCGGTAGCCGTAGGAGCGGCTTTCTTTTTCATGCCGCCCTCTTCTTCTCGTCGTACCACTCTTTGTAGCCTGGCCGCCGCCTGCGCCGTTCTTGCCGCGGGCGCGGGCGGTGTGCATTGGCTACGCCAGGCGCTGCCGGCTCCGGCGGGCGCCAGCGGCCCGATGCTGCTGGCGCCGATGGTGGGGGTGATCGATACCTGCGTGTTGCAGGCACCACCGACGCTTGAGCGGGAGTGCGGCGGTGGCCAGGGCTCTGCAGCGGCACTGGTCGAGGCCACGTTGGAGCAGCTACAGCCCGCAGCACAACCACAAGGCCGCTACCCGCTGGGCTACACCCTGCCCGTGCCGCTGCTGCAGCTGTTTCGCGCCGAGGAGGGCGATTGGGTGATCGACACCGAGCGCGTGCAGCGTCTGGTGCGCACGGTGCAAGGCAATGCCAGGCGACTGGTGCTGTACCTGTTTTCCACGCATTTTTCGGCCGGCGCGCCCATTGAAGAGGCGCTGGCGCGCGACGCTGACAACCTGGCGCAGACGCGCGACGGCGCGCTTCCTATCGACAGCTATTACGGCGACCCGGTCTATCCCTGGACACTGGCGCGCACCGACAACGGCATCAGCGCACGGCGTGTGCAGGCCACGAGTGCATTGCTGGATGCCCTCTGTCAGCTGCCCGCGCAGGATCTTGCCAAGATACGCGGCGTGACGCTGCTGGGCGAGCTGCATCAGCTGTTCCCCGACTTCCAGGCGGGCATGGGCTTTATGCCGCCCTACCGCGTGACGGACTACAGCGCTGCCTCGGTGACCGGCTTCCAAGCGTACCTGCGGGCGCAGTTTCCGAGCATCGCGCAACTGAACCGGGTACTGGGGTCGGATTACGGCAGTTTCAGCGAGGTGCAGCCGCCCGCGCGCGACATACGCAGCGAGCCGCTCACGCGCTATACCGAGCATATCGACTCCTACGCCCAGGGCAGCCTGCCAATCGCCGGCTGGGCCTATGTTCCCGGTGGTCGTCCAGCCTGGGTACATGTGTATCGCAACGGCGTTTTTGTCGGCAAGGCACCGGTCAACCAGGGGCGCCAGGACGTGCTGCAGGCCCGGCCCGAGTTTGGCGACGCCAATACCGGCTGGCGCCTGGACATAGACTTCCGCCGGATGCCCACGGGGCTGCACCGCATCGACCTGTTTCTGGAAACGACGCCGGGGCAACTCGTCACACTGGGCTCGCGCGACATCGCCATCATGGACAAGCGCCAGCAAACCCCGGTGCTGCAGCCGCAGCGCCCCTTGCCCGTCAGCGTGCCGGTGCCGACCACGCTGCAGGCGCATATCGACATGCCGGCGCCGCAGCAGTCGTACTACTACAACCCGCTGGTGCCGTTGTGGCATGCGTTTCGCGGCCAGCAAGTGGTGGACTACCTGCGCTTTTTCGATGGTGTGATCGGCCAGTCGTGCCTGGCAAAAACGCCGCGCTACACGCACCAGATCCTGCCTTTCGCCAACCCGGGCTGGGACGCGAACAAGTTCGCCATCGACGCTTCGCTGCGCCGCAGTGCCCACATGCGACTGGGCGTGAGCCTTTATGGTGACGCGGCCTACGGGCCGGGCTTTGCGCGTTGGTTGCGCACAACTGGGCGTAACCACTACGGCGTAACGGAGTTTCACCCGCTCAAGGCACTGGACGCGCCAGCGCTGCAGCAGGTGCTGGATGCACATGCTGCGCGCGGGGCGCAGTTTTTGTCGTTCTTCCTGGAGCCTTATTGGCAGGGACAGCCGGTGGCGCGCGCGCACAACCTGTTTTCGTTTGACCCGGGCAATACGCGCTTTGGTTCGGCGCAGCTGTATAGGGCGGTGCAGGAAGATTCGCGGTAACCCCCCCGTTTGTAGGAGCGGCTTCAGCCGCGAATGGCGCTGTTCGCGGCTGAAGCCGCTCCTGCGGGGTTGGTGGGCGGCGGCTCAGGCAAACAACTCGGCCTGCGCCAAGGGCAGGCCTTGCGCGTCTTTGGCGGACAGCTGCGGCTCGCCCGCATACGGCCAGGCAATCGCCAGCCGCGGGTCGTTCCAGGCAATGCAGCGCTCGTGCTGCGGCGCGTAGTAGTCGGTGGTCTTGTAGAGGAAGTCGGCGCTGTCGCTGAGCACCACGAAACCATGGGCGAAACCGGGCGGCACCCACAGCTGGTGCTGGTTGTCCTCGGACAGCTCGGTGCCCACCCATTGGCCGAACGTGGGCGAGCCCTGGCGGATGTCCACCGCCACGTCCCAGACGCGGCCGCGCGCCACGCGCACCAGCTTGCCCTGGGGCTGCTCGACCTGGTAGTGCAGGCCGCGCAGCACGCCCTTGGCCGAGCGGCTGTGGTTGTCCTGCACAAACTGGTGGCTGGTACCGGTGGCCTCGTTGAAGGCCTTCTGGTTGAAGCTCTCGAAGAAGAAGCCGCGCG
>ENA-UOUJ01000822-UOUJ01000822.1-activated-sludge-metagenome-genome-assembly--contig:-NODE-822-length-18406-cov-4.676802_pt1 | contig 18406 bp, 14 predicted proteins | sample MGYA00249839_ERZ747224 | MGnify/ENA primary metagenome ERZ747224 (study PRJEB28782, sample SAMN03220277) | activated sludge metagenome | biome: wastewater; feature: sewage sludge; material...
CAATACTTTCGTTGGGTCAAATCATCCTTTTTTGAAAAAGTTCGGATCGCAGTGAGGTGAAATAACAGATTTTAATTAAAGTGTATTATAAATAAAAAATTAAATAAATATGATTTATCGCGCTATTGGCTTAATGAGTGGAAGCTCGCTGGACGGATTAGATATAGCCTTCGTAGAGTTTGAAGAAAATGGTGGGAATTGGACTTATAAAATGTTAAGGGCCGACTGCTATGAATACACACCCGAGTGGACGGAAAAACTGAAGAATGCCACAAACCTCAATGCTTTGGACTACCAGCTTTTGCACACAGCTTATGGCCATTATCTCGGTGAAATGGTAAATCGTTTTATTGAAAACAATCAACTCCATTACAAAGTCTCCTTAATTGCTTCTCACGGGCATACTACCTTTCATGTACCCGGTAAAAGGATGACAGCCCAGTTGGGTGATGGCGCTGCAATAGCAGCCACTACGCACCTGCCGGTAGTAAGCGATTTGAGGGCTATGGATGTGGCGCTGGGTGGGCAGGGTGCACCAATTGTACCAATTGGTGAAAAACTCCTGCTGAACGATTATCAATATTTTCTGAACATCGGCGGAATAGCCAATATTTCGTTTAATTCTGACTCCTATATTGCTTTTGATATATGCGCTGCCAATCGCGTATTAAATATGCTGGCTAATGATATAGGGAAAGATTATGATGCGGGTGGCGAAATGGCGCGTGCGGGAAAACTGATAGCGCCCTTGTTGGAAGAATTAAATCAACTGGAGTATTATAAATTGCCTTTTCCAAAATCATTGGCCAATAGTTTTGGAATTGAAACTGTTTATCCCATTGTAAAAAAGTATAATCAACCTATCGATGATTTATTACGCACTTATGTCGAACACATTGCTTTACAGATAAAAGACGCTGTTCGAATGGATGATAATAAAAAAGACAATGCAAGGTTATTGATAACCGGTGGCGGGGCGCTCAATAACTTTCTTACAGAACGAATTCAGGATTTACTGAAAGAAGAAAATATTGAGGTAGTAGTACCCGATGCCCTTTTGGTAAATTATAAAGAAGCCATGATTATGGCTTTGATTGGAGTGCTACGCTGGAGAGAAGAGGTAAACGTGCTGTGTTCGGTTACCGGAGCATCTAAAAACAGTATCGGCGGCGCACTTTGGATGGATATCGCCGAATAATCTGTTTTTTATGTCAACGCTTTTGTTTTTATTTACCTTTGGATCATAAATTGTTGTAAAGGACGAATTATTTTATCTGAACTAATTATCGCTTTCAATTGTAGTAGGTAAGTAATTTATCAGACAGGAATACATTTTAAAAGCAGAGAAACAAAGTTAAATTATACGTACAATATGTCCGCAATCATTCATTTACAGGATCTTAGAAAAAGCTATTTCATGGGGCAAATGGAATTGAAAGTGCTGAAAGGCATCACGCTGGACATACATAAAAATGAGTATGTAGCGCTGATGGGCCCATCCGGTAGCGGAAAAAGCACCTTGATGAATATACTCGGTTGCTTAGATACGCCTACAAACGGCACTTATGTCCTTAATAATCATGATGTGAGCAAGATGGATGATGATTCGTTAGCCGAAATTCGTAATAAAGAAATAGGTTTTGTATTTCAGCAGTTCAATCTGCTGCCAAGACTAACGGCGCTCGAAAATGTGGCATTGCCGCTTATATATGCCGGCGTGGGCAAAAACGAAAGAAAAGACAAGGCTATGGAGGTTTTGGAGATGGTAAACCTTACCGACAGATCGCACCACAAGCCTAACGAAATGAGCGGTGGACAATGCCAGCGGGTAGCTATAGCACGGGCATTGGTAAACGATCCGGCTATTATTCTGGCCGATGAACCAACAGGTAATCTGGATTCCAAAACGTCTTACGAAATAATGGACATCTTCAATAAAATTCATGACAATGGTAACACGGTGGTACTGGTAACGCACGAAGAAGATATTGCCAAATATTCGCAAAGAATCATCAGGTTGCGCGATGGAGTGGTGGAGAGTGATAGGGCGATGGAGATGGCAGAACTGGGAAGTAAATAATTTTAAATTTCAATCTTTTTATTTTTTATATTAATGTCTATAAAAATATATACAAAAACAGGCGACAAAGGTACTACCTCGCTCATTGGAGGTAAAAAAGTTTCAAAAGGTGATGTGCGTATCGAGGCTTATGGTACGGTAGATGAACTGAATTCTTATATCGGATTATGCAAAGATTTGCTGAGTGATGCAGAAACCAAGGCTGTTTTATACGAAATTCAGGACAGGTTATTTACAATTGGTTCAGAACTTGCCTGCGACCCCGATAAAGCTACCAAAATGTCTTTACCCGATTTGCATGAAGAAGATTGTAAGCTTCTGGAAACCGAGATAGATAAAATGAATGACATATTACCGGTAATGAAATCATTTATTCTGCCCGGAGGCGCTGTCAGTATTTCTCACCTGCACATTGCACGCTGTGTATGCAGAAGGGCAGAACGATGTGTAATCAGATTGGGTGAGGAAGAAAAGGTGGATCCGATAATCGTGAAATATCTGAACAGACTCAGCGACTATTTGTTTATGCTTGCCAGATATGTGGCACATCAAAACAATATTGCCGAAATACCCTGGCGGGCGAGGGTGTAAACAATCAATAGCGCTCTATTCAATAATCAATCCGTCTTTCATGTGCAAAATACGGTCGCTTAGGTGTGCCAGCTCCTCATTGTGGGTAACGATCAGGAAGGTTTGTTCAAAACGGTTTCTCAGGTCGAAAAACAGGTCATGTAGTTCACGGGCATTCGTAGTGTCTAAATTGCCTGTAGGTTCGTCGGCAAAAACGATAGCAGGACGGTTGATAAGCGCGCGGGCTACGGCTACCCTCTGTTGTTCGCCACCGCTTAGTTCGCTTGGTTTGTTTTCGAGGCGGTGGGCTACGCCTAATATTTCTAACAGTTCTCTGGCGTTCTTTTCGACCTCTTTCTTTTTTTTACCGGCAAGCCATCCGGGTATGCACACATTTTCCAGCGCCGAAAACTCAGGCAACAGATGATGAAACTGAAATACGAAACCAATATTTTTATTTCTGAAAGAAGCCAGTTTATTCCCGTTTAATGAACTGATGGCGGTTCCGTTCATGGTTACTTTACCCGAATCGGCTTTGTCAAGTGTGCCCAAGATATGCAACAGAGTGCTTTTGCCACTGCCGGATGGGCCTACAATTGAAACTACTTCGCCTGCTTTTATGGCAATATCTACCCCCTTCAGCACTTCAATTTTGCCATAAGATTTAAAAATTCTTTCTCCCGATATCATTAAAAATTCTTTCTTGTCCTCAAATATCTGTTATAATTTTTAAATGCAACGATTTTAACAGGTTCTTTGTCTAAATTCAGTATTATTTTGCATGAGGCAGAAAGGTGATAAAAAGCATTTGGTAAATTCGACAATACCTTTACTTTTGCAAAAAAATTGAACTGGAACAACTCTATTTTTTTAATTCTTAAAACTAAAATAATATGTTTTGGACACTTGAATTAGCTTCTTACCTTGAAGACGCTCCCTGGCCTGCAACCAAAGATGAGTTGATTGACTATGCCATCCGTAGTGGCGCTCCCATCGAAGTGGTAGAAAACCTTCAGGAATTGGATGAAGAAGGCGACGTATATGAAACCATTGAAGATATATGGCCCGATTATCCTACGCATGAGGATTTTCTGTTTAATGAAGATGAATATTAAAAAAACTTCAAGTATAAATGACAAATGCCCCGCTATGGGGCATTTGTCATTTATGTTATTTGCTTTGTTTTACAGCAGGTGAATGCCTTCTAAAGCAGCAGTTTCCTGCTCTTTTTTAGACCAAACACTTACCTGCACCTCGCCGATATGTCTTCCTTTTAGCATAAACATACACAATCTCGACTGGCCAATGCCGCCACCAATACTTTCCGGTAGCTCACCATTGAGCAGCATTTTATGAAACATCAATGAAGAACGGTCTTCGCAGTTTTTTTCCTTCAATTGGTATTGTAGCGCCTTTTTATCCACTCTAACGCCCATTGAGGAAAGCTCAAAAGCGCTTTCAAGTACAGGGTTCCAAACGATAATATCACCATTCAGACCGTTGTAGTTTTCATCATTTTTGGTACTCCAGTCGTCATAATCGGCAGCACGACCATCATGCGCCTCGCCATTGGACAACTTTCCGCCAATACCTATCAGAAATATGGCACCATATTCTTTGGCAGCCAAGGTTTCTCTTTCTTTAGGTGTGGCATCAGGATATTTTTGAAGTAATTCTTCTGTATGAATAAAAGTAATCTTTTCGGGAAGCGAAGTCATGATGCTTTTGTAATGATCGTGCACCACCTGCTCGGTATGTTTCAATACGGTATATATTTTTTCAACCACACTTTTTAAAAAATCAAGGTTGCGGTGCTCCGGTTCGATATGTTTTTCCCAATCCCATTGATCCACATAAATTGAATGAATGGGGCTGTAGTCCTCATCGGGCCTCAATGCGCGCATATCAGTAAGAATTCCTTTGCCTACTTCTACATCCAACTCTTTGAGTCTCAGGCGTTTCCATTTAGCCAATGAATGAACTACTACTGCTTTTTGTTCATTTAATGATTTTACCGGAAATTTAACCGGTCTTTCTATTCCGTTCAAATCATCGTTCAATCCTGTACCATCCATTACTATTAAAGGAGAAGAAATTCTCACCAGATTTAATTGCTTTACCAATTCTTTTGAAAATGTGTCCTTGATTAGGGTTATTGCCTGCTCTCTTTTTAAAATTTCTTTATCCATTGGGTTTAATTTAAAAAATATCTAATAATAACTGAAATATCTTTGATAGTATTTACTGTTATATGCAAATATCTAAATAAATTTTAAACAACCAAATTTTTTTTAGAATTTTTTTTAAAATTTGTTAGATTTATTTGTTATAAGCATAAGAAGACCATTACACCAATTGAGAAATAATCTATTTAGACAATTCTCTTTTTAACTGAAAGAAATAAATAGCAATAGTATTTTATTGATTATCAAATAGATAATCGAAAAGGAATTTCCATATCGGTAAAACACAAATTTATATTACATCCGATAGGATGACAGACTGTTTTACTTTACAGGCCACAACTAAGAGTGAGAAATTTTATCTTAGACTACTCTACCGTACTCACTTTAATCATATTGGTTAGTAATTTTAAATGCACTGGAGTGCTGCCGGTACTTACCACCGTGTCTCCTTTTTTGAGAAATCCGCCCTTTTTGAGAATTTGAATCTGGTCGTCGATAATTGTATCAAGGTCAGCCTCATCGTCATTATAAAAGAATGCCCTGATACCCCAGCCCAAACTTAATTGGCTGATGAGGCTTACTTCCTTGCTAAAAATATAAATAGGTACCTTTGGCCTGTAGCTGCTAATGGTAAAACCGGTATATCCGCTTTGTGTCATACCTACCAATGCGTCGGCATCGGTATCTTTGGCAAGGCGGCAGGCATTGTAGCAGATGGCATCACTGGCAAGCGTAGGCGAGTGTGGCTGTGGTTGAAGCTCGTCTTCAAGGTCGTAATTATATTCGGTTTTTTCAATCTCCAGAATAATTTTTTTCATGGTTTCCACCACTAAGGTCGGGTGCTGGCCTACGGCAGTTTCTCCGCTAAGCATTACAGCATCGGTTCCTTCAAGTACTGCATTGGCTACATCGGTTATTTCGCTTCGGTTAGGTTTGGTGCGGTCTATCATACTCTCCATCATTTGTGTAGCTACAATTACAGGTTTTGCCCTATGAATACACTTTCTGATGATGTCTTTTTGAATTAAAGGCACTTTTTCAATAGGAAGTTCCACTCCCAAATCGCCACGGGCAATCATGATGCCGTCAGAAAGATTGATGATATCACGGATATTTGGGATGGCTTCGGGCATCTCTATTTTGGCAATAATTTTTGTTTTACTTTTATTTTTATCAATTATTTTCCTCAGTTTTTTGATATCGTCGGCATGCCTTACAAATGACAGTGCAACCCAACTGAGTTGTTGTTTGATGATAAAATCCAAATCGGCCAAATCTTTTGCAGTAAGAGCAGGCAAAGAAATCTTGGTATCAGGCAGGTTCACTCCTTTTTTTGAGGAAAGAACACCACCCAGCAATACCTCTACTTTTACGTCATTGTTTGGAAGTATTTTTTTTACAATTACTTCAAGCTTCCCGTCATCTATCATTATTTTTTCACCTACTTTCACGTCTTTATGAAAATTAGGGTAGGAGAGATATACTTTTTCTTTGTTGCCCACCATGCGGGTTTTGGTAAAGATGAAAGTATCTCCAGCATTGAGCATGATGCCGTTGTTTTCTATTTCACCCACCCTCAGTTTTGGACCTTGCAGATCGCCAAGTATAGCTACATGGGTTTTTTCTTTACGATTGATTTCGCGGATATAGTCAATAATTTGCTTTTTTTCCTCATAAACGCCATGCGAGAAATTAAGCCTGAATACATTTACACCTGCTTTCACTAATTCAAGCAGTTTGTCGTAAGTGTTGCAGGCCGGCCCCACAGTGGCAACTATTTTAGTTCTGTTGAAAGTGTGATCAGTAATTTTGGTACTTTCAACTTTATATATGTTCTTTTTTTCTATTTTACTGGACATAGTTTTTGGTAAATTTTCAATGTGCAATATCCGTTTTTTATTTCAGATTGAAAAGTAGAATATTTTTAGGGTGAAAGAAATCAGATGTATGCGCATTTTATTAATTATAATAGCCATCTAAAATCAAGGGAATTCTTAGATTAGTTTCCATTTAACCTTAAGAAAAGTGTTATCTTTCCGACTAAAATTATTTTAAACTCATGAAAAGTTCATTTTTGATTGCTTCTACTTTAATGATAGTACTAAATTGTATGGGACAGGTACAAAAAAGACCACTTTCCATAATCCCTGAACCAGTTTCGGTAGTTGAGAAGCAGGGTGTGTTCATTTTGCAAAATAATTCGGTTATAACAGTTCCCAATAATCCCGAACTAAAGACAACAGTCGATTTTTTACAAGCCAAGCTTTCTACTGCAACGGGTTATAAATTTATCATTAACCGGACTAATTCTTCATCTGCCAAAATACATCTGGAACTCAATAAAACTCGCAATAAAGAGTTGGGTGATGAGGGTTACACGCTTTCTTCTACAGCACAAAAGATAACAATCAGCGCAAACAAACCTGCAGGATTGTTCTATGGCGTTCAAACCCTTTTACAATTACTGCCACCCGAAATTGAAAGTAAAACCATTGTAAAAAATGTAAAGTGGCAAATACCTGCGGTTGAAATCAAAGATTATCCCCGAGTGGGCTGGCGTGGGTTGATGCTGGACGTTTCCCGACATTTCTTTACTGTTAAAGAAGTGAAGCAATATATTGACGCAATGGTGAGATATAAGTTCAACATGTTTCACTGGCACCTTACTGATGACGAGGGGTGGCGCATTCAGATAAAAAGCCTGCCAAAACTGACGGAGGTGGGTGCCTGGCGTGTTGAAAAAATCGGCAATTTTGGTGAGTTTTCCAATCCGCTTCCTGATGAACCAAAGAATTATGGCGGATTTTATACGCATGAAGATATTAAAGAAATTATAAAATATGCCGAAGAACGGTTTGTAAAAGTAATGCCCGAGATTGATGTACCCGGTCACAGCCTTGCAGCTATAGCGTCCTATCCTGAGTTGTCTTGCACAGAAGGAGCAGATAAATATAATGTGCGCGCCGGAGAGCCCATCATGGACTGGTCGCATGGTGCGCCTCCGATAGCAATGCTGGATAATACCCTTTGCCCGGCTAACGAAAAAGTATATGATTTTTTGGATAAAGTAATGACGGAGGTGGCTTCACTGTTTCCTTTTGAATACATTCATGTAGGCGGTGATGAAGCCCCTCATAATTATTGGGAAAAAAATGACCAGGTGAAAGCATTGATGAAACGCGAAGGATTGAAAACTATTCCGCAGGTGCAGGCATATTTCGAAAAAAGGCTTGAAAAAATAATCAATGCTAAAGGCAAAAAAATGATGGCTTGGGATGAAGTGCTTGAAGGAGGTGTAAATGAGAGTACGGCTGTAATGAGCTGGCGAGGTATGAAGTATGGCATTGATGCCTCCAAAGAAGGACATTTTGTAGTGATGGCGCCAAACGATTATGTTTATATTGATTTAATGCAAGGCGACTTAGCTACTGATCCTCCGGTTTATGCAACTGTCAGGTTGTCTCAAACCTATAAATTTAATCCGGTGCCAAAAGAAGCTAATGCAAAGTTTGTACTGGGCGGGCAGGGAAATCTGTGGACTGAACAAATTTACAATATCCGCCAGGCGGAATACATGACCTGGCCGAGAGGATTTGCAATAGCTGAAAGTGTGTGGTCACCGGAAGGCAAAAAGAATTGGAATCGGTTTATTGAAAAAACAGAAGTGCAGTTTAAAAGAATGGATAATGCGCACACAAAATACTCACCGGCTATGTATGACCCAATTGTACGAGTAACAAAAAAGGATGATAAATACTTTGTAAATTTATCTACCGAGATTGACGGGCTGGATATTTATACAAGTTTTGACAATTCCACACCTGACAATTTTTATCCTAAATACAAAGAACCGCAGCTCATTCCCAAAGATGCCGACCTGATTAGGATAATTACTTATCGCGGAAATCAGCCTGTTGGTCGTTTGATGACCATTAGTGTACCCGATTTAAAGAAAAGGGCCAGATAGTAACATAGACATTCTGAATTAATTCATCTATTTCATAAATCCTGATTTTGTAAGAAGTACAATTTCAGGGTTTTTACAATTTAGGGATTCAGTAACCTACAGTTCACCCAATTTTCCTTTATTTTGCAGGAATATACTTGAATATATGGCTGAACCAATTATCGAAATAAAGAATGTGAATATTTATCAGGGTAATAATCTGATATTGAGTGATGTAAACCTTGAAGTAAAAAGAGGGGAATTTGCTTATTTGGTGGGCAAAACCGGCACCGGAAAATCGAGCCTCCTTAAAACGCTTTATGGTGAACTGCCTTTGAAAGAAGGAGAGGCTACGGTCGTAGGGTTTCAGCTAAAGAATATGCACTGGAAGCAAATTCCTTTTCTGCGCCGGAAAATTGGTGTGGTTTTTCAGGATTTCAGATTGTTAACAGATAGAAATGTATATGGCAACCTGAAGTTTGTGTTAAAAGCTACCGGATGGACCGAAAGTAAACTTATAGATGAAAAAATAGAGGAAGTTTTGACACAGGTGGGGCTTCAGGACAAAGGATTTAAAATGCCTTTTGAAATGAGTGGTGGCGAACAACAAAGAGTAGATATTGCGCGGTCATTGCTCAACAGTCCGCAGTTGATATTGGCCGATGAGCCTACCGGAAATCTGGATCCTGAAACCACTGATGAAATTATGAACCTGCTGCTTAGGATAGCCGGTGAAACCAATGCCGCTATTGTAATGGCTACGCATGATTATATGGTGGTAAAAAAGTTTCCTGCCAGACTGATTAAAACCGAAAACGGAAAAGTGATACCTCACGCTACCATAGATAATCTATAAACGAATTGATATTCTCCTCATTGTTGTAGGTTTCGTACAATAATTTTTTCCTCACTTTTATTTCTTCCTCCATGAAAGGAAGTGGATACACCTGCGAAATTATGGCTGCCAGATTATTGGCAGACGATCCAATATGGCAGGCTTTTTCTAACCCGGAACCTCGTACAATTGTGGGCGTTGTAATGCAGTGTCGGCCCCGGTACATTGCATGTAGCAATTTGAAGCGTATGCCTGTATAATTTTTTCTAAGGCAAGGTAAAATGTTGATATGTGCCTTGTGAATCAAATCGTTGAGTTCGCTATCGCAAGGATTACTCACAATGCAGGTATGCTGGTAGAGGTGTGCAGCTTTTATTAATCTGTTGGTAGGATTTTTGCCTGCTATCACAAAGGGTATTCTTATTTTATTAAACACATTATTCAAAAGCCAGAAAGCCGCCTTTTCGTTTTCAGGTTCCGAAAGATTTCCATGAAATAAGCAAAAATTACCGGTACCGGTGATGATGTCAACTGCCTGCCATGTAGGGAAAGCGGGTACAAAGGCAGCTTTTGAAATACCCATTAGCTTTAGTTGTCTGGCATCTTCTTCAGAAATGCAGGCATACATACAGTTTTTGGGCAAGGGATATTCTTTTCTTTCTTTAAACGTGTTTTTAATCCTTTTTATAAATGTACCAAAAACTCCCTGCTGACCGTTTTGAGTTAGTTCATTCCCAAGATTCTGATCTTTATGCAGCCTGATACATACCTTTCTGTTTTCAAAATTTATTTTTTCCAACACACCTGTTGAAGATAGCCCTTCAAAAAGTACCGGAAAATTGTTACTATTAATGTTTTCTACAAGATCATTGTGTACAAAATGCTTTTTTTGATCATTCAATTTAGTCTTATTGATATTTTTATTAGCTACTTTATAAACATTTACGGTTTTGCAATAATCCGAAAGTTCAATCGGATATTCATCGTTAATATCAAAATAATGTAAATGAATATCAATCCCTTTGTTATGAAAAGCTTTTATACGGTTCAGTATATCGATGCTTACCGCACAATCACCCGGGTAAGGAGTACTTTGACTTATAATATGTAACTGATTTTGCAATGCTTTTAAATCTGTTAATACCTTTTAAAATATATTTTTTATCAAAAAAGCCTATAAAAGGCTCTTCTATTCAGATTTTAATTATTAAACAAAACCAATTTGCGATTGTTCGATACTATTATAACCCTGATACAGGATTTTTGCTGTTGTATATTTTTTCAATTATCTCAATGGTATAGATTGCTTCATCACCTTGCAAAAATGGATGATTTTCATCTTCTAATGCTTTTATGATATTTTCATAAATTTTATCATGGTTACTCATACTTCCCTGGTAAAAACCATAATTATTGGCGCCATTTCCAATCGGAAGCTCAGGTTTTCCAATATTTTTAACTAAAAAATACTCCAATTCGTTCAGGTATTGTCCACCTATTTTTATGGTACCTTTCTCGGCAAAAATAGTGATGGAGCCCTCCATGTTTTTACCATAACTATTTACAGTAAAATTAAAACTGCCTATTGTGCCATTTTCCATTTCCAGATTGACAACACCGGTGTCTTCAAAGTCGATATCCGGGTGAGCAAAGTTGCTCAAAAGGCTTTGAGCATTTTTGACCCCGCCAAAAAACCAATTAATTAAATCCACAAAATGACTAAACTGGGTAAATACGGTGCCGCCATCTTTTATTCTATCACCTTTCCAGTCGGAATGGTGGTAATATTCGGTCGGGCGATTCCAGAATCCGGTAACTAAAAAGCTATAAATTTTTCCTAACTGATTATTATCTATCAGTTTTTTTACAAATGAAACTGGTGGATTGTACCGGTTTTGCTTTACTATGAATAACTTTTTATCGCTGCTTTTAGCCGCCTGAATCATTTTTTCTGCATCAGCCATATTGAGCGCCATTGGCTTCTCGCATAATACATGCCGTTTGTTTTCAAGACATTGAATGGATTGAGGCGCGTGCAAATAGTTTGGTGTACAAATAGATATTATATCTACAGCAGGCTCATTTGCCAATAAAGTATCCAGATTAATATAATATCGGCATTGGTACTGCTCTGCCAATGCTCTTGCCTTGCTTTCTATTACATCACAAACTGCCAGAATAACGCCAAATTTGGATGCCTCTTTCGCATGTCTTTGTGCAATGTGGCCACAGCCAATAATTGCAAAATTGTATTGTTTTTTCATCAATAATGCAAAAGTAACCGGTTATTGGATTAGTTACTTACCAAATATTGGTTATCTGTTCTATTGCTGCGGCATATTTTCCATTCCGCTCTGCATTCCTTCCTGACTGCTCTTCATATTTTTTCTTTTCATCAACGAAGCATCAAACTTACCAAAGCGGTACGAGAAATTCAGCCTGAAAAACTGCTGGTCTCTGGTGCGCACACTGTGTTGATTGAAAAATGTGCTGGAAGTATAAATATCACTTGATTTTGTTTTAAATATATCATTGACACTCAATGTGATAGAAGCTGCTTTGTTTTTAAGGAATTCATATTTCAAGGCTGCGTCCATTCCATAATTGGGCATGCTGTATCCTTGTGCGTTTCCGCTCACACCACCCATCCAGCCACGTCCTCCGCCGCCAAAGCCGCCACCGCCGCCAATACCGGTTCCCCCGGGAGCCAAAATGGTTTTGGAAGTATAATCGCCGGTTATTTGAAGGGTAAATCTCTTGGAGAGCAGAAAATTATTATTCATCTTTCCAAACCAGCTATACAACTGGTCGGGGGTAGGAATGGATGGATCGTCAATATATATTTTAGAAGTATATAAATTCAGATTACCTGTAAGATCCCACCAGTCAGTTATCTTGTTCTTTGTAATTACCTCAAAACCACCCACAAAGCCCGAATTAGCATTTGTATAAGTATTTACCAACACAGGATTGCCTGTGATGGCATTGGTTTCTTTAGCCTGATAACGGGTGATTAAACTTTCTGTGTTTTTATAATATACTGAAAGAATAAGATTGTTGACCTTATTAAAATTTTTGGAATATGAAAATTCAAATGAATTCACAAATTCCGGCTTCAATTCGGGATTACCTCTGCTCAGGTTCAAAGAGTCAGAATAATCTGTAAAGGGGAAAAGCTGGAAAAACCCGGGTCTGTTAATGCGGCGGCTGTAATTCAGTTGAAGTTCCTGGTCACTTTTTAACTTTTGGGATAAAAATACACTTGGAAAAAGACTCACCGGATACTTGATGCTGAAGTTGTTGGCAGTATCCCTGTAACCACCGCCACCTGAATTTTTTACACTGGAATTTACGTTTCCGGTATATTCTGAGCTTTCTAACCTTAATCCTATCTGATAACCGAAGTTTTCACCAATCTTGCTGGCAAAATTTCCATAACCTGCCCACACTCTATCGGTGTATTTAAATTTGGATGAAAGAGGGGGAAGCACTGTTACCGAACCATTAGGATTTATTACTGATAATATGTTTTCGCTATATACATTCGACTGATTCAGCCTGGCTCCGGTTTCTATTTTAGAATTATCGGCTATAGGATTGGTATAGTCAATTTGTGCGGTTATTCGTTCATTATTGCCTTTGCCGTTTTGTTGCTGGTTATAAGTACCTGTGGCAGGGCCATTAATATTGGCGTAATTGTTATTGGAAACAGTTGTTAGGTTCTCATTACGGCTTTTGTTGTAATTTAAATCTGCAGTAAGCTGATGGCCGTTTGTAGGAAAGTTATGCACAAAACCAATGGCGCCGCCAAGGTTTCTGAATTTGGAGTTGCCATCTGAATTTCTCAAAATTTTTGACTGCCGATCTCCCATTGAAGAAATGGAATCAATGAGGATATTATTGTTTGAGGAGTTTTTGAACTTGCCACCCATCAACATGCCCGAAACAGTTAAAGTATTTCTATTGTCAATCAAATAGTCAAATCCTAACCTACTGAACATAAAATTGCCTCCTCCATTATTTTGATCCGTTTGAAGCATTTTGGTGGTGGTATTATTAAATGTGGTGGTTCTGTCGGTACTGCCATTTGAAATTGATTTTCGCTGATTGTAAAAAACATTGGCAAAAAGATTGACTTTTCCCTGCTTTGCATTAATGTTTCCTCCAAAACCAATTTTTCCTCTCTGATCAATATTGGCTCTCACATCACCATTATATCCCGGTCTGCGATTTTTTTTCAGCACAATATTCAGGATACCGGCAGTACCGCCTGAGGCATCATATTTTGCAGATGGGTTAGTGATTACTTCAATTGTCTCAATCTGGTCCGACGGAATCTGGTCAAGAGTAAGGGTAGTGGGGCGGCCATCCACAAATACCTGAGGGCTGCTGTTGCGTATGCTGATGTTGCCATCAATATCTACATTTACCGATGGTATGTTTTTCAGCACATCAGTTGCAGTGCCACCGGCAGAAGTCATGCTGTTTTCAACATTATAAATTTTTCTGTCGATCCCCATCTTCACACTTGGGGTAGTACCTCTCACTACTACTCCTTCTAATGTTTGATTATCAATTGATAATTTAATGTTACCTAAATCTTTATCTAAGCCTCCCGCCAGTTTGCTCATATCCATTTTTCCTTGTTTCATGGCGTTTCTGTCGATGAAACTAAAAGGAATAAGCCTGGTTTTGTAGCCCATAGATGTAATTTTGACGGTGTATTGTCCCATCAAAGGAATATTTTCCATTCTGAATTGGGAGTTTTTATTTGACAATACCGCATCTACTACCACTTGTATTGGTTTTTTGGTGGCAGAATCCATCTTCATTTGCAACAGTTCAATCATGGCTGCTTCTACTCCTTTGTTTGTAGCAGAATCAATTAGTTTGCCATAGATAGTGCCATTTGGCATTTGGCCGCCGCTACCTTTCATAAAATCCATTCCCTGTGCAAATATTGTAATTGAAAGGCTTAGGAATAAGCCAAGTAAAGTATATTTTTTAATCATGCGATTTTGTCGATTTTAGCTTTTGAGATGCAAATATGAGTTTTACTGTTGCAATAAATTCTTAAAAAGGATAAATGCTCATAAACCGATATAAATGGTAAAAATCTTTATATTTCAAAAAATGAGCCATACAATAATTAAATTCATAATTCCTATCAAAAAACCGGTTGTAGCTCCAAAGAGTCCGGCTTTTTTTAGATGAGGTTTAATTATGTCTTTGATTTTCAAATGTATAGTTTCGTTTTCTAATAGTTTGTCTGCCAGCCTGTCAGCTTTCAGGTCTGTAGAAATATTGTCTGTAATTTGCTGCATTACCTTTGGGAAAAGCATTCTCAGTTGATTGATAAACACTTCTTTTACCTTGTCGGTGGTTTTAGTGGTAATAAACATTCCCAGCATCGGAATCTCTTCTTTCAGTTTGATATTCAAAAATTCATCAATGTGAGTTTCTATCATGGGCATTGCCTTGTCTATCAGCGTAGGGTTACTCATTTTTTCTTTCAGATTGCTCAAAGACAAGTTGCTAACAATCAATTGACTAATTTGGTTGGCAATATCGGTTTCTTTTTTCTTTACATAAACATTTAATAAGTAATTACCGGCTAAAGCGTTAAAAAACCATCCTGCCAGCGTGGATAAAAAAGGAATTAATAAAAGCCAAGGATTCATCAAAAATATTTAAGTATAAAAAAAACCCCGTTTTTTCGGGGTTTGGGTGGCTAACCGGGTTCGAACCGGCGACCCTCAGAACCACAATCTGATACTCTAACCAGCTGAGCTATAGCCACCATGTGATTAGGGGATGCAAATTTATGCAAATAATTTGAATTGTGTGCAATTTTATTCATTTATTTGTCGTCAATATTTAGCGAGGCAAATAGACCTAAAAATATTGTAATATTTAAAAACAATTGCTAAATATTGAACATTATTCTTTCAGCATGGTTTTTAAGTATTAAATTTGAAGCGTGAGCAACTTTTTTAAATATATTTTCGATATGAAGCGGTTACCCTTTTTGGTTATAATATTGGTTTTAATCATTTCGTTTTTCACTTTCAATTCTTCTCTTGCCAAAGAAACGCCTCCTATTGGTAAGTATGAACAGATTATGAGGTTGGTGGAGCAAATTCTAACACAGGGGCACTATAGCCCGCAACCCATAGATGACAATTTTTCAAAGAAAGTGTTCAATAAGTACATAGAGGTTCTGGATATAGATAAAAACCTGTTTCTGAAATCTGATATTGATTTACTGAGTAAAAACTACGGTACCCGAATTGATGATGAACTAAAAGGCGCTCCGGTGGAAAGTTTTAAGGCAATATCTAAAGTTTTTGCCGATAGGGTAAATGTAGCCTCCCAATGGAGTAAAGAAATTCTTGCCAAACCCTTTGATTTTAATATAAAAGAAGATGTGGTTCAGGATGGTTCAAAACTTCAACTTCCTTTAACTGAGAATGAAAGAAAAGAGCGCTGGCGCAAAAAACTGAAATATCTGGCTCTGGAACGTTATGTGGATTTACTGGATGAACGTCAGGCTAATAAAGGAAACAAAGATTATGTGGTGAAAACCGATGCTCAGTTGGAAAAGGATGCAAGGGCTAAGACTGATACGGTTATCAACCGAATCTTCAACCGTTTTAAGGTAAAATATACCGAAGACGACATGTTTAATATGTTTGTGGATGCGATAGCTAGCTCCATGGATCCGCATACAGAATTTATGCCTCCACTTGATAAAAGGTATTTTGACGAAGCAATGAGCGGCACCTTTTACGGAATCGGCGCTGCGCTTCAATATACGGATGCAGGAATTAAGATTACCAGTGTGAACGTAGGAAGTCCTTCAGCAAAATCCGGTGTAATTCAGCCCGGCGATATTATTACCAAAGTGGCTCAGGGAGATGGCCCGGCAGTTGATTTGTTTGGGTACATGGTTCAGGATGCCGTAAAACTCATCAGAGGCAAAGAAGGAAGCATCGTAACACTCACCATAAAAAAACCTGATGGAAGCATTAAAATAGTAAAATTGAAAAGAGAGAAAATTGAAAACGATATAGATACATACGCGCGAAGCGCCATCATTAAAGACAGCGCCAGCCACTCTAAAATAGGTGTCATTTATTTACCTGAATTTTATGCCGCTTTTGATGATGCCAATGGTAGAAGAAGTTATTTGGACGTGGAAAAAGAGGTAAAAAAACTGATGGCCGACAAAGTGGACGGAATAATTTTGGATTTGAGAAACAATGGAGGCGGTTCCCTGTATGATGTGGTACAAATGGTGGGCCTGTTTATTAATCAGGGTCCTGTGGTTCAGGTAAAAGACAGAAATAATCGTCCCACGGTTTTAAAAGATAATGAAGCAGACGTATTGTATTCGGGACCATTAGCGGTTTTGGTAAATGAATTCAGCGCATCGGCATCCGAAATATTTGCAGCCGCAATTCAGGATTATGGCAGAGGGGTAATTATTGGCAGTACCTCTACCTATGGCAAAGGTACCGTACAACGAAATATTGGCCTCGATGCCAAAAACGGTTTTACTTTTGGAGAATCGGAGCTTGGAACATTAAAGCTTACATTACAAAAGTTTTACCGTATAAACGGAGGCTCTACCCAATTGAAAGGAGTGGAGTCGGATATTATTCTGCCAAGCCAGATTGAAACCTTGAAACTGCGTGAAAAAGACAATGAAGACGCTTTACCTTATGATGAAATTTCAAAAGCCAGTTTCAAAAAGTGGCCGGCATCATTTGACTTGAAAACTATACAGCAGGAAAGCAATGTGCGATTGGCACAGGACAGCGCTTTCACCATCATAAAGGATAATAGCGCATGGCTGTCTCGCCAAAACGATAAAAGCTATTCTTTGAATATCGACGATTACAGAAATGAAAAGAAAGAGATAAAAGAAAAAGTATCCCAAATTGAAGCAGTTATGAAGCTGAAAAATAAGCTTAATGTTTCGTTGCTCCACAATGAGCAAAACAAATATGCCGATGATAAAAACAAACAGGAAAGGGTAAAAGCCTGGTTAAAAAGCCTCAGTGAAGATATTTATCTTGACCAGGCTGTAAGAGTGGTGGATGATATGATAAATATGGAAAATGTGGCAAAAAATTCATCTTCCGTTATTACTGTGAATTAAAAATATAGAAAAATTAATTAGCTTAATAATCAGCCGGTAGTAAATGCCGGCTTTTTTTATAAACATCATCTGTCAGTCATCTGTTTATAATATATGTAAAATAGAAGCAGGGATTGAAATTATAATGAATATCATAAGTTATTGATTTTGAATATTGAAGTGCGATTTAATAACCTTTTTTGATTCAATTTTCGGGTTTGAATTTAAAATTCCATTGATTAAAATATTAATTTAAAAGCTATGTATAGAGATGTGACGATTGAAGAATTGGATAAGTTTATGCAAAAATCCCGGGCTGCGTTTCATTCTTATAGAAAACTCAGCCTGAAACAAAGGGCCGATTTTATGAGAGAGATTGCTCATCAACTTCAGGTTTCTGAAGCGGAGTTGATTGTGATTGCTGCGCGGGAAACGAATCTCACTGAAGCAAGGCTCAGAGGCGAATTGAAAAGAACTATCTTTCAGTTGACATCTTATGCGGCTGCCTGTGAAAAAGGCGACTGGTTAGATATTCGAATTGACACAGGAATTGCCGACAAAACACCGCCGAAGCCGGATTTGAGAAAAATGCTGATTCCTCTTGGTCCTGTGGCAGTCTTTGGCGCTGCCAATTTTCCATTTGCTT
>ENA-UOUJ01000823-UOUJ01000823.1-activated-sludge-metagenome-genome-assembly--contig:-NODE-823-length-18403-cov-5.672716_pt1 | contig 18403 bp, 15 predicted proteins | sample MGYA00249839_ERZ747224 | MGnify/ENA primary metagenome ERZ747224 (study PRJEB28782, sample SAMN03220277) | activated sludge metagenome | biome: wastewater; feature: sewage sludge; material...
GATGAAATCGAAAGATTTGTCAGCGTACACTGTAATCAACACAGGAAGTACTTTCCCTGGTTTGTCCTGGGTTCTTGCATTGAATTGTTTGCAGAACTCCATGATGTTCACCCCTTTCGAACCGAGGGCCGGGCCGATAGGCGGTGCCGGATTGGCTTGTCCTCCTTTACATTGGAGTTTCACATAGCCGGTAATTTCTTTTGCCATTGTAACTTTTTTTTTGGTGATAGCGTTGCGGCATTATACCACAACTCCCAATCTCATAATCCTTAAAGAACTATTTGGGGGTGCAAAGGTAAGAGGATTCTTCTGAAATCAATACATTTTCGAGACATTTTTATCGAAAACAGGCTATCCGCACAGGTTCGGATAACACCTCCATCTAACTTCAAAATTATAAATTGTTGATATATACAGCTTTGTATTCATATCTCTTGGTAAAATGCATATTACAGGTTCTTTGGTTTAAGGAGATGCCCGCCTGCACTTTGTATGATATGCTTTCCAAAGGTGTCACGCACCTGGTCAATGGCGTGATACAGCTTCTGCTGTTGATCGGATGACTGAAACAAATCTCCCTGAATGCATGCATCGGTGAGCTGACTCAACCTCACTCCAATCAGGCGCACCTTTCTTTTAGGATCATACATCGACAAAAATATTTTTTTTACCTGCGGGATGAGGATATGGTCAGCCATTGTGGGTTGCAGGGTTATTTGTCTGCTGAACGTTTCAAAATTACTATACCTCAATTTGAGTGTTAAGGTAGCGGCGTGCCGCTTCAACTGACGCAATTCAAAACAAACCCTTTCTGTGAGCCCTACCAACCGGCTTTGCAAAAACTCCACATCAACGGTATCTTCCATATATGTTTCTTCCTTGCTGATGCTTTTTTGTTCACGATACGGAACCACTTCGCTGTTGTCTATTCCATGGGCCCGCTCCCACAATATCCGTCCGGTTTTTCCCATCCTTTCCTCCAGGAGTTCTACCGGTGTAGCTGCCAGCGCACCCAAAGTGCGAATACCCATGTAATGCAAAACCTGTGTGGTTTTGTTTCCAATCATGTGCATCTTCTCAACTGGTAACTTCCAAAGAAAATCGCACTCGGTTCCGGGTAACACTTCCAGATAGCCATTGGGTTTGGCCTCATTGGCAGCTAGTTTGCTAATCATCCGGCTCGTACCCATACCATACGAAAGGGGCAATCCGGTTTCCTGCACAATTTTTTGTTTTAACTGCTTCCCCAACGCTGCACATCCGAAATATTTATCCATTCCGGTCAGGTCAATATAAAACTCATCAATAGATGCTTTTTCAAAAACCGGCACCTGATCCCGAATGATATCCGTTACCATGGCGGAATAAAACCCGTACTCCTGGTGAGCACCTTTTACAATGATTGCATCCGGACACAACCGCATGGCCTGTACCATAGGCATGGCGGAATGAACCCCAAATTTTCGCGCTTCATAACTACATGCAGAAACCACGCCTCTTTGTGATGTTCCTCCCACTATAATGGGCTTCCCCTTTAAATGAGGCTGTTTCAAGCATTCTACAGAAACAAAAAAACAGTCTAAATCTATATGACCTATAATCCGTGGCACCTGATGGTTTATTCAAACAAACATACTAATATTTTTAGTATTTCGATGTGCAATTATTCAGGGTTTATGAAAGAATTTGCTTTGATCTTTAACCGGCAAGACTGGTTTCTCCGAGTGCATAACGACGAATCAGGTTGCTATACGCATAACCGGATTGTTTGATGGTTCTGGTTTGTGTGTCAAAATCAACATGAACCAAACCAAAACGGGGGTGATAGCCTTCGGCCCATTCAAAGTTATCCGTTAGCGTCCATACAAAATATCCATTCACTGGAACACCTTCCATTCTGGCTCGCATAACTTGCTCCGTATACTCTTCAATAAATTGACATCTTTCATAATCCGCTACCTTACCATTATGTATAGTATCCGGAAATGCTGCACCATTTTCAGTTACAATTATAGATCGTACACCAACATACCGATTAAACTGATGCAACATTTTGTATATAGATTGAGGATATACCTCCCATTGCATAGACGTAAGCGGTACATTTCTTTTTGGAGCGGGAACTAGGCTAGCCTGAATAAATGGAGTAAGCCAGTTATATCGTACGAGCTCACGGGTATAGATTTGTAGTCCGACAAAATCAACCGGTGCTGCCAATGCCGTCTCATCCCCATCTTTTACATATGTTTCAAGACGTTGAAGAAAAGGTAAAGTACCCAATGGATAACCCAGCCCCATGAGTGGTTCAATGAAAGCCCTGTTCAGTAACGCATCAACCCGCATGGCTGCCTGAATGTCTTTGTCGCGATCGGTATGTGGCTCTACCCAGGAGGCAGAAAAAGTAGTTCCTAAGTGCGCATCACTCCAAAAGGATTGAATGCACCGGATACCTGCAGCCTGTGACAATGCCGCGTGATGCATGGCCGGCAAAAAATATTTCAACCCTCGTTTACCCGGAGCATGCAGTCCTAAAAAATATCCGGCACCTGTAAATGCCATAGGTTCATTCATCACTATCCAGTGTTTTACTTTCGAACCATATGTACGCATACAAAGGGTAACATATTCTTCAAACCAATGTATGATGTCTCTGTTTGCCCATCCTCCTTTTTTTTCTAGTGCCAATGGCAAATCCCAGTGATACAGGGTAATCCAGGGCGTAATACCCAGTTCAAGACAATAATCAATCACCTTATGGTAAAATGCAATTCCTTTCCAATTCACCGTTCCGGTACCTTCTGGAAGTATCCTACTCCAGGAAATTGAAAAACGAAAATGTGGAATACCCAGCACTTTCAAGATGGATATATCTTGTGCGTATCGATGATAGAAATCGCAGGCAACCCGTGCGTGTTGTCCGCTTCGAATTTTTCCACGGGTTCCAGTAAAGGCATCCCAAATAGACAACCCTTTCCCATCCTTTACATAGGCCCCTTCTGTTTGATATGCTGCAGTGGAAACCCCCCATGCAAAATCAACTTCGTCATACCGGTTCATTGCAGCAATTATTAAATTTCTTTCAGTATCCTTTTCAGTTGAAATTTCTTAAATCGAGATGAATCAACCTGACTTTTTCGCTCTTTAATTTTCTTCAATGGGGATTCAACCATCGCATGTTTTGAAACTATATCTGTAAGTATCTCTTCTATGTGATCCGGATAATTAATAGCAATTACATCATTTGATTCAATCCATACCGAAAGCAACCCTAAATGCTTTTTAGTAAACTTCTTCATTACCTGAACCCCCATCTGACGAAGCGCTGCAGCATTGCACTGCTGTTCAAACTGACCGCGCATCGGAATGACCAACAATTTCTTTTGTAAAAACAATGCCTCTGCCGGTGTTTCAAAGCCAGCACCACAAACTACGCCCCGGCTACTTGCCATGCTTCGTACAAACCTTTCATTGTTTATAGGAATTACTTCCACATGACCACTTTTATATTCCCGGTTACTGTGTTTGGAGAACACCTGCCACTGACTGTTAGGAAAATGATTCAACATTTTAATTATGTTTTCATCACTGTATGCCGGCAGATATACTGTAAAATGATGCTGTTGCTCCACGGGTTGATTTCTCACGGCTGAACGGATGACTGGTGTAAATATTTCATTACCATAAGGCTGGAAATGGAATCCATACACCGCAGAAGCGGGAGCATAATGTTTTAAAACGGACCGGCCAAGTAAATCGTTCTTCAAAGGGCGTGGCGCTAATGGGTGCAGCACTGCTGCCTGATGGCTTAATGCCACACAGTGAACCCCTTTTAAATAACATGCCCACGAAGACACCGGTTCAAAATCATTGATTACTAAATTATACTTGCTAACATCCAGTTGTTGGATCTCTTTCAGTAATTTGCCAACACGACTTTTTTTGTATGTTTTCAGCAGATTGATTCCACCTTTCTTGCCAAAAACAAAACTTAATCCATGAAACCTAAACTGCACCTCAAATGGTAGTTCCACATCCGATTCAGTGCCACTAATCAATACATCCACATCGAAGTGTTTCTTTAACAATGGCACTATTTCCATAGCCCTGCAAATGTGTCCATTACCTGTTCCCTGAATGGCATACAAAATTCTCATACGCTTTTGATTTTAAATTCCTTTATCAAACTCAGATACAATGCCGAGTTCTGCGGTAGTGTATCTATATCATTCCCGGCATGCATCGCCTCTCGGTCTGATGCACTGAAAAGATAGACCTGCCATTCACCATTCTTGTATTCTAATGCAGAACAATGTTCAATCCAATCACCGGAATTCAAATAGGTGATTTCCTGATTGTCAACAATCATTTTCTTTTGTTGCGGTTGATGAATATGTCCGCAAATAATATAATCGTAGCCGTTCATAATACCCATCTCCGCTGCGGAGGTTTCAAACTGATTCAAATAGCTTACGGCATGTTTGACACTTTGTTTAATCCGCTTTGATAAAGAAATTCTGCCACGGCGCAACACGCGTTCACTGATGTAATTCATCAAACTGTTCAACATAATCAGTGCATCATAACCAATAGCGCCGGCTCTCACTAACCAGCGGGCATGTTTCATGGTAATATCAAACACATCTCCGTGGAAAAACCAGGCTTGCTTGCCCTCTGGTAAGGTAAGTACAAGCTGATTCACGATTTGCATAGAACCAAATCGTGTCCCTGCAAACTTCCGCATCATTTCATCATGATTTCCGGTAATGTAATACACCGGAATACCCTTAGATATCCAACTCAGAATATGCTTAACCACTTTCATATGGCTATTGGGCCAGAACCTTTTACTGAATTGCCACACATCTACAATATCTCCATTTAATATAACCTTACCTGGTTTTACAGATTTTAGATAATGTAACAACTCTTTAGCCCTGCACCCGTACGTACCTAAGTGTACATCACTGATTACAAGAATATCCACTTTCCTTTTGGGATTTTTCATTCAAAAAAGTTTATCTGAATATGGTTAGGAATGACTTAAATGCTGAAAGTCGAATCAGTATTATGTAATGGGCTAGACTGGTGAGCAGCTTCCATTTTATTCGATTACGACGCCTGATATTTTTGGGTGAAACTTGTAACCGCTCAACATGGAAGGGATGTGGAATGGCACTAATCATACCATGAAGTTCCTCCTGCTATGTAAAGGAATCATTACTGAATCGTTACGGAATAATCATTTAAATTATTGTAGTGCAGCCACAACATGTAGAATTATTTTTTTTATGTCTGAAAATTAAAAAATTCTGATGCTAAGCAGTATGGAAATCCTAAATAACAACATTAAATATCAATCGTCACAATATTCCTGCTGCAATTCTTGGGCGTAGGTGTACCCTAACTGAAGTGATTTGGAAATGTCTTTGCAGGCTGCCTGTTTGTTCGATGCAAGGGTTTTATAATCCGGCCGGGTTTCCATCCATTTTAATCGGGCCATAGCGCGCATATAAAAATGCTTCCCTTTTTTGGGTTCAAGCTGTATCAACCGGGTGTAATATTGTACCGCCTGTTCAAACTGGCCTTCATCCATAGATACATCGGCAAGGAATTCCAGCGCCTGCCGCCCATCGGGTCCTTTCTTGTCTTTTTGAATCACAAACTGAAAATCTTTCTGCGCTTGGGCAACCTCACCCTGAAGCATAAACGCTTTCCCTCGAAGCACATATAATTCAATATCATTTGCATCTAATGCAATGGCCTGGTTATAATCAGACACTGCTAAACTGTATCTGCCTAATGCTTCCCTGGCCATTCCCCTGTACCGAAAAGCCATCGACCGTACCTCGGAATCTTTTTCGTTTCGTAAAACCAACGAAAACACAGAATCGGCCTTGTGATTCATAGACCGTTGAATATATTCTATGCCTTGTTCAAAAGGATTATCTGATTGCGCAAACACCTTACCGCTTATCAAAAAAGCCAGGGTGAGGAACATCAGTCTGATAATACAATGATACGTCCCTGAGGTATGAAGCTGCATCGCGGTGTTGTTTTGAGTATTCAAAATTAATCAAACCGCAAAGATCAATTGAATTGAATTTATCCCATCGAAATCAATGGTTCATTTTGCATCAGCAAGGTGTCGGATAAAATAAAATAATGACTGATGAACAAATCATCGAATTGTCCACTAAAATTATATTGGTATGAAATGCTGAAATGCGCATACGGTACCGACTGGTTACCGGCATATACTTCAAAATGTAATGTATGGGATTGATCCCCGGCTCCATTTTTCCTATGTACTGGCCGTACCCACCAATCTTCAGGATGCAACTTCCACAGATAGTCAAAAAAATCACTCAGCCGCACCAACGCTTCACGAATTTTATGGGGTGCACACCGGTTAAAATATTGATGTAGCACCTCGGTATCTAAGGTGGTGCATGCCTCAATCAATGCAGACCGAAATATAGGTTCCCTGCTTTTTTGTATGATATTTTTCTGAAAAACTGGATATCGTACCCAATACATAAAAATGATTTAGAATGTAAAAATCCACTGATACCTTACCACCTATTTACAGAGCACTATTTTTTAATTCAAACAGGCAAAATGAGCGATGGCCCCGGGATTAATGGAATACCTGTCTAACGGAAACGATTCAGTATCTCCTAAATTCAATTCCAGCCATTGAGGGGTTTCATAAATCTCCCACAGTATCAACGGACGGTTCTCTTCATTCAACAAATAAATTTCAGGAAGCAACTCCGGTAACACACCATTCCAAATAAGTTCAAGTACCCGCTCCCGGTCAGATAACTTTTTATTTTTATTCTTTTCAGGATTTATCTCGCACCACTCCTTTTTGAAATAATCGCTGGAAGGCCTGAGCAAAATTTCCTGATGTACGAAATGCTTTTTCATGGCCGTGGTTTTATTCTAATAGATGCCATTACATTGCAGAATGTTAATCAACCGGGGGTAAACTTTTGTTAATATACCCCACAGTAGTTACACATCAACTTATTGCACACCCACACACCGGCATACTACTCCAAAACCTGTAACAATAGCTAGTTTTCGATGGTTCTCTCAAATTGGAAATTGAAAGAATTTTAATTTAACGCTACGCTGTAATGCCGGTTAACCCGCCCCCCTACCCAATCCTTTTAAATTCCATTAACACATCATTAACTAATTTTACATCCATAAATATATTTGCGTATAACCCTTCCTGTTATGAACGAACTGAAAGACTGGCTCAAAGATTTACTGATTAAAAACGGAATGAATGTTGAATGGATCACCTTTACCTCCAATGCTATTTTATTGGCAGCAACCCTGCTGCTGGCCTGGATGGTGTTTTATCTGTTGCGCGCTTTTATCATCAAAGTGGTACACCGTTTTATTACCCACTCACAAACTAAATGGGATGACTCGCTGCTAAAACATAAAGTGTTCAACCATCTGGCGCACCTGGCACCTGTCATCATATTCATGCTGGCCTTACCCGTGATTTTCAGCGATTCACCTCGAACCCTCGCCCTGCTGAGTAAAGTGCTCGACCTCTACCTGATTATCGTCGTCCTGAATCTGGTCATAGCTTTCCTAAAGAGCCTGGAAGACCATCTTACTCAATCCAAAGTTTTTATAGATAAGCCCATTGCCAGTTATTTTCAGCTGGCCCGGATCATTATATACATTGCGGCCGGCATCATGTTATTGTCGAACCTGCTTGGCAAATCGCCATTATATTTCCTGGGAGCCTTTGGGGCCATGACAGCCATCCTCCTGCTTATTTTCAAAGACACCATATTGGGTTTGGTAGCAAGCGTACAGATTTCTGCTAATGATATGATCCGTGTAGGCGATTGGGTGGAAATGCCCAAATACCATGCAGATGGCGACGTGGTAGCCATCAACCTCAATACAGTGAAAGTGCGCAACTGGGACAAAACCATCTCCACCATCCCTACACATTATTTTATAACCGACAGTTTCAAAAACTGGCGCGGAATGCAGGAAAGTGGTGGTCGCAGGATCAAAAGATCGATCTATATTAATATCAGCTCAATACAATTTGTTAGTCCGGAGTGGCGTGATGAACTGAAGAAAATTCATCTCGTAAAAAATTATCTATCAGAACGTCAGGCAGAAATTGAAAAGTTCAATGCTGAAAACAATATCGACACTTCCATTCTCATCAATGGAAGAAGACTAACCAACATTGGAATTTTCAGGGTGTATGCAGATGCATATTTAAAGAATCATCCTTCCATCCACAAGGGTATGACCCTGATGGTTCGTCAGCTTGCATCCACTGAATTCGGATTGCCCATTGAGATCTATTGTTTCACCAATACCATCAAGTGGACCGAATATGAATCGATACAATCTGACATTTTCGATCATCTTCTGTCCGCTGCAGAATATTTCAAATTGCAGATATTTCAATCCCCGAGCGGATACGATTTTAATGGTAGCTTTTCCGGCAACAACCCCGTGGCATGATAAGTGCATATGTTAAGGATATATTAACTACCTAAACCTTATCAATATGCTACACTCAATGCTAAAAGAACCAACAGACGTGAAATCAAAGAAAATTTTAGTGATAGAAGACGAGGGCGATATGCGCTTGTTGCTTGAACTAATGTTGAATGGAGAAGAAAATCTAACAATTGAGCACTGTCAAAATCTACAGACTGCGGAAAAAATGCTACAGTCTGAACAACCGGATGTGGTGTTGCTTGACAATAAACTTCCTGATGGATTCGGCATTGATTTTATTCCCTACATCCGTCAAAATAATCCGGATACAAAAGTGATCATGATCACAGGGTTTGACAGATCAGCGGAAGATGTAGCATTGCTTAACGGGGCTGCTTTATTCCTTCAAAAACCTTTTACCAAACATCAGTTGTTCCAAGCAATTATGGACCAGATTGGTCCTAAAAAAACAAACCCTGAATAATCAGGGTTTGTTTTTAAACATATGATTTTGGTTTAGGTTTTACGCCTTGCTTGCATTGATTTGTGCAACCCACTGATCTGCGAAATTTTCAAGCGCTTTTTTTGCTGCTAACATATACTGCGCTTTAGTTGTAACAACTGCTACAGGAATAAGATCCATTTTCTTTGCCATCGATAATCCGAATAGCGGTTTCTTTTTGTTCATCTTGCTTTCATCCTGAACAACTTCATTTGCATATCTAACACCGGAAGCAATATCATTGTTGAACATGTAAGTATCTGTTTTCATTTTTTCTGTCACAATAATTCGACCACCCATGTTGGTTCCATTCCAGTTTGACCAACCCGCTATTTTTACATTAGGTGCAATGCTTCCATCAGCTTTGTATTTTTTAAGCGTAGTGATTTTTGTGTAACCATATTCTTTTTCAGTTTTCACACTTGCGCTAAGATCAAGATCACAGAAGTCAACTACAGTATGCATGTATATTACAGGCGCATTTACATCTTCCGTAAAATCTGCTGCTTTTTTAGCTTTACCAAAGGCAAACCCTACATTCATACCAGTACCAAACGGCCTGTATTTGATAAGCGTGTTGCCATGATTTGCATTCACCATGTAATAACCATGCTCACTCTTTACAGTAACTTCAGGACTCTCCTCCTTATCTTTATCCTTATTGTTTGAAGTATAGAAATTATGATTTGAGATTGTGTTCCAATCTACATTAGTAATACCTGCTTCAGCAAATTTCTGGTTTAGATAAGCGTGAAAATCATCGGTTAGTTTTTGATAATCTTCTATTGTAGGTTCACTATCCGAAAACTCCAGATAAGCCGAAACTTTTGCTTTTACAGAGGCTCCACCAGACTTTCTTCCGCCGATGGCATTTCTTTCATTTTTTAAAAGATCTCTGGTAGAAATGGTTTTGAAGATTACTGTATTTTGGGCTATAGCAATCTGTTTCATCCCTTTCAAAATAGTTGGCTTGCTGAATGTTCCACTCTTTTGATACTCTAAGAAATCAAATTTCTGAGCTTTGGAGTTCAGACTAAGCAATAAGGCTCCTGCAATAATTAATTTGGTTTTCATCGATTTAAAATTTTCGACAAAATAGTAACTGGTTTTTGGGGTTTTAGTAGTAAAAGAATGGTACAAAAAAAAAGAGATCAACATTAACGTTGATCTCTATCATTATTTAAACACTATTCTATCTCCATCCGCCTCCCAAAGAAAGGTACAACTGTACAACGGCATTCATTCGTGCCCATTCAGCATTTATCATACTGAGTTGAGCGTTCAAAGCATTTTCTTCTGCTCGAAGTACTTCAAGATAATTCGCCATTCCATAGTTCACCAATTCTGTTGAATATTCTACGGCTTTCGTGTATGCTTCTGCCTCCGATTTTTTAAGTGTAACGATCTTAGATTGATTTTCAAATGCAAACAATGCATCAGAAACTTCCTTACCGGCTATCAATAATGATTGTGTAAATCGTAATCTCGCCATCTCCTGTTGTCTTTGTGCTACCTGATACTGTGTTTTTAATTTTCTTTGATTTAATACCGGTTGCGCCAATGAACCTACAGCATTTGCAAACAAAGAATTTACACTGAACAACTTTTCAATATCGATAGATTGTAACCCACCACTTGCGGTGATTCGAAAACTTGGATACATTGCTTTCTTCGCAGCATTTGTTTGATAGTATGCACTCATTAAATTATATTCAGCAGCCATCACATCCGGACGATTACTCAACATTGCAACAGGATATCCCGTTTTCAACTCCTCTGGCATTTTTTGTTCCACCAAAGATGAACGCTTAACCGGCTGCGGTTGTTTTCCCTGTAAAAGACTCAACTGATTTTCCAAAACAGAAATACTGTTCACCACTTCAATCAATTGCGTTTTGATGTTGATCAATTGAGCTTCCGTTTGAATAACAGCAACCTCTGTCAACAATCCCGACTCTTTCAATGCTACAGTTGTCTTCAAACTTTCTTCACGATACTTGATTGTTTGCTCGATGGTCTTCTTTTGTTCATCCAGTGCAAGCAATCTGTAATAAAGCGATGCAATTCCGGAAACGATCTGAGATTTTACAGCATAGTGTGATGAAGTTGATTGCAAGTATTGCATCAAAGCTGCTTTTTTCGCAATCTTCAGTTTTCCCCAGATATCAGCTTCCCAGGAAGTAGACATAGAAAGATCATACTGGAAAATATGCGTACGATCTCCTAACAATTGTCCGAACTGTGTGTTCAGAGAATTGGTTTGATAAGTACCACCCGGTCCAACACTCAATGTAGGATAAAAAGAAGCTTTCGCTTGTTTCAGATATGCTTCGGAGATTTTCAGATTTTCCATTGCAACACGGATATCAATATTATTTTCCAATGCAGTATCGATATGCTGTTGAAGGATCGGATCGGTGAAGATATCCTTCCAACTTAGCTCGGCTGCAGACAAACTATCCTGAGGAAGTTTATCTGTACGGAAGTAATTGTTTGTAACAACATCATCACTTCTTTTATATTGATTGGTTGAAGTACATGAGTAGATCAAAGCACTACTCGCAACAATCAGTATTATTCGATTAATATATTTCAACATTTTATTCTGATATATGATGATTAGAATCTTTTTCAAAAACGATCGGTCTGATCTTCTCTTGTAATGTTTGGAAGATGATATAAAGCACCGGAATGATCAAAACACCGAAGATGGTTCCGATCAACAAACCCCATGCTGCACCTGTACCGATAGACTGGTTGCCAACTGAACCAATTCCCTCTGAGAACACTAACGGTAGCATACCAAACACGAATGCAAGAGATGTCATCAGGATAGGTCGCAACCTGGCTTTAGCCGCATTCACTGCAGACATCGCAATACTTTCACCATGGCGTCGACGCTGGACAGCAAACTCTACGATCAGAATCGCATTCTTCGCGAGCAACCCAACAAGCATGATCAGTGCGATCTGGAAGTAAATGTTATTCTCCAATCCGAAAAGATATTGACCGAGGAACGCTCCCATCACACCAAACGGAAGTGACAAGATCACACTCAACGGAAGCATGTAACTTTCAAACTGTGCAGACAACAGGAAGTAAATGAACAACAAACTCAATCCGAAGATGATGATGGTTTGAGAGCCTGCCGCGATTTCTTCACGTGTTAGACCAGAGTAAGCGATCGCATATCTTGAAGACAGGTTTTGTGCAGCAACTTCATCTATTACTTTGATAGCATCACCAGTACTGTATCCAGGATTTGCGGCGCCATTGAATTTAGCTGCAGTGAATAGGTTAAAACGAGAAACTGATTGCGGACCATAAACTTTTTCCAAAGTAACAAATTGCGAAACCGGCGTCATCGCCCCTGCTCTGGTTCTAACAAACAAACTATTCAAACTCTGCACATCCGTTCTTGATTCAGGAAACGATTGCACCATTACACGATACTGCTTACCATATTTTGCAAAGTCCGCAGCATATACACCACCCACATAACCTTGCATTACACTCAAGATGTCATTCATCGAAACACCTGCATCCATTGCTTTCGGCACATCGATCAACATTTCATACTGAGGATAGTTTGAATTGAATGATGTACTTGCATACTGAATTTCCGGACGCTGCATCAATGCAAACATCAATGTTTTAGAAGCCTCATCTAACTCTTTCAAATCACCGCCTGCTCTGTCTGTCAGAGAGAATTCAAAACCTGATGAACTACCAAAGCCGGGAACACTTGGTGGATTGAAGAAGATCATATTCGCATCCGAAATTGTTGCGCCAATTCCAAACATGGCCATGGTGATATGTTCAACACTTTTCTCTTTCTCTTTTCTGTCTGCAAACGGATCAAGTTTGATGAAACCAAAACCATAGTTTGCGCCTGCGCCATTGATCATACTGTATCCGGAAAGCGTTGTGATTCCTTTTATACCCGGAACTTGAGAAGCTTTTTGCTGGAATGTTTTCAAAGCAAAGTTTGTTCTTTCCAATGAAGCACCTGCAGGTAGCTCTAGGTTGTACATGATCAAACCTCTGTCCTCATTTGGAATAAACCCTGTAGGCATTGTTTTAGCTGTGAAGAACAACACGCCCAATGTAAGTGCAAATGCTGCAGCAGTCACCCATTTATGACGGAACAAAAACACAAGAGATTTACTGTATTTAGTTGTTATGGCTTTAAAAGCAACATTGAACTTATAATAGAACTTACCTAAAGCAGATTTCTTGTTATAATCTTCATCTGTATGATGTGGTTTCAAAAACAACGCGCACAAAGCAGGACTAAGCGTAAGCGCATTCACCGCAGAAATTGCGATCGCCACCATTAGCGTAATTCCAAACTGCTGATAGAATACACCCGTTGGACCTGTAATAAACGTAACAGGAATAAATACCGCAGCCATTACGAGTGTGATGGAAATGATCGCACCTGTGATTTCATTCATAGCTGTAATGGTTGCCTGTCGAACGTTCTTCACACCATGTTCCAGTTTAGCATGTACCGCTTCCACAACTACGATCGCATCATCCACCACAATACCGATCGCGAGCACAAGTGCGAACAACGTTAATAAGTTAAGTGAGTAACCAAATACATTCAGGAAGAAGAACGTACCAATGATGGAAACCGGGACCGCAATAGCAGGGATCAGGGTTGAACGCAGATCCTGAAGGAAAATAAACACTACGATAAACACAAGGATGAACGCTTCCAGTAAGGTCATCAATACTTTATCGATGGAAGCAGAAAGGAATTCATTTGTATCGAAGTTGATCACATAATCAACTCCATCCGGAAAATCTTTGCTCGCTTCGTTCAGATATTTTTTGATATCAACGATGATATCCTGCGCATTTGAACCCGGAGTCTGGAATATACCCATACTGATCGCAGGGCGACCATTGTTCTCTGCCATCGCACTGTAGCTCATCGCATCCAACTCTACCTTAGCAATATCTTTTAGATAAAGTAGCTGACTGTTACCAAGAGATTTGATCACGATGTTTTCATAATCCTTTTCCTCGTTTAGCTTTCCTTTATACTTCACGATGTATTCAAATGAATTACCGCTATTCTGACCTAACGTACCTGCTGCTGCCTCAAGACTCTGACTGTTGATCGCGGCAGTTACGTCTGCAGGCACAACTCCATATGACGCCATTTTAGCAGGATCAAGCCATACTCTCATCGAATATGTTTTCGCTCCGAAAACGGTTGCATCACCTATACCGTTGATACGTTTTAGTTCAGGGATAATATTAATATCGAGATAGTTCTGTAAGAAAGTGGCATCCAGTTTATCATTTTCTGTAAAGAATGTAAGGAACATCAACGCACTGGTTTGTTGCTTTTGCGTAACAACGCCTGAACGCGTAACCTCTGTAGGAAGCAAAGGCGTAGCGCGCGCCACACGATTCTGAACATTTACCGCAGCGATATCTGCATTCACACCTTGTTTAAAGAAAACCTGAATTGTTGCCTGTCCGTTGTTAGAAGCAGAGGAAGTGATGTAAGCCATATCCTCCACACCGTTCACTTGTTCTTCAATCGGAACAACCACACTTCTTAAAACGTTCTCAGCATTTGCACCCGGATATGTTGCTGAAATACTAACAGTGGCCGGAGCGATATCGGGATAGGTTGTAACCGGCAATGCTGTAAGGCCCAATACTCCCAGAATCACGATAATAATAGAGACAACAGTAGAGAGAACCGGTCTTTCTATAAATGTTTTTATCATGACTATTTAAATTTTGTTTTGATGTTAGCTAAAAGACTATCAAGTTTAACCGGTTGCGGAGTGATTGCAGAATTATTTCTCAAAGTACCAACACCTGCAGCAACGATCTTATCTCCTTCTTTCACACCTGATTCAACAACCGCCATATTGTTAACGCGCGTGATAAGATCAACCATTACAGAAACAGCCGTATCGCCTTTCAAAGAATACACATAGATAACTCCCTGATTTTCGAATGTTGCAGATTCAGGAATGACCAGCTTGTCACGAAGTTGTTTTGGAATACGAATTTTTCCACTGCTACCATTGCTAAGCAATTGACCACCATTTGGAAAAGCAACACGGAATTGAACTGTACCTGAAGTTGGATTGATCTGTCCACTCACTGTTTCAATTTTTCCTTTCTCCGTGTACACGTTACCGTTAGCAAGCTCCAGTTCGACAGGAAGGAAGTTTTCAATTTTTTCTTTCAGGTCTTTTCCTTCTGCATCGGAAAGGAAGTTCAGATACTCTGCTTCATTCATTGAAAAGTATGCATAAACTTCTTTTGTATCTGATACAGTTGTTAGAGGTGTTGGATCTGTTGGACCAACAAGACTTCCAACCTTGAAGGGCAACAAACCTACAGTACCATTGATAGGAGAAGTAATTACTGAGTAACCAATGTTTGCCTGCACGCTGTTATAATTTGATTTAGCCTGTGCATACGCAGCTTCAGCCTGTTTCAACTGGCCTTCAACGCGCATGTAATTGGCTTTTGCTGTCTCAAGTTGTACGTTGCTGATGATCTTCTTTTCAACTAGAGGAATCAATTTATCAACTTCAACCTTAGCTGCGTTTAATGAAGCTTTTGCTGCATCCACATTTGCTGCAGCCGCAGTAATACCTGCACGAGCAGCCTCAGCAGATTCATTCAGCATATTTGTTTCAAGTCGGAATAAAGGCTGACCTTTCTTCACAACCTGCCCTTCATCCACATAAACTTCACGGATGTATCCGGAAATTTTGGCACGCACATCATTGTTGTTCGTGCCTTGAATTTTCACAGGATAGTAGCTGTAGCTGATCACATCTCTTTTTTCAACTTCAACTACCGGATAAGGTCGAGCTCCGGGTGCCGGTTGTGCTTTCTTATTATCACAACTTACAAGCATCACCATCATTGCAGAAAAAAATACGAATGTCTGTTTCATTTTATTTGCTTAATCTTTATAATATTCGGAAGTTCTTAGGTTACTTAAAATTTGATTGAGCATAGTGATGATCTCACTAAGCAGTTTTTTGTACGCATCAATTTTTTGATCATACTGCTCATTATGTATGTTCAGAGATGCCTTGTGATTCTGAAGTTTGCTGATGATTTCCAGTTCAGCCGACAAGTAATTCACAACATTTTGATAGCGTTGCTCTGTGTTGCCCAGGTTCATTCGGTAATACCGTTTACGATCCTGAAGTTTGTTGAAAATTGTTAAATGCTTTTGCTGAACCAACATGTTCAAAGTATTGCTTACGGAGCTCTTACTTGCCTGCAAATTCTCAACCAGCTCATCGAAGCTTACTCCATCTCTTTTAAAATCAAAAAGCATATAAGCATATATCCTCGCACCTAGTGGCGGCAACTTTAAATGCTCTACAAAATGAGCGGTCATTTCTTCGAATAACTCCGGATTTGTGACTAGATTTTTCTCATTCATGGGCGCAAAGTTAATTCAGTTCTGTTATAACCGAACATACCGACATAAATAATTTCTTAAGATTTTGTTAACTTGATGTTGCGACTTTGATTTAACTGTTTGCTCACTTACTCATTGATTATCTTTGCTTTACTCAAATTTTAAATAAGAAGGCTTTAAAAATTTCTACTGAGGTCTGAGTCACAAAATCCTTTTAATTAACTATAAAACAAGATATAATGAACAAAAAAATTGGCATCATCATCGGTTCACTTCGTACAAATTCATACAACAGAAAAGTAGCTGAAAGTCTTATAAAATTGAATGAAGAAAACTTAGATCTGGAGATTGTAGAGATTCTGGAGCTACCTCAATACAATGAAGATCTTGAAGCTGCATTGCCACAAAGCTGGGCTGAATTCAGAAATAAAATCAAAAGTTTAGATGGAGTGATCTTTGTTACTCCGGAATACAATCGTTCTACATCAGGTGCTTTAAAAAATGCTATTGATGTTGCGTCAAGACCATGGGGCCACAATGTTTGGAATCAAAAAGCCGGGGCTGTGATCAGTGTTAGTATGGGACCACTTGGTGGCTTTGGTGCAAATCATCGCATTCGTCAAATGGCAACATGTGTAAACCTTCCGATGATGCAACAACCGGAAATGTATGTCGGAAATGTTGGTTCACTTTTCAATGAAGCCGGAGAACTTACAAATACAGATACAGAAAAAATCTTCAAGAACTTCCTGAGTGCGTATGCGCAATGGGTTGAACAACTAACTAAATAATAAAGGATTTTCCCTATGAAAATCTGCTGGCCTAAGGTCAGCATTTTTATTGTTCGTCATCCAGCAGTTTTACATCTTCGTCATTATTATCCAACTCTATATCACGAAGCTGTCTTTGAATAGCACGTGTTCTGGTTCCGATCAGATCATCTATTTGTCCTAAACCTGTTTGGAAATTCTTTTGAGCTTTCTCCAGCAAACCACCAAACTTCATAAATTCCCCTTTCACTTTTGATAATACACTCCACACCTCACTGCTTCGCTTCTGCAATGCAAGTGTTCTGAATCCCATCTGCAAACTGTTCAACAATGCCATCAACGTAGTTGGACCCGCAACAGTAATTCTGAATTCATCACGCAACTGATCGAGCAAAGCGGTACGACTGATGACCTGAGCATATATACTTTCGAAAGGTAGAAACATAATCGCGAAGTCGGTTGTATTCGGTGGGTCAAGATACTTATCACGAATATCCTTTGCCATTTTCCTGATCGTGTTCTCCATATTCTTTTGAGCAACTTCTATTTCTTCTATATTTCCTTTTTCATAAGCCTTTAGCAAATGTTCGTATGCATCTTTCGGGAACTTCGCATCAATTGGCAGATAAACAAAGCTATCAGCATCATCACGCCCCGGCAACTTAATGGCAAACTCCACAGGATCTGCACTGCCTGCTTTGGTTCTTACATTGGCTTCATACTGGTTAGGGGCCAGAGTTTGCTCCAATAACATAGCTAATTGCACCTCACCGATTCCACCACGCAATTTCACATTACTCAAAACTTTTTTCAATCCACCTACATCCGTTGCTATAGCCTGCATTTCTCCTAAACCTTTCTGAACTTCTATCAACTGCTTGCCTACCGTTTCAAAACTTTGTCCTAATCTTTCACTCAAAGTTTTCTCAAGTTTTTCTTCCACGGTAACCCGTATGCTTTCCAGTTTTCCCTCAGTATGTTTTACCAATTCCTGTTGCTTTTGTTCCATCCGGCTAAACTGTTCCCGCTGCACATCGTTGAAGTTTCTCACATTACGGTCAAAGGTTTCACTGAAATCTTTCAAAACCTGAATAGTATGCTGCGCCCTTTCCTGTTGTGCCAGTTGCATTTGCCGGAAAAGTTCCTGTTGCTCCTGAGAAAAACGCTGCAATCCGGCAGCCTGCTCTTCCCGGTTCATCCGGTGCACCG
>ENA-UOUJ01000824-UOUJ01000824.1-activated-sludge-metagenome-genome-assembly--contig:-NODE-824-length-18377-cov-4.867700_pt1 | contig 18377 bp, 19 predicted proteins | sample MGYA00249839_ERZ747224 | MGnify/ENA primary metagenome ERZ747224 (study PRJEB28782, sample SAMN03220277) | activated sludge metagenome | biome: wastewater; feature: sewage sludge; material...
AGGTCGCACCCCGGTCGCCCGCCACCAGGGCGGGGAGGTCGTCGGCCGGCAGGCGGATCCAGCTGCCTTGCCCATGCCGCTCGCCGTCCAGCACCACCGCCCCGTCCAGCACCAGCAGCTCGGCGCCGCCGGCGGGCGCTGCTGCGAAAATCGCGCCCCCGGCCGCCACGCGCTGCAGGCTGACCTGTTCGTACGCAGCCGGGAACAGCACGCAGGACTCACGCCCACCCGTGCGCTGCCAGTTGGCCGGATCGCCGGTGTCGATGCGCACGCTGCGTCGCTCATCCGCCGGCATCTGCCACAGCTTGACGAAGATCACCGCGCCCTCGCCGCTGTGCGGCGCATGGCCGGTGCCGGGTGGGTTGCGCAGGTACCAGCCGGTCGGGAAATCGCCGTCGGCATCGGAAAAGGTGCCCGAGAGCACGAGGATTTCCTCGCCGCCGGGATGCTCATGGCGCGGGAAGTCAGAGCCCGGCGCATAGCGCACGATGCTGGTCGCGCGCGCCTTCTCGGCACCGACGCGGTCGAGCATCACCCGCTCGACGCCGGCCTGGGGCGAGTCGACCCACTGGTACTGGCGGCGGTCCACGATTGCGCGTTGTGAGAAATCGGCGTTGATTCGCATGGAAGTGTCCAGCAAGGCTTGAGTTATCCCGATCTGCCCTGGCGCCGGGCGCTGGCCTGGTCGCGTCCGGTCGAGGCACGCAGCGGCGGCTTGCGCTTGGCGGTCGGTCGGGGTGACCGCCCCGCCGCCGGCCCGGTCTCGACCTCCAGGCCCGCCGCCATCCATTCCGGGAAGCCGTCTTCCAGCCGCCGCACCCGGTAGCCCTTCGCGCGCAGCGCCGCGACGGCATCGAAGGCCATCACGCAGAACGGCCCGCGGCAGTAGGCGACGATGTCGCGGTTCTTCGGCAGCCGCCTCAGCCGCTGCGCCAGATCCTGGACCGGGATGTTGAGCGCGCCGGGCAGGTGGCCGAGGCTGAACTCGTGTTCGGGACGCACGTCGATGAGGGTCACGTCGCCGTCCTGCAGGCGGACCAGCAGGTCCTCGCGCGAGATCGGCGCGAGCGCATCGCGGGCGTGGAAGTAGTCGCCCATGACCTGGCGGATCTCGGCGCTGTTGCGCTCGCCCACGGCGCCCAGCGCCTTGAGCAGGGACACCACGTCGCCGGCACCGGCCAGGCGGTACAGCACGCGCTTGCCCTGGCGTTCGGTGTCGACCAGGCGCGCGCGGCGCAGGATCTGCAGGTGCCGCGAGGTGTTGGCGAAGGTCAGTCCGCAGGCCTCGGCCAGCGCCTCCACGCTGCGCTGGCCCTGCGCCAGCTGTTCCAGCAGTTCGATCCGGTTCGGGTGGCCGATGGCCTGCGCGATCGCGGCGAGGTTGGCGTAGATCGCCTGCTTGGGGCTGCCCGGGCCGGCGGCGGGGGAGGTCGGTGTGCTCATGGTGCCTGCATGGAGGGAACGGGATCGCCTTGGCAGCCGGCGCGAAGCGGGCCACGGCAAGTGGAGTGCCATGGTGACCGGATCTTGACTATCATTCTGCATATTGATTGAATGAAGTCAGTTCGTCCAGTCCTTTCCGGAAACCTCGCCATGTCATCGAACCCCATCTCCGCCGTCACCAGCAGCAACTTCATGGCCGACGTCGTGCAGCGTCCCGGCGTCTCCGTGGTCCGCTTCTGGGCCACCTGGTGCCCGCCGTGCCGGCAGATGGCGCCGATCTACGGCGAGCTGGCGCAGGAGCTGGGCGACCGCGCCCACTTCAGCGAGGTCGACATCGACCATGCCCCGGACGTCGCCGGCGGCCTCGGCATCCGCAGCGTGCCGACGATGCTGATCTTCAAGGACGGCGAACTGGTGGACGGGATGGCCGGCCTGGCCCAGAAGGCGCAGTATCACGCCCGCATCCAGGCGCAGCTCTGATCCTGCCCGCGGTCGCACGGAGACGTCGGCCATGAAGATCCTGATCATCATCAACGACCCGCCCTACGGCACCGAGCGCATGTACAACGCCCTGCGCATGGCCGGGGTCTTCGTCAGGGAACACGAGGTCAGCGTGTTCCTGATGGCCGACGCGGTGCTGGGCGCCAAGGCCGGGCAGAAGACGCCGGACGGCTACTACAACGTCGAGCGCATGCTGCGCCGGGTCGTCAACGGAAACGGCGAGGTCCTGCTCTGCGGCACCTGCATGGACGCGCGCGGAATCAGCGAAGACGAGGTCATGCCGGGCAGCCGTCGCAGCACCATGGAGGAACTGACGGCGGCGACGCTCGATGCCGACAAGGTGCTGGTGTTCTGAGCTGACGCCAGGCTGGCCGATCGGGTGCCTGCGTATGCACGGTCGCGGGGATAGGATGGCCTGCGGCCCGTGGCGTATTGCCAATGCCGGTCCGCATCGCGATCCACCCGTCCACTCGACCGGGAAGGTCATCCATGAGCACCGACGACAAGACCCTGCGCCTGGTGTTTCCGCAGTGGCAGGGCGGCAACAACCCGCCGTATCACTTCGGTTCGCGTCTGCTCGCATGGTTGGCGCCGGCGCCCTCCGGGCCGGTCGAGGAGGTGCCGGTGGCGCAGCCGGACGGTGGCGCATTGGTGCTCGAAGACGGGATCGTCGCGCGCGCCGCGCTGCTGGAGCAGCTGCGTGAAGCGCGCCGGCTGATTAACCGCCACCGGCCCGATCGCCTGGTGGTGCTGGGCGGCGACTGCCTGGTCGACCTCGCGCCTTTTGCGTATCTCAACGAACGCTACGGAGGCGAGCTGGCGGTGCTCTGGGTCGACACCCACCCGGACATCATGACCCCGGCGCAGTTCGGACACGCGCACGCCATGGTGCTGGGCAACCTGCTCGGGCAGGGCGACGCCGACTTCGTGCAGGCCGTGCCGCGCCCGATCAAGCCGCAGAACGTGCTGTTCGTTGGCCTGCACGATCCCACCGACTGGGAAGCGACACAGATCCAGCGGCTGGGCCTGCGCAACGTGCCGCCGGCCGAGCTCGCCGAGCGCGGCAGCGAGCCGGTGCTGGACTGGTTCCGCTCGACCGGGGCCCGGCACCTGGCCATCCACTTCGACCTGGACGTGCTCGATCCTGCCGCGTTCCGCGCCCTGCTGTTCGCGCAGCCCGATGCCGCGCCGGGTGCCTTCGATGGCATCGCCCAGGGCGAGCTGACGATCGCGCAGGTGGTGCGCGTGCTGGGCGACGTGGCGCAGGTGGCCGACGTGGTTGGCCTCGGCATCACCGAGCACCTGCCGTGGGACGCGCTGGCGCTGCGGGACATGCTGGCGCGGCTTCCGCTGATCGGAAAGCCGTAGTCTCGCACCCGGTCAATCGAACCAACGGAGCGCGCGAACGGCGTCGCGGCCTCCCGTCCTTCGCTCAAGGATCGCGGAACAGCCATGGCATGGTGCGGCGGCAGGTCTCGCCGATGCCTGCGGCGTGGGTGTCTTCGGGCAGCACGATCTGCTCGACCGCCCACGGCACGTCCTCGCCGTATCCGGTCGCCAGCGCCCCGAAGGCGGGGAAGACCGGGTAGGGTGGGCCGTCCACGACACGGCCTGCCGAGCGCCGCGCAGCTGTGCGACACTCCCCGCGCAAGGGGTGATCCGGCGCAAGGCCGGAACGGGGCGACAGCCATGTCGGTCGACGCGCAACAGGCACCGGTGACGCAGCTGCTGGCGCGCGCGCGTTCCGGCGACGCCGGCGCGTTCGATGCCGCCTTCGCCGCCGTCTACGACGAGCTCAAGCGCGCCGCGCGCGTGCAGCTCAGCCGGCACCGCGACCCGCTCGACACGACGGTGCTGGTGCACGAAGCCTACCTCAAGCTCGCCGGCGGCCAGGCGCTGGCGCCGAACGACCGCCACCACCTGCTGGCGCTGTCGGCGCGGGCGATGCGCCAGGTGCTGGTCGACCAGGCGCGCGGCGCGCACGCGCTCAAGCGCGGTGCCGGCCAGGAGGCGCTGACGCTCTCCGCGCGGCTCGGTTCGCAGGAGCGCGCCGTGCTCGAAGTGCTGCAGCTCGACGAACTGCTCGGCGCGCTGCACAAGGCCGATCCGCGCGCCGCCCAGATCGTCGAACTGCGCTACTTCGGCGGCTACGAGGAAGCCGAGATCGCCGACATGCTGGAGGTCAGCTACCGCACCGTGCGCCGCGACTGGCGCAAGGCGCGCGCCTTCCTGCTGGCGGAGCTCGACGCATGAGTGCCGGGGACACCGACAGGCGGCGGCAACGGCTGTCGATCTTCGAGTCGGTGGCCGACCTCGATCCAGCGCAGCGCGCGCGCAGGCTGGACGAACTGTGCGGCGACGACGTCGAGCTGCGCGCCAAGGTGGAGGCCATGCTGGCCGCGGACGCCAGCCGGACCGAGCCGTTCTCCGGCGGTGCCGCGCTGTGGGCCGAAGCGATGGGTTCGGCTGCGGCAGGCGGCGGTGCGGCGGCCGACGCCGCACGCTCGGGTGAACAGATCGGCGCCTGGCGCATCACCGGCCTGCTCGGCCGTGGCGGCATGGGCGCGGTCTACGCGGTCGAGCGCGCCGACGGCGCCTACCTGCAGCAGGCCGCGCTCAAGCGCGTGCAGGGCGGCGAGTTGTCGCCATCGAGCCGCGAGCGCTTCCTGCGCGAACGCCAGGTGCTCGCGCGCCTGCAGCATCCGCACATCGCGACCCTGCTCGACGGCGGTTTCGACGCCGATGGCGATCCCTGGTTCGTGATGGAGCGCGTCGACGGCATCACCATCGATCGCTGGTGCGACCAGCATGCGCTCGGGCTGCGCGAGCGCGTGCTGCTGTTCCTGCAGGTGCTCGACGCAGTGCAGTACGCGCACCGCAACCTCGTCGTGCATCGCGACCTCAAGCCCTCGAACCTGCTGGTCACGCCCGAGGGCCAGGTGAAGCTGCTCGACTTCGGCATCGCCCGCGAACTGGAGGAAGCCGGCGCCGCCGCGACCGCGACCAGCGATCGCGCGATGACCCTGCAGTACGCCTCGCCCGAGCAGCTCCACAACGAGCCGGTCACCACCGCCACCGACCTCTACCAGCTTGGCGTGGTGCTGTACCGGCTGCTGTCCGGACGCCACCCCTTCGGCATCGAGGCCGACACCCCGATCGCGCGCCAGCTGCAGGCGCTCAGCGGCGACCCCGAGCCGATCACCCGCAGTGCGCGGCAGTCGAACGTCGAGGTCGCCGCGCGCCGCGGCGAGACCCCGGCCTCGCTGGCGCGCGCGCTTGACGGCAGCCTCGAAGCCGTCGTCCACGCCTGCCTGCGGCGCGACCCGGCCACGCGCTACGCCTCGGCCGAAACGATGGCGGCCGACCTGCGCGCCTGGCTCGACGATCGCCCGGTGGCCGCGGCCAGGCTCGGCCGCACGCAGCGCGCGCGGCTGTGGCTGCGGCGCAACCGGGTGCTGGCCGCGGCGGTGGCCGCGGTCGCCGTCGCCCTGGTCGCAGGCACGGGTGTTGCCCTGTGGCAGGCACGCGAGGCGCGCGAGCAGGCGCGCATCGCCGAACGCGAGAGCGCCAATGCGCGCGCGGCGCTGGCCTTCCTCGGCGACACCCTGTCGGCGGCCTCGCCGGAACACGCCATGGACACCGAGGTCAGCGTGCGCCAGCTGCTCGACCACGCCCGCGCAGAGCTCGACAGGCGCGACGCCGTGGATCCGCAGGTACGCCAGCCGGTGCAGCGCATGCTCGGCGAGCTGTACCACTCACTGGGCGAGATGAAGACGGCGGTGGCCCTGTTCGAGGCCGGCTTCGCGGGCGTGGAGCCATCCGGCCGCGAGGACACGCTGGCGCTCGCCGACACGCTGGCCAGTTACTCCGCCGCGCTCAACGCCGCCGGCCGCGGCGGCGAGAGTCCGGCGCTGGCCGAACGCGCGGCCGCGTGGCGCGAGCGTTTCGCGCCAGGCGATCCGGCGCAGCGCCTGCACGCGCGCGCCTTCCTCGCCGCCGGCCATTACTACGCCGGCGACCGCGACCAGGCCGCCGCGGACTGGCAGGCTGTCATCGACGCGGCGAAGGACTTGCCCGATCCGCCGGTCGACGTCGTGATCGAGTCCCACCAGATGCTCGGCGGACTGCTCAACTTCAGCGGCGACTACGCGCGCGCGCAGCAGCTGGCCGACGAGGGGCTGGTCTTCGCCGACGCCCACGACGTGCCGGCACTGTCGCCGCTGCGGGTCAACCTGCTGCGGACCAAGGCCGAGGCGCTGGACCTCAACGGCGATCCGGTCGCCGCCGAGCCGGTGATCCGCGAGGCGATCGCGCTGCAGCGGCAGGTGGCAGGCGACGCCGGCAGCCGCATGGGCACCCTGCTCAACGCCCTGGGCATCATGCTGAACAACCAGGGCCGTTACCGCGAGGCCATCGAGGCGATGCAGCGCTCCGAGTCGCTGTGGTCGGCCTCGGCGGATTCGCCGACCGAACATGCCATCGGCCTGAACAACTTGGCCTCGGTTTACGAGAGCGCGGGCGACTACGGTCGCGCGCTGTCGCTGTTCGAACAGTGCATGACCCTGCTCGACGGCGCGGGGCTCGCCGAAGAGGACGCGACGCGGCGGAAGATGGCGCGCAGCCAGGCCCGAAGTCTCGCGCTTGCCGGCCGCTTCACCGATGCCGATGCCCGGCTGCGGCGCCTGCAGGCGCAGGCACGCGAGTTCGACGGCGAGGTCTCGGTCGAGCACGCGATGGTGACCTGGCAGCGCGCGGTGCTGGCGCGGCGCATGCGCGACCCCGCGCAGGGCGAACCGCTGCTGGCGCAATCGCGGGCGCTGTGGAGCGAGCTGCTGCCGCAGGCGCATCCGATCTTCGCCCACGCGCTGCGCATGCAGGCGGCGTTCGAGGGCATGCGTGGCGACCATGCCGCCGCCGAGCGCACGGCGCGCGCGGCGCTGGAGCGCTTCGAGGCCAGCGGCGCGTTGCCGGTCGACATGGCCGTCGCGCGCGCGGAGCTGGCCGGCGTCCTGCTCGAACGCGGCGACCGCGCCGAAGCGCGCAGGCTGCTGGACCAGGCCATGCCGGTGCTGCGCGATGCCGTGCTGCCGCAGGAAGTCAGTCGCGCCGACGCCGAGGCGCTGGCGAAGCGGCTCGGCGCATGAGGGCCAGCGCTGCATGCGCGGTTGCCTTGCGCCGATCCGCGCGCAGGACTCCGTCGGCGTCAGTGCGCAGCGTCGCGACGGGACCTCACTCGCAGGCCTCGTCCACCGGCGTGACCGAGAACACGGGCTCGACCGAGTCCGAAAAGCGGCCCCCGGGCACGCCGATGGTGGACGTGCCCGGTGCCTCCAGCCATCCGCTGCCGTCCTCGCCCAGCTTCAGGGTGTAGCTGCCGCCGCCCGACCAGGTGGCGCCGGCGGCCTTGCCGGACATCGTCCAGGAACCGCCGTCCTCGCCGCCGGACATGTGCATCACGATGCCGGCCGTGCTCTTGATGTCGAACGGCCCGGCCAGCGGGCACACCACCACGTTGGCGAAGAAATCGTTCTGTCCGCCCTTGATGCGGTAGGCGCCGCCGCCGGTGTCGAAATCCAGCGTGGCACGGCCGACACCGCGCTTGCTGCGCGCCTCGAAGGCGATGCTGGCCTTCTCCTTCTTCTGCGCCGGTCCGGCGTAGCCGTACGTCGCATCGGCCGGCACCTTGCCACTTTCAGGTTGCAGGCTGGCGCCGCCGTCCAGGGTCGCGGTGACCGTGCCGCCGGTCGGCGTGCCGTCGGACTTCGCACGCGGCATCGCTTCGAGGTCGAAAGCGGTGTTCGGGCGGATGCCCCTGCGCTTGCCGGGATCGCTGGTGACCTTGAGTTTGACGCAGCGACCGCTTTCCCACGGACCGCCGCCCGAGCCGATGCCGCGCAGCATGACCTCCGCGACCAGGTTCTGGTAGAGGAAGGACTGCTCGGTCAGCGATGCCGCGTGCCGCGCTTCGTCCATGTGGAAGATGCTGAACCCGCGTTCGTTGCTGTAGTCCCCGTGGCCGTCCGCGCCGCCGCGGCCGTAGCCCATGCGCGCCTCGAATGACTGGCTGCGGTCGCCCTGGTTGCCGCCGGCGGTCATGGTCATCTCGGCGGTGCTGCCATCCTTGTCGATCAGGCGCGCGTCGTCGTCGAGGAAGCGCTCCAGCTTGAACTCGCTGCGGACGAAGCCGCCGACGCCGGGCTTGCCGTCCACGCCCATCTGCGAATCGACTGCCATGGTGACCGTGAGCATGCCGGTCGGATCGGGGCAGGCATCGATATGGATCTTGACCTTCACCTTGCCGGTCAGCCCTTCGCTGACCTTGCCGTCGAATTCGATGGTCTGGTCGACCGCGCCGCTCTCGTCGAACTGCATCACGAAACTGCCGTCCTTGCCGCCCAGTTGCATCGGGCCTGCCTTGACCAGTTCACCCAGTTGCTTGTCGGACATGCGGCTGACCGCGCTGTTCATCATGCCGCCGGCGATCAGCCCGCCGCCCGCGCCCACGGTCATGCCAATGAAGCCGCTGTCGATGCCGGTGCCGTCGAACGCGGCCGGGATCATCCGTGCTGCATCGGCCTCGGCGCCGCGGAGCTGGCGTTCGTACTCCTCGCCCAGGGCCTTCAACGCGGCGATCGCGCGCGCCTCGCCACCGAGCGCCTCGACCATGCCGGTGGTTTCCATGACCCGGTAGTGCACGAGGTAGTCGAACGGCGCCATCTTCCGCAGCGTCGGCTCCGGGCCTTCGGCGATGAAGCGGTCGATGTCGGCCTGGGTCGGGCCGGGGCCCGCCGGGCCTGCCGCCGGTGCGGCGGTGAGCGCATCGGCGGACGGCGAGCAGGCGCCGAGCAGGGTCGCCGCGGCGATCGCAAGGGCAAGCATGCACTGGCGCGTGGCGGGTCTCATCGCAGGTCTCCTGGCGGATGTGCGGCGAACATGGCGTCGGGTCGTGCTTCGGGCTGCAGCTTCAGCAAGGCCGCAACCGGGCATCTGGAGAGGACGCGCCAGGCACGGGGTTCTCAGAAGTTGCGCAGCAGGCCGCGGAGCAGTTTCTTGCCCTTGCCTTCCTCTTCCTGCGGCGGCTGTTCCCCGTCGTCCGCGCCGGCGTCGTCGTGCATGCCGGACATGCCCGCGAAATCCATGCCCAGCATCGCGCTGGTGGTGGACTTGGTGCGCACGCGCACGTTCCATTCCGGGTCCCAGGGCTGCTTCGGGTCGGCCGGCCTGGGTGGCCAGGCGATGTTGGTCTCCGGGCCGTAGGCGATGAGATTGAGCATTGCCATCCCGTCAGCCTCGCCGCCGCCCTTGCCGGTGGGCTTGAAGATGCCCTGCGGGATCGCGCAGCGGGTGGTCGAGGGCGACAGCAGCACTTTCTGCGTGAGCCACTTGTCGATGTAGGGGCCGGTCAGGTAGTTGATCAGCTCGTTGCCGGCGCCGGCGACTTCGGAGCTGCTCCAGACCACGAAGTTGCGCTCGTCCTGCATGGCCATCGCGGTGAGGAAGTAGGCGCGGGCGCGGTCGACCGGCTGCCAGCCGGTGGCGATGCTGTCGGCCAGTTCGCCCTGGGTTTCGAGCGCGATCTTCGCCATGAAGTCAGCGTCCTGGCCAAGCTCGAACTGCAGCGATCCGGGCACGCCGGCGCCGGTGATCCGGTGCTGGCCAACCATCGAGGAGCGGTCGGAGACGCGCTTGCTGTTCTTCGGGTTCGGCCACAGCGCGTAGCCGGGGTTGACGTCGATGTCGCGGTCGGGGACGAACAGGCCGGGCGCGAGGCTGCCGTCGATGCCTGCCTTGCCGTCCTTCACCCTCACCGTCATCACCTTCGGCTGGCCGGGGCGCACGGTCGCGCCGCAGCCCCAGTACTGGCGGATGGTGATCTCGATCTCGGGCATCGTGCCCGACCGGGGACTGTCTGCGTGCTCGCCGCGCGACGCCGGCGGCAGCAGCGACAGCGACTTGCCCACGCCCAGGCCCGCTGGCACCTGCTGCTCGGCAGCGGTGCCCGGCTGCAGGCGGTTATGCATGGCGATGTCGAGCACCTGGCCCTGGCTGGCGGGGATGTTGCGCGACTGCGGATAACCCTGCGGCCCCTTCCCGCCCATCATCCGGCCGGCCAGGCCGCCGAGCGCGCCAAGGTCAGGCATGCCGGCCACGTGATGGGTGGCGAGGTCGATCCAGACCTGGGTGTCCGGGCCCTTGTCCTGGGCGACGCCGGGCAACGCGACCAGCAGGGTTGCGCCGAGGGCGAGGGCGAGCGGTTGCTGGCGGGCGTTCATGGTGTTTCCTGCGGGAGGGACATGTGGGGAGGGAATGCGCAGGAACGCGCCGCGACAGGACACGCGTGCCACGCCGGACGCTGTATACTCCCCCCCACTATCCAGACCGATCGTCGTCGATGCCCCATTCCCCCGTCGAGAAGGCCAAGGCCCTGGCCCGCGTGCGCCGCATCCGCGGCCAGCTCGACGCGCTCGAGCGCGCGCTGGAGGCCGGCGCCGACTGCGCGCCGGTGTTGCAGCAGCTGGCGGCGGTGCGCGGCGCGGTCAACGGGCTGATGTCGGAGGTGCTGGAAAGCCACCTGCGCGAGACCTTCGCGCATCCGGCCAGCGCACCCGACCAGCACGAAGCCGGCATCGACGCCGCCGTCGCGCTGGTCCGTTCCTATCTGAAATAACCCGCAGGAGACCCCCATGAAGACCCGTGCCGCCGTCGCCTTCGAAGCCGGCAAGCCGCTGCAGATCGTCGAACTCGACCTCGACGCGCCGAAGAAGGGCGAGGTGCTGGTGAAGATCACCCACACCGCGCTGTGCCATACCGATGCCTTCACCCTGTCCGGTGACGATCCCGAGGGTGTGTTCCCGGCGGTGCTCGGGCACGAGGGCGCGGGCATCGTGGTCGAGGTGGGCGAGGGCGTGACTTCGGTGCAGCCCGGCGACCACGTGATCCCGCTGTACACCGCCGAATGCGGCGAGTGCCTGTTCTGCAAGTCCGGCAAGACCAACCTGTGCGTCTCGGTGCGCGCCACCCAGGGCAAGGGCGTGATGCCCGATGGCACCACGCGCTTTTCGTACAACGGCCAGCCGGTCTACCACTACATGGGCTGCTCGACCTTCAGCGAGTACACCGTGGTCGCCGAGGTCTCGCTGGCCAAGGTCAACCCGGAAGCGAATCCGGAGCACACCTGCCTGCTCGGTTGCGGCGTGACTACCGGCATCGGCGCGGTCCACAACACGGCGAAGGTGGCCGAAGGCGACAGCGTGGCCGTGTTCGGCCTCGGCGCGATTGGCCTGGCGGTGATCCAGGGCGCGAAGCAGGCCAAGGCCGGGCGGATCATCGCCATCGACACCAATCCGTCGAAGTTCGCGCTGGCGCAGGAGATGGGCGCGACCGAATGCGTCAATCCGAAGGACTTCGACAAGCCGATCCAGCAGGTGATCGTGGAGATGACCGGCTGGGGCGTGGACCACAGCTTCGAGTGCATCGGCAACGTCAACGTGATGCGCGCGGCGCTGGAGTGCGCGCACCGCGGCTGGGGCCAGAGCGTGATCATCGGCGTGGCCGGCGCGGGGCAGGAGATCAGCACGCGGCCGTTCCAGCTGGTCACCGGCCGCAAGTGGCTGGGCACGGCCTTCGGCGGGGTGAAGGGCCGCACCCAGCTGCCGGGCATGGTCGAGGACGCGATGCGCGGCGACATCCAGCTGGCGCCGTTCGTGACCCATACCCTGCCGCTGGATCGCATCAACGAAGCCTTCGACCTGATGCATGAAGGCAAGTCGATCCGCACCGTCATCCACTACTGAGGTGGCGGACATGGGCAACGACAGCGGAGGCGCCGTGGCCGGACGGGTCGTGGCGGTGGCCGGCGCCAGCGGCTTGGTCGGGGGCGCGCTGCTGGCGCGGCTGAGCGCCGATCCGGGCGTGGCGCGCGTGCATGCGCTGGTGCGGCGGCCGCTGGATGTGGAGTCGCCGAAGATTGAGGTCCACGTGACCGCCTTCGATCGGCTGCCGGCGCTGCCGCCGCTGGACGAGGTCTATCTAGCGCTCGGCACGACGATCCGGGTGGCGGGCAGCCAGGCGGCGTTCCGCGCGGTCGATTTCGACGCCAACCTGGCCGTTGCGACGGCCGCAGTCGCAGCGGGCACCAAACGCATCGGGCTGGTCAGCGCGATGGGCGCGAATGCCGGCTCGCGCGTGTTCTACAACCGGGTCAAGGGCGAGCTCGAAGACGCGTTGTCGGCGCTGCCGCTGGACGCACTGGTGATCGCGCGGCCGTCGCTGCTGCTCGGCGACCGCGACCGGCTGGGGCAACCGCGCCGCGCCGGCGAGCGCCTGGCCGAAGGCCTGGATCGCTGGCTTCGCCCCGTGATTCCCGCGCGCATCCGCGGCATCGCCGCGGACGACGTCGCCGCTGCGCTGGCCGCCGCCGTTCCGCAGGCGCAAGGACGACAGGTGCTCGACTCCGCCCGCATGCAGGGCGCGGCCCGCGGCTGAGAATTCGCGAACCTCATCACCGCACATCTTTCCGGAGACACACCATGGAACGCATCGAACACCGCGCCTGCTTCGGCGGCTGGCAGGACGTCTACCGCCACCGCTCCGAAGTCCTCGGTTGCGACATGACGGTCGGCATCTACCTCCCGCCGCAGGCCGCCGACGGCCCCTGCCCGGTGCTGTACTGGCTGTCGGGCCTGACCTGCACCGAGCAGAACTTCATCACCAAGGCCGGCGCGCAGCGCTACGCCGCCGAGCACGGCATCATCCTGGTCGCGCCCGACACCAGCCCGCGCGGCGACGACGTGGCCGACGCCGACGGCTACGACCTCGGCAAGGGCGCTGGCTTCTACGTCAACGCCACGCAGGCACCGTGGGCGAAGCACTACCGCATGTACGACTACATCGTCGACGAACTGCCGGCGTGGGTCGAAGCCGATCCAGCGGCCAGCGACGCGCGAGCGATCAGCGGCCACTCGATGGGCGGCCACGGTGCGCTGACCATCGCGCTGAAGAATCCCGGCCGCTACCGCAGCGTGTCCGCGTTCTCGCCGATCGTCGCGCCGTCACAGGTGCCGTGGGGCGAGAAGGCCTTCGGCGCCTATCTTGGCGACGACCGCGAGGCCTGGAAACAGCACGACGCGGTCGAGCTGGTGAAGTCCGCACGCGAAAAGCTGCCGCTGCTGGTCGACCAGGGCGACGCCGACGAATTCCTCGAAGGCCAGCTCAAGCCCCATCTCCTGCAGGCCGCCTGCGAGGCCGCAGGCCATCCGCTGACCCTGCGCCTGCAGCCCGGCTACGACCACAGCTACTACTTCATCGCCAGTTTCATCGGCGAGCACATCGCGCACCACGCCAAGGCACTGCGATCCGCGTAGGAGCGCCCCATGGGCGCGACAGGGAGGCGATGTGTCGCAAGGATGACGATGTTGTTCGGCCACAACGCGCGTAGCGACGCGTTCATCCGGACCGCATCGTCCTGTGTTTCGCGGCGCGGTCGCGGGCATGGCCCGCTCCTACGGGGCTGCACGAAATCGGTGAAGGCGAAGCGTTCGCGCAGTTCGTGACTCATGGCAGTTCAGTGCGCGTGCCGGTGATGCGAGAGTGTCCCGCATCCGCAACCGGATTCCGAGCATGGCCAGCCACGACCTTGTCTTCTACGTGAAATGCCGCGTCAAGCCTGATCGCATCGACGACTGGCGGCAGGCCGTGCATGAGATCATTGAGCGGATGTCGCACGAGGACACCTTCGTGTCCTGCCAGCTGCACGTCGACGCCCGGGACCCGGCACTGTTCACGTTGTATGAGCGCTGGGCGGAGCCGTCGGTCGAGGTGTTCCTGCAGCGCCAGGACAAGCCGTATCGCCGTGCGTACGAGGCGCTGTTGCCGGACCTGCTGCAAGTCCCGCGCGAGCCGCAGGTGCTGCTGCCGCTGGGCGAGTGGCGCCGGCCGGCATAGCCGCGCCCAGACGCGTAGGGCGGGTCTTGACCCGCCAACATGGTGATCGTGACGGCGGGGCGGCGGGTCAAGACCCGCCCTACGGGTCGGGAAGGATCACGAAGTCGGTGAAGGCGAAGCGTCCGTCGCGCAGCACGGTGTCGCCGCGCGCGAGCGCCAGCGGCGCGTCGAACATCGGGCCGGCGTGGACGCAGGTGTGGAACTCGCCGATCTCGCCGCAGGGATCGACGCCTGCCGGCAACGCGTCGAGCAGCGCCTCGTCGAAGGGGCGTCCGGCATGGCCGGCATCGAGCTGCTGCGTATCCACGCAGCACAGGTTGGCGCGCAGCCCGTCGCGGATCATCTCGCGGGCAAGCGCGGCCGTGTCGCGACCGAACAGCGGCGTCACCACCTCCCAGCCGATGCGGGCGAGGTTTGCCTCGCGGTAGGCGCGGATGTCTTCGAGCAACAGGTCGCCAAACGCCACCGTGCGCAGGCCGGGCCAGCGTCGCGACGCCTCCAGCAGCGCATCGGCCATCGCCCGCTCGTAGGTGGCGTTGTCGCATTGCGCGGGAATCATCGCATCGAGCAGCGGCAGCCCGGTCGCGCGCGCCTGCGCGAGCAGCACGCTGCGGCGGACGCCCTGCATCGAGGCGCGGTCGTGTTCACGGGTGATCGTCGTCAGCAGGCCGACGACGTCCAGGAGGCCCTGCTGGCGCAAGACATGCAGCGCCCAGGCTGCATCCTTGCCGCCGCTCCAGGCCAGCAGCGCCTGCGGCCGACCCACGGCCTCAGGCGGCACGGACGTCGCGCATTTCCCAGGCGCTGCCGGCGAGCAGGCGCATGCGCTGCTTGAACACCGCGCCGGGAATCGAGGTCTCGACGACCAGGTCGACGTGCAGGTCATGCGGCTCGCCGCGCACGCTGGCGGAAGGATCGGTGGCGCCGAGGGCGGGATCGACCGCGTCCGGGTCCTCCTGGGTCGCGCGCCAGCGCTGGAACAGCGCATCGCTGCGCAGCGCTTCCTGCAGCTCTTCCGCCAGCGCCTCCGCGCCTTGCGAGCGGAACGCGAACGCGCCCGCCGCGCGCGCACGGTCGGGATCGGGCAGGCTGATGTAGTAGCGGGTGGCCATGGGCGTGTGTTCGTACGTGGATCGCGCCAGCCTAGCAGCGCGGTGTGGACGTGGCGTCATGGCCGCCGACGCGGTCATACCGAACCGGAAGCAGCCATAGGTTGGGGTGAGCTTGCGAACCCCAACGCCCGGGTCGGCACGCGGCGTGCAGGTTGGGGTTCACTGCGCTCACCCCAACCTATGGGCTACTCAACAGCCGACCGCCTTGTGGCTCGCCACGGGGCGGACCACCGCACCTTCGGGCGCGCCGCCGGACAGGAACAAGGTGGGCTTGCGGACGTTGTAGTGGTCGCTGACGTCGAGGAGCAGGTCGAGTTTGCCGTCGCGATCGAGGTCGCCGGCGAACAACAGCATCGAAGCGCCATCGTCGCCGAGGATCTGTCGTCCCTCGAGGTCCTCGTAGCCGGGCATCGACGCCAGGCGCGTGCGCGTGCCGTCCGGGCCGGACAGGTCGATGTGGCACTGCAGCCGTTGTTGCGCGCCGACGTCGCCGGCATCGGCTGCGGCGGGCTCGCGTTCGCAGTGCGACTCGATTCGATGGGACTGGCCGGCGAACACCAGTGTCACCTCGCGAGGCACATGGAACGCAGGCTGCCCGCCGTCCATATCGTCCGGATCGCCTTCGATGCGGGCCTGCACGACCTCACCCGCGACCAGGCCCTCGCCGCGCAGGTACCCGAGCAGCGAAACGTCGTCCTCCGGACCGACCTGCCAGCCCGTGTCCGGACCATTCTCATCGACCGCCATCAGGTCAGGTACGCGGCGCATGTCGATCCGCACCCGCGCCAGCCGCGCGCCGCCGGCATCGACGTGCAGCGCCAGCATGTCGTCGCCGTGGCGCACCACGGGTTCGTCGTCGTGGAACTGCCCCGGCGGCTGGAACACGAAGCCGGAGACCGATAGCAGGGACAGCAACACCATGGCCAGCGACATCGGATCCCTCCGCAGGTTCGGTCATGCCGCCTGCATCTTGGGGTCGCCTGGACTGAACGGCAACAACGGTCGTGCGGGTCGGCGCATACCCATTCGCGAAATTAATGACTGTAGGAGCGGGCCATGCCCGCGACCCACGGCGACCGGGACATCATCGCGATCCGGTCGCGCCCATGGGGCGCTCCTACACCATCCCATGCTGCACAGCCCCGGCGTTGCCGCCCCCGGCACGATGCCCGGGGCGGCGTGCGCCGACGACGCGTCGCTCAGTCCACCCGCGCCGGATACGCGTGCGGCAAGGCACCGGATTCGGCCGCCGGTGCCGCGCGCAGGTAGCGGTCGCGCAGCTCGGTCTGGCGCGAGCGCATCGGGATCGCGCGTCCGCCCAGCCACACCTGTTCGGCGACATGGGCGACATCCAGCGGATCGCCGGACCACAGCACCAGGTCGGCGGTCTTGCCGACGGCGATCGTGCCGAGGTGGTCGCCGACGCCGAAGGTCTCGGCGGGGATGCGGGTCAGTCCGGCCAGTCCGTCTTCCCAGGGCAGGCCGTTGGCGACCGCGTTGCCGGCCAGCTGGCGCATCTTGCGCGCGTTGTGCGCGGCGTCGTCGGACTGGGTGAAGCCCACGCGCACGCCCGCTGCGCGCAGCCGCGCCGCGTTCTCCAGGGTCGCGCCGAGGCGGTCGAAGTTGCCCGGCAGGTTGAGCAGCGGATCGACGAACACCGGCACGCCGGCGGCGGCGATCTGCGGCGCCAGCTTCCAGGCTTCGGCGCCGCCGGCGATCGCGATCCTCGCCTTGTGCTTCTGCGACCAGCGCAGCAGCTGGCGGATGTCCGCGGCACGATCGACGCCGACCACGATGCGGCCGCCGCCGCCGAGGTAGTGCTGCAGCGCGCGGCGACCGGCGGGGGTGAGCAGGGCGAAGCCGGAGTCCGCGGGCAGGCGACCGTTGGCCTCGTCCACCAGCTGGTCGAGCAGCATCCACTGGCCGGCGCGGGAGGCACCGCTGAGGTTCGACGCGCCGCTGCCCAGCGACACGAACAGCAGCTTCGGTCCGGCCGGATCGGCGCTGCCGTCGAGCCGCACCACCGCGCCCTGGCCGCCGATGATCGAGCCGCCGGCGGTGCTGTTGGCGGTGAGCAGGGTGAAGCCGATGCCCTCCACGCGCGCGACCGGCAGCAGGATCGAGTCCGGGTTGTAGGCCAGGGTCACGTCGAACTCGGGGCGAACCGTGATGTCCTTGGCGTTCTCGCCCAGCGCCAGCGCGGCGTCTCGGGTCGCGGCCTCGCCCGAGACCTCCTCGATGCCGATGCCGGTGATGCCGCCGAAGAACGCCGGCGACAGTGGCCGGCCGTTGGCCTCGACCACCTGCGCCGAGCCGGCCGCCAGGCCGCTGCCGATCGCGGCGATGCGTCCGCCCTGCACCAGCACGTCAGCGTTCTGCAGCGTGCCGCGTTCGCTCGCGGTGTGCACGGTGGCGTTGCGGATCAGGACGTCCTGCGCAGTGGCGGAGAACGACGCGAACAACGCGAACAACGCAATCAACATCGTCATCCCCGCGAAGGCGGGGATCCATTTTGACTTTGATGCTTGCGCACAAGGCGTCGCCGAGGAAAGCCAAATGGATCCCAGCGTTCGCTGGGATGACGGCATCGTAGGTCCAGTGCGGCGGCTCATCGCACACCTCCCTGCACGCCCGCCTGGCCGAGCATGAAATCCGACACCGGCTGCCGCGAGCGATCCTCGCGGTCGTAGACGCGCGCGCCGTCGATGTACACCTGCTCGGCGTGCGCATAGACGCTGAAGGGATTGCCGTTCCACAGCACCACGTCGGCCATCTTGCCTGCCTCCAGCGTGCCGGTGACGTCGAGCACGCCCAGCGACTTCGCCGCGTTCTGCGTCAGCCAGCGGATCGCGTGCTCGGGCGCGATGTCGATGCCGGCGCGGCGCGCGTTGGCGATCACCTTCGCCGCCTCCTGGTTGAGGCGCTGGATGCCCTCGTCCGAATCCGAATGCACGATCGCGCAGCCGTTCGCGGGGCGGTCGACCAGGGCGATGTTCTCCTGGATGCCGTCCCAGGCTTCCATCTTGAAGCCCCACCAGTCGGCCCACAGCGCGCCGCAGACGCCGTCGGCCGCGAGCCGGTCGGCGATCTTGTAGGCCTCGACGCCGTGGTGGAAGGCGGTGACCTTGAAGTCGAACTCCTTCGCCAGGTCCAGCATCTGCACCATCTCGTCGGCGCGGTAGCAGTGGATGTGGACGAGGATGTCGCCGGCCATGGCGCCGGCCAGGGTTTCCAGCTTGAGGTCGCGCTTGGTCGCGGCGTCCTTGCTGCGCTTGCGCGCGTAGTCCTGCGCGTCGATGAAGGCGGCGCGGTAGCCGGCGACATTGCCCATGCGCGTGGCCGGGCCGCCCTTCTGGCCGTAGACGCGCTTGGGGTTCT
>ENA-UOUJ01000825-UOUJ01000825.1-activated-sludge-metagenome-genome-assembly--contig:-NODE-825-length-18332-cov-9.126717_pt1 | contig 18332 bp, 20 predicted proteins | sample MGYA00249839_ERZ747224 | MGnify/ENA primary metagenome ERZ747224 (study PRJEB28782, sample SAMN03220277) | activated sludge metagenome | biome: wastewater; feature: sewage sludge; material...
GCTGCCGCTTAGGCAGCCTGACCCACCCTGTCACCTATCGGTGCAGCAGTCCCGGACGCGAACGCGCGAAGAGACAGTCAGGCGCGCCGAAGCCTGTGCCGGATGGGGATCCTCAAGTGCCACAGCGTCGGTGAGCTGGGGTGCTGGTCAGCGTGGGATGGCACGGCTCCACCTGATGAGTTCAGTCGGCTTCCTCGTGGAGCAAGGAGTTGATGCTGAGGGAAGCAATCGGTGGATGCTCATCAATGTATGAAATCTCGACGTCATCGACATGTCCTCCTTCATGCCACAACATCACCAACGGCGAGAATTGAGCAGGGTCGGACGTCGAAGTATCAAAAACCAAGGGGTTCTCTGCTTGTGGCGGCAACCGCGGCGCCTGGGTCGCCACTGAAACCTCGAAACATTCCTGGCAATAGTCTTTGGGGCGCGTGGTGCAGCCAGTGAACTGCTGGCCAAGGATTGCGGCATAGTCGTCCCCCACTGCCGCAAGCTCCGCCAGGAGTCGAGCTTGAGCAAGGGTAGGGGGCCCCATTTGTGGTCGTTCCATTCGACTAATTCTCCTCCGTAGTCGATCCCGTTCGCGCCGAATCGTCGGTGCCACCCCCATCGACGTTTGACCCAGGCAGTGGGGCCTTGGCCGGCAGGACCAGGATTCGATGCTGCTGCCAGACTGGCCGCAGGACCATCCCCTTGCGCACGGTCTCGACGTCACTTGGCGGAGTAAGGAAGACACCTTCTGACATTCGTGCCGTTGGCTTCTGGATCTGACAGTGGATCAATGGTGGCACGGCTCGGGCAGCGCCCCGTATGCATCGTCTAGGTAACGGTGTGCCATGCGACCCACCCCTGGGTCGACCGTCATCGGCGTCGCGGTTCGGAATCGGCGACACATAGATCCGTGACTCACGGTGGTCATAGGCGTTGGACCAGCACCCTCTGTCCGGCCTCGCGAGGGTGGTCGGATGAGAAATGTGGCGGTAGAGGGTCTGCGGGGTGACGCTCAGTTTCTCGCCCAGTGCGCTGACGTTGGTGTCCGTCTGACCCATTGAGGCCATCGCCTCGAACGGCTGAGCGCATGGACGCCGCGGCGACTCGCTAGTGGTGTACTTTGCCCCAGTCCCATACGCGCGAGTGGGCCAATCGCGCCCGGTCCTCGGGTAGCAGCTTGTACGCAGCCCACCCGGACATCCCGACCAGCGTGGTGACCATGAGCCAGAACTCAATGGCCTCGCCCTTCGGGTCCGGGGCCCAGTCCTCGGGCGTGCCGACAGCCACCGCGTATTCCGGGTCCTCGGGGTCCACGACCACCTCTACGTCATCACCGACGGCGGTACCGTCGGGAACGTTCTCCGGGAACCCGAGCCACAGTTTCCGGCCCTCGAGGCTCACGTCGTACTCGTAGCCACCGCGGTACAACTGACGACCCGTCACGGTGACCTGGATGCGTGGGGCAGTTTCTACCAGGTGGCCGTAATAGGCCCGCGACTGCTGGTACCCGTCCTGCATGCCCCAGCCGAGAAGGGCGGCCAAGGCGCAGATGCCTACGACGAACCCCCGGCGTACCGTCACTGGCAGGCGGGGCGTGCGGTGTTGAGAGCTCGTCATCGGTGGAGCCTTCCTGCGAGATGCCATGCACCATCATTGTGCGGACTTGGCTTCCAGCAGTCGACGGCACAAAGGTCAGAGGCCATTTGCACGAACTGTCCGGAAGCCTGATGCCTCTGTCCGCAAAGAGTTCACAGAACGAGGGAGTCGGAGCCATTAGTGCGGCAGCGGGTTCAGTTTCGGGTAGCGTGCGCGCAGCGCGTCCTGGTCGTCCTCATCCCACTCCTGACCTGCGGGCTCCGTCGCCGTTTCCAGTCCCGGATGGGAGGGATAGTCGGTAAAGATCTCCCGGCCGGTGGCCTCCACGTAGGCGTCCATCGCGGCGTAGGACAGCAGCTCCGCCTCGCCGACCTGGCCGGTGTTTTCTAGGCGGCCATCGGCCACGGCCTGGGGGTCGGCCGGTACGGCCTCGAAGTAGTCCTGGCCCTGGGCGATGACCCAACTGCGGAAGTCCGTGAAGCAGTCATCCGAACACCCGCCCATCAACAGGTACGCCGCGCCCCACAAATCCCACGAGTACAGCTCCTGCTGGTGGGCCGCGAACGCCACGTCGAACGCGGCGATCTCCTGGGCCGGAAGACCCGCGAGGATGGTGGTCAGGTTCTCGGTCTGGTCCTCGACGCTGGCACCGGCCGATGGCCCAGACTGGTCAATGAGTTGCCAAAAACGGTCATCGCCCATCGCCGCAACCGTGGGCAACTCCGTCGGCCCCCCCGCCCCCTCCCCGCCGTTGGGCGCTGCCGGGGAGGCGTCGGTGATGTAGGCGAAATCCTCCGCGCCCTGGCCTTGGCTGTCGGCGCCGTCGCCGCATCCGGTCAGCGCGATGCACAGCATCACGCCGAGTGCGACGCCCGTAAGAGGCTTTCTCACGCGGGCTCCTGTCCTGAATGCTCAGCACGGTCATCGCGGGGGCGCGTGGTGATCTGGCGTCGTGGCGGGACGTGCTGGCAGATCTGGTCTACGGCGCGATCCCCGCCCTTCAGCGCGACCGTGGGCACTTCGATGACCTCGCCGTTGAGGCCCGCGATGGTGGTCTGGACATCGTCCGGGTCCGAGGCGTCCTGTTCCACCGCGGCGACCTGGTCCCAGGCCAGCGACCGCCGGAATTGACCGTCGGTGATCAGCACCCCGTCATCGCCCACGATGAGCTTCAGGCCCTTGGGCGCGCCGGCCAGTCGCGCGAACAGCTTGACAGGGTAGACCGTCCCGGTGACATCCGGGCCCGGCTGGGGGCCCATCACCGGTGCGACCAGGCCCGGGGTGCCCGGCTCGGGCTCCTCGGCGTGGTCTTGGTCCGGGACCCCGACGGCGAGGGTGGAGTCCAGGTCGGCCAGCCAGGCTCGCACGTCCTCGTCGGTCACTGCGCGCACGGCTGCCCCCAGGTCTTCCAGGGCTGGTTGCGGCGCCTGCAGGAATGCTGCTTCGGCGGCCTCGAAGAGCTCGACGGTCTCGTGGTGGGGGTCCTCGAGTTGGTCCTGGACCTCCTGGTGGGCCGCCTGCCGGTCGGCGTCCGTCACGCCGTGGTCCCGCAGTTCGCGCAGGATACCCAGGATCCCCTCGGCCGCCTGACGCAACGAGGACTGCGCGGTCCGCACGATGATCACCGCCACCCCGGATCGCGGTTGTAGCGCCTGGCCGGCCTCGATGTCGTAGACCACCCCGGCGTCCCGGCGCAGCTGGCGGAAGGTGCGGCGGCGCAGTGTCCCGAGCACCAGCCGAGCCACCGGGTCCACCTCGGCGGACATCCCTGGCACCTGGAAGGACAACACCAGGTCCTCACCACCGGTGGTGTACTCCCCGGGCAAGACCAATGGCACGGGATCGAACTCCGGCACGGAGCGACGGGCACCCTCGGGCAGGGGGAGCTGCAAACCGGCCGGGGGTTCACCCGTGAGGACCAGCAAGGCGTTGCCGCGGGTGAAATACTCCCGGGCAAAGGAACGGATCTCGGCATCGGTCAGCTTCTCGATGAACCGCGACGACACCCCGGCCAGCCCCGGCCCGCGCAGTCCGTAACGGACCGTCAGCGCCTCGGCCACGGCCGGTTCCCCCAGCGCCGAGACGTCGCCTTCTGCCGCGAGGATCCTCTTCTCGTGCTCGATCCGGGCCGAGGGCAGGGAACCGTCGGCCAGCTCGGAGATCCCCTGGCACAAAGACCGCAGTTGACGGGCTACCTTCTCGGGTGTCCCTTCCACTTGGAAGGTGGTGGTGAGCATGCCGGAGCTGCCGTTGACGTCCGGGTCCAGGTCCTCGACCTCGACGAAGGCCAGGTGCTCTACCAGGTGTCCCGTGCCCAGAGTGTGGAAGGCCTCGTCCACCGCACCGGCGCGGAAGACCAGATCCGCCCGCAGCCGGCCCGGCAGGGCCCGCCAGTGGACCTCCACGCCATCGATCTCGGTGATGGTCGGTGCAGCGCTCATGTCGTCCCTCGGGCGTCGCGGCCACTGTCCAGTGGCCAAATCAGTGGTCGAGAACAGGGCGCCTCGAAACCGTGGTGTGCACCGAATGTACCCGGCGCCAGGACCCTCAAGGCGCATCCTGCCGTGTCAGGGCCTCGTGGCGCACGAAGGACGAGATTCTGAGCCACCCGCAGCCGTGATTCCTCGGAGCCCCCTATTAGCGGCCACAGCCTTACGCCTGCTCGCCAGTTGCTTCCCCGGTCCCTGTGCAGGTTATTTCCGTGCCAACCGAAAACCGCTCCTTGACCACTCGGCGTCCTACAACTGGTCCAAGGGCGCGTTCTGCAACACGCGCGCCATAGACAGCCTCCCGCACGGGGATCCTCGTTTAGGACGGCGCCGGTGATTCGCATGCGACGATGAGTCGCACTGGAACGGGATTATGGGGGCGAGCATGGGCGCGGACGGCATTTGGCAGTGGATCTGCGGCGGCCTTGGTGCGACTGTCCTGATCGCGGGCCTGGTCCAACTTGTGCAAGGAGCCCTGCTTGGCTGGGCTGCCGTCATCGCAGCCGTGCTGCTGTTGTTCGGCGTTCTGGTGTGGCGTCGATGGCCGATGCGTTACCGCTGGGGCCGCTTCATGCGGGTCTGCGGCGTGTACATCGGATCCATCTGGTTCATCGCCCTGATGCTTGGGGTACTCGGCTGGGGTGGTGAGTTCTCCTGGGCAGCATGGGGTGCAGGCATCGGAGTCGCTACTCTCACCGTCTGGGGTGCGGACCCGGGTTCCCGGTCAGCGGGCGGCGGAACAGGCGCCGCGACCGGTCAGGAATCGGCCCGGCAGACAACGGAATCCTGAGCGTCGCACTAGACGATCCTTTGATGGGAAGCCCGGAGACCGGGACGGGTAGCTTTGACCTTTTCGAACTGACGGCCTGGGGCCCGGTCAGCCACACTCACGCCGACATAGTCGATTGCCTGTCCAACCAATTCTGTGACCCGTCCTCGCGAAAGCGTCCAAGTGCGGGCTTGAGCCGTCAGAGATGAACTGTTGTTATCGAGACAGCGTCCAGTCATGTGTCCGAAGCTCATGCAACGATGGGCCCGTGGCTAACGATCAGAACCCTGCCCCGAAGGTCTTCATCAGCCATGGGTCGGAAGACAAGGAGCGTTTTGTAGAAGCCTTCGCCCAAGAGCTTCGCGCAAATGGGATCGAGGCATGGTACGACCGGTGGGAGATCGGTCCGGGCGACTCCATGGTGCAGCGTATTTTCGACGAGGGCATTGGCCAGGCCCAAGCGGTGATCATCGTGCTGTCACATACAAGTGTGGTTAAGCCTTGGGTGAGGGCGGAGCTAGAAACTGCTGTCGTGCAGAGGATCACAAAAGCGGGGATCCAGCTGATTCCGGTAGTCATTGATCAGGACACGGACGTTCCGGTGGCCTTGAGGAGTCTTCGCTGGATTTCAGCTGAGGCCCTCGACGTTCCGAAGGCTGCTGCCGAAGTTGTGGATCACTTGTTCAATGTGACCCGTAAGCCTCTGCTGGGGAAGCCTCCTGCCTACCTGACGACGAAGCTGAACCTGTTGGACAATGCGGTCGACGATACGGTCCTAAACATCATTTTGGAGACCTTCGCAGAGTTGGGCCCAAGGGTAGTGATCCGCAGTATTTTGATCGAAGAGAAGGCTTCAAGGCTGGGCATCTCGGCTGAAGCGGTCCGCGATTCGATCTATGTCCTCCATCGGTCAGGGAAGGTGAAGGGGAACCTTTTTGCGGGCGGGACCTGGATGCTTAATGGGGTGTCACTGTGGGTGTGGCTGCAGTACGCGACCACTCGCGGTCTGGATCTCGATGCCTTCCGCGCCAGCATCCTTGCTGATGTGGTCAATACCGGAACCCGGGAGATCGACCCCGAGCGCTTTGAAGCACCGGCGCAGGTGATTTCCGCATTGCTGGATGAGTTTCAGGGCCGGGGCCTACTCAAATTCAGTCAGGTCGCGAGTGGGCGCATAATCATCACCCAGGTGTCACCCCTTGCTAAGCGTGCGCTTGCTCAACTGACCTCGTGATAGCCCCCGCGTGTCCGCTGAAAAGCCATTCGGCGGCTCCAGCAGCGTCCCTCCGGCTTGGGAAGGGCGGGCACGGAGGGCCACCGATGACAGAGTGGAAGGGGCCGGGAACTATGTAGTTCCCGGCCCCTTCGGTCACCCGCTACTTCTTGCGGGTCTGGGCGAGAGCGCTAGCAGCAACGCTCTTGGCTGCCTTTGAGCCATTCCCCGAGAGGATCTTGGCTGCCTTCGATGCCACAGACTTGGAGGTCTGCTTGGGGTTCCCTCCGCGCCTAGCCACGACGACCACCGCCGAGGTAGAAGCGGCCGGGGCGACCGGGGAAATCCGGGCGGGGGTTGATGGGACGAAGTGGACGGGGGATGCCCGGAACCGGGCGGCGGCTGGCGATCAACGCCATCACCTCATTCTGTATCGATGGAACTTGCTTGCGCGGTCATCGATGCAGGCTTTGCATTCTGGGACACGCGGACCTCAGGGTTTGGAGGTCCATCCACCAGAGAGTTAGAGTCTCAGTAATTCTCCCCAGAATTGACTTCGACCCCGCCTTCAGCATTCCCCCGCTGGCTGCGGGGTTGCTGTCGTTAACTACACGCTTGTCATTCTACTGTGACTCGCGGACGAACTGCTGGTCTGATCAGGTTCATCCCTAGTCACAGCGTCCATCATGGCTGGTAGTACAGACTTTCGGCAACAACGTTATCCACAGGGGTTGTGGACAGAGACGTGTGGCGCATTTAGAGATGGAAGCACGCGGGCTGGCGCTAGCCTGCGCTATCCGGAAATGCATGAATCGGACCGTAAATCAAGCACTGTCGCTTTTCGTGGTGCCGTCCACAGGTGTTGTGCGCTGCTCATCCACGTGAAAAGCCTTCGAAAAACAATTCTTGAAGCCCGACCTTTCGGGCGTGTCGTGAGAGTATTTCGCCAAGCTCAGCTTGTGCGGTTAATCGGTCGGCGCCAGCCCTAGAGCACATTTGCTAACGGACTTTACGTCGGCCTGAAACGCTGGCTGGTCGTGACAGCCGAGCTGCTGACTGAGGATTCGATAATGCCTCGGTCGCTGGGGTGAGACACTCCTTCCGGGACTACCGGATGGTGGTCGAAGGCACCATCCACCGGTACTGGACCGGGATCCCCTTGCGGACGGCATCCAGGAACTGGCTGGCGTCTCCCCGGCATGCCGTACACCCGCACCTCGCGCGGTTCTTGGCTATCCCTAGGGCAGGCCCCTGGCGGATCCGGGCCGGGCTCTCAGTAATTCGCGTGTGGCGGGTCGTCCCGAGTGTTGCGCTCGTTAGAGAAGAACAGAAGTGCAACACCGCCGGCCCCGATGGCCCCCAGGAGGAAGAAGATCCAGTCCTGGAAGATGAAGCCGCTCAGAAAAATCACCAGCATCACGGCTGCGCCGATGCTGCACACCATGCGGGACCGTTGCCGGATGGTCATGTCCTGGAGCCTCTTCATGCGCCACATCGTCCCATCCGGGTATTCCCCGTGGCCATCCTTCGCCTAGGGCGGCCGACCCATTCACCGTGTCCGGGCAGATCGAGGCATGGGTCCGGGCCCCTCGGTTTCCGCCGTCCCATCTAACGATCCCTGACCAGGACATGAACTGCTTCCGAGCTGCTGGCTTCATGCCTCGGGTGGATGTTGCGTTATGCCCGCCGGGATAGCCTCGGGGCATGGGACCTGTGGCGGAGGGGAACACTGTGGGTAGGCGACCGGGCAAGTTTCTACGGGTGGCGTTCGCTGCGGCCGTGATCTCGGGGTGCCTGGCGGGGTGTTCGCAGGCCCCGACCTCGACGATCGTGACGGACTCGGGTGAAGAGAAGACCATCAGTTGGGCGGATTACCCCGGGCATGCCGGCACCGATGCCGAAGACGTCCTTGCCGCCCCCACCCCGGAGCAGACCGAGCGCCGGGCGCAGGCGATCATGGGTGAGATCGAGGCGGTGTTGAGTCGGGACTATGGGTTCTCGTGGAGCGCCGATGGGGATGCGACCGGGTGGTATCCCCAGACTGGGAACGGGTACGGAGGTGAGTCCCTTCTGGTGACCTACAACTCCCAGTCCCGCGTCAGCGATGGCGTGCCGGAGGGGCCCGATGCCTGGCGAGAGGTCCTGGCCGACATCGACGGTGTATTGGCCGGGCACGGGCTGGGCCCGGTGGTCCTGGAGCACGAGTCCTCCCCGTACCTTGATGACGCCCGGTGGCAGGAGGAGCTGCACCAGCGTTTCGGCACGACCAATCCCGATGAGTACTGGGAGTGGAACGCCACCTCCTACAGCGACTCCCAATGGCTGAACGTGACCCTGACAGATACCACCAAGGACGCCACCGGTCACGCCGCTGACGAGGCCCGCGAGTATGGCTGGCCCCTGCGTGCGGTGGGCCTGTCCTTCGGTGCCACCACCGTCCCGGCAGAGCAACGCGACGAGTTCCGGCGCGCCTTGGAACCCTTCGAAGGCCTGGACAAGCCCGAGTCCACTACCTCGGATTGAGCGCACGGACACTTACAGCTGACGCGTCGAGCATCGCGGCAACTCGGGATACGACTGGATGACCGGCAGGAGGGCCCATGGCTGACTGGGAGATCGACGTTCCGGAGGATGCGCCGGAGCGCGACCCGTCCGTCGAGGCGATTGAAGTTCGGCTCGCAGCAAGCTCGGAGCGGGCGGTGACGGCCCAAGAGGCCATGCGTGCGGCCGAACGAGAACTGTCTTCCCTGGTGAAAGAGGCGATAACCGCCGGGATCGCGGTGACCAAGGTAGCGGCCCTGGCACGGGTGACCACCGACGATATCCACCGCGTCCTGGAGAAGGGGAGCCTCTACTGATCGGTCTGACGTGAAGGACCCATCGAGGCTGTGTCCGGTTGTGGATCGTCTTGCGGAGCGCATTTGTCGATGTGCGGCCGGCTGACTATCGGGTCCAGGTGTCTATCTGGCCGACTCGGCGGTGTGGAACCTCCGCCGCGGCTCGGGTGCCGACCCGGGCGCCGTGCAGCGTGAACCCCAGGATTGCCCCGCAGCCGACGAGCACGGAGATGACGACCACCGGCATGGGCACCGGCAGCAGCGCGACCAGTCCGCTAACCATGGCGGCGCATCCGGCAAGAGTCGTAGGGCGTTTGGCGCGTATGTGGGCGGCCAGCCATGCCTCCTCGCTGGCCATCGTGCTGGGCAGGCGGATACCCACGAACTGGTTCCTCTTCAACCGCCCGGAAGCGGCGGCACGGGCCATCCACCAGAGGAGAACACCGGACCCCACCATCACGACGAACAGCACAATCCTCGACACCAGTTCGTCATTCATCGTCGCGAGCCTATCCGAGCGCGGCGCACGTCCGCGCCCTGGGCGCCCTGAGTGTGGGGTAAGGCGAAGGCCCCAGCCGAAGGGGTGGCTGGGGCCTTCTGTCATCATCACTCACACCTTGATGAGGTGCTTTTGACGGTAGCGATCGAGGCTGGTCACGGGCGGTAGTGGCGGGGGGCGGCCATCCCTGAGCGAGACGGTGGTCCAATCGCCTGGTCGTAGCACGCCGTCCGCTAGGTCCCGGGTTGTTGGCGGATACCTACAGGGGTCCGTGACTCCGGGCGGCCGAGTGCTTACCGTCCCGTGGTGCGCGGCGCGGGGCGCAGGTAATCCGTGAGGAAACCGCCCAGCAGGCCCGTCCCCACGATCACCAGGGCCGGCCACAGTGTGACCGGTCCGGTGAGGACCTTGATGTCGAAGCCTGTCAGGGGTTTGAGTGCCAGGCTGGCCAGGCCGTAGGCGATGGCCAGCAGGACCGCGACGGCGACCACGCGCTGGCCTCGGTTGCGCCGCTTGACCGCAGGGAAGCTCTCGGCGTACTGCTCGGCGGGGCCGAACTCGGCCTCCGCGGAAACGCCGGTGGCCGCGGTGTGGGTGCGCACCTCCTCGATTGCCTCGACGATCTGGGATTCCGGCAGACCGCGTTGACGCAGGTTGAAGGCCAGATCGTGTTCGTAGCTCATGAAGGATCCTGTCGGGTGGTGCGGAGGGTGGTGAGGGTCTGGCCCATGTGGTTCCACGCGGTGTGGGCCCGGTCGAGTTCTTCGGCTCCAAGTGGTGTTAGGGAGAAGACCTTGCGACCCGGTCCGGTCTCATCGTGTTCCCATTGGTGGTCCACCAGAGCCTGGTCCTCGAGGCGTCGGAGCAGGGGATACAGGGTGCCACCCTTGATCCTGGGGAAGCCGTTGTCGCGCAAGACCTCGATCAGGGCGTACCCATGGCGCGGTCCGGCGTGGAGCAATGCCAGCACCGCCTGGGGTAGCGCGGCCCGGGTGATCTCCGCGGACCAATCGATCGCGGTCATGCTAGATAGTAACACTATCTAGATATTCTTGGCGTGCGAGGTGGGCTGCGTGACTGGCCCGGTTTGGCCGGTGTCGCATCCAACAGTCGACGGAACCAATGCCAACCGCTGTCGCACCTATTTACCAGGGACGGGTGCCGAGACCCCACCGCAAAGGGATCCCCAAGTGCCACAGCGTCGGTGAGGTGGCTGCCTGCCAGATGCGGATTGCACGCGCCAACTGAGAAGTTCAAGCGGAGCTGTGACTAGTCTGCGTGCGCTCAAGTGATGGACCCGGTCCATGCCTGCTAGTTCTCGGCGGACTAGCAGGCTGCCTCGGCCTGTGGGCTCTGGCCCTTCTGACGTGGCTGTTTTACAGTAAGCGCACCACTCGGTGCGACGTTGTCATGGTCTGAGGGGAACGCGTTACCTGGTCTGACTCGCCCCCCGATTTTGGAGGAATCACTGTGGCAAGCCCCAAGGTCAGGTCCGGATCCGCCGCCGTTGATCGGCGTGCTCCGCGGAGGGCATCCGGGTTGAGCAGGATCCTGGTTGTGCTGTTCCTGGTCTTCGGGGCAGCCACCCTGTTCGTGGTCGCTGGGGCCATCTGGGGTACCACGGAGAACTCGCCGTACTCGCCTGCCGACCTCCTGTTCTGGCTGGCCGTGCCCTTGGCAATGGTCACGGGGTTAATGGGTTGGATGCTGCGACGGCAGAAGCGCGCGCTGGGCTACCTCTCCTAGCAGTTTTCGCAGTGAGGCCTAGCTGCATAGGCGGCGGACATTGCCCGCAAGTGGATCCCTTGGCGGGAAGCCGCGGGGATCACCCGTAGTCAACCGTAGGATTTGGCCATGAGAAATGCGCGATGGTCGAGTGCTGCGCTGCGACGTGGCACCGCAGTTTTGTCGGCTGGCAGGGAGGCCGGGGACGTCGCGCCTGTTGCTGGGGGTGTGCGGCCCAGATTCGGGAGGGCGTTCGGATGAGCTTGGTGTCCGGTTTGCTGAACTGTGCCAATGATTGGCAGATGGCCAAGGTTTTCCGCCAGGTGAACCCCGACCAGGCCACCGTCGAGCTCAGAGAACTCCTGGGCCAAGCTGACTGGGTGGAGGACTATGGGGAGCCGGACGCAGAGATCCCGGAGGATTTCCGTCAGTATCTCCAGGAGCGGCCAAAGGCCGCTTATGAAGAGCGGGTGATCGTCGAGTTAGAGGACGAAACCAGTGCCCTCATGAGCGGCTTCGAGGACCCGTGGGACGGGGATGATTCTGGCCAGGCGCCAGGCGAGCACGAGGTGGGCAGGGATGAGGCCCCTCTGACTGTCTACGACGAGAATTGTCTTCGCTTGGCGGAGGTGGTGGGGCTGGGCCAGCACGGCCTGCCGGCCGGTGTCGAAGCGGGCATGTTCTTCATGGAGATGGCCATGGGATACGAGCAAGCGTACAAACGGTTGTTCCCGTGGTGGCCGGTGCTGCCCCATGAACAGGGCCCGCGGTCGATGTTCGTAGGCCAAACAGTGACTGCCGGTGATCACGACTGGGTGATGCCGATGCTGCCCTTCTTAACAGGGTTCATGACTGTCGTGGCCGAGATCAACTACGACCGCCGGTGGCAGCACTGGTGGCTGAGCACCGGGCTGAGGGAGGTCTCGCTGGAGGGCGAGCCCGACCCCGAGCGCAGACTCCAGGACAGCGGCCTGCGCAGGGTCCGACGCCAGGGCCTGGAGGTCCGCGTCTGGCTGGATGTGGGTGCCGATGAGCCCGCAGGCTGTGATGGGGCGGCGATGGCCCGGACCCTGGTCGCTGAATCCTTGGCGGTGTGCGCGCGAAGAATTGGCGCCGCCGCACCACCACCCTTGCCACTAAGAAGCGCCGACCAAGAGTAGAGCACCCGTAGAGCACCGCCCTCACTCAGATACCAAGTATCAGACGAGCACGCGGTGTTTCGACTGTCCACAAGGACTCCCTGAATAAAACCGCTGACGAAGGTCCCGCAGGAGGAACCCCCACCGGACACGCCAACAGCCGACGTGGGTGAACGGTGGCACGCCACTAGGGGCATCCCGTAGGACCCGTCCGGTGGTCCTTCCCGGTGACGGGGCGCCATATGGCGCGCCCTCCGATGATCGGTGCGGAGCGCAGGGCTCCTTGTTCAGGGTTTGGCCAGGTGCCGGTAGATGGTGGGGCGGGTGACACCGAATTCCCGAGCGATCTGCTCGACAGTATGGACGCGTTTGCCCTCGGCGTCGGTTTCCTCGTACATTTCGCGGGCCAGTTTGACCTGGCGCGGGCCGAGCTTGGGTTTCTGCCCGCCGGTGCGCCCGCGGGCCCGGGCAGCGGCGAGCCCGTCCCGGGTCCGTTCGGACATCAAGGCGTGTTCGAACTCGGCGATCGAACCGATGATCTGGAAGAACATCCGCCCCAGGGCGGTGGAGGTGTCGATGCCCTGGTCCAGGACCACCAGGTCCACGCCGCGCTCCTGCAGCGTTTTGGAGAGCTCGATGAGGTTCTCCAGCGACCGTCCGAGCCGGTCCAGCTTGGTGACCACGAGTTGGTCCCCGGGCCGGTTGGCCGAGAGCAGGGCTTTGTCGAGTTCGGGCCGGCGGGCGAGCGTGCCCGAGGCGGTGTCGAGGAACACCTGCTCGCAGCCGGCCGCGACCAACGCGTCGTGCTGGGCCTCGGGGTGCTGGTCGCGGGTGGAGACCCGCCCGTATCCGATTCGCATCCCCAAAACGTATCATCCACGGGGGTGGGCGTTACATTGGCGCGTACACGGCAAGCGTTACGAAAGCGACCGCCGGATCACACGGCGTTCGGATTGACGTCTGGACTGTATCGCGAACGATCGTTTCCGTAGCAATCACTCTCGAGTGGGACTTGGGCGCCGTAGAGAGTCGTGCCGGTTCGTGATTCATGGGGGGCTGTTCTCGATGAAGCCCGACGGCCGGTGCGAGGATGGGCGCATGGACGACGCGGTGGTGGAACTGTTGGCGGGTCCGCGCGGTCGGCGCCTGTGCCTGGAATTGGCGAAGACGCTTAGCCCCCGGGCCGCCGAGCTGGTGTTCTGGCTCGGGTTTGAGTTCGATCCAGTCAGGGGCACGTCCCGCGTCCTGCTGACCGCCGACGGCAGGAAGGCCTCCGCCGTCGACTCCCGTCCTGCGGTCTCGACCGATCAGTTGGCGAGAGTCCTGACCGGCATGGACCTGTCCGGTATCACGGACGAGCAGATCCAGGCGGGCTTGGCCGAGGCGGTGGCGACCGCCATGTACTGGCAGGAGCCCGACGGCGAGGACGTGCTCGCCGGCCACCGGTCCATCCACGGCGCCCTGGGGCCGGTGGCCGAACGTGTGCTGGATTCATCGCCGGCACGGCACTGGGGGCAGCCGAGGCAAGCGGTGCAGTGGGTGATCGACTGGCGGCTACCGGAGGACCTGGCCCCGCTGCCCCGGGATCCGCAGCGCGTTCTGGCCGTCTGGGCTCGGGACGAACGAGCCGAGGAAGCCCGCGCTGTCAACGAACGCCCCACCGACCCGGAAGCGCTGTACTCGGGGAACTGGTGGTCGATCCCACAGGACCTCATCCTCAGTGTCGGGCAGATCCCGGCCGGGTTGGACCTCATCGAGGACAGCTTCGGATGGGACGCGGCGACGGTGATCCCGGTGCGCGGGGCGGGAAGAACCTACGAGATCCACACCCCCAAGGACTGGGTCCGGCTGTGCCGGGAGCAGCCCCTGGAGGTGAGCGCCTCGCGTCGGCATGACTGGTACCGGGTCACCGGGCGGACCGGCCGATGGGTGATCCCGGACTGGGAGCAGGTCGCCTCTGAGTGGGACGCGGTGCACCTGACGACCTTGGGTTACCTCAGCGCAGCCACCCGTGAACTGCCGGTCGATACCGACACCGCCACCGTGATCGCGGGCTGGAACCCGACACCACCATCTGGCTCACCGACACCCTCCGCGAAGCGGACGAGCCCCGACAACAATGGCACCGCCAACCCGGCAACGACGCCTGGACCCGGGACTAACCTCTCCACGCCAGCTACTAAGGCCACTCCGACAACAGCGTTGACCAGGGAAGCCGCCACCGAAGTCCGCAGACGGCGCAAGGTGGGTCAATGTGACATCGATTTTCCGGGATGTCCGGCCCGGGCCATTCGCACCGGAATTGGACGGCGTTCCTCGCTCCTGCCGCCCCTCCGCGAACAGGACTTTTGAGCACGCGGTGTTCAGAAGTCGACGGCACCGCCCGCACGATCAGTGGCCTGGCATTGCCGTCGGGTTCTGGAACCGACAAGCTCGGTGTAACCGACCAACTCCAGGGTCAGCGGACCAGCATTTCCGTCGACGTAGACCACCGCGTGGTCGCCTGGCCCCCATCGGTTGGCGGGACGGCGGAGGTCGGTTTCCTGGTTACTTGCGGTCCAGGATCAGGGCGACGGCGATGCCGAGCATCCAGATGTCCTTAGCCAGTGCCGTGCCCTCGGCGGTGGGGCGGATGCCGTCCTCCTGGGTCATGCCCGGTGTCCTGAGGTACATGGTGAACAGCGACCCGGAGAAGATCCCGAGGCCGAGTCCGGCCAGACGGCTCGGCACGAAGGGGGCCAACAGGGTCGCGCCCAGGGTCATCTCCGCGTAGCTGAGCAGTTTGCCGAACCGCTCGGGTGGGATTCGGTCGGCCGGCGGGATGACCTGAGTCGCCATGGCCTGCAGTCCGGCCGCGCTGTCCTTGTCCAGATGGCGCTTGCCCAGACCCGCATTGAGGATGAAGGCTCCGGTGACCAGGCGCAGAGGGATGTGACTTACTCTCATGATCGATCCATTCATCGAGGTCGGTTCCCTAGAAGCGAGCCTAGTTTCGCGCCCTGCCCTCCCACCAGCCTTCACCACACGAGTCGTGCTCGCCGCGCCCCAGCCTCGTCATCCGGTCCTCGTCTCAATAACTCGACAGTTCTCAGGTAGTTGAGACAGCAGCGAATGAGACAGGCAAATGAGACGAAGCGGTGCGATGGTGGCTTCGGTCAGTTTCGCGAGAATCCGGGAAATTTGGGCGGACCGGCAGCACGATCAAGGAGTCCGGTCTGGCATCTCATCAAGGGAACGATTTTTGAGACAGGCGGGGGCGGCTGCCAAGACACCGACGAGCAATATCCTGATCCGCCTCTTGCTCCGTGAGTCAGTGCGTACCCGGTTGCACCGCAAGGGCGCCTACTGAGACGTGGCTGAGATGGCATCGGAGAGGGCCGCGGCGCTCCTGAGCTTGTCGGGTGCCAGGATTCCGTCCCAGGCGGGGTTGGGTTGTGACAGATGCCCGAGATGTCGGATGAATCTACTAGGTTCTTGTCATGCCCAGTCACGTCACCGCGCTCCAAGTCATGATCGCTTCACCGTCCGATGTACTGGAGGCACGGGAGGCTGTGTATACGGCGTTGTCCCGTTGGAATGAAGCAAATACCTCTAGCCGCAAAATCGCGCTGATTGCCAGCCGATGGGAAACTGGAGCGGTACCAATGTTGGGCGATCATCCACAGGCACTTATCAATAAGCAACTGGTGGCCAAGGCTGACATAGTCATTGCACTCTTTGGCAGTCGCATGGGTCAAGCCACGCCTTCGGCAGTGTCAGGGACCGCCGAGGAGATTGCCGAAGCCGAAGCTGCGGGAAAACCCGTACACCTGTATTTCTCAACCGCTCCGCATGCGAACGATGTCGACCCAGCACAACTGCAGGCTCTCCGTGATTTCAAGAAGGCGATTGAGGAGCGCGGCCTCTATGGGACCTTCAACAGCGTGGAAGAACTGACTGCTCACGTATGGCAGGCAATTGAACATGATCTTCATCGGCTCGAGCTGACCGCCGACGAAGACGCGAAGCCTGTTACCGGCGTCGACTTCTTGGCGCAGCCGGGTGAAGAACGTCTGCCGAAAACGGACTCGAGAGGGCGGCTCAAGTATGAAACGAAGCGTTGGATAGACCTAATAAACAGAGGTGGATCAGACGCTGAAGACGTGGTGATCGAGCCTGTAGCCGATGGAATCTTTTTGGGCGGGTCCGGTCAGCCAACGATCATCCACGCAGGCCAATCCCGTCGTTTCCCTCTGATGCTGGCGTTGAGCGCTGGCGATCCGGCCATCAAAGTGACGTGGACAGAATCTAAGGAGACTAGAGAGCGCATCTTTCACGTGGGATAAGATCGACTTCCGCTTGAACGCCGATAGCGGCGCATACGTCCGTGAAACGTTCTAGTTGTATCCGCCCATGAGGTGGCAGTCGGCTGATCGGCGGTCGCAGCCAGGTCGTCTGTTACTCGACACCTTCGAGAGTGGCCGACAGCGGCTGTGGTTCTGCTATGCCTTCAAAGAAGGCGTAGCGGCCGGTGCGAGTCTGCACTTTGCCTTGAACCACGACGGTAGTTCCGCCGTGCATCCACTCGTGGAGCACTCCAAGTTGTTCGGCGCGTACCTGCATCTCTACCCGGCTTTTTCGGCCACCACTCGGCCCGGGAGCCTGGATGACGATTTCGCCAAATAACTCTCCTTTCACGTGCTCAATCCGAATGATGGGACCGACTAAAACTCGAATGGGGTCTGGGTTTGACTCTGCCAGGATGTGTGCGGAGGACGTCACAAGCTGACGAGCTTCAGTCGGAATTGCCACGGCCCGCGGAAGATTCTGGCTAGCGGGCTCGGCGCCGGCCCAAGCAAAGCTGGTCTCGAGGAACGAGATATCCGGCTCCGTCAGTGCGGTGGCAACCTTGCTCAGCAATTCCTTGGTACCGCCGGCGTAGACGACGGGAAGAAGGGCGCGCCGGGTCGGTTCGATACCCGGCTTTATGATCTGGCGTTCGAAGGCGTCGAGCGATTGGGCGAGCGTCCGAGTCACCCGGCGCTCGTCTGACTCAGGAACTACTTGATCGACGCCCTCAAGTGCCGGCTGCTCAGGCGGCTCAGGCTGGTCTATGTGCAACAGAACCGGAAAAACGAAGCTGCCGACTTCGGTATGCCCAAGTCGGGCTTGGGCAGCGATCTTATCGCCCGCCTTGGTGTAGTTCTTGATGCTCTGAGTGGGACGACGGGACGCGGTGGCGGCGGCGCGAATCATCCCGAAGGCACTGTTGATGACCGTGGCTGCAGATTCGAGCGGGATAGAGTCTCCGGAAGCGTTCACCCGAAAACGCATGAAGTCGTAGTTCTTATACTCGATGGCGCGCTCAATATCGCGGGGATTCTCTTTAGTAGGGGCGGCGATGCGTTCGAGCACGCCGTCCCATTCCAAGGTGTCTCGCCGCAACGAGTTCGGCACATAAAGCTCAGCGGACGAACCGGGCAGCGTCCACAGAGACGCGCGGTCGCTCATGCGCTCTTGGACCCACTGACGCCGCCGCAGCTCCGCAGTGACGTCCGAGACAGCATGAGAAGACGACGTCTCGAAGTGAGGCCGATGGCCGCGGGGGCTCATGCGACTTTCCCATCGGCGATGTCGTACGCAAGGTCTCGCCAGTCGTAGATGGATTCTCCTGTGAGACGGTCCTTTTTTGTAAAGACCATGGACGCCAGGTCCGTCGAGGCATCGAAGCGGCGACCATAGGCGACGGTGTTATGACGGGTGAAGCTGGCGTCGTAGTCCAGCCACCCCGGTATGTCACTCGGGACTTTGACCACTACTACGAACACGGGTGTGTCGCTGGCGGTCCACTTCTTCAGCCAAGTCGGTTCAAGGGACAAGGTGAATCGGCTGCCTTTGACGCTGAACTTGGACGTGCACTTTATTTGCACCCGCACGGGCATGCGCGCGAAGTCGATCGCGCCATCAATCGCCATGATGTCTTCGTCAATACTCGTCTCGGTGAACGATGCGCCGGCGTGCGCGCAGAGCGCGCGCACATAAGCTGCTCCGTAGCGTGCACGGCGACCATTGTCCGTGAAATCTACGTGTGCCGA
>ENA-UOUJ01000826-UOUJ01000826.1-activated-sludge-metagenome-genome-assembly--contig:-NODE-826-length-18290-cov-4.243817_pt1 | contig 18290 bp, 12 predicted proteins | sample MGYA00249839_ERZ747224 | MGnify/ENA primary metagenome ERZ747224 (study PRJEB28782, sample SAMN03220277) | activated sludge metagenome | biome: wastewater; feature: sewage sludge; material...
ATCGGCGGGCTGGCCGGCAGGAATTTCGGCGGGATCGCCGATTCCTATTCGTTGACGCCGATCGCCTATGACGGCACCCAGGACGCCCAGGTGGGCGGGCTGGTCGCCTCCAATCAGGGCAGCATCAGCCGGACCCATGCCGCGGGACGCATCGCGATCGCGGGCGCGACCGGATCGCTGCGGACGGGTGGCCTGGTGGCCGTGAATGACGAGGGCGAGAGCGAAGGCACAGTCGCCGTGTCCTTCTGGGACCGCGACGCCACCGGCCAGTCCGCATCCGCCGGCGGCATCGGGCTGAGCACCGCCGACCTGCAGGATACCGCCGGTTTCATGCGCCGCGCAACGGGCTGGGATTTCGAACGGATCTGGGCACCGGGCGGAAACGGGGCCTATCCGCAGCTTTACAGCATCGATCCGGTGCTTTGGGCCGCGCCGGAGGCCCTGACCGTGACCTATGGCCGCGCGCTGCCCGCACCCAGGGGGACGGTCCGGGGTCTCGGCCGCTATGTCTTTGCCCCGGCGGGCGACGCACCGGCGGTCGCGGGCATCTTCCGTCTGCCCGCAGGGGCGCGCAATGCCGGAACCTATGCCATCACGACGGCGGCTTCCGTCACCTCGCCCGGTGGCGTGACTTATGGCATCGTCGGCTCTGCCGCCAGCCTGACCATCCGGCGCGCGCCACTGACGGTTGACGCGCGCGACGTGACGAAGCTCTATGGGCTCGAACGGGGCTTCTCGAACGACGACGTGACCCTGACCGGCCTGCAGTACAACGACGCCCTGTCCTCGGTGTGGCTGACCAGCACAGGCGCCGCGGCGGGGGCATGGGTGACGGGTTCACCCCATGCGATCACCGCCAGCGATGCCGCAATCGCGGGACAGGGCGGCGATGTCAGCCGAAACTACGTCATCACCTATGAAGCCGGCGACCTTACCGTCACGCCGCGCCGCATCACCGTCGCGGCGCAGGACAGCGAGAGCGTCTATGGCTTCACCCCCGTCCTCGACTGGCGACTGGCCAGAGGCGAACTTGCAGGGGGCGATGTCATCTCGGACGTCCGGCTGACCAGCCCGGGCACCGCCTTCAAGAGCCCGGTCGACCGTTACCGCATCGACGCCTCGGATGCGCGCATGGCTGGCGGGGCCGAGGTGAACTATGTCATCACCTATACGCCCGGCGACCTCACGATCACGCCCCGTCCCATCACCATCGCGGCGCAGGACAGCGTCAGCCGCTTCGGCCTGACGCCGATCCTGGACTGGGGCCTGGCTGCGGGCGAGCTTGCGGCGGGCGACGTCATCACGGACGTCCGCCTGACCAGCGACGGCAGGGCCGGAAGCCCGCCGGGCAGATACCGCATCGACGCCTCGGATGCGCGCATGACCGGCGAGGCCGAGGCGAACTATGCCATCGTCTATGCGCCCGGCACGCTGGATGTCCTGCGCCCCGTCCTGCCGCGGGGTATCCCGGTCCCCCTCAACACGGTGACCGAGACAGGCTTGCCGAACCCTGTGGACGAGCCATCCATATTCCCGATCGCCACGCCCGGTCCCGGCGCAGAAATTTCCCCGCGTGAGAGCAGAAGCCTGCCGCAAGCCGCCGTCCCGCAGGGCGGCCCGTCCCGGCTGGCCGCCCTGTCCGAGGAAGTGTCGGCGATGATCGAAGCCTGCAGCCAGCACGAGGGCCAGGCCGAGGACATGCTGGCCTGCCTGTCCCGCGCCCTGAACCGCTATTCCAGCGCGCTGGACGAGCTTTCGGCCGAACTGCCGCCCTCGATGCAGACGGTGTCGGCCATCCTGCGCCGGGCCAGCGCGGATATCGGCGTCGCGCAAAGCCGGGCCGTGGGCCGCCTTGCCGGCGCGGAAACCGAAGCCCAGCGCCGGGCGATCCGCCAGGAGGCCCTGACCGAGGCACGCCGCGTCATGTCCACGGCCAGGACCGAGATCGTCAAGCAGATCGAATTGCTGCGGGTCGAGGACCCGGAACTTGCCCGCGCCCATGCCCGGCAGGAAGGCATCATCCTTGCCACGGTCGAGAAAGCCGATGCGACGCTTGCACGCGCGGTCGGGCTCTAGCCTCGGCCGCATCATCCCGGTCCTGTTCGCGATGCTGGCGGTCCTGCTGCTGGCCGGGCAGGCGGCTGCGGCGCAGCGCGTGGCGCTGGTCATCGGCAACGCCGCCTATGCCAGCGTGCCCACCCTGGACAACACCGCCAATGACGCCAACGACATGGCGGCGACGCTGAAGGACCTGGGATTCCAGGTCCTGCTGGGGATCGACCGCGACCGGCAGCAGATGCAGGACCTGATCGGCCGTTTCGGCACGGCCTCGAAAGCCGCGGATGTGGCGCTGTTCTATTATGCCGGGCACGCATTCCAGATTTCGGAACGGAATTACCTGGTGCCGCTGGACTTCAGGATGACCCGCCCCGATCAGGCGATCGCGCAGACCGTGAAACTGGACGCGGTCCTCGACATCATGTCCAGGGCGCCGGGGCTGAGGATCGTGCTGCTGGATGCCTGCCGCGACAATCCGCTGCGCCTGCCGGGCAGCGGCGACGGACTTGCCCGCGTCGGCAGCGCGGCGGATTTCCTGATCGCCTATGCGACCCAGCCGGGCGCCGTGGCCTTTGACGGCGAGGGGCGCAACGGCACTTTCACCGAAGCCCTGCTGAGCCATATCAGGACGCCGTCGCAGGACATCAGCGAAATGATGATCTCGGTGCGCAAGGATGTGGTGGCGAGGACCGGAGGCCAGCAGATCCCGTGGGAAAACTCATCCCTGACCCGGCAATTCCGGTTCGATGAGGGCCCGCCCACCGCCACGCCCGAGACGATCCTTTACCAGGTTGCGGCGAGGACCGCCGATCCCGCGCTGCTGCGGCTCTATGTCCAGCGCCATCCCGACGGCACCCATGTCGGCGAGGTGCTGGCCATGCTGTCGCAGGACGCGGGCGATCCGCGCGCCGCAGCATGGGCCCGCACCAGGACAGCGGCGAGCAGCTTTGGCAGTTGGCCCAGCGCAGCCGCCTGACGCCGCTTTACGAAAGCTATCTGCGGACCTGGCCCACAGGGCCGCATGCCGCCGATGCCCGGCGGATGCTGGCGGAACTTTCGTCGGCCGACCAGCCCGGACCGGCACGGCGCTGCGAGTTGCTGGCGACCCATCCCCGCGACGGGACCGAGACGACACCGGGCGTTCCCTTCGAGCTGCTGGCCCGCGATGCCGCACAGGCCATCGGGGCCTGCGAGGAGGCGATGCGGCTTGATCCCCGGCAGGCGAAATACGCAGCCCTTCTGGCGCGCGCCAGCGCGGCGGCCGGGCTGCGCGAACGTGCGGTCGCGCTTTATTCGCTGGCGGCCGAACGGGGGGATCTGCGCGCCATGGTCAGCCTTGCCCTGCTGAAGGAAACCGGGGACGGCGTGCCGCAGGACCCGCAGGGCGCGCGTGCCCTCTATGAACGGGCCGCAGCGGCGGGCAGCGCGGATGCGGCGATCAACCTGGCGGTGGCACTGCTGGAGGGGCAGCAGGACCCGGCAGACCGCGCGCGGGGCATCGCCCTGATGCAGCAGGCCTCGGCGGCGGGATCGGCGATCGCCACCTTCAATCTGGGCGTGCTGGCGCAGGAAGGCCAGTTCGGCGATCCCGGCGATGCCCGCGCCCTGTTCGAGCGCGCCGCGCGCGAGGGCGAGCCGCGCGGCCATCGTGCGGCGGCGGTGCTGCTGGACGAAGGCCGCGGCATCCCCCGCGACCCGTCACGCGCGGCGGTCCAGCTTTTGCTGGGGGTGGCGTCCGATGACGGCAGCCTGTTGCGGGAACTGGCCGAGCAGGGCCGGAACTGGAATCCCGAAACGCTGATCTCGCTTCAGCAGCGTCTGGCGCGGGCGGGACTTTACCGGGGCGCAGCGGACGGGATTCCCGGCCCCGCGCTGCACAATGCACTGGAAACCTGGCGCAACGGCGGCTTCGATACATCGGCCCTGTCCGGCTGATCCGCCGCACAGGGCCGAGTTGTGCCGGACATTCCACGACCTGTTTCTTCGTGGATTGCCTGACCGTGAAGCGCATCCCTTCAGCAGGGGCTTGCTGTCAGCAGGCCGCAATCCGGCCAGAATGCTGGCGATCCGCCAGATCAAGGCTCGATGCCCCGGATCGAGGCTTCGTCGATTACGCATGGCGGTCGCCGCCGGCGTCCAGCGGATGACGGGTCATGCGGAACGTGAAAGCAGGCCACGCGGCGGCGCCAAGACCACGCATGCCGTCAGGGCAATACGCGCCGATCGCAAGCCTCGATCGCGGTGCTGAGCCGGACATTCGGAGGCGCGACGCTGAGTCGCTGTCATTACGACAGCCGGGCAGCCTCATGCCCTGCGCACAGATCTGCAAGATCCGGACCTCGGAGCCGGGCAGATCGATCGTTGACCCGATCCACCGGATGCCGGGACCGCACACATGGCCGGCCGCACTCGTTCTCTTGCAGGTGAATGCGCTGTCGCTCGCGGCGCAGGCTGGCGCAGCTTTGCCGCGAGAGGCTTGCCGACATGCAGGCGGCCTTCGTGACAGACAAGGGCCGCTGCCAGGCTTTTCCTGCCGCCTCAGGCCGCCTTTCGTCCGAACCCGAGAACCTGATAGAGGATCAGCGCCGCCAGCGTCGAGGTGCCGATGCCGCCCAGCGCGAAATCTCCGATTTTCAGCGTGAAGTCGCCCGCGCCGAAGATCAGCGCGACGCCCACCGTGAACAGGTTCCGGGGATCGGCGAAATCGACCTTGTTCTCGACCCAGATCCGCACCATGGCCGAGGCGATCAGCCCGAACACCGACACCGACAGGCCCGCCAGAACCGGGGCGGGGATGGTCTGCAGGATGGCGCCGAACTTGGGCGACAGCCCCAGGCAGATGGCGACAAAGGCCGCAATCACGAAGACCAGCGTCGAATAAACCCTGGTCATCGCCATGACGCCGATGTTTTCGGCATAGGTGGTCACCCCGGTGCCGCCGCCCGACCCCGCGACCACGGTCGCAAGCCCGTCCGCGAAAAAACCGCGGCCGATGTATCGGTCCATGCTCTGTCCCGTGATCGCGCCCAGGGCCTTGATGTGGCCCAGGTTCTCGGCCACCAGGATGATCGCCACGGGCGCGATCAACGTGATCGCGGACCAGTGGAACTCCGGCCTCTGGAAATGCGGCAGGCCGAACCAGGGGGCGCCCGCGACCTTGCTGAAATCGATCCCCGCCACGATGCCCAGGCCATTGCCCAGCACCAGCACCAGCAGATAGCCCAAGACCAGCGCCAGCAGCACCGAGATCCGGCGCGAGGCCTGCGGCCCGTGGCACGAGATCAGCGCCATGCACAACACCGTCAGCAGCGCGATGGTCAGATGCGCAAGCGTCGGATTGCCGAAGGCGTTGAGCTGCTGCACCGCGACGGGCGCAAGGTTCAGGCCGATCGCCACGCCGATCGTGCCGGTCACGACCGGCGGCATCAGCCTTTCGACCCAGCCCGATCCGATCAGCATCACGACAAGCCCGATCAGGGCGTAAAGGACGCCGCAGGCAACGATCCCCCCCAGCGCATGGCCGATGGTCGCGCCCTCCTGCCCCAGCACTGCCAGCACCACCGCGATGAAGGCGAAGGACGACCCGAGATAGCTTGGCACCCGCCCGCCTGTGATCACGAAGAACAGAAGCGTTCCGATCCCCGAAAAGAACACCGCCACATTCGGGTCGAAACCCATCAGGATCGGCGCCACGATGGTCGAGCCGGACATCGCCAGCAGATGCTGGATGCCCATGGTGAAGGACGCAGCCAGGGGCAGCCTTTCATCCGGCATCACCACAGGGCCGGTGGCGGGGCGCCAGGTCGGGAAATACGACATTGATTCCTCGGGGTGACTGTTCGGTGCCCCGCTTAGCGCCTTCTCGCCCGCTCCGCCAATCCTGCATGGGGCCGCCAGCCGGTTCGAGGGCGCCCCCGTTTCGTCCGGCATCAACGTCCCCGCCAATACGGGCAGGCGGGCAGGCGGGCAGGCGGACCGTCCATCGCCCGTTGACGGGGCGATGGACGGTCTGTTGCTGGCAGGAGGGACAGGTTCTCCTTGCGGATGGCCGCTTCATGGGGGCTGCTGCAAACGTACCCCGTCTCAGCTGCAGCCGCTGGTGCCGCCGCAGGTGTTGCACTTCATGCAGGTGCCGTTGCGGACCAGCGTATAGTTGCCGCATTCCCCGCAGGGATCGCCCTCATAGCCCTGCATCCGGGCCTTGGTGCGGGCGTCCATCGCCACCGCCACCGTGCTTGCGGCGGCAAAGCCCGCCGATTCCGCGGCCAGACCCGAGGTCACGGCGACCGCGGACACGCCGCGCTGCAGGACCATCAGTTCTTGCGGCAGCCGCTTGCGCAGATAACCGGTCGAACTGATCTGGCGCAGCATCTCCAGTCCCTTGGACTTGTCGTCGCCTGCGGGCGCCGGATTGCGGCTTTCGGCCTCGCCGCCGCCCAAGGTGTCGAATCTGGCGCCGTTCGGCTGCACATGAGCCAGATCCGTGCGGTCCAGATAGCTGACCGCCAGTTCTCGGAAGATATAGTCCAGGATCGAGGTCGCGTTCTTGATGCTGTCGTTGCCCTGCACCATCCCCGCCGGTTCGAACCGGGTAAAGGTGAAGGCATCCACGAACTCTTCCAGCGGGACGCCGTATTGCAGGCCGACCGAGACCGCGATGGCAAAGTTGTTCATCATCGCCCGGAAGCCCGCGCCTTCCTTGTGCATGTCGATGAAGATCTCGCCCAAGCTGCCGTCGTCGTATTCGCCGGTGCGCAGATAGACCTTGTGGCCCCCGATCAGCGCCTTCTGGGTATAGCCCTTGCGGCGGGCGGGCAGCTTTTCGCGGTGGGACCGCACGGCCTCCTTGATGATGATCTTCTCGACGATCTTTTCGGCGATGACCGCCACGCGTTCCTGCGGGGTGCCGTTTTCCAGAACTTCGGCTGCTTCCTCGTCATCCTCGACCAGCGCCGAGGCCAGCGGCTGCGACAGCTTGGACCCGTCGCGGTAAAGCGCGTTGGCCTTGATCCCGAGGCTCCACGACAGCTCATAGGCCGCCAGCGCATCTTGAATCGTGGCCGTGTTCGGCATGTTGATCGTCTTGGAAATCGCGCCCGAGATGAAGCTTTGCGCCGCCGCCATCATGCGGATGTGGCTGTCCACCGACAGATAGCGCGTGCCCCGTTTCCCGCAGGCATTGGCGCAGTCGAAGACGCTGTAATGTTCGGGGCGCAGGAACGGCGCGCCTTCCAGCGTCATGGTCCCGCAGACATGGTCGTTCGCGGCGTCGATCTGCGCGCGGGTGAAGCCCAGGTGCCGCAGCAGGTCGAACGCCGGATCGGCCAGCCTCTCGGCCGGGATGCCGAGGGTGCCCTTGCAGAACTCCTCGCCCAGTGTCCACTGGTTGAAGACGAAGCGGATGTCGAAGGCCGAGGCCAGCGCCGCGTCCACCTTTTCCAGTTCGCGCGGGCCGAAGCCGTGGCCGGTCAGGCTGGTGTGATTGATGCCGGGGCAGTTGCCCAAGGATGCATGACCCACGGCATAGGCCGCGATCTCCTCGATCTGGGCGCTGGAATATCCCAGCACCTCCAGCGCGGCCGGGACGGACTGGTTGATGATCTTGAAATAGCCGCCGCCCGCCAGCTTCTTGAACTTGACCAGCGCGAAATCGGGCTCGATGCCGGTCGTGTCGCAGTCCATGACAAGGCCGATCGTGCCGGTCGGCGCGATCACGGTGGTCTGCGCATTGCGGAAGCCGTTCTCTTCGCCCAGCGCCAGCGCCTTGTCCCAGGCGCGCTGCGCCATCTGCGCAATTGCCGGATCGGGGCAGTTGTCCACGTCCAGCGCGACCGGGTTGACGTTCACGCCCTCATAGTCGCCGGTGCCATGGGCCGCCGCGCGGTGGTTGCGGATCACCCGCAGCATGGCGTCCGCGTTGCGGGCATAGCCGGGAAACGAGCCAAGCTCGCCCGCCATCTCGGCCGAGGTCGCATAGGAAACGCCCGTCATCAGCGCGGTCAGCGCGCCGCACAGCGCCCGGCCTTCGTCGCTGTCATAGCCAAGGCCGAGGTTCATCAGCAACCCGCCGATGTTGGCATAGCCAAGGCCCAGCGTGCGGAAGTCATAGGACCGCTGCGCAATCTCTTTCGACGGGAACTGCGCCATCAGCACGCTGATTTCCAGCGTCAGGGTCCACAGCCGGGTGGCGTGGACATAGCCGTCGGCGTCGAACTGGCCGTTCGAAAGGAACGTCAGCAGATTCATCGACGCGAGATTGCAGGCCGTGTCGTCCAGGAACATGTATTCCGAACAGGGGTTCGAGCCCCGGATCGGCCCGTCCGCCGGGCAGGTGTGCCAGGCGTTCACCGTGTCGTGGAACTGGATGCCGGGGTCGGCGCAGGCCCAGGCGGCGTGGCCGATCTGGTCCCACAGTTCGCGCGCCTTGACGGTCCTGGCGGTCTTGCCGTCGGTGCGCCGGATCAGCGCCCAGTCGGCATCCTCGCGCACGGCCTGCAGGAAGGCATCGGTCAGGCGCACCGAGTTGTTCGAGTTCTGCCCCGAGACCGAGGCATAGGCTTCCGAATCCCAGTCGGTGTCATAAGTCGGAAACTCAATGGAATCAAAGCCCTGACGCGCATATTGCAGAACCCGGTTGACATAGGTTTCCGGGATCATCGCCCTCTTGGCAGACCGGATGGCGGCCTTCAGCGCCTCGTTCTTCGCCGGATCGGTCGCGTCCTCCGCGCTGCCGTCCCACTGGCGGATCGCCGCGAAGATCTCGTTCAGCTTCGCCTCGTGCATCTTGGACCCGGCGACCAGCGAGGCAACCTTCTGTTCCTCGATGACCTTCCAGTTGATGAAGGCCTCGATGTCGGGGTGATCCATGTCGCAGATCACCATCTTGGCCGCGCGCCGCGTGGTGCCGCCCGACTTGATCGCGCCCGCCGCCCGGTCCCCGATCTTGAGGAACCCCATCAGCCCCGAGGACTTGCCGCCGCCCGACAGCTTTTCCCCCTCGCCGCGCAGGGACGAGAAGTTGGTGCCGGTGCCCGAGCCGTATTTGAAGAGCCGCGCCTCGCGCACCCACAGGTCCATGATGCCGCCCTCGTTCACCAGGTCGTCGGCGACGGACTGGATGAAGCAGGCGTGGGGCTGGGGATGCTCATAGGCCGAGTTCGACTTGACCAGTTCGCCGGTCTGGAAATCGACGTAGAAGTGGCCCTGGCTCGGCCCGTCGATGCCATAGGCCCAGTGCAGGCCGGTGTTGAACCACTGCGGGCTGTTCGGCGCGGCCATCTGGCGGGCCAGCATGTGGCGCATCTCGTCGTAATAGGCGCGGGCGTCGGATTCACCGGTGAAATAGCCGCCCTTCCAGCCCCAATAGGCCCAGGCGCCCGCCAGACGGTCGAACACCTGCCGGGCCGAGGTCTCGCCCATGAAACGCTCGCCCTCGGGCAGCGCGGCCAGAGCCCCCTCGTCCGGGACCGAACGCCACAGGAATTCGGGCACGCCCTTTTCACGCACGCGCTTGAGCCGCGCGGGCACGCCCGCCTTGCGGAAGTATTTCTGCGCGATCACGTCGGACGCGACCTGGCTCCAGCCCTCCGGAACCTCGACGGCCTCGTTGCGGAAGACGACGGTGCCGTCCGGGTTGCGGATTTCCGAGGTGGTGGTGACGAAGCCGATCCCGCCATAGGCCCCGGCCTGTTCGCTGGTGAAACGCCGTTCGATCCGCATTGTTGCCCCCTTCGCTTGCGGCATGTGCCGGTCCGGCGGCAGGATGCATCCCGCCGCTTTCGAGCGGTGGCAGCCGCCCGGCACATGGTTTCCTGGTTCTGCTGCGGAACGCCAATTACGACTATATCTAGTGGGTTCCGCCTGACTGGGACACAATTTGCAGCGTCAGAGGGGTGGGGACAAGCGATATATTTTTCCCCGGCCGCTCGCCCGGCGATTGACAAACCGCGCGTTTTTGCCCCGGCCTGATCCTGTACCACGGGAACGTTTTTCCGGTGGATAAGTCGGTACGAAGGATTCTGGCAGGATTGCCTGAACCTTTCTGCTGCCGCCTAGGCGTTATCCACAGACCTGTCCACCGCCCCGCCCGAGTCGCTGGCGCGCAGAATGGTCTTGTCGGTGACGATCATGTCCAGCGGCTGATCGGTCGGCTCGTCCGGAATTTCCGGCAGGGCCTGCGCGGCCCAGGCCAGCCCGATCGCCGTCACGGGCGCATGTTTGCGCAGCTTTTCCAGCGTCCGGTCGTAAAAGCCGCCGCCATAGCCCAGCCGGTGCAACCGCAGATCGAATCCGACCAGTGGCACGATCACCACAGCGGGTTCGACCAGCGGGGCCGAATCGGAAGGGTGGCTGGTCCCCCAGGGGCCGCACACCAGCGGCTCGCCCCGCCACAGGCGGAACAGCAGCGGCATCGCCGGCCCCGGCACCACCGGCAGGCAGACGGGGCCGTCATGGGCGGCCAGCGCCGGCCGCGGGTCGGGTTCGCCCCGCATCGGCCAGTATCCGGCCAGCATTGCCCCCCCATGCGGGGTCAGGGCGTCATGCAGATTGGCCTGCAGGGCCGCCCCGTCGCCCCCCGCCGCGCGCGCAGCCAGCGCCCGCGCCCGCAGCGCGGCCTTGTCCGTCGTCAGATCAGCAGCCATGTCGCAAACCCCAGAAATGCCAGAAAGCCCATCACATCGGTCAGCGTGGTGACGAAAGTCCCCGAGGCCAGCGCCGGGTCCAGCCCCATCCGTTCCAGTGTCAGCGGCACCATCACGCCCCCCAGGGCCGCGACGATCTGGTTCACGATCATCGCCATCGCCAGAACCACCCCCAGCCGCAGATCGCCGAAGACCAGCAGGCCCGCCATCCCCAGGATCAGCGCCAGCCCCACCCCGTTCAGCATCCCCGCGAAAAGTTCGCGCTTGATGACGCGCCGGGCGGTCGAACGGTTCAGGTCGCGGGTCGCCAGCGCCCGCACCGCCACGGCCAGCGACTGCGTGCCCGCGATGCCCCCGGTCGAGGCCACGATCGGCATCAGCGCCGCCAGCACCACCAGGGCGGCGATGGTGCGTTCGAATTGCGCGATCACCAGCGCCGACAGCGAGGCGGTGAACAGATTGGCCACCAGCCACGGCAGGCGCTGGCGCGCGGTGGCCAGCGCGCTGTCGGACACATGGCTGTCGGTGTTGACCCCCGACAGGCGCAGGATGTCCTCCTCGTGTTCCTCGTCCAGCACGGTCATGGCGTCGTCGATGGTGATGACGCCGACCAGCCGGTCGTGATCGTCCACCACGGGGGCCGAGATCAAGTGATACTTGTTGAAGGCATAGGCCACGTCGCCTTCGTCCTGCCGGGCGGAAATGGTGCGGAAGCTGTCCTCGGCGATGTCGCGCAGGCGGGCGGTGCGCTGCGACGACAGCAGCCGGCCCAGCGTGACATAGCCGACGGGATGGCGGCGCGGATCGACCAGGATCACGTGATAGAACTGGTCGGGCAGCCAGTCCTCGGCCCGCAGGAAGTCGATGGTCTCGCCCACGGTCCAGTGTTCGGGGGCGGCGACCACCTCGGACTGCATCAGGCGTCCGGCGGAATATTCGGGCCAGTTCAGCGACTGCTCGACCGCGGCGCGGTCGGATTCGTCCAGCGCGGCCAGGATCGTCTCGCGCTCGGGGCCTTCCATGTCCTCGACCAGATCGACGACATCGTCGCTGTCCATCTCGCGCACGGCCTCGGCCAGCACGTCATGGGGAAGCTGCTCGATCACCTCCTCGCGGATGGCCTCGTCGATCTCGGTCAGGATCTCGCCACCGATCTCGCCAGACCACAGGCGCAGGAATTCGCGCCGCCGGGCCAGGTTCAGCTGTTCGATCAGGTCGGCGATGTCCGCCGGGTGCAGGGGTTCCAGCAGCGCGTCCAGCCGGGGCTGATCGGCACGGTCGATCGCCTCCTCGATATCGGCGATCACGGCGCGCGCAGGAACGAACTCGCCGTCGTCGGGGTCGGCCCCCTGCCGCGTGTCGGTCATGCCGTCTCTCCTGTCGCACCGCGCGCGCCGCACCATATCGGCGCGCCCGAAAACCGGCAACTGCGCAAAAGTCAGGCGTTCAGCAGCACCAGCGCCGCCGCGTGCAGGTCAGGGGTGGCGGCGGCGATCACCTGCCCGCCCCCATGCGCGGGTCCGCCCTGCCAGTCGGTCACGATCCCGCCCGCGGCCTGCACCACCGCCATCGGCGCCACGATGTCATAGGCCTGCAACCCCGCCTCGATCACCAGATCGACCTGCCCCAGCGCCAGCAGCGCATAGGCATAGCAGTCCAGCCCATACCGCGTCAGCCGCACCCGTTCCGCGACCCGGCGAAAGGCCGCGCCCTCGGCCGGGGTGCCCACTTCGGGATAGGTGGTCATCAGCGTGGCATCGGCAAGTTGCACGCCCCCGCGCACCGTCAGGTCGCCCGCGCCATGGGGCGAGGCAAGACGCGCCGCCCCCCAGCCGCCCTCGAACCGTTCACCGGTCCAGGGCTGGTCCACGATGCCATAGATCGCGCCGTCGGCATCGGTCAGGCCGATCAGCACGCCCCAACTGGGCGCCCCGCACAGATAAGCGCGGGTGCCGTCGATCGGATCAAGCACCCAGGTCAGGCCACTGGTGCCGGGCCGGGCCCCGTATTCCTCGCCCTGCGGGCGGCGCTCGGCCAGGATCGCGCGCATGGCGCACTCGCTGGCGCGGTCGGCCTGAGTCACGGGATCGAAACCCGTCGCGGCCTTGTTGTCGGGCCGCAGCGCAGGGCTGCGAAAATGGCGCAGCGTTTCGATGCGCGCGGCATCTGCCATCGCGGCTGCCGTGGCGCGCAGCGTCTGGCGGTCGTCATCGGACAGGATCATGGCGGGCTTCCCGGTCTGCGCGGGCGCCGTCGCCCGCAGCGCGGGCTTAGCGTTCCCGCGCCGCCGTGACCACTGCCGAAACCCCCGGCTGATTCCCGGATCAGGCCGCGTGCGACAGCACCCGCGCCAGTTCGAAGATCTGCCGCCGCTGCGCCTCGGGGATGGAGTAATAGGCCCGAACCAGTTGCAGCGCCTCGCGGTCGGCCAGCAGGTCCGAGGGCGCGGCAGCCGCATCTTCGGCGGCCAGCCCCTCGAAGAAATAGGTCACCGGCACGTCCAGTGCCTGGGCAATATCCCACAGCCGGGACGCCGAAACCCGGTTCATGCCGGTTTCATATTTCTGAATCTGCTGAAACTTGATGCCCACCGCTTCGGCCAGTTGCTGCTGTGTGACGCCGATCGTCCAACGGCGGTGGCGAATACGTTTTCCCACATGTACATCGACAGAGTGTTTCATCGTCACGTCCTCGCTCAATCTTCACGGGCAGTAACGCGGCTACTTTCAATCAGCGAGACAAATCGGACATGTCCTCCCCCGATCTGACTAAAAAGACAGGTGTTTTGCCCGCCAAAGGCGGGTTTTCGACCCCCGCATACGAGGACCGGCAGGGCCTCGTCCGAATCGTTTGCATCAGTGCCCAAGGGGCGGCGCCACAACTTTCGCGTGTAGCTTCGCCGGGCGCTCCGGGGCCGGGCGAGGTCGCCCTGCGCATGGGGGCGGCGGCGCTGAACTTCGCGGATCTGCTCATGATCGAGGGGCGTTACCAGGACACGCCGCCCTTTCCCTTCACCGCCGGTCTGGAAGGGGCGGGCGTGGTCGAGGCCGCAGGTCCGGGCACGCCATTCACCCCCGGCGACCGGGTGGCCGTGTGGTCGCGCGGTACGCTGGCCGACCGCATGGTCGTTCCGGCGGATGCCTGTCTGCCCCTGCCCGACAACATGACCCTGGCCGAGGCCGCCGGCTTCCAGATCGCCTATGGCACCAGCCATCTGGCGCTGACGGGGCCGGGGGCGCTGCGGCCGGGCGACAGGGTGGTGGTGCTGGGTGCCGCGGGCGGGGTCGGGCTGACGGCGGTGGAAATCGCCGCGGCGCTGGGCGCGCAGGTGATCGGCGTCGCACGCGGCCACGACCGGCTGGAAACCGTGCGCCGCGCCGGGGCCCATCACGTGCTGGACAGCGACGCCACCCCCGACCTGAAGGCCGCGCTGAAGGATCTGGGCGGCGTCGATGTCGTCTATGACGCCGTGGGCGATGCGGCGGGGCTGGCGGCCTTTGGCGCCCTGCGGCCGGGCGGGCGGCATCTGCTGATCGGCTTTGCGGGGGGCAAGCCGCCCGCGCTGCCGCTGAACCACGCGCTGGTCAAGAACATCTCCATCCACGGCTTTTATTGGGGCGGTTATCGCAGCCTGGACCCGCAGGCGCTGAAGGACAGCCTGACGGCGCTGTTCGCGATGCATGCGGCGGGACGGCTGCATCCGGTGGTCGGCGCCACCCTGCCCATCGAACGCGTGGCCGAAGGTTACGCCCTGCTGCGCAGCCGCCGGGCGGTGGGCAAGGTCATCATCACGATGGATGGAAATGCCGCAGACCTGCCCGGCAATGATGAAAAGGCAGGTTGAATCCGCGCCTGTCCGAACCAATATCCGTCCGGAACCGCCCGGCCCAGTCCGGGCGCAAGAGCCATGCCGAGGGAGAGTTTGATGGCTGAATACAACACGATCCGCCGCCCGTCCGCGACGGCCACCCGCGGTGCGGTCTTCGACGAGGGCCTGCGGGCCTATATGAACAAGGTCTACAGCCTGATGTGCGTGGGCATGCTGGTGACGGCGGCCGCGGCCTGGGGGCTGTCGGAACTGGCGATCGGGCCGGACGGCAAGGCCAGCGAATTCGGCCGCATGCTGTACCAGTCGCCCCTGAAATGGGTGATCATGTTCCTGCCGCTGGTCATGGTCTTCGCCTTCGGCGCGGCGATGCGGCGCCTGTCGGTGCAGGGCGCGACCCTGCTGTTCTATGCCTTCGCGGTCGCCATGGGCGCCTCGCTCAGCTGGATCTTCCTGGCCTATACCAGCACCTCGATCGTCACGACCTTCGTGGCCACGGCTGCCGGTTTCGCGGGCCTGTCGCTGTTCGGCTATACGACCAGGCGCGACCTGTCGGGGATGGGCCGCTTCCTGATGATCGGCCTGATCGGCCTGCTGGTGGTGATGATCGTCAACATCTTCATGCAGTCGCCGGGCCTGCAGTTCGCGATCTCGGCGGTGGGCGTGCTGATCTTTGCCGGCCTGACCGCCTATGACACGCAGAACATCAAGAACACCTATCTGGAAATGGCGGGCAGCGACGCGGACTTCATCGGCAAGGCCGCCATCATGGGTGCGCTGACCCTGTATCTGGATTTCCTGAACCTGTTCATGTTCCTGCTGAACTTCATGGGCGAGCGCGAGTGAGCGCACGCCCATGAACGGAAAAGGGCCGGCGTTTCGCTGACACATTCCGTCCCTTAGGACATGCCGAAGAGGGCCTGCCGGAGACGATCTGGCAGGCCTTTGTTCTTCTGAGAGATTTCGAGAGACGCCCGGGCACAACTTTCGGGTGAGAAGGCGCGCAGCTGCGCCTGGAAACACTTTATAGGGGATTTCACATTATCCCGCTTCGTGGCAGGCGATAACCGCCAATCTACGGAGCGACGCAATGATCAAGACGCGAGGCAACTTGCAGGTCAGGACTCTGCCAAAGCTCACTGTCTCCCAACTCTACCCCGAAGAACGAAAGGAAATCAACCTCAACACCTGCGGCGACCCCGACTGCGGCAACTTCGGCGTTTCCCCTGATCCAGTGTTCGATCAATTTGTAGGTAGGGGAGCAGAAGCCCGGCGCCAAGCAGCAGGACGAACAGACCCGAAGATCGCAGCAGGCTTCGGCTTCTACACGATGAGCTCCGTGAAAGACGAGGAGCGCATCTCGAAGGCTCTCAACTTCCACAACGCCCCTGCGATCTGGAGCGATGGCCGTCGGCTGGTGTGTCGCCATCATCAGGGCGCCTCAGCATGCAAGGTCGGTTTTGCCCTGCTCTCGAACCATCACTTTCTGGATGAGCTCGAGAGGCTCAGGGACAACGACGGCGTCCTCGATGGCCCAAGGTGCGGGGCTTGTGGAAGACGATATCTCGCCGCTCCGGACGAGTTCGCCCTGAACGGCACCAACGGTAAAGATCCGAAGACGAAGCGTCCGCTCGGGATTCGCGTGATCCACAAGCCCTGCAAGGGCCGGAGGGGATCGCGCTTCACCGTCTCGAAGGACCACCAGGGTCAGCGCGACCGAGAAGATAACATCAAGAACCTGAAGATGCTGGTGAATGGTGCGTCCATCAACAGCATCCAGCGGGTCTTGACCTGCCCCAGGACCGGCGAGCGCGCCGGCATGTCGAGGATTTATGATCGGATATTCTGGCTCGAGCGGACACTTCTCGCGTTCGAACGCGCCCAGCTCGGGAAGTGGCGGAAAGATCTGGAGCGCAGAGGCGTGTTGCGCCACACGCGCATTGCGCACGACGACATCGTGCTCGGCATCAATTGGGAAACCTCCGCCGATCGCCGCATTACTGCGCTGAACTGCTCTGCCTCAACCGACATCCAGAGTGGGTATGTGTTCCGTCTTGATGTGGATTTCGACCCTCGCGTTGATCCGGTTGAGGCGTTCAAGGACGCCTACCTCGACGAGAACCGGCGCCCGAAGAACCTGTTCGGCCAGTATCGAAATGCGACACAGAGCTTCGTTGCTCCGCTCCTGCACTACCAGCGCCCCACGGGCCGTTTCGATGAGGCTGCGTTCTTCGGAGCTTGCCAGTCGAGCTTGCGCTTGTTCGCCGTTCAGACGGCAGACGCCTTCGACGGCGCCCCTCTGCCGTCGGATGTTCAGCAGGCTGTCGCAGAAGCGCGCTGGTTTGCAGATGCTGCCGAACTTGTCGGCGAGGAGTGGTTCGGATTGTCCGAGCATCCGCGCGACAGCTGAAACACCTTTACCGGCATCATGACGCGCGATGCCTACACCAAAGCCGCCCACCTGGCGCTGCTGAAAGAGATGCTTCCCGAGGGCAGGATGACCCTGGTGTCGGAACAGGAAGCCCTTATCGCGCAAACCGTGCCGCACATCTTCCGCGACCACATCCTCGCCGACCGCTTCGAGTGGCTGGCCATCGCCTTCGACAAGGAGGCCACGAAGCCGAAAGTTCAGCACCGGGTGGGTGTGTTCCGCAGCAATCTCATGCAGTTCCGGCAGTCCTACGCGAGCCAGGATGTCTCCGACTGGGAAATGCTCGAACTCTTCGTCGAGCACAGTATGACGCCGGCAACATCCAGCACTCGAAGCGGTGCGCCTGGGCCAGCGCACGGTGCCACCTTCGAGTCGTGGGCATTCCCTCAGCTATGGATCAGCTCGCCCGCCGAAATTGCTGGCGAGACGCAGAAGATCGTGGGGTTTCCGATCCTCTCGCCGCGATATCGCTCGCAGTTGCGCCTGCTCCCGTTCGATGCCAGCCCGACCGACCCGGAGCTTCGCGCCGCTCTGGCGCGCCGTGTCCTTCGCGCCACCATCCAGCCCACCAGCACTTTCTTCAATGCTCTCCGCACGCGCCTTGCTCTCGCTGGACGCGCTGGCGGCAGATCCACGCGAAACGGCCCCAGCTTCGTCAGCGGCGCCGCTTACAACCCGCGGGTGTTGATCGCCGTGCTCAACATCTACCGCATCTACTACAACTGGTTCGACGCGCGCTCCTATGTCTCCGAGCTGAACGAGAGCGACAACACCGAAGCAGTCTCGCCCGGAACCACGGCCAAGCGCGTGCCGGGCTCTTCCGACCGGATCTCGATCCCAAAGCAGAGGAAGCGCGTGTCGATCAAGGAAACGCCGGCGATGCGTCTCGGCCTTCAGGACCGAAGCGGGACGAAGTCGCCTCGCAAGGCGCCGGACCTTCACAGAGTCCTCTACAAGCCCTGGATACTTTACGGCACGCCGATCTGGACCCGGTTTGAAGGGTAAAGGCAGATGCAACAAGCCCGCCCCATTTGACGAGCAGGCTGATCCAAGGGGCTGCAATGTGTCAGAGGAGTCGCGGCGACTGCGTGCCACCCCTCCGGGCCAGCATCTATGAACATCGTTGCATTGCAGCTTCCAGAGGAATCCGTTTCGAACCATATTCTGATCAGAACATTAGAAGCCGAGGGCCAGATGAACGACGACCGCAAAATCACCGACCAGAGCGGCTTCGTCTGGTCGGTTGCAGACATCATGCGAGGCAAGCTGAAACCATCGGACCTGCCCCCCAGTTGTCCCTCGTTCATGACGAGAGTCCTTGCGGTTGATATTG
>ENA-UOUJ01000827-UOUJ01000827.1-activated-sludge-metagenome-genome-assembly--contig:-NODE-827-length-18273-cov-68.822209_pt1 | contig 18273 bp, 19 predicted proteins | sample MGYA00249839_ERZ747224 | MGnify/ENA primary metagenome ERZ747224 (study PRJEB28782, sample SAMN03220277) | activated sludge metagenome | biome: wastewater; feature: sewage sludge; material...
GCCAAGTTGGATAACATCTTCGATGTTATCTTACCCTAGGGTCAGGAAACATTTTTGAAAAAAATTAGATTTTTTTCATTTTTGTTCATCGATCTGAAAAGTTAAATTCGAAAATTTGCAAAAAATGACCTCAAAATCATATGGTAAAATACATCGTTTTTGACCAAAATTTTAACTAAATTTTGCATTCCTAACTAAACAATTCACCAAAGGTGAATTGCCAAGTTGGATAACATCTTCGATGTTATCTTCTAGGGTCAGGAAACATTTTTGAAAAAAAATTAGATTTTTTTCATTTTTTGTTCATCGATCTGAAAAGTTAAATTCGAAAATTTGCAAAATTTGATCTCAAAAACATATGGTAAAATACAGTGATTTGGTCCCAAAATTTAACTAAAATATGCAAGTGTAACCCTAGGGTTAGGATTGATCTTTGAGAAATAAATTCAGAAAATTCTAAATTCAAAATCTTAAATTCAAAAAGTTAAATCCAGAAATTAGCATAATTTCATCTTGAAAACATATGGTAAAAAAGCATCATTTTTGACACAAATTTTAACTAAAATATGCAAGTGTAACCCTAGGGTTAGGATTGATCTTTGAGAAATAAATTCAGAAAATTCTAAATTCAAAATCTTAAATTCAAAAAGTTAAATCCAGAAATTAGCATAATTTCATCTTGAAAACATATGGTAAAAAAGCATCATTTTTGACACAAATTTTAACTAAAATATGCAAGTGTAACCCTAGGGTTAGGAAACATTTTTGAAAAAAAATTAGATTTTTTTCATTTTTTGTTCATCGATCTGAAAAGTTAAATTCGAAAATTTGCAAAATTTGATCTCAAAAACATATGGTAAAATACAGTGATTTGGTCCCAAAATTTAACTAAAAAGTGCATTCCTAACTAAACAATTCACCTTTGGTGAATTGCCAAGTTGGATAACATCTTCGATGTTATCTTACCCTAGGGTTAGAAAAGATTTTTGAAAAAAAAATCTAATTTTTTCATTTTTTATTTAACGATCCTAAAAGTTAAATAAAAAATTTGATCTCAAAATCACATGGTAAAATACATCGTTTTTGACCAAAAATTTTAACTAAAAGTACATTCCTAATCTTAGTGGATAACATTGAAGATGATATCTAACTTGGCAATTCATCAAAGGTGAATTGTTTAGTCAGCAAACATATTTGAAAAAGTAAATCCTAAAATTAATATTCAATTTGGTAATTGAATATTTAAAAATATCATTTTACTTAAAATATTTTTTACCATCTACCCACCACTGTTCGGACTCAAGATTTCCATTTGAATAATATTTAATAGCAGGCCCATCTTCATTATGTAATTTACCATTCACATACCAACATTCTTCGGTAATAGTTCCATTTAGATAATATTTAATAGCAGGCCCATCTTCATTATGTAATTTACCATTCACATACCAACATTCTTCAGTAATAGTTCCATTTGGATAATAATATTTAATAGCAGGACCATCTTTATTATGTAATTTACCATTTACATACCAACATTCTTCAGTGATAGTTCCATTTTGATTACGATATATTATAGCGGGACCATCTTCGTTATGTAATTTATCATTCACATAGCATTTTTCAAACTTAACATCACCATTTTGGTAATAACAAATTACAGCGGGACCATTTTCATTATGAAAAACACCATTTGTATTATCTTTATGCCATACATCGTACTTAACTTTTCCATCATCATACAATACAGTTACCAATGCAGACATTTTCCGAAATTGTTTTATAAAATTTATATCATTTTTTTTGACCAAAAATATCAGTTTCACGATTATAAAAGTTATTTTACCATATGTACACATATCGATTTAAATTCAAATTATAGTAAATATATGGCTAACAAAATTGTTAGCCATATCACAATTTTGAAGAATTATTTGTTACATATGATTAAAGTGCTCTTTTCTATAGTACTGTCCATATTTAAACCAAAATTTTACATTAGGTTGTCCATTTTCGTAATAGTAAATTTCAGAAGGTAAATCTCCTTCTCTATGTAAAATTCCATTTTGATACCATTTTTCTATCTTAAGTTGTCCGTTGTCGTAATATTCGATAGCAGCAGGTAAATCTTCTTCTCTATAAAAATTACCACCTTCATACCAATTTTCTATCTTAGGCAGTCCATTTTTGTAATAGTGAATTTCAGCAGGTAAATCTTCTCTATATAATTTACCATCTTTCTTTTTCAAGTTGCCCATTATCGTAATAACGAACTTCAGCAGGTAAATCTTCTTCTCTATACCATTTTTATGTGAGGTTGTCCGTTATCGTAATATTCAATATAAGCCGACAGATCTCCTTCTCTATGCAATTTACCATTTTCATACCAAATTTCTCTCAGAATTTTCCCATTTTCGTGGTAGAAAATTTCAGCAGGGAAATCTCCTTCTCTATGCAATTTACCATTTTCATACCAAATTTCTCTCAGAATTTTCCCATTTTCGTGGTAGAAAATTTCAGCAGGCAAATCTTTTCTCTATGCAATTTACCATTTTCCTTCCAACTTTTTCTCCAAAGTTTACCATTTTCGTAATATTCAACGAACGGTAACATTTATTGATAAAATAAATATATTTTATTTATCGATTTTGATACATAATATAGTAAATTACAAGAGACAAATTAATTTTATACTCTTTTTCTGTAACGCTGAATTTCATCAGGTAAATCTTCTCTATGCAATTTATTATTTTTGTACCATCTCTTTATCTTAGGTTGCCCATTTTCGTTGTATTCAATTTCAGCAGGTAAATCTTCTCTATGCAATTCATTATTTTTGTACCATCTCTTTATCTTAGGTTGTCCATTTTCGTAATATTCAATTTCAGCAGGTAAATCTTTTCTATACAATTTATTATATTTGTACCATCCCTTTATCTTAGGTTGTCCATTTTCGTAATATTCAATAAAAGCAGGCAAATCACCTTCTCTATGCCATTCACCATTTATATGCCAACTTTCTTTCTTAAGTTGTCCATTTAGATAATAAATAATAACATTAGGCAAATCACCTTCTCTGTGCGGTTTATCATTTATATACCAACTTTGTATATTAAGTTGTCCATTTTCGTAATATTGAATAAAAGCAGGCAAATCTCCTTCTCTATGCCGTTTACGATTTTTGTACCATCTCTTTATCTTAGGTTGCCCATTTTCGTAATAGTAAATTTCATCAGGCAAATCACCTTCTCTATGAAATTTATAATTGTCATACCACCTTTCTACCTTAGGTTGCCCATTTTCGTAATAGTAAACTTCATTAGGCAAATCCCATTCTCTACGCCGTTCACCCTTTTTAAACCAAATTTGTACCTTAGGTTGTCCATTTTCGTAATATTCAATATCAGCAGGCAAATCACCTTCTCTATGCCGTTTACCATTTTTATACCAAATTTCGCTTTCAATTTGTCCATTTTTGTAATATTCAATTTTACCAGGAAAATCACCTTCTCTGTGCCATTTATCATTTTTATACCACCTTTTTTTGGAAGGTTGTCCATTTTCGTAATAGTAAATTTGACCAGGCAAATCTAACACATAATTTGATAACTCTGATGACACTTGGTGAGGAAGAACTATTTCAATCATATTTGTATGATGTATTATATGATTAAAATAAATATTACTTTCAAGAAGATACTTTCTTAAATTTGAAATTAATAACATTTTATATGAAATATAAATTTAAATTTGAAAAAAAATTAAATTATTTAATTTGAAGTTTTCATTATAGTAAATTACATAGAGGGTAATTTCCTAATTTATATAAACTTTCTTTTTCAAGTTGGCCATTTTTATACCAACTTTGCATGGAAGGTTGTCCATTTAGATAATAAATAATAACAGCAGGCAAATCTTCTCTATGCAATTTACCATTTTTATACCAAATTTCCTTACAAGGCCGTCCATGGTAATATTCAATTTCAGCAGGTAAATCACCTTCTCTATGTTTATTACCATTTTTATACCAAATTTGCATGTAAGGTTGTCCATTTTCGTAGTAAATAATTTCAGCAGGTAAATCACCTTCTCTATGTTTATTTTTATTTTTAATCCAAGTTTCTATCTTAGTTTGTCCATTTTCGTAGTAAATAATTTCAGCAGGTAAATCACCTTCTGTATTCAATTTATCATTTTGTATCTCTGGTTGTATATTTTCGTGACAAGTAATATCAAGTAAATTTTTATGTGATTTATCATCTTGGATCTTAAGTTGCACATTTTCGTGACAAGTAATATCAGGTAGATCTTTATGATATTTATCATTTTGTATCTTAGGTTGTCCAATTTCGTGACAAGTAATATCAGGCAAAACACCTTCTCTATGAGATTTATCATTTTGTATCTTAGGTTGTCCATTTTCGTAGTAAGTAACATCAGGCAAAACACCTTCTCTATGAGATTTATATATACTTTGCTTTTCGAGTTGTCCATTTTTATACCAACTTTGTATCTCAGGTTGTCCATTTACGAAATATTGAATTTCAGCAGGCAAATCTTCTCTATGCAATTTATCATATTTATACCAACTTTCTTTTTCAAGTCGCCCATTTGGATAATAGTAAATTAGAGAAGGCAAATCTTCTCTATGCAATTTATCATATTTATACCAACTTTCTTTTTCAAGTCGCCCATTTGGATAATAGTAAATTAGAGAAGGCAAATCTCTTTCTCTATGCAATTTATCATATTTATACCAACTTTCTTTTTCAAGTTGACCATTTTCGTAATATTCAATTTCGGTAGGTAAATCACCTTCTCTATGTTTATTTCCATTTTCATACCAAATTTGTAGTGAAGGTAGTCCATTTTCGTAATAGTAAATTTCAGCAGGAAAATCTCCTTCTCTATGTTTATTTCCATTTTTGGACCAAGTTTCTTTTTCAATCTGCCCATTGCCATAGTAAGTAATAGTAGGTAATTCACTTTTTATATGCTTGCTATCATTTTTATGCAAAGTTTCTGTCTTAGGTTGCTCATTATCATAGTAAGTAACATTAGGTAAATCACCTTCTATATGCTTACTATCATTTTCATGCCAACTTTCTGTCTTAGGTTGCTCATTATCATAGTAAGTAACATTAGGTAAATCACCTTCTATATGCTTACTATCATTTTTATGACAACTTTCCATCTTAGGTTGTCCATTTTCGTAGTAAGTAACATTAGGTAAATCACCTTCTATATGCTTACTATCATTTTTATGACAACTTTCCATCTTAGGTTGTTCATTTTCATAGCAAATAGCGTTAGGCAAATCTTCTTTTATATACAAATTTTCTTTTTCAAACTTTCCATCTTTGTACCAAGTTTCTTTTTTAAGTTGCCCATTTTGGTAATATTCAATATCAGCAGGCAAATTTACTCTATGCAATTCACCATTTTCGAGCCAAATCTGCTTTGAAGGTTGCCCATTTTCGTAATATGCAATAATAGCAGGCAAATCACCTTCTCTATGCAATTTATTATTTTGATACCAACTTTCTTTTTCAATTTTCCCATTTAAGTAATATTCAATTTGAGAAGGTAAATCTCCTTCTCTATTCAATTTACCACCTTCATACCAAATTTCCTTACAAGGTTGCCCGTTTCGGTAATAGAAAATTATAGCAGGCAAATCTCCTTCTCTGTGTTTATTTCCATTTTTAATCCAAGTTTCTATCTTAGGTTGCCCATTGTCATAGTAAATAATATCAGGAAAATATTTTATATACAATTTTTGTGCCTTAGGTTGCACATTTTCGGGATGAGCAACGTTAAGCAAATCGCCTTCTCTATGAAATTTTTCATTTCCCATCCAACTTTGCAGACGAAGTTGTCTTTCTCTTTCAAGTTGCCCATTTTTATGTTGAATTTCTCTTTCAAGTTGGCCATTTTTATATCGACTTTCTCTTTCAAATATTCCATTTTGATACCAAATTTCTTTTTCAAGTTGCCCATTTTTATGTTGAATTTCTCTTTCAAGTTGGCCATTTTTATACCAACTTTCTTTTTCAAGTTGTCCATTTTTGTCGTGTTTAATTTGAGCAGGCAAATCACCTTCTCTATGCAATTTATCATTTTTATACCAACTTTGTATCTTAGGTTTCTTACCTCTGTGATGATGATGCCGAATAACAGCAGGCAAATCACCTTCTCTATGCAAATTCCCATTTTGATACCAACTTTGTATCTTAGGTTTTCTGGTTTTGAAATATTCAATTTCAGCAGGCAAATCTCCTTCTCTATGTAATTCACCATTTTGATACCAAATTTCTTTTTCAAGTTTTCCGTTGTCGTAATAATAAATTTCAGAAGGTGAATCACCTTCTCTATGTTTACTGCCACCTCTATACCAAAATTGTGTCTTATATTTTCCATTGTCGTAATATTGAATTTCAGAAGGTAAATCTCCTTCTCTATGTTTATTTCCGTTTTTATGCCACTCTTGTATTGAAGGTAGTCCATTTAAGTAATAGTAAATATAAACAGGCAAATCTCCTTCCCTATGCGATTTACCATTTTTAACCCAACTTTCTTCTCGATGTTTTCCATTGTAGTAATAGTGAATAACAGCAGGCAAATCTCCTTCCCTATGTTTATTTCCATTTTTATGCCATATTTCTTTTTCAAGTTGCCCATTGTAGTAATAGTGAATAACAGCAGGCAAATCTCCTTCTCTATGTAAATTTCCATTTTTAAACCAACTTTCTGTTTGATGTTTTCCATTTTCGTAATAGAAATTTTCAGCAGACAAATCTTCTCTATGCAACTTACCATTTTTATGCCATTTTACTTTTAGAAGTTGCCCATTTTCATCATATTCAATTATAGCAGGCAAATCTAAAACATAATTTGGTAAAGATCTATTTGTATGATATATTATATCAATATTATTTGTATGATACATCACATCAATACGATTAAAATGAATATTACTTTCAAGAAGATACTTTCTTAAATTTGAAAATAATAACATCTTACATTATAACCGAAATTTAATTATTTTTTTCAATTTTGTGTAAAAATTAAATCATATGATTTAATTTACTGTTTGCGTTATAGTAAATTGCATAGAAGGTAATTTTCTACTTTACGTAAACTTTCTTTTTCAAACTGACCATTTTCGTGATATTTAATTTCATCAGGTAAATCTCATATATGTGATTCATGCAAACCTTATTTTTCAAACTGCCCATACCTATACCAACTTCGTGCGGAAGGGTGTTCATTTAGGTAATTAACACCAATTAACTCTATTTTATGCAATTTACCATTTTCATACCGATTTCCTTTTTCGAATTGCCCATTTTTATACCAAATTTCTCTCCGAAGTTGTCCACTTTCACAATATTCAACTTCAGCAGGCAAATCACCTTCTCTATGTTCATTTCCATTTTTGTACCAAATTTGTACCTTAGGTTTTCTATTTTTGTAACAATAATAGTGAATAACAGCAGACAAATCACCTTCTCTATGCAATTTACCATTTTGATACCAACTTTGCATTTTAGGTTTTCTGATTTTGAAATACTCAATTAGAGCAGACAAATCACCTTCTCTATGTAATTTATCATATTTATACCAACTTTCTTTTTCAAGTTTTCCATTTTCGTAATATTCAATTAGGGCAGGTAAATCTCCTTCTCTATGTTTACTTCCATTTTGGTACCAAATTTGTATTTTAGGTTTTCCGTTGTAGTAATAAATATTTTCAGCAGGCAAATCTTCTCTATGCGATTTACCATTTTTATACCAACTCTCTTTTTTAGATTGCATATTTTCGAAATATTTAATAACAGGCAAACCCCCTTTATGAGATTTACTATTTTTACGAAAACTTCTGCAATTTCCGAAAGGTTGATAGTAAATTTCAGTAGGCAAATCTAACACATAATTTGGTAATTTTAAATATTTAGGACTATTTATTAGAATATTATTTGTATGATATATCATATCGATACGATTAAAATAAAAATTAACTTCAAGAAGATACTTCTTTAAATTTGAAAACAATAGCATTTAGCAGTGTAACAGAAATTTATTTTTCAATTTTGTGTCAAAATTGAAATCATTATATGATTTAATTTGCAGTTTTCGATATAGGCAATCTTCTTACCTATGCTATTTATACAATCTGTCCATTTTTATATCAACTTTCTTTTCCAAGTTGCCCATTGCTGTAATATTGAATAACAGCAATCAAACTATTTTCTCTATGCGGCTTATACCAAATTTGTATCTCATATTGTCAATTTTAGTAATATTGAATAACAGCGTACAAATCACCTTATCTATGCGGTTCATCATTTTTATACTGCCCATTGCTGTAATATTGAATAACAGCGGACAAACTTTCTATGTAAGATTGTTTATTGTTTGTAATAGAAAATTTCGGCAGACAAATCTTCTCATCTATACCAACTTTCTTTTAGACGTCGCCCGTTTTTGTACCAGCTTTGCATTTTAGGTTGCCCATTTTCGTAATAGTAAATTTTAGCAGGTAAATCACCTTCTCTATGCAATATTTCATTTTGATACCAACTTTCTTTTTGAAGTTGCCCATTTCGGTAATATTCAATAATAGCAGGTAAATTCCCTTCTCTATACAATATCCCATTTTTCATCCAAGTTTGCACCTCAGGTTGTCCATTTTCGTAATAGTAAATAACAGCAGGCAAATCTTTTTCTCTATGTAATTTACTATTTTTGTACCACCTTTGCATTTTAGGTTGCCCATTTTCGAAATAGTGAATAACAGCAGGTAAATCTCCTTCTCTATGAAATCTATCATTTTGATACCAAAATTCTTTTTCAGGTTGGCCATTTTCGTAATAATCAATAACAGCAGGCAAATCTTTTTCTCTATGATATTTATTGTTTTTTGACCAATATTGTGTGAAAAGTTGCCCATTTTCGTAATAGTCAATATCAGCAGGCAAATCATCTTCTCTATGCGATTTACCATTTTTATACCAACTTTCTATCTTAAGTTGTCCATTTTCGAAATATCGAATAATAGCAGGCAAATCTAATATATAATTTGGTAAATTTGGAGAAGTATTTACTGTGATATTATTTGTATGATGTATTATATGATTAAAATAAATATTACTTTCAAGTAAATATTTATTTAAATTCGAAAATAATAACATTTTATATAAAGTTAAAATTAATTTGAGACAAAATTAAATCATGTAATTTCAGTATAAGATAGGCAAATCACTTATTTTCTTGTATTACCAAATTATTTTTTAGAAGTCGCCCATTTTATACAAACTTTCTTTTTCAAGTTGCCCATTTCGATACCAACTTTCTTTTTTAAGTTGTCCATTTTCGTAATAGTAAATTTCAGCAGGCAAATCACCTTCTCTATGTTTCTTTCCATTTTTAAACCAAAATTTTATGGAAGGTTGGATATTTACGTAAAAATGGTAATTTTGGTAATAAAAAATTACAGCAGGCAAATCTCCTTCTCTATGACATTCACCATTTTTATACCACCCCTGTATGTAATATTGTCCATTGTAGTAATATTGAATAACAGCAGGCAAATCTCCGTCTCTATGCCATTTACCATTTTTATACCAAATTTCTTTCAGAAGTTGTCCACCTTCATACCAACTTTCTCTATTAAGTTGTCCATTTTCGTAATAGTAAATTTTAGCAGGTAAATCCCCTTTTCTATGCAATCTATCATTTTGATACCAAATTTCTTTTTCAGGTTGGCCATTTTCGTAATATAAAATTTCAGCAGGTAAATCTCCTTCTCTATGCAAGTTACCATTTTTGTACCAAATCTGTTTGTAAAGTTGTCCATTTTCGTAATAGAAAATGTGAGCAGGCAAATTACCTTCTCTATGCAAGTTACCATTTTTATACCACTTTTGTGTCTGAAGTTGTCCACTTAAGTAATAGAAAATTTCAGCAGGAAAATCACCTTCTCTATGCAATTCACCATTTTCGAGCCAAATCTGCTTTGAAGGTTGCCCATTTTCGTAATATGCAATAATAGCAGGCAAATCACCTTCTCTATGCAATTTATTATTTTGATGCCAACTTTCTTTTTCAAGTTGTCCATTTTCATAATATTCAATAATAGCAGGCAAATTACCTTCTCTATGATATTTATCATTTTGATACCAATATTGTGCCCTAAGTTGTCCGTTGTCGTAATAGTGAACCGCATTAGGCAAATCTTCTCTATACGATTTACCGTTTTTGTACCAGATTTGCGCATTAATTTTCCCATTTTTGTAATATGCAATAATAGCAGGTAAATCTCTATCTCTATGCAATTTATCATTTTTATACCACTTTTCTTTTATAAGTTGTCCGTTGTCGTAATATTCAATTAGAGAAGGTAAATCTAACACATAATTTGGTGAAGAACTATTTATTACAATATTATTTGTATGATGTATTATATGATTAAAATAAATATTACTTTCAAGAAGATACTTTTTTATATTTGAAAATAACAACATTTTACATTATTTAAAATTAATTTTTTCAAATTTGTTTCAATATAGACAAAATTAAATATACATATTTAATTTGATGTTTTCTTCATAGTAGTCTAATTACCTACTCTACGCGACTCCTTTTTAAGTTTCCTGCCAACTCGTATCTTAGATTGTTCATTTCGCAATATCAAAAGCAAATCTACATTTATGCAAACTTTCTTTTTCAATCCATCCATTTTTGTACCAACTTTGTGAGTAAAGTTGTCCATTTCGCAATATCAAAAGCAAATCTACATTTATGCAAACTTTCTTTTTCAATCCATCCATTTTTGTACCAACTTTGTGAGTAAAGTTGTCCATTTGTGTAATAGAAAATTTGAGCAGGCAAATCTTCTTCTCTATGCAATTTACCATTTTTAAACCAACTTTGTGAGTAAAGTTGTCCATTTTAAGTGATATTGAATAATAGCAGGAAAATCTTCTTCTTTGTGTAATTTACCATTTCTACACCAAATTTGCATGTAAGGTTGTCCATTTTCGTAATAAATAATTTCAGCAGGGAAATTTACTCTATGCAATTTGTTACTTTTATACCAACTTTCTTTTAAAAGTTGTCCATTTGAGTGGTGTTCAGTAATGGCAGGTAAATCTCCTTCTCTATGTTTATTTCCATTTTTATGCCAACTTTGTGATTTAAGTTGTCCATTTTCGTAATAGTGAATTTCAGCAGGCAAATCTAACACATAATTTGGTAAAGACACATTTTTTACATTATGTATCATATCAACATTGTTTGTATGATGTATTATATGATTAAAATGAATATTACTTTCAAGAAGATAATTTTTTTAAATTTGAAACTAATAACATTTTGCATTACAACAGAAACTTATTATTTCTTCAATTTTGTGTACAAAATTAAATCATTTAATTTTGTGTTTTCGTCATAGTAAGACTATGACATTCGTCATTTTTATGGAAGAATGTTCAGTAATATATAATCATTCAAATATCTATGCGATTTATACATTTTTTCAAAGTTTTCTGTTTTGGTAATAACATCATTGTAATTTATCATTTTCGGTGTCCGTGTTTGTCATATTCAATTCGAGAAGATAAATTTCCTTCTCTATATTTTATCCCATAATTATACCAAATTTGTACCTTAGGCCGTAAACCCCCGTAATAGTAATATCGAATATCAGCAGGCAAATCTCCTTCTCTATGTTTTTTCCCATCTTTATACCAAATTTGTCTCTTAAGTTGCCCATTTTTGAAATAATCAATTCGAGCAGGCAAATCTTCTCTATGAAATTTGCCACCTTCATACCATCTTTCTGTCTCAGGTTGACCATTTTCGTAATAGTGAATAACAGAAGGTAAATCTCCTTCTCTATGCAATTCATTATATTTAAACCAAGTTTCTATCTTAGGTTGTCCATTTTCGTAATGTTCAATTTTAGCAGGCAAATCTCCTTTTCTATGCAATTTACCATTTTTATGCCACCTTTGTATTTGAGTTTGGCCACTTTCGTAATAGTGAATAACAGAAGGTAAATCTTCTTCTCTATTTTTATGCCAACTTTGCATTTGAATTTGTCCACTTTCGTAATATTGAATAACAGAAGGCAAATCACCTTCTCTATTTTTATACCAAGTTTCGCTGGAAGGTTGTCCACTTTCGAAATAGTAAATTTCATCAGGCAAATCTCCTTCTCTATTTTTATTCCAACTTTGCCCCTTAAGTTGCCCACTTTCGTAATAAATGATTGTAACAGGCAAATTTCCTTCTCTATTTTTATGCCAACTTTGCCCCCTAAGTTGCCCACTTTCGTAATAAACAATTAGAGCAGGAAAATCTCCTTCTCTATAATATTTACCATTTATATACCAACTTTCTCTGGAATGTTGTCCATTTTCGTAGTATTCAATTTCAGCAGGCAAATCTTTTCTATGCAATTTATTATTTTTATACCAACTTTCTTTTTGAAGTTTACCATTTTGGTCATATTCAATTAGAGCAGGTAAATCTAACACATAATTTGGTAAATTTGAAGAACGATTTGTTGCAATATTATTTGTATAGTGCAACGTTTGATTAAAATATATATTACTTTCAAGAAAGTACTTTCTCAAATTCGAAAATAATAGCATATTTCATATTACATAAAATTATTTTTTGTTTCAATTTTGAGACAAAATTAAATCATTATATTGTTTTCTTCATAGTAAATTGCATAAAGTAGGGAAATATCCTTCTATATATTCATTACCATTTTCGTCATATTCAACAACAGGTAAATCTTCTATATATTCATTACCATTTTGATTGCAACTTTCTTTTTCAAGTTGCCCATTTTCGTCATATTGAATAACAGGTAAATCTTCTATATATTCATTACCATTTTGATTGCAACTTTCTTTTTCAAGTTGCCCATTTTCGTCATATTGAATAACAGTAGGCAAATCTCCTTCTCTATGATAATTTCCATTTTTATACCAAACTTTTATCTTAGGTTGTCCATTTTCGTAATATTCAATTAGAGCAGGCAAATCTTCTTTATGTAATTTACCATTTTTATACCAACTTTCTTTTTCAAGTTTCCCATTTTTATACCAACTTTTTGTGGTAGGTTGTCCATTTTCGTAATAGAAAATTTTAGCAGGTAAATCTCCTTCTCTATGTAATTTACCACCTTCATACCAAATTTCTTTTAAAAGTTGTCCATTTTCGTGATATTCAATAACAGCAGGCAAATCTCCTTCTCTGCACCATTTATCATTTTTATGCCAAAATTCTATCTTAGGTTGCCCGTTTTCGTAATAGTAAATATAAGCTGGTAGATTACCTTCTCTATGTTTATTTCCATTTTTATACCAGCTTTGTGTGGAAGGTTGTCCATTTTCGAAATATTCAATTTTAGCAGGTAAATCTTCTTCTCTGTGCAATTTATCATTTTCATACCAACTTTTTTTTAGAAGTTGCCCATTTTTATACCAACTTTTTTTATAAGGTTGCCCGTTTGGGTAATATTTAATAATAGCAGGCAAATCTCCTTCTCTATGCCATTTATCATTTTCATGCCAACTTTTTCTGGAAGGTTGCCCATTTTCATAATATAAAATTACAGAAGGCAAATCTCCTTCTCTATAAAATTTATCATGTTTTAACCAAATTTCTTTTTTAAGTTGTCTATTTTCGTGATATTCAATAACAGCAGGAAAATCTCCTTCTCTATGAAAAATTCCATTTTTGAACCAATCCTGTCTCTTAGGTCGCCCATTTTCAAAATATTGAATAAGGGCAGGTAAATCTCCTTCTCTATGCCATCCACCATTTTTATACCAACCAAATTTGTTTCATAGGTTTTCCATTTTCGTAATATTCAATTCCAGCAGGCAAATCTCCTTCTCTATGACATTTACCATTTTGATACCAAATTTCTTTTAGAAGTTGCCCACCTTCGTGCCACTTTTCTCTTTCAAGTTGCCCATTTTTGTCATATTCAATATCAGCAGGTAAATTTACTCTATGCAATTTATCATATTTATACCAACTTTCTCTTACAAGTTGCCCATTTAGATAATGATTAATTTGAGCAGGCAAATCTCCTTCTCTATGCAATTTACCATTTTTATACCAAAATTGCATGGTAGGTTGCCCATTGTAGTAATAGTGAATAACAGCAGGCAAATCTTTTCTATGCTTTTTACCATTTTTGTGCCACCTTTGTATTTTAGGTTTTGCATTTTGGTAATAGTAAATTTCATCAGGTAAATCTCCTTCTCTATGCAATTTATCATTTTGATACCAAAATTCTATCTTAGATTGTCCGTTTTCGTAGTATTCAATAAAAGCAGGCAAATTATCTTCTTTATGTAATTTATCATTTTTATGCCAACATTTTCTAGAATGTTGTCCATTGTCATAATATTGAATTTCAGAAGGTAAATCTCCTTCTCTATGAAATCTATCATTTTGATACCAAAATTCTATCTTAGATTGTCCATTGTCATAATATTGAATTTCAGAAGGCAAATCACCTTCTCTATGTTTATTACCATTTTTATACCAACTTTTTATGTAAGGCTGCCCATTGTAATAGTAAGTAATATCAGGCAAATCTAACACATAATTTGGCAAATTTAAATCTTGGGACCTATTTGTTACAATACTATGTATCATAACAATGTTTGTATAATGTATCATATCATTAAAAATTACTCTCAAGAAGGTACTTTCTTAAATTTGAAAATAATAACATTTAATGTTATAACACAAATTTATTTTTTGTTTCGGGTTTGGAGAAAAATTAAATCATATAATGATTTAATTTTGCTGTTTTGTTATGGTAAATTGCATAGAGAAGTCTAATCTTCTTTTTTATATTCATCACCATTCTATATCAACTTTCTTTTCAAATTGACCGTTTTGGTAATAGAAAAAATTCATTCTCTATGTAATTTATACTTTCCAAGTGGCAAGTAAATATTATCTTCGTACTTTTAAATTTTGAAAATAATAACATATTATTTTCAATTTTGAGACAAAATTAAATATACATTAGTCAAATCATCTTTGTGTTGTCCATTTTGGTAATAAGAATGCTAATCTCAATCTCAATCTTTATGCAATTTATACCAACTTTCTTTTTCAATATCTTCTTCTCTGTGCAATTTATCATTTTTATACCAAAATACACTCATAAGTCCCCCACCCTTGTAATATTCGATACGTGGTAACATTTATAAATGTAATTTATTTCAATTTATTTTATCAATTTTGTATATATATAATGCTTTCGTCACAGTAAATTGAAATAGGAAAAATAACTTCTATACCAATGATGTCTATTTTACTATGCAATTTATCATTTTATTCCACTTTTGCCCATTTTCATAACATTAAATATTTTTAACACATATTTGTTACAATATTATTAATGTATCATATAGTATGATTAAAATTACATTCAAAATGTAATTTCACAATTTGACAATAATAACATTTTCAAATTTGTCTTAATATAGTTATTTTCTTCCTATATCAAATTACTTTTGAAAGTTACAAATTTACCATTTTATACCAAATTACTTTTAGAAGTTGCAAATTTGCCATTTATATCAACTTTCTTTCATAAGTTATCATTTTCGTAATATGCAATAGTCTATATTCAATTTACCAACTTTCTTTTCTAAGTTGTTCGTTTTATGTCAACTTTTTCTGGAAGGTTACCCATTGTAGTAATGTACTAGGAATGATATTTAAAATTTGGACCAAAATCATTGTATTTTACCATATGTTTTTGAGGTCAATTTTGGGACAAAATCATTGTATTTTACCCATATGTTTTTGAGGTCAATTTTTGCAAATTTTCGAATTTAATTTTCGGATCGGTGAATAAAATAGAACATTTTCATTTTTATTCAAAATATCAAACCTAACTAAATAATTCAATTTGGTGAATTATTTAGTTAAGTAACATCTTCGATGTTATCTTATCCTAGGGTCTGGAACGCAATTTTAGTTAAAAATCTGAAACAAAATCACTATGTTTTTGAGATCAAATTTAACTTTTGGATTGATGAATAAAAATTCAAAATAATTTCAGTCCCTAGAGGATTGTAATTTTAGTTAAAATTACAAAAATAAATCTTAATGAATTTTATAATTTATAAAATCATATTTTCTCTGATTTGTCCATTTTGTGATATTAAAATCACTTTCTCCATATTTGTATATTTTCATATACAAATTTACCAAATCAAATAACGATTAAATGCTATAGCAAATTTAAAATATTTTACTTAAAATTTATTATTTCACTATTCATGTTATATTTAATAACAAATTCACTTTTTCTATATTCATTACCATTTTTATGTCAAGTTTTACTGAAAGAGTTTCCATTTTCGTAATAATCAATTTCATCTTCGTTGTCCATTTAAGTAATATCATACTAATCTCTATTTAAAATTTGTTTTTCAATCTCGCCATTTTTATACCAAACCCATTTTTCAAGTCGCCCATTTTCGCCATACTCAATCATATTAGACAAATCTCCTTCTCTATGCAAAATTTCATTTTTATACCAAAATTTTCTGTGAGGTTGTCCGTTTTCATAATATTCAATTCGAGCAGGCAAATCTCCTACTCTATACAATTTACCATTTTTATACCAAATTTTTATCTCAGGTTTTATATTTTTGTAGTGATATTGAATAAAAGCAGGCAAATCACCTTCTCTATGTTTATTTCCATTTTTGTACCAAATTTGTGTTTTAAGTTGTCCCTTAAATCGCCCACTTTCGTAATAATCAATAACAGAAGGTAAATCTAACACATAATTTAGTAAATAATAAGAACTATTTATTTTAATATTATTTGTATGATGTATCACATTATTAAAATAAATATTACTTTTAAGAAGATACTTCTTTAAATTTGAAAATAGTAACATTTCATATAAATTAAAATTTAATTTTAGACAAAATTAAATATGTATATATAATTTTCGACACAGTTACTGTAATTTGATATCATTTTTATACCAACTTCTTTTGTAAAGTTGTCCATTTTTGGAATACTGAATTTCAGCAGGGCCATCTTCTCTATGCAATTTACCATTTTTATACCATCTTTGTACCTTAGATTGTCCACTTTCGTAATATTCAATATAAGCAGGCAAATCATTTTTTCTATTCAATTTACCACCTTCATACCAAATTTGTCTCTTAGGTTGTCCATTTTCGTAGTAGTAAATTTCAGCAGGCAAATCTCCGTCTATATAAAATTCACCATTTTGATACCAAAATTTTAACTTAGGTTGTCCATTTTCGTAATATTGAATTTCAGCAGGTAAATCTTCTCTATGCAATATACCATATCTATACCAAATTTGTGTGAAAAGTTGTCCATTTAAGTAATGTTCAATTTGAGCAGGCAAATCTCTTTCTCTATGACATTCACTATTTTTATACCAACTTTGTATCTTAAGTTGCCCATTTTTGTAATATCCAATTAGAGAAGGCAAATCTAATACATAATTTGGTAAATTTAAAAAACTATTTATTTTAATATTATTTGTATGGTGTATTATATGATCAAAATAAATATTACTTTCAAGGAGATAATTTTTTAAACTTGGAAATAATAACATTTAAATATGAATTAAAATTATTTTTTTAAATTTGAGACAAAATTATAATTAAATATTATTTTGTAGTCAAATCGTTTACTGTATTTCGTCATATTCAATTAGATCAGACAAATTTCATTCTCTATGTAAATATTATGTCAACTTTTTTAGAAGATTGCCTATTGTAGTAATAATTATTTAATTTTTAGTTAACAATTTGACCAAAATCACTTCATTTTACTATATAGTTTTGAAGTTGAATTTGAAATTCAACTTCCAGATCGATGAATAAAAAATTTGAAAAAATTTCATTTTTTTTCAAAATTTCAAGCGTAACCCTAGGGTAAGATAACATCGAAGATGTTATCCAACTTGGCAATTCACCTTTGGTGAATTGTTTAGTCAGGAATGTAAAAATTAGTTAAAATTCGGGACAAAATCACTGTATTTTACCATATGTTTCTGAGGTCAAAAAATGACATTTTCCGAATTTAACTTTCAGATCGATGAATAAAAAATTCAAAATTTCAAGCGTAACCCTAGGGTTAAGAACGTAAAATTTAGTTAAAATTCAGGACAAAATCACTGTATTTTACCATATGTTTTTGAGGTCAATTTTTGCAAATTTT
>ENA-UOUJ01000829-UOUJ01000829.1-activated-sludge-metagenome-genome-assembly--contig:-NODE-829-length-18258-cov-5.713838_pt1 | contig 18258 bp, 12 predicted proteins | sample MGYA00249839_ERZ747224 | MGnify/ENA primary metagenome ERZ747224 (study PRJEB28782, sample SAMN03220277) | activated sludge metagenome | biome: wastewater; feature: sewage sludge; material...
CCATCCGAAAAAATTAAATAAGGCTGACCTTATTCAACGGATTATGGAACAACAATCCGCTTCCTCTGAAAAGCCCCGCAGAAAAAGGGTTTTGAAATCAGAGTCGGCCGGTAGCCAGGCTCCATTATTTAAAGAGGATGCCAAAAAGGAATCGGCTACCCGTAAAAAAACGGGAACAGAAAAAAAGCCTGTTAAAAAAGCAGATAAAGAACAAGAAGAACCGGCACCACCCATGGTTCAGGAAGAAGAAGAGTTGCAACCACTCACCGGTGAAAATTCTATGGTGCCTCCGGCCATTGCACAAATGTTACAGGCAGAAGATGAGCAGCAGGCCGGTGAACAAATATCAACGCCTGTACCCGCCGCACCTCCGGCATACAAACAACCGTACCAACAACGTCAGCCACCGGTTTTTAATATTGAATTTGATGGAGTGATACTTGGTGAAGGCGTGTTGGAAATGATGCCCGACGGGTATGGCTTCCTGCGCAGCAGCGATTATAACTACCTCTCCTCACCGGACGATATTTATGTTTCACCGTCTCAAATCAAATTGTTCGGACTGAAAACCGGTGACACCGTATATGGTTCCGTAAGGCCACCCAAAGAAGGTGAAAAATATTTTGCACTTCTTAAAGTTGAAACCATCAACGGAAAAAGTCCGGAAGAAGTACGCGACCGTGTTCCCTTCGATTATCTGACACCGTTATTCCCTTACGAAAAACTGAACTTGCACACCCGAGCGGATAATTACAGCACCCGCATACTGGATTTATTTACGCCCATTGGTAAAGGACAACGCGGATTGATTGTTGCCCAACCTAAAACGGGTAAAACCATGTTGCTGAAAGAACTTGCCAATGCCATCGCCGAAAATCATCCCGAATGTTATTTGATGATTGTGCTGGTAGATGAAAGGCCAGAAGAGGTTACAGATATGGAACGCAGCGTTAAAGCAGAAGTGATTGCATCAACCTTTGATGAACCCGCGGAAAAGCACGTGAAAGTAAGCTCCATTGCATTGCAAAAAGCCAAGCGACTGGTAGAATGCGGACACGATGTGGTGATTCTGTTAGACTCCATCACCCGTTTGGCCAGAGCACACAACACTGTTGCACCATCGTCCGGTAAAGTACTATCGGGTGGTGTGGAAGCCAATGCCATGCAAAAGCCGAAACAGTTTTTTGGAGCAGCCCGTAAAATAGAAAACGGAGGCTCTCTTACCATCATCGCAACGGCATTGGTGGATACCGGAAGCAAAATGGATGAGGTAATTTTTGAAGAGTTTAAGGGAACGGGTAACATGGAATTGCAACTCGACCGTAAACTATCGAATAGAAGAATTTATCCGGCTATTGATATTGTGTCGTCCTCTACACGCAGAGATGATTTGTTGTTGGATAAAGATACCTTCCAACGCCTGTGGGTGTTACGTAAACATATGGCCGATATGAATACGGAAGAAGCACTCAACTTACTGTTGAAGCACATGAAGGGAACGAAAGACAATGCGGAATTCCTCACCAGCATGAACGGTTAATTACCGGCATGTGTAAATGAATAGCCCGCCCAGTGCGGGCATTTTTTATAATAAATGATAGAGGTGATTCAGTTGTTCTGAAGTAGGGATTTATTGATAAATTGCTGTACACATTTCTGATGTTGGAACGTATTAGTGCACATACCATCTGGAACCAAACCTTACCCATACTCGACGTGAGAAGTCCGGGTGAATATAACCATGCCCATATTCCCGGCGCATACTCCTTGCCGTTATTTACTGATGAGGAGCGGGCTGTAGTGGGTACTGCCTATAAGCGACAAGGCCGTCAACAAGCCATATTTAAAGCCCTCGGTTATTTCAACATGCAGGAAATGGTAAAGCAGGCAGACAGGTTGTTGGCGCCGCATAAACGTGGAGACGCCCCCAGAGAAGTATTGGTGCATTGCTGGCGTGGCGGCATGCGCAGCGCGGCTGTAGCGTGGCTGCTCGAATTGTACGGGTATAAAGTACAGGTTTTGGAAGGAGGATATAAAGCTTTTCGCCAGGAGGTGTTACAGGTATTCGACAAGCCATATAACTTCCGGATTGTAGGCGGATATACCGGGAGTGGGAAAACAGATATACTAACGGAACTGCATAAACGAGGAGAGCAAATTATTGATTTGGAAAACCTGGCAGGACACCGTGGATCTGCCTTTGGAGGAATTGACAAACCTCCCCAACCTACTCAGGAAATGTTTGAAAACACCCTTGCCCAACACCTGATGCAAAGTAACACAGCGAAGCACCTGTGGGTGGAGGATGAAAGCCAACGTATCGGTGTGTTGAATATTCCACATAACTTATGGAAAACCATGCGCAATAGTCCGGTGTTTTTTATTGACCTGCCCTTCCACATTCGTTTGAAAAGTATTGTAACATCGTATGGAAACCTGAACCGCGGAAAACTGATAGAGGCTGTGCAAAGAATACAGAAAAGGCTCGGCCCACTGGAAACTAAAATCACCATCGAACATCTGCAGGCAGGAAATATTCCGGAGGCCTTTGCCATGTTGTTGAAATACTACGACAAGTTTTACCTTAAAGGTCTCCACAACCGAAAGAATGTAGAACAACAGGTACAAAGTATTCCTTGTACTAATGTCAATGAAGAATTCATCAGTCAAATACTGGATATATGCAAAAATGTAAATTATTCCTGACAGGATGTTTCATGTTTTCAGCCGGATTTCTGCAGGCGCAAGACATAACCGGATTGTGGAAAGGCACATTGTACAACGATTCCAACCGCCTGACGTACCATTATGAAATTGCTGTTTCATCCGAAAAAAACCGGTTATACGGATATTCGCACACCTGGTTTATTCTCGATAATAAACAATACTATGGGGTTAAAAAACTGAAGGTGCGGAAAATGAAAGATAAAATAATAACAGAAGATGACGGACTGATTGCACACAACTATCCTGTTAAACCCGCAAAACATGTCAAACAAATCAATATACTTGAGTTGAACGAGAACGATACCGTGCGTATTCTGCAAGGGCCGTTCACCACCAACCGAACCAAACAATACACCCCACTCACCGGATATGTAAAGCTGCAGCGTACAAAGCAGTATCAGCAAACATCCCTGGTGCCTCACCTTGAGGAATTACAACTTACTCAAACACTGTCATTCATTGAGCCCCTGCCTGAACCTGTTATACCGGCGGTAGCGACGATTGAAAATAAACGCCCGGCTCAACAAAACCAGAAGCCGGTCCTTACGGTTACAGAGCGCACCAATCAAATACAGCACGAAACATTTTATGAATCCGACAGTTTATACCTCACATTATACGATAATGGAGAAGTGGATGGCGATAGTGTAAGCGTGTATATGAACGGTGTGCAGTTGTTGCATAAAGTAAGATTGAGTACCACACCCGTTACACTCATGGTGTCAACCCAACAGGCATCCACCATACTACTGGTTATGTATGCAGAAAGTTTAGGAACCATTCCGCCCAATACAGGATTATTGATTGTGCGGGATAAAGGCAAAGTGCATGAAATCAGATTCAGCAGCAATTTAACTGAAAATGCGGCAATCGTTTTTAAACGAAAAAACAACTAACCCCATGGAAGAGAATCAACACAGGCTTACACAATTTTCACAAGGTGCCGGATGCGGTTGTAAAATAGATGCTACCGTTTTAAAATCAATTATTGGGGAAAGCACTCACGGTAATGCATGGCCGAATTTACTTGTAGGCAATCATACCAACGATGATGCCGCCGCAATGCTTATGCATAACGGAAAAGTGATACTTTCTACAACCGATTTTTTTACACCCGTAGTGGATGATCCGGAACATTACGGGCGAATAGCTGCCGCCAATGCCATGAGCGATGTATATGCAATGGGCGGAAAACCCCTGATGGCATTAGCTATATTGGGTTGGCCGGTGGATGTACTCCCCACCTCCATGGCAGCGCGTGTACTGGATGGCGCCCGGGCAATTTGTACCGAAGCCGGAATACCATTAGCCGGCGGACATAGTGTGCATACTAAAGAACCATTGTTTGGCTTGTCGGTTACCGGAGAAACAGATGAAGCCCATTTAAAAAGAAATAATACGGCACAACCCGGCGAAATCATTTACACCACCAAGCCCATCGGCACCGGTGTACTTTGTACGGCACTAAAACGCGGACAACTCGAAGAAGCATTCTACCATACGCTGGTACAGCAAATGGAAACATTGAATTCCATTGGCTCATCACTGGCCGCTATCTCCGGTGTTACATCCATGACAGATATTACCGGATTTGGATTGATCGGGCATTTGCTTGAAATGATGGAAAGCGCCTCCGTATTTGCTTCCGTGGAGTATCACCAAATTCCGGTGATGCCCGGTGTACTTCATTCTATCGGACAAAAGATGATTCCCGACGCAACCTACCGCAATTGGAACAGCTACAATGCACATATTCATTTTGAACCGGGTGTAGATGTGATGCAGGCGTTTAACCTACTGCCCGATCCGCAAACCAACGGCGGGTTGTTGTTTACCTGCAAACCCGAGGCAACAGATGAAGTAGAGGCACTTTTCAACAAAGACCTTACACAGCGGTTGTATCCAATAGGTACCGTGGAAGCCTCCGGTAACAAACGGATTCGCGTTCTGCCGTAAATTTTAAAGATTATCCTTAATTTTCAGGGCTGCATGAGATTGTTGTTTATAGCCATATCTGTATTTTTTGTTTTTGTATGCAATAACGGTATCGCACAAACGAATAATGAATTTGTGCAGATTGGGGTGAACAATGGCCTGTCTCAAAATTCAGTGCACGATATCTTTCAGGATAAGAAAGGTTTTTTATGGATTGCCACCGCCGACGGATTCAACCGATATGATGGTATCCGTTTTAAAGTGTATAAACACCGTTATGGCGATACGTCCTCTACCAACATTCCGGCCGATTATATTCAGTCGGGCATTCAGGAAGATCAGCACGAGAATTTGTGGTTGATTGCAGGAGATCACCTGGTACAGTTCAACAAAAAAAATAACCGCTTTCATACTGTGTATAACCTACGCAGTAACCCATTGTTTACCTTCAGTACCAACCAGTGTTTTCTAATACCTGTGGGAGAAGAAATGTGGGTGTTCGGCAATGGCCATACCATTTTGAAAATACATATCCTCAGTAAAAAAGCACAACTTATGAAACTTCCGGAGGGCGTGCGGGAGGTGTTTAAAGAAGGCAATGGAAGCCGGCTTTTTGTGAATACGCCCGAAGGTTGCAGCGAACTGATTCCTCAAACCATGCAGCTGAAACCCACCGGTATTAAAGATTCTGTGAATTCAATATCCGGCATGGGTGATTACGGCCTCGCATATATCAGCCATCAAACCATTAAACTCTACCATACCCCTACACGTACTACCCGGGAATTAAAAACAAGGTATGATAAAACGGTGGCAAAGGATGCGCAGTTGGTTAGCATCACCTCGTGGAATAATAATTTGTTGTTTGTGGTGGTATCCGGCAAAGGATTACTGAAGTATGATTTAAAACAAGATAAAACGTCATTCTTCAGCAGTATTCCGGGCGATCCCGGCAGTTTATCCATTAACTACATCCGTAGAATATTTATTGACCGTTCTGATAATTTATGGCTGGCAACAGAAGGCGGTGGACTTAGCAAGATGGATTTAAAACATCGTAAGTTCAACAGCTATCCTGTGGGGGTGTTCAATATGCAGAACCCGGCCAACCTTATGATTAAAAGTATTTTTGCTCAAGGCAGTACCATTTATGCCGGCACCTTTGCCAAGGGTTTATACATGATTGATACGGTAACCCTGGAGGCACGCATCAAAGAGTACCCAAGGAACGGAAGTTCGAACGGTACCGGGCCTATCACCGTTTTATATCAGGATACACGCAAAAGGTTGTGGATGAATACTGGTAACGTAATCGGTTACACGAATATGCAAACCGGACAGTGGATAGCCAGCGATACATTACCGGACTCCAATGATAATGTGTACAGCATCTATGAAGTGACCCCGGATACATTCATGATTGGTTGCCTCAAACGGGTATACCGTATGGTGGTGCTCCCCGGAGGTCAGGTAAAGGTAGATGATGCCCGGGTGTATCAGCATAAAAGTATTCAGGGTTTGATTCAGTCTATTGTACCCAATGGCAAAGGAGAATGGTATATCGGTATTGTAGAAGATGGTTTCCGCCGGTGCAAGATTACAGGCAATACACTGGAGATTACCGATAGTGGTATGATGAAAACAGGTGTGCGCCATTTTTATCCGGATGCCGCCAACGGATGGGTTTGGATTGCATCCGACAACGGCCTGATTGCCTATGATGAAAGCAAACGTAAATTCATTTTATTGGACGAATCAGACGGACTAAGTAACAGTCATGTATATGCGATTTTACCGGAAAGCAATCATGCTATTTGGATTAGCACCAACAAAGGAATCAACCGCATCGAGTTTGAAAAGCATCCGAAAAATATGTTGGCCATCCGTTCGGTACAGGTGTTTACTCAAAAAAACGGACTGCAATCCAATGAATTTAATTCAGGCGCCTGGTTTGCCTATAACCGCTCACAAATGATTTTTGGAGGAGTAACCGGTATCAACTGGTTCAATACGCAGCAAATTATTTCGAATCATCATACGCCCGAGGTGGTTTTAACCGGAGTTAAGGTGAATGAACAACCGATTCAGCGCGACACAGCCGTGCAGTATTTAACCTCCCTCCGGCTTCCGCATCAACAAAATGCCCTATCCGTTTCTTTTGCCGCATTGGAGTTCACCAACCCTGAGGTGAACCAATATGCATACCGCATGGTGGGTGCCGATGATGACTGGGTACAAGGGAGCCATGAAGTTCGCTACGCAGGCTTGTCTCCCGGCACCTATCGCTTGTGGGTAAAGGCATCGAACAACGATGGTGTTTGGGGTGAACCGAAACAACTACTCAAAATAATCATTGAACCACCGTTCTGGCTAACGTGGTGGTTTAAATTGGGTGCTGTTATATCCATACTATCACTAACGGCTATGGGTGTACGATATATTATCCGAAAGCGCGTACGGGAAAAAATGCGGGCAATGGAAATGCAACAGGCACTGAACGAAGAAAGATTGAGAATATCACGAGATATGCATGATGAAATGGGAACCGGCCTTACCAAAATCTCTTTACTCAGTGAAGTGGCCCGTCAGTCAGGGAATGTGGCCGCCGGTGAAAAAACATTGGGTATGCTGCAGGATATTACCGGAACGGCTAGGGGGCTCACACAAAAGATGGGAGAGATTATCTGGATGCTGAATCCTGTGAACGATACACTCGACAGCCTGGCGGCTTATTTGAAAGAATATGTGTTTCTCACTACCGATGGGCTTCATCTCGATGTGATGACCGATTTTCCGGAACAAATCCCCTCGGTTAAACTCAGCCATGAAAAGCGCCGCCAGCTATTGCTGGTTACCCGCGAAGCGTTGCACAATGCATTGAAGCACAGCAAGGCTACCCAGCTTACGTTTGCAATGGATGTACAACCCAACGGATTTCAATTCCTCATCAGTGATAACGGTACCGGTTTTGAATCCACAGAAAAAAAACCAGTGAATGGAAAACATAACGGGTTAAAAAACATGCAATGGCGCATGCATCAGATCAATGGTTTCTTCACCGTTGAATCGGAAACAAATAAAGGCACCACCATTATATACGGTTTGCAAAACGATTAACGCTACAACACCAGGTGCTCTTTCTTACGTACTTTGTCAATCGGAATTTCGGTAACCAGTTGCACGCCACTGATGTTTTTCAGCGCATGCACCAGTTCGCTGGCATCTTCATCATATTCAAAGTCGCCTTTCATCAGCCAAATAAAATCAATATGCTTGTAGTCGGGCAGTAGCGGCTCTCCTTTATTCTGATTGTGGTAAATGAGATGCTGCAACGCATAGCCGGGCATGTTATATTCAAAAACAGAAAAGAAGAAGTCCATGGCCTTTTGTTTTTTCTGCACACTCTTCTTCTTCAGCAACTGTATGGTGGCTTCCGGTATAGCCCTGAAGCGATATCCCAGTAATGCGTTCACATGCCAGATAAAGTAATAATCATTCAGGGGTGCAACCACCCCCAGCATTTTGGCGTCCTCAAAAAAACGGTTGGTGGAATCATCCCAATCCAGTGTAACCAGTTTTTTCATGGCGTTTGTTTAGAATGTGAGAGGTAACAACACATTGTCTTCTCCGCGTTTCACCTGAATGGTGATGGTTTCTCCTTTGTTGAATTTGTTCAATGCCTGCATGTAAGATGAAACATCACTGATGGTGTGATCGCCCATTTTCTGCAATATATCCCCGCGCTGCACGCCGGCTTTAGATGCCGGACGACCGTCGGTTACACCATCTACATACACGCCCTTTCCCGTGAAGGTATAATCAATCAGAATGCCCATGGTTACTTTAAAGCTCGTGCGCCCCATTTCTGGTTCTTTGGTTTTCAGAAACGACAACTTGCCGTAGGATTCCGTTTTACCAATCAGGTTATAGATGTAACGTACAATTTCAGAAGTGCCGAAGTAGCTTATTTTGTCGGCATCATCTGAGGGTTTGTGGTAATCGAAGTGCGTACCGGTGAAAAAGAAAAGTACCGGAATGTCTTTTTTATAGAATGAAGTGTGATCACTGGGTCCGCTGCCCGAACTGTCAATTTTCAAATCGAACAAGCAGTTTTCTTTTTTTATCAACTCGCCCCAAACCGGTGAAGTTCCAAAACCGCCAATGGTCAGCTTACGGGCACTGTCTGCAGCGCGTCCCACCATATCCATATTAATCATGTAATTGATATTGCGGGTACCGCTGTAATTTTCTACAAAATGCCTGGAGCCGTACAAACCCAGTTCTTCACCGGAAAAGGCCACAAATAAATAGTTGTTTTTCTTGAAAGCAGATTTGCGCAGCATACGTGATAACTCCAGCATTGCCGCGGTACCACTGGCGTTGTCATCTGCCCCATTATGAATCATAGGAACTGAACCGGTGTACATAGAGTTTTTATCTTCACCGTATCCAAGATGATCGTAATGTGCACCTAAAACAATCGTGTATTCGGCACCGTTATCTATGTATCCTACTACGTTATGCCCTGTACGTGTTAACGTGTTGAATTGAAGTTTTACCTGTACAGGTGTTTGTTCAGGGATAATGCTGTGTTTGCGCATGGCATCCGGATGCAGGTAGATAACGGGAACAGACAGTGGCGTGATGCGGCTCTTGGCATCCCAGGCCAGCTCATCCGAAATCAATCCGGAATTATAAACAATCAAAGGCTTACCGGCGGCTTCTGCCCGGGCACCCGCCTTTCGCACTTCTTCTATGATTAACAAGTGAGGATTGTCTTTCAGCTGTGTCGCAAAGGTTTTCGTATCAAACCAAACGGCTTGTCCATTAAAAGTTCCGTTCCCGGATACCGTCAGCGGAAAGTAATCGGTATGGGCTTGCAAAACAATTCCGTTTATGCTGATGGATGAGGAAGCGTCTATGCTTCTGCCATCGTGTACGGTGAAAGGCTGAAGGTATTGATTGGTTCCTGCGGGAGCAATCTTATGTTTTTTGAATTGTGCAGAAATATACTTCGCCGCAAGCATCTCTCCTTTTGTGCCCGTTCTTCTTCCTTCCAGCTTATCATCTGCCAGATAACCGATATGCTTTTTCAATTGCTTGATCACTACAGGCTGGTTGAACACATCCTGCGCGGTGGCCGTTTGTGCAATTAAAACCCAGAATACAATAACCGATTTGAATATTTTTTTAGACATGGCGCAAAGTTACTAAACACAAGCTGTGCGCAGTTACTAAATACGTAAAAAGCTGTTTCCAATATCGTAAATGATTAGTGGATGGTTTCAAGTAATTTTGCCCCTTACTTCATATAGCGTATAATTTGAATGCTACCATACATATAGCCCTTGTGGGAAATCCGAATAGCGGTAAGAGTTCATTGTTCAATGCGCTTACAGGGTTGAACCAAAAAGTAGGCAACTTTCCGGGCGTTACGGTAGATAAAAAAACCGGCAACACTTCGATATCATCCCAACTGCAGGCGTCTATCATGGATTTACCGGGCACCTACAGCCTGTATCCTAAACGGCAGGATGAATGGGTGGCTTATACGGTGTTAATGGACAGAACCGAACAGCGACCCGACATGGTGGTGTTGGTAGCCGATGCCAGTAACCTGAAACGCAATCTGTTGTTCTGTTCACAGATTATCGACTTGAAGATTCCTTTGGTAGTGGCACTTACCATGACCGATCTGGCGCGTAAGAACGGAACACAAATCGATATTCCGGGTTTGGAAAGAGAACTCGGTGTGCCGATTGTTCCGGTGAATCCGAGAAAAAATAAAGGTATTCCAGAACTGAAGAAGTCGATTGAACGCATGGCATCCGGTTTACAATCTTTTACACCCCGCGATTTTATTGACCATGCAGCAGACAATGCGGATACTGTGCAACAAGTGCGTTCACTGATACCCGGCATTAGCGATTATACGGCTATCCATTATCTTATTCACCCCGAAACATTAGAAACCACACCGGAGCTGAAAAAACAAGTGGGTGAGATAGCCGAGAAGAATCATTTCAATCCTACTAAAACGCAGGCATCGGAGATTATGTCGCGCTATAACCGTATCAGCGCCATCATGCATCAAACCGTGGTGGAAGCCGATCCGTTGCAGAAATCATTGTTCAATGAAAAGCTGGATAAGATTCTTCTGCACCGAACCTGGGGATATGTGATTTTACTGGGTGTGTTGTTTCTGCTGTTCCAGAGTGTGTTCTGGATATCCACCTATCCGATGGATGCTATAGAATGGAGTTTTGGGGCGTTATCATCCTGGTTGTCGGGCTGGCTACCGGATAATGCGTTCACCGATCTTTTCATCAATGGTATTGTGGCCGGATTAAGTGGCATCCTGGTTTTTGTGCCGCAGATTATGATATTGTTTGGTTTAATCACCTTACTGGAAGATACAGGTTATATGGCGCGCATCAGCTTTTTAACGGATAAGCTTATGCGAAAAGTAGGATTAAACGGAAAGAGCGTCATGCCCATGATCAGTGGTTTCGCCTGTGCCGTACCGGCAGTTATGAGCGCCCGAAGTATTGAAAACAAAAGAGAACGCCTGCTAACCATCATGATTACTCCCCTCATGAGTTGCAGCGCACGCCTGCCTGTATATACGATTTTGATAGCACTCGTCATTCCTCAAAAACTGGTATGGGGGTTTTTAAGTTTACAGGGTTTGGTGATGATGGGTTTGTATTTGCTGGGAACTGTGATGGCCATGATTGTAGCCTGGGTGATGAAAATGTTCATCCGCAGTACAGAGAAAAGTTATTTCATTCTGGAACTTCCCACCTACCGCGAACCGCGCTGGAACAATGTGGTGGTTACTATGATAAACAAGGCCGGGATTTTTGTAATGGAAGCCGGTAAAATTATTATGGTGATCAGTGTGCTGTTGTGGGCGATGAGCTCCTACGGTCCCAAAGATAAAATGCATGCCATAACAGAGCACTACGATGCTATGATACAGGCTCAACCTGAACAGGAAGCGGAATGGCAATTGCAGAAACGTTCCGCATTGCTTGAACAGTCGTACGCGGGTATGCTGGGCAGAAGTATTGAGCCCGCTATTGAGCCACTCGGATACGACTGGAAGATTGGCATTGCACTGATTACTTCTTTTGCGGCACGTGAAGTGTTTGTGGGAACCATGGCCACCCTGTATAGTGTAGGCGAGGATGCAGATGAAAACGATGCCACCCTCCGTGAAAAAATGCAGGCTGCTGTAAGAGCGGATGGTACTAAAGTGTACACCCTGGCCACCGGTTTATCCCTGATGGTTTTTTATGTACTGGCCATGCAGTGCATGAGTACGATTGCAGTAGTGAAAAGAGAAACCCGCAGTTGGAAATGGGCGTTGATTCAGGTTGCCTACATGACCATACTAGCCTATTGTATGAGTTGGCTGGTGTATCAGTTGTTTAAATAATCCGGCGCCACAACGGCAGGATAATTACCACTCCACATATCTTCTAACGTGGTTGAGTACACGAGGATATAGTTTCCGATATAACTCCTGTAAAACTTCTTCTCTCCGCATGGTTTGAGCATTGCGGTTGTTGATAATGTTCCAGTCGGCCTGACTCAACGCACGGCTGTCGCCGGTATATGAACCCGTTTCATCTTGCCAGCGGTAGGTTTCCTGAAACGAACTGAAATTAACCGATTTCCGGTTGATAACATCACGGATATCTACTTCCATAATGGCACGTGCATTAAAACTTCTTTGTGTGATGTGAACCGTTGCATACACGGTTTGATACAGCGGCCTGCCGGATGTATCGGTTCCGTTTTCAATTTGTTTGCTCGATTGACGGGTGTAGGTACGCTGCTGAGGATAGGGGATGTTAATGTCGCGCAACCGGAGGTTCACTTCCCAGTCAGGATACACATTGTCTCTACGCGCCTGCCAGTCGGTGTACATTTTAACCGGTTGATTATTGCGGGTTACATCGCGCACCAGTTGGTCCTGAAAATATTCATTGCTGTAATTGTATCCATAACTGCCCCAGCCATTATTACTGAAATAGGAATCATCTCTGATTGGGCCTACCACCACCGCAATGGTTCCGTTTTGAAAGGCCATTTCCATTTTAGCTTCCGCATCTTTATAACCCGACACATATCTTCCGGTGCGGTTAAAAGCATCATAGGCTTTTTTGGCGTTATCCCTTCCCGTTAGGTTGAGGTAATTCATGCCCGACTGATAATATGCTTCGGCAGCCTGCTCTTTCGTTTCCATTAACTGTGTGCTGTAACTCTCCGGGGTAATCAGTTTGAATGCTGCGGGCGTTGCTAAAATTTGTGTGTAAGCTGATTGAAGTACATCATAACTTCTGATGATTTTATCAAATCGGTTTAAATCATTTGTTTTCTGATAACCCTCTATCATCGCCAATTGCCGGGTTTTAATGCTGTTGTATAAAACAGGAACGGCCTCCAGCGCTTCCGGATGATCAGGTTCTTTGTCTAATTTTTTAATAGCATCTGTGAGTGCTTTCTCTTCGTTTTCTCTTTCCAGAAATCCCTTACTGGTTTTACAGGCAGAAAATAAAAAAGTGGCCATTGTGAGTAGTAGAAACATTTTTTTCATGCGATGTCCGTTGAATAATGAAACCATTTGTTCAAGAGTTGCGTTCACGCGTTCAAGATAGTATGTTTTTATAAACGCGCATACGCATTCTCTCAGAGGCTGTGCAGTGTCTTAGTAAAATGACCACTGTGTGAAATCCGTCTTAAAATGTATTCCAATGATCAACCCTGCACAACCCAATCAATAGAACAGCCGTTCATCCCGATATATCACCGCCCAACCCAAACTTGCGCTCGCAGTACAATGGACGCCTATTCATAAATAATAGATAATCAACAAATTGCGCAATTATTTTTATTAAAGCATTATAAGCTACCTTAAAATATATGGTATTATGTTTTGCATAGTACCAAAAGTGTTTTACTTTTGAATGGTCATTGAAGGTGAATAGTTACCAACAAGCTTTAAAAAAAATCACATGAACATAGAAAATACTGCGAGCCAGATGCGTAAAGGAGTATTGGAGTTCTGTATCCTTTCTGTGATTAAACAGGGAGAAGCATACCCTTCCGATATCATTGATAAAATGAAGAATGCCAATCTGAATATTTTAGAAGGAACATTGTACCCATTACTTACCCGCTTAAAGAATGCGGAATTGCTAACCTATCGCTGGGTAGAAAGTAGTAGTGGTCCGCCCCGAAAATATTTTAACCTAACCGAAAAAGGGGCATCGTTTTATAAAGAACTGGAAGCCACCTGGAACGAATTGGCTAACGCGGTTGAAAAACTCACCAAATAACAACTTCAAATTTTTAAGCAAAGCAAGTATAGCGCACTTAAAACAAAACAGACAACAATGAAACAAGTTATCAATATCAATTTTCACGGCAGGGTGGTACCCATTGAAGTTTCTGCCTACGAGAAACTAAAAGCGTATACCGACAGCCTCGGTCGCCATTTTGGTAAAGAAGAAGGAGGTGAGGAAATCATCAACGACATTGAAGGCCGCATTGCCGAATTATTCCAGGAACGCCTGAAAGATGGTGCAACCTGTATTACCGAAGAGCATGTGGAAGCGGTTATTCAAAGTATGGGCCGTCCCGAAGAGTTTGACGAAGGCGCACCGGTGGATAGTGCAGAAGAAGAACAATCTCAATCCGGTGAACAAGCCAAAACGGCACCCTTTCATCAGGCAAAAAGATTATTCAGAGATGAGAACGATAAAGTGTTGGGTGGTGTGTGTAGTGGTATAGCCAATTACTTTGGAATAGATGTGGTGATAGTACGTGTGATTTTTGTACTACTTTTTTTAACCGGTATCGGTGTATTGCCTTATATTATTTTATGGATTGCTGTTCCCAGCTCAGCCACTACACAAATTGGAGGTGTGAAGAAGAAGTTCTATCGCGATCCGGATGATAAAATCATCGGTGGTGTGTGCAGTGGCATCGGTCATTACTTCAATATCAACCCATGGATTCCCCGTACATTGTTCCTCATTCCGTTTTTATCCTTTGTATTTAAATGGTCGAGTTGGGGCGCATTCGATTTTCCCAACTTCATACAATTTACTTTTAGTCCGGGTGCCCTTTTATTCTACATTATTTTGTGGATGGTAATGCCTGAAGCCAATACTACTACAGAAAAACTGGAGATGAAAGGTGAAAAGGTGGATTTAAATTCTATAAAGAATTCTGTAATCACTGAACTGAAAGGTGTACAGGGCCGGGCAGAAAAACTGGCTAAAGAAGCTCAAAACCTGGCAACCGATAAGGGTAAACAAGTGGGTGCCGAGGCTACGTCTGCCGCAAAAAGAGGTAGCCGTTCACTGGGCGATATCATTCTCTTCCTCGTAAAAGTGTTTGTGTATTTCATTTTAGCTATCGTAGTCATTTCACTGTTGATTGCGCTGTTCGCCACCGGCATTGCCGCTATTGGTTTATTCCCACTTAAAAACCTCATCCTTGAAGGCTCCTGGCAAAACCTCTATGCTTGGGGCACGCTGATCTTCTTCATTATGGTTCCGGTGGTGGGTATCATAACCTGGATTATTCGCCGACTAACTAAAGCACGCAGGGGCAGCAACATCATGCGTTTTGCATTTTCCGGATTGTGGATATTGGGATGGGTTTGTTTGATGATGATGCTCTCTTCCCTGAGCAGAGAGTTTAGGAAATACAATACGCCGGCTGAAATAGATATCCCACTTACACAGCCTACGGTAAACAAACTGGAAATCACCAGCATCGCTCCGGGAACCACTTATTTAAAGAATAAAAGTTGGTTGCGTTTAGAACCCTTTGGTACGCGCTTCGATGATACCATTATGGTGAGGAACATCCACGTAAACATTGTTCGTTCTCCGAATGATTCATTCCGCGTTACCATGATGAAGTTTGCATCGGGAAGAACGTATAGCAAAGCGGAAAGGAAAGCGCAGATGATTCACTTCAATGCATTCCAGAACGATACCGCTTTTGTGATTGACAACGGAATTCCTATCACAGCTAAAGAAAAATTCAGAAATCAGCGTGTAATCATTACCGTGTATGTTCCGGTAGGAAAGCAGGTGCGTGTTGACCGAAGTGCATACTCCGACAGAATGATAGAAATTGAGGGCCCTGCTACTGAAGAGCTGGAAATGGAATTCGAAGGTGTTGAAAGTGGATGGCGCCCGGATACCGATTATATTATGCAACAAGACGGATTGTACCACACCGATGGCACGCCGGCACGCAGCTGGATGGAAAGCAAAAAAGAAAAGGGTAACATGAAGGTGGATGTGAATGAACAAGGATTAAGAATTGAACTGGAAGAAGGACGCTACCGGTATGAACCTACTGCTCCTGCTCCTCCCGCTGTTCCCGACGAAATCAAACGAATAGAAGATTCCCTGCAAAAAGAAAAAGAAAGAATTGAAATGGAATTGAAAAAAGTAAAATCCACGGCATTAATAAATACCATTCCCACATATAACCCAATGTTGGTGTTGATGTAAGATGTTTCATTGGTTGTATGTACACGCAACCGGGCAGTCCGCCGTAAGGCGGGCTGTTTACATTTCAGCCGTTGCGCCATTATGTGACTCATTTGAATTACTTTTGCAGCCTAAATTTTAATGATGAAGACAACCCCATTCACCTCACGTCACATTGAGCTTGGAGCCAAAATGGCCGATTTTGCAGGCTTCCACATGCCCATTTCGTACACAGGAATTCAGGAGGAACATGCTGCCGTACGAAACAATGCCGGCGTGTTCGATGTGAGCCATATGGGAGAATTTATCATTAAGGGTCCCAATGCCCTCGATCTCATTCAACGCATCACCTCTAACGATGCGTCAAAATTAACCAAAGGTAAAATTCAATATAGTTGCTTTACCAATGAACAGGGAGGTATCATTGACGACCTGCTCGTGTATTGCCTCGAAGACAATGATGCATACATGCTGGTAGTGAACGCCGGAAACATTGACAAAGACTGGAAGTGGGTTGAAAAGAACAATATGCAACAGGCGGAGTTACATAATATATCGGATAAAACAGGGCTCCTGGCGGTGCAAGGGCCTAATGCTACCAAAATTGTTCAGTCACTCACAGAAATGGATATCCTGAATTTAAAATACTATACCTTCTTAAAGGGAACGTTTGCCGGTGTAGAAAATGTGCTGATCAGTGCTACCGGTTATACCGGCGCCGGAGGCGTGGAAATTTATTTTGAAGATACAGGCAATCATGCCGAAACCATCTGGAATGCACTATTTGAAGCAGGTAACCGCAGCGGATTAAAACCCATCGGTTTAGGCGCCCGCGATACGCTACGTCTTGAAATGGGTTTCTGCCTCTATGGAAATGATATTGATGACACCACATCTCCACTGGAAGCAGGGTTGGGATGGATAACCAAATTCACCAAAAATTTTACAGCCCGTGACATATTGGAACAACAAAAAACTGCCGGTGTTTCACGCAAACTGGTGGGCTTTGAAATGATAGGCAGAGGCATTGCCCGCCAGGGTTACGATATCACCGATGCGCAGGGAGCCGTGATAGGTAAAGTAACTTCAGGGACACAATCTCCCTCCTTATCCAAAGCCATTGGGATGGGATATGTTTCTACCGCCCATACCGCGCAGGGTAACCCCCTCTTTATTCAGATACGGAACCAGGCCATAGAAGCCAAGGTGGTAAAAGTGCCCTTTGAATAAATCACAACCCCTACGCATGAACGATAAGCAGTTACCTGAACTTTATACCTGCATTTCACCTGCGCTCTTGCATTTGTATGATGTAAGCAAAAGCATTGTGGTGATTATTGATGTGTTAAGAGCAACCTCTACCATCGCTGCCGCTATGCACAACGGTGCGAAGAATATTGTTCCGGTGGCCAGTGTGGCGGAATGTATTCGCATTGGTAAACAAATTGATGCCATCACTGCCGGTGAACGCGATGGTCGTGTGGCCGAAGGCCTACAATACGGAAACTCTCCTTTCGAATATCCGCGTACGTTTATTGAAAATAAAACACTGGTACTCACTACAACCAACGGTACACGACTCCTGCATATGGCTCTTGAAAAGGGAGCTAAAGAGATCATTACCGGTGCATTCAGCAACCTCGATGCCGTTTGCCATTACATCATTCAAAAAAAGATGCCGGTAGTGCTGGCCTGTGCCGCATGGAAAGACAAACTGAATATTGAAGACACCCTGTTTGCCGGTGCCGTAATCAACCGGGTACGCGAACATTTTTCAATTCGGTGTGATGCATCTGCAATGGCATCCAACATGTATACGCTGGCCGAACCAAACCTGTACGAATTTATGAAGGAGAATAACGCCTCTCATTACCTGCGTTTAACCGGATTCGGACTGGAAAAAGACATTCGGCATTGCCTCACCGCCAATACAGCACCGGTGCTACCGGTTTACCAGCATGGAAGCCTCGTAAAATCCCACATTTAACGTCATTTTCTCCACATTTCTCTCTCATCGCTTTCTACCCTCAGTTATTTTCCTTTACTTTTGCAAATTGCTCTTTTCTGAACG
>ENA-UOUJ01000830-UOUJ01000830.1-activated-sludge-metagenome-genome-assembly--contig:-NODE-830-length-18256-cov-6.274545_pt1 | contig 18256 bp, 18 predicted proteins | sample MGYA00249839_ERZ747224 | MGnify/ENA primary metagenome ERZ747224 (study PRJEB28782, sample SAMN03220277) | activated sludge metagenome | biome: wastewater; feature: sewage sludge; material...
CCTTTTGTCCCATAACCATAAAGATAATAATAGCACCTCAAAAAAAGAATTAGCCGCCTTTTTGCACAAATTAATTTCACTTGAATAATATTGTAGTGAAAAAAAATAGCTTTGCTTTAAGTTTATATTGAATTAAAAATTACTTACATTTACAGAGCATATTTTTACAGATTTGTAGCTTGTTGAATTAAAATATATTTTCATGGAAATCAGAGTGCATACCGACAATCATATTACAGGCAGTGAACATTTTTCAGAAAAATACTCGGAAGAGCTAAATAAAAAACTGCATCGTTTTACCGAATATCTTACGGGGGCAGATATTTATTTTGTAGATGAAAACAAAGCAAAAGCAAGTATTAACGACAAAAAATGCACAATTGAAATAAAGATTAAAAACAAACCACCCGAAGCGGTTTCTCATAATGCCGATACCATCAGCCTCGCTTTTATTGGAGCTATCGACAAAATGAAACATTTATTAGACAGTCGCATCGGAAAGCTCAATAACAGATAATTATGGCTTTCTAATGAGTTAGATATTGCTCCTGATACTTCCATTAGAGTATGAAGTGTGATAAACTATAAAGCTGTCATAAGCATCCTTCCAACCTTTGAAAATGCCTTCATCAGCAAGAGAATTGTTGTGCCAAATCATGCAGAACATACCGTTGACAGTTTTCACTTCGTTATAAAGTTGTTTCATCTCGGCTAATGCCTGCTCGGGATTATCCCCTTTATAAAATATCGAAGTAGCTTCCATAAAACAAAATGGTGTAATGAGCAGGTCGGTTTCCTTTTCATTTTTTAGGTCGTACCAGAAAAAAGATGAAGCAACAGATGCTCTGAAACCGTTGCTGCCGGCATATCCCATTGTGAAATCTCTTCTTATGCCTGCGCTCAATAATCGCAGGTAAGTTTCAGGTAAATTCATTTTTAAATAATGCTGGCGCGAAGATTGAATGTCTTCTCTTGCAATTTCCGATAAAATATTTTTCTCGCTAATCAACACTTTTTCATCCTCATTGCTTCGATAGGAAGGATGCAACCCAATCGAATATTTCTTTGAATGTCGCTCAATAACACTCCTCATTGCCGGATTTTTGGGAGAAATATTTTTATCAAATTTTGACACAGTTTCTGCCACCAGGAAAAAGTAAAGTGGATTTAATTCGCCAATTTCATGAAGTTCGTCTAACCATTCAAATACATCAAAAGGATCTTTTTGCATACCGGTTAAAACTTTCAGACGGTGGGCAACTTCCCTAAATCTTATAGTTAATAAATCCAGTACCACATTTGCCGAATTACGCCAAAAGCCCTTGTGTCGGTAACTCCAGGCCATGTCAATATCATAAGTGGGCAAAAATTGAAACCTACTTTCTTTAAATGTATAATCAGGATATTTTAAAAGAATTTGGCCTTTTAATTGTTGTAACCAATAGTTAATGAGTGGTCTTTTCAGAAAACCTCCCCGATAGGCTAATGAACTCTGATAGGGAAAACGACCGTGTTTATCGGGGATAAAAGGCAGGTATTCCTCAAAACGACTCAACAGAAAAAAAGCGGCTGCAAAAATATCAAAGCCTGTTTCACTTTCGTTTTGAAAAAATATCGATAATTCGTTATTTTTTGTACACTGAATATCCTGCTCAACAATTATATTTTCAAATAAGATGGTGTGTGGGAAAATATGCAGGTAATTTCCATTCACTCTTTGATTACTGTAATTGATTTTAGGCTGGTGCGAAGCGATAAACTCCTCTGCATCGGAACTAATCCTCCATTCTTCATTACTGATTTCGTGCGAAAAAAAATGAATAATATATCGAAGTCTTGGAGTAATATTTTCAGAGAAAACAAGCATAGTGGCAAAGAAAAAATTTTTTGTTTAAACAACTGCCAATTCAGTTATTTTCCATACTTCTCCACCCATTGCTCGTTAAAAGATTTTTTTGGAAAGTCCAACTTGCTTCTGCCTTTTGTCCAAGGTGATGCCACCATGTTTATGAATTTTGTTTTCACATTACCATTCACCATATTCATCCAGCTCCTTCTCAGCATTGCTGTCCTCCAGCCTTTCCAGATTACTTTTTCGGCCATAGGTGCAAAACCTTTCAAAGACGCTTCATGACGATTTTCAAGCAGTAGGCCGTGAATGTTTATCTTCATGGGACATACCTCGGTGCAGGCGCCGCACAATGAAGAAGCATGGCTCAAATGTTTCCACTCTTTCAGGTCTTTCATTTGCGGGGTGATAACCGAACCAATGGGACCACTGTAAGTAGTAGCGTAAGTGTGGCCGCCAATGTTTTTATACACCGGGCACACGTTCAGGCAAGCGCCACAGCGTATGCAATGCAACGCTTCTCTTACTTTTTCGTTGGCCAGCATTTTGGTACGGCCATTATCAAGCAGTATTACATACATTTCATCGGGTCCGTCTTTTTCATTCGGTTGTCTTGGTCCGGTTACGATGGTGCTGTATGAAGTAATTTGCTGTCCGGTACCGTAGGTAGAAAGTAATGGCCAAAATAGTGCAAGATCATTGATTGATGGGATCACCTTTTCAATTCCCACAATCACAATATGCGTTTTAGGCATTGAACAACTCAGCCTGGCATTCCCTTCATTTTCGGTCAATGCAATACCTCCGATGTCAGCAATTATAAAATTGGCACCGGTTACTCCCACCTCAGCTTCTGCATATTTTTTCCTCAGCTTTTCTCTGGCTACCAGCGTTAACTGGCTTGCATTAAAAGACGGATCAGTATCTAATTTTTCGGCAAACAGTTCAGCTATCTGGCCTGCACTCTTGTGCATTGCCGGTGTTACAATGTGATAAGGCGGTTCGCCTGCAAGTTGTTGAATATATTCTCCCAGATCGGTTTCTATGCTTTCTATTCCGTTTTTTTCAAGGTTATCATTCAGGTGAATTTCTTCTGTTACCATGCTTTTGCTCTTCACAAGCGTTTTGCAGTTTTTTTCCTTGCAAATTTTGAGTACTGCTTCATTAGCCTGGGCGGCATTTTCGCACCAGATTACCTTAGCGCCTCTGGCGGTGATGGCGGTTTCAAAATTTTCTAATTGCAAGTCCAAAGTTTCAATCGCTTTCCATTTAATATTTTTAGCCCTTTCTTTGGTTAATTCTAAATCTGCAAACTGCTTTTTCCCTCCCGGAACGGCAGCATTATATTTATTGATGTTGAAGTTGATTACCTTTCTGTGCTCACGGTCGGCTGCTTTGGCAGCGCTTTTCTTTTGAAATATAGAAGATTCGTGTGACATAATTAACTGATGAAGTATTTATACCTTCTAAGCAAACCTACATAAAAAAAATCAGAAGCAGTATTGATTTCAGTCATGGTCAAAATATTTCATGATTTCAAAACACTTATTCGGCAGCTTCTTTTTTATATGCTGCCACCTGTTCAAGCGCTTCATAAAACGCTTCTCCATATTTTCGGATAAGAGGTTCTTTAAGAAACTTATAAACGGGCACTCCTAATTTTTTACCCAGAATGGTGGCAGGATGGCACATTACTTCGCGAGGCTCATAATTGAGTCTTTCATAATCTCCGTGTTTTCCTTTGTAAGCAATTATTGGGTATAAATGGCAACTGATCGGTTTTTTCCAGTTGATTTCACCTTTATTATACGCCTGCTCAAAAGCACATTTGATTAAGCCGCTTTTCTCCCGATAGGCATACACGCAAATTTCATTGTCGCTGGGGAGAGTAGGTGTTACCCATCCGAATTCTTTATCGTAAACGTATTTTCCATGTTTTTCTATTTGCTCAATGGCATCTTTGGTCAGGTATTTTTTGATGGTTTCGTAATGTTCTACTACCAAATCTAATTCTTCATCGCTTAATGGAGCGCCTGCATCTCCATCCTCACAACAACCTCCGTTACATTTGGGAAGATCGCATACAAAATGTTTTTCTATTATATCATCACTGATGATTTTATTATCTATAACAATCACTTTTTCAAAATTTAAATGATAATTCTGTTCCTTTTTTAGAACCGGTAAAAAGTAAAAATGTTTTCCTGAAAAGGGAAAATATTATTCCCGATTGATGCTCACCTTAACAGACTTTACCCTGTTTTTTTCTGTTTCCAACACAGTAAACTCAAAATCTCCCGATCGTACTACGGCATTATTTTCGGGCAGTTCACCCGAAAGTTCCACAACCAATCCGCCGATAGATTCATTTTCTCCTCTCACTTTGTCAAAGGTGTCAAAAGGAATTTTCATGGCTTTGCACACATCATTCAGCATGGTGCGGCCTTCAAAAACAAAGGTATTGTCGTCTATTTTTCGGATACTGCTTTCTTCCTGATCAAACTCATCCTTAATATCACCTACCACTTCTTCCATGATGTCTTCCATTGTAACAATGCCGCTGGTACCGCCAAACTCATCTACCACCACAGCAAAATGAATTCTCTTTTTTTGAAAGTCAACCAAAAGATCTTCAATCAGTTTCGACTCCGGTACAAAATAAGGGGGTCTGATTTTTGAATGCCATTCATATTCTGAAACGTTATTTTCATATAGAAACGGAACCAGTTCTTTTGTGTTCAAAATACCCACAATATTGTCAAGGTTTTCTTTGTAAACCGGCAGCCTTGAGTATTGCAGTTCTTTGATAATTTCAATCAGTTCGTTGTAGGTGGTTTTATACTCAATACCACTCACATACAACCGGCTGCGCATCGCCTTTTTGACTGATATTTTCCCAAACTTTACAATCCCCTTGATGATATCTTTTTCTACAGGCGAAGTGTCGTCATTTGTTTGTATATCAATTGCTTCATCTAATTGATGATATGAGGTTTCATCCGCCTTATTGGCGCCTACGCCTCGCCCGATACTGTCGGCAATAGACACAATCCATTTGCTGATGCGCCTTAAAAACAGGTGGATTCCTTCTACAAACAATATAAGAATTGACCACTCAAGGGCAAAGCGTAAATTGTTTTGAGATGCCCACACTCTTGGAAAAATTTCTACCAGAAATAACAATACAAAAGCTATTGCCAAAAATTTTAATGCAATTGCCCACTCACTGCTAAGATACTCCGGCGGAATATATTGATTGATTAAATAATTGGCCAAAACAATGATGCAGATATTGCAAAAGGTCTTTGCTATCAGCATGGATACATACACTGATTTTGGCTCTTCGAGCAAAGCCAGAATTCGCTTTGATGATACCTGCTGCTTTGTTTTCAACACATCCACATCTTTATCGTCCAAAGAAAAAATGGCCGCCTGAGTTCCGGCAATAGAAAATGAAATGACGATTAACACGCACAGTAAAATCACCAGCAGTGTAGTACTTTGCACATTTGCCGGCAATTCTAATAAGGCTAACTTATCTGTAATGTTTAAAATGGAGTCCTGCGGGTCCAAATTGGTTTATTTTTGTGAAACTATTATTATTGTTATACTTTCTTAAAAGTGTAGCAAAAATATATGATTTATTTTATCTAAAAAGGATTCGGCTCAATGTTGTCATTTTCGCCTCCCTGATTGTGATTCATATCAAAATGATCCGAAGAAGCAGTTCCTTCCGCTTTTTTATCCAACATAATTAAATTTTCTCCTACTATTTCGGTTACAAATTTCTTTACGCCGTCTTTGTCATCCCAATTTCGGGTACGCAATCTCCCTTCAATATATACCAGGCTTGATTTGTGAAGAAATTTTTGTGCCAGTTCGGCAAGGCCGCGCCACAGCACAACAGTATGCCACTCAGTTTGCGAAACCAATTTGCCGGTTCTGTCTTTAAATGTTTCGGTGGTAGCCAAAGGAAATTTTGCTACTGCAATATTGCCATCCAAAATCTGTATTTCAGGATCTCTGCCCAAATTTCCAATCAACATAACTTTGTTAACGCCTCTCATAATATATTTTTTTCTTTTTAATCTTATTGGCTCCTAATAACTAATAAAATTAATTTTTTTACTTAATTAAAAAAAATTTATTGCTGACCCGAAGATTTCAAATACTCTCTGATGATTTTAGGGAAAGAAATATTTTGGAGCAAACTCCTGTCCATCCAAATATATTTTGATAATGCAGCCGGTGTTTTTGTTACTTTTAGTTCGATAAAAATAGCATGAATTACCTGATGGGTGAGCTTTTGAATAAATGGTTTCGATATTCTCAACAATACGGCATCTTTATTTATCCACCCTGCCTTTTGCACATTCTTAATTAAAGCATTGATGTCTTCCTGCTTTTGAGTTTCTACCACAGGAAATTCGTGAAGATGTAGCCAAATGTCTTTTTCAAGTCTTTCGCGCAGTGCAATTTTGCCTTTTGACTCAATTACAAAAAAGTAGAATTGTCTCTTTTTAACGATTGTCTTTTTGTTTTTCACAGGCAACATTTCCACCCTGTTTTGCAAAAATGCCTTACAGGATTTTTTGAAAACACAGGGTTCGCAAATCGGGTTCACCGGTTTGCACACAGTAGCGCCAAAGTCCATCATGGCCTGATTATGACCGGCCGGATTTTTTTTATCCAGAACCATATTGGCCAGGTCGGTAAACAGATTTTTACCTTCTGTAGTATCAATCGGTGTGTCGATCCCAAAATATCTGGAGAGAACCCTGAAAACATTTCCATCCACCACCGGATATGGTTGGTTAAATGCAAAGGATGCTATTGCTGCCGCAGTGTAAGGCCCAATTCCCTTCAATTTTAAGATTTCATGATAATCATTAGGGAATACGCCATTGTATTGTTCAACAATTTCTTTTGCCGTGAATATCAGGTTTTTGCAACGGGTGTAATAACCCAACCCTTCCCATAATTTAAATACTTTTTTTCCATTGGCAGCAGCCAGATCCTTAATAGTGGGAAAGTGTTTTATGAATTTTTCATAGTAAGCCAAACCCTGTTCTACCCTAGTTTGCTGAAGAATAATTTCGCTCAGCCATATTTTATAAGGATCCTTCTCTTTTTTCCAGGGCATTGCCCTATCATTGAATTTCAGATCCCAAATTTGTAATTTTTTTGAAAAACCCTTGTATTTCAAACAATTATGGATTAACTTCGTTGAAAAATAAATAGCAAATTTATCTTAAACATAATATTTGCAATAAGTAATTATATTTTTTTGACGGAAATTCAAAAAAGATGTTGTAACTTGTTGTCCTACATCACCATTATAAATAACAATTAATCTTTAAGTTATGCGAAAAGCCGATTTAGTAAACAAAATTTCTGATAAAACGGGTATTTCAAAGGTAGATGTGTTGATAACCCTTGAAACAATGTTTAAGGAAGTGAAAGACACACTTTCGTCCGGAGAAAATATTTATATCCGTGGTTTCGGCAGTTTTATTACCAAAAAAAGAGCCTCTAAAATTGGCAGAAACATCAAGAAAAATGTGGCTGTGCATATTCCTGAGCATTATATTCCTGCTTTTAAGCCTGCCAAAGAGTTTACAACCGAGGTGAAAAAACTGAAAGAAGTAAAGCCCGATGACGGCCCGGGAGAAGATATATAGGTTTTTAATTATAAAAATCTAAACATTTTTTATCCTTTGGGGTTACATTTGCATACTAAAATTTTTTGATAGTGAAGAGACCCCAGTTAATAGTTGTGTTTACAGCTATTGTATTAGTGCTTTTATTGACTTTGTTTGGGCGCACTGCCCATAAACCTGTTCACTCTGATGATGATGGTCATGATCATAGTACGCAGCCAAATAATGGACAAAGTATGATATCCGAAATTTCTTTCGATACTTTGCTGGCAATTTCCAAACAATCTTTAACTCCCGACCTGCTTAATAAATTAAACACATTAGAAAAAGATACTAACAATAAGTCAAACAATATCAATAAGATAGAGGCAATACATCAATTGGCGCATTTTTGGAAAGATGATGGAAGGGCTTATATTCCGTATGCCTGGTACACTGCAGAAGGGGCAAGATTGGAAAATTCAGAAAAAAATCTCACCTTTGCAGGCCATTTGTTTTTGGATGCTGTTCGGCAGGAGCAGGATGCAATTATAAAGAGATGGATGGCTTTGCAGTCAAAAGATTTGTTTGAAAGGGCTTTAAAAATCAATCCTAACAATGATTCGGCAAAGGTGAGCATGGGTGCCGCATATATTTTTGGAGGTATTTCTGAGGCACCAATGGAGGGAATAGCCAAGGTGAAGGAGGTGACCGATAAGGACAGTACAAATGTATATGCCCAAATTACACTGGCAACCGCTTCCATGATGAGCGGCCAGATTGATAAAGCAGCAACAAGGCTTCATACCGTATTAGTTGTGCAACCCAAGAACCTTCAGGCATTGTTAATGCTGGGCGATGTAGCCGAAAGACAAGGCAATAAAGAGGAGGCAATAAAATGGTATAGCCAATCATTGCCTTTGATTACCCGGGATGACATAAAAGCCGAATTGGAAAAAAGAATAAAGGAACTAAAGAAATAAATTTATTTAACAATATTTAAAATCAATAGAATATGCCTTGTGGTAAAAAAAGAAAGCGTCATAAAATTGCAACGCACAAACGTAAAAAAAGATTAAGAAAGAACCGTCATAAGAAGAAGAAATAATTAATTCATCTTTAAAAGGGTCCTGTTTTTAAAATTAGTATGAAACATATCCTGAGCGTAAAGGCTTGTTTGTAAGCCTGATTTGGATAGTTTCATACTAACTATGATTTTGCTTCATTTGGTAATAAGCCGGTTGTGTGCGGTATTTACACCATCAACCTTAGCCATATTCCTTCTCTTTTGCACATAATAGCTGATACCTTAATATTTTTTACCGGGGCATGTATTCTCATTTATGATAATCATTAAATGAACAAGGAAGTTATTATTAATGCTTCTCCCGTAGGAGTAGAAATTGCATTATTGGAAGATAAGAAGCTGGTGGAACTGCATAGCGAAAAAAATGATGCACGTTTTGCCGTGGGTGATATTTATTTGGGAAAAGTGAAAAAACTTATTCCGGGGTTAAATGCCGCATTTATAGATGTGGGGCACGAAAAAGATGCTTTTTTGCATTACACAGATTTAAGCCCTTATGCAAAATCCTTACTTAAATTTACCAACCTGGCGATAAATGCCACAGGGCCGCTTGATTTTTCAAAATTTGAAGTGGAACCGGAAATTATAAAAACCGGAAAAATAAATGAAGTGCTGGGCGGAAAACCCAATGTGCTCGTTCAGATATTAAAAGAACCCATTGCCGCCAAGGGTCCGAGGCTGAGTTGCGAAATCTCAATCCCCGGTCGCTATGTGGTGATTACGCCTTTTAACAATATAGTAGCGGTATCAAAAAAGATTCATTCATCGGAAGAAAGGAAAAGGCTGCAAAAAATTGTGGAGGCAGTAAAACCCAAAAACTTTGGAGTAATTGTAAGAACAGCCGCCGAAAGTAAAAATACCGCCGAGCTGCACGAAGACCTTACCAATCTGGTAAACACCTGGAACCTGCTGCAGGAGAATCTGAAAGGCGCTACAGCGCCTGCCAAAATACTGAGTGAACAAAACAAAACCAACAGTATCCTCAGAGATTTATTGAATGACGATTTCAACAAAATCGTTGTAAACGACAAAAGCATTTATGGCGAAACCAAGAGTTACCTGCAGCGCATTGCGCCTGAAAAGGCAGATATTGTAAACCACTATCAGAGCCCCGGAAATGTTTTTGACTCCTTTGGGATTACCAAACAGGTAAAAGGCTCGTTCGGAAAAACCGTTAACCTCAATAGTGGCGCATACCTTATTATTGAGCATACAGAAGCCTTGCATGTAATAGACGTGAACAGCGGATACAAGAGTGTGGGAAATAATCAGGAGCAGAACGCTATGGAAACCAATCTGGAAGCGGCACAGGAAATTGCCCGCCAGTTGAGGCTCAGAGATATTGGCGGAATCATTGTGGTTGACTTTATTGATATGAAGCAGTCTGATAACAAAAAGCAACTGTTGGACAAGATGGAAGAGTTTATGAAAACCGACAGAGCCAAACATTCGGTGCTGCCCATTTCCAAATTTGGACTGATGCAGATAACCAGGCAGCGAATGAGGCCCGAAGTGCATATCAATACCCAGGAGATTTGCCCCAGCTGTCATGGCACGGGCAAAATTGCCTCTCCTTTAATTCTCGAAGACGAAATTGAAAAGAATCTGAAATATCTGATTACCCACAAACATAAAGGGATTAAATTAGTAGTACACCCAATCATTTATGCCTATCTCACAAAAGGAATGTTTTGGAACAGCAAAGCGGCTAAATGGAGAAAGAGACTTGGCGACAAATTTAAAATCGCACAAAACTCAACCTATCAGTTTACTGAATACCACTTTTTTGATAAAAATGAAGAAGAAATAAAAATGTAACATATTTGACTTTGCTTGTCATCCTGCAATAGTTTTCTGATATTTAGTTTTCAAAAGGGCAGTATAGTGAATTGTTCTGCTCTGATTTGATTTATCAAAAAATCTATAATTTCCCTTAAATATGTTTTTTTCTGTGTAAGCCTAATTATTTCAGCAGGTTTAACCAAAAAATATTTAACGGGAATTAGTGTTTTTTAAATTTTTTCAACTTTCCCAAAAACTAGCTTTCACTAATTAGCTCTAACTTAGCCTGCTGAATTTTTAAGAGTATGAAAACAATCAGGATTTTTATTACCGGCGGTACTTTCGATAAGGAGTATAATATGCTCAATGGCGAACTGTATTTTAAGGACACGCATCTGCACGACCTCCTCGAAATGGGTCGAAACACCGTACCTGTAGAAATAAGAACACTGATGATGGTGGACAGTCTTGAAATGAGTGACGAAGATAGAGAGCTGATTGCTCATCAGTGTAATCAGGCCGATGAAGAACGCATCGTAATTACCCATGGAACCGACACGATTGCAAAAACAGCCCAATTACTGGCAAAAAAAATAAAAAACAAAACGATTGTACTTACCGGAGCCATGATTCCCATAAAGTTTGGTAGCTCGGATGGTCTTTTCAATCTGGGTAGCGCTCTGGCTTTTGTGCAGTCATTACCTCATGGAGTGTATGTAGCTATGAACGGGCGGTTTTTTAATGCCGAAAACGTACTGAAAAACCGACAAACAGGTTTTTTTGAAGAAATAAAAGGCAGTTAATCACTTGCCTCAAACAACGAAAATTTTTTATTCTAATCAGGATTTTTAGTAATGGTCATAATGAAATATGGTCAAAATCAGTAGGTTTCTGATTATCCGGGCAATTATTTTCCCGATTCCTGACACAGAGATTATATTTTTGCGGCATGACAACAGAAGAAATACAGCAGATTCAGTTTGAGGAAGGCGCCGCTTTGCTTATTGATAAACCTCTTGACTGGACATCTTTTGATGCTGTAAGAAAAGTCAGAAATCTGATTAAAATAAAAAAAGTGGGACATGCCGGCACCCTCGACCCTCTGGCTTCAGGTCTGTTGATCATCTGCACCGGAAAATTTACCAAAAAGATAAATGAATACATGGCTAAGGAAAAGGAATATACCGGAACCTTTACCCTTGGTGCGGTTACGCCTACTTATGACCTCGAAAGCGAACCTGAAAATTTTAAGCCTTTTGAGCACTTAAGTCCTGCAGATATTGAAGCAGCTACCAAAAAATTCATTGGTGAAATTGACCAGGTGCCACCCATCCATTCTGCTATTAAAAAGGACGGTAAACGGGTATATGAGCTTGCCCGCAAGGGGATAGACGTGAAATTGGAGCCACGAAAAATTACGATTTCCGAATTTGAAGTCAACCCGGCACAGCTACCTGAAGTGCAGTTCAGGGTGGTATGTACCACCGGAACCTATATCAGAAGCCTGGCACACGATTTTGGAGAGGCATTGGGTTGTGGCGCTTATCTCAGCAGCCTGTGCCGTACCCGTATTGGCGAGTTTCACCTGAAGGATGCTGTCAGTATTGGCGATTTTGAAAATGCGATAAAGGAAAAGAAGCGTAAAGAGCCTAAAATATAAACGGATAGCCGATACCAATTTGCAACTGACTTCCTTTGAAAAGCGGATAAGCAAAAAACTTATTTTGATAGGCAGCATTTTCAGGCGAAGGGCTTGGGTCTTTGACCTTGTAGCCGTAATCGAACCGGATGACAAAAAATCCAAAATCGATCCGCACACCGGCGCCGGCGCCAATTGCAATGTCTTTTCCCAATTTTGAAAACCCAAATATTTCTTCTTCTGTTCCGGCAGCTTTTTTCAGCAGCCATACATTACCCATATCAGTAAACACGGCGCCGTTGATAGGGAAGCCCGCCAATTTGAATAATTCGGTTCGATATTCTAAATTGAGCTCCAATTGTAAATCGCCAAATCTGTCGGGTATGCTGGCGCTGTCGCGAATGAAGGAATGAACGATGGAGCCGGGACCCAATCTGCGAAGTTGCCAGGCGCGCATACTATTGGGGCCGCCGCTATAGTATTGTTTAAAAAACGGTAGCTGCGACCGTTTATCAGGGTTTTTTGTAAAGTCAAATTCATAGCCGATACCGGCAAATCCACGCATTACAAAAGAAGAACCGTTTGCCATTTTAAATAATCGGCCGTACTCTGCATCAACTTTTAAAAAACGATAAAGCTGTCTGTCCAAAAATTCATTGGAAATCAAACCTGTCAATAGCCCGGATTCTTCCAGATTAGCCCTTACTACGTTTACCACCCGCCTAGACCGGCTCGACCAGGGCATTGAAAAGTTGATAATTCCTGATGAAATAAAACCATCAGTAAATATATTTTTGATAGAAGGGTTGTTATTAATTAATTTATCTAAACTGTCCTTTTTAATAAGATTAGAATATTCAATATTTGGGATTCGCACACCTAAATAATAACTCTTTTGGTTTCTGAAATTATTTTCGGGCACCCATGAAAATTCGTACCCCCAGGAAGAATTAATGGTAGTGAGGTTAAAAAGAAAGTTTCTATCTGTTTTGGCTCCATTCAGCGTCAGTACCGATTGTATGGTACCGGGAAATTTTGTTTCAAAATTTCGATGCCCCGGGAAAATAAATCGGGGGTAACTGACTGAATTTCTCAAACTTATCTGTTGAGTTTGTACAAAACTTCCCTGCCCCAGATTAAATTCGACGCCATATCTTAAATTAGAGGAAGCCAGATTGGCGCCTCTTAAAAAATTACGGTTTTGTACTCCAAAATTTACACCCCATCCCAAAAAATTTCCGGCCAAAGCGCTTTGGTTATAACCGGTTTCAAAGTTTGTAGTAAAATTATATTTTTTTGCAGGAGTGAGTTTTACCAAAAAATCAACCGTATCCTGGCCTTCTTTTTCTCTTGGATTTTGCTGAATATCCACTAATCGCCAGCTACCCAATGTGTTGAGGCGGTTGAGTGTTTTTATATATTTTCGTTGATCATAAAGTTCTCCTCGTTTGAAATAAATATTTGGGGTAAAAATTTGGGGTTTAAACTTTTTGTAATGCTGCACCACTGTTATATCTCCAAAAACATCTTCCTTCCTTTTTCTTCCTGTCGAGTCGGCGTTTACATCAGGATATACCCAAATGTTTCCCACATAATACTTCTTGATTTTAGAAGAGTCAGTTATTGGACTGAGCCTGATATCTACATTGGCTTTAGGATTGAGTCTTCTTTGTTTAATTCTTTCCAATTGTTCAATTTGTTCAAAAGGGTCAAGCGATGGCGTCAGCAGCGAAATATCAAGTGTATCCCAAAGTGCATAAATCAGGTCTCTCGAGAACCTAAGATAACCGTTGTTTTTGTATCTGTCCACCAATCTGTCCATTTCGGCTGATATGGCAGAAACTGCAAAAGGACTTCCTTTTTTAATGAGAGACCGTTGTGCAAAACGATCGGCTATTGCCTGAAGACTGTCATAACGCATGGAGTAAGCCAATGAGTCGATCCTTGTAAGCTTGCCAGGCCAAATAAAAAACTTAATATGAGTGCGAAGTTGGTTTTCCACAGGTTTTACCTCTGTTGTAAAGTGCATTGAATCTGAAAAATAACCCTGAGAGTGAAGGTAATTGTGCATGAACTCCAATGAGTTACTTATAGCCATACTGTCAAGTCTGGCAGGTTTTTTCATTACCCCCCAAAACACTTTATCTACTTCACGCGACTTCAGGCTGTCTTCGAGTTGGGCATAAAGGTTGTCTTCTAATTCTACCTTGTTGTTTTTGGACATGTTAGTGTCTTTTACAGAAATCGATGTTTTAAAAACAAAAGGTTCATTTACTGGATATTTCTTTACAATTGTTGCAATTTTGCAGGAATGTAATAAAAATGCTATCATTAAGCCGGTAATGACAAAAGACAGATTTTTAAAAGGTATGGATAAATTGTTCAAATTATATAAAAATTAATTCCCTGCAATGCTAAGTAAATCAGAGGTCAAATATATTCAAAGTTTATCCCAAAAAAAATTCAGGGGCGAAGAAAATCTATATATTATTGAAGGCCCTAAAATAATTGATGAAGCCCTTACGGTGGTTCCTCAACACTTAAAAATCATTTACGCCCTGCCGCAATGGATAGAAACAAATAAAAATAAGGTATCCGATATTGAAGTAAAAAAAATAACAGAAGGCGATCTCGAAAGAATTTCATTGCTCAAAACACCCAATAAAGCGCTTGCGTTGATGGAAATTCCCTGGAGTGAGGGCTTTTTGTTGAAAAAAAATAATCTGACATTGGTTCTTGATGGTATTCAGGACCCGGGCAACGTGGGCACCATCATCCGTATTGCCGATTGGTTTGGTGTAGCGCAAATTATCTGTAGCGCCGACTGTGCCGATGTGTATAACAATAAAGTGGTGCAGGCTACAATGGGCAGTATCTTTAGAGTAGAAGTGTTTTATACCAATTTGCCCGAATGGCTATCGGCGCAGAACGATGTTCCTGTAATTGGCGCAATGCTTGATGGAATGTCCTTAAATTCTTTTGGCAAGGTAACAAACGGGCTGCTGGTGATTGGCAATGAGTCAAAAGGTATTCGGCAGGAAGTGCTGCCTTATGTAAATCAAAAAGTTACCATCGAAAAAACGGGACATGCCGAATCCTTAAATGCGGCGGTAGCCACCGGTATTATTTTGTCTTATCTGAAATGAATGGCCTTTACCGGTTGCACTTTTCTTACAATATAGGTAGGAATCATCAATACCAGCATACATACCAGAAAAGTTCCTGCACATATTGCAAGCACTTCTGGCGCAGAAATTTTTACGGCAGCTTTGTCAAGGTAATAGGCATCTTCCTGCAGCTTTATAAAACCGGTTTTTACCTGCAGATACAAAATTCCCAAAGCCAATATCACGCCTGCCACAATACCCGAAAGTGTGATTATGAGGCTGTATCGTAAAAATATTCGCTGTACTGCCCAATCGCCGGCGCCAATAGCCTTTAATATTCCTATCATCCTCATCCGCTCCAATACCAGAATAATCAGGCAGGTAATCAGATTGATAACTGCTACCACTACCATGATGGCAATCAACACGTTGCGTGTAACATCCTGCATATTCAGCCAGTCAAAAATATTGGGCGTAATTTTTTGAATGCCCTGAGCGCTCCAACTAAGCGGCATTTCGGGCAGGTTAAGGATTTGGTTGGAGATGCTGTCAATTTTTTTATATTCTTTCAAAAAAATCTCATATCCTCCCACCTGATTGGGCAACCAGTCGTTCAGGCGGCGTATCAGCTTGATATCGCCGATGGCAAAGGTTTTGTCATATTCTTCAATACCGGTTTTGAAGATGCCGGTAATAGTCAGTCGGTCAGGCCGCTGGCTGCCATCCGGGCGAATAAAATAAATCAACACCCTGTCGCCGGTTTTCAGTTTCATCTGGTCAGCTGTATGTTTCGAAATCATTATCTGCCGGCTGTAGCTGCTGTCGTTAAATACCGGCGGATGCCCTTCGATGATAAAATCTTTGATATGATTGAAGTTGTAAGTGCTGTCGAGACCCTTTACCAGAACGCCTTCCAGGTCATCTTTGGTTTTCAGTATGGCATAGCGGGTGGCAAAGGGATGAATCGTTTCTACCTCAGGAATGTTTTTTATGGCAGTTATTAATGAATCATTAGCCGTAATGGGCAATTCTTCGGTTATGACGGACTGGTAAGGCTGAATTTCCTGCAGGCGAATATGCCCCCAGAAGCTGAATACCTTTTCGCTCACCTTTTGCTGAAAACCGTTTGCAAATGCCAGTGTGATAATCATTACTGCTACACTTATGATAGTGGCAATAATGGATAGCCTGATGATGAATCGGGAGAAAGAACGCTGTCGGTTGAAAGCGATTCTATTTGCAATAAAGGAGGAGATATTCATTATTTACAGGCTAAGGAAATTCAAAGGACATAAAGTTAATCATGTCCTTTGAAACCCGAAGGCCCTAAACTAATTATTTAAATTTTTTAGCATCTTCTATAAATTTGGCCAGCCCGATATCGGTTAATGGGTGGTTAAGCAATCCCAATAAAGGAGCCAAAGGAGTAGTACACACATTTGCACCTGCTTCGGCGCACTGAACAATGTGGTTTGAGTTTCTGATAGAAGCTGCAAGTATTTGAGTTTCAAATCCTTGTACAGCATAAATATGTGCAATTTGCTCAATCAGCTGCACTCCGTTCCATCCCGTATCGTCAATGCGCCCGATGAAAGGTGATACATAGGCAGCGCCTGCTTTTGCAGCCAGAATGGCCTGCCCGGCGCTAAAAACAAGCGTACAGTTGGTTCTGATACCATTGTCGGTAAACCATTTCATTGCCTTCACACCATCGCGGGTCATTGGCACTTTTACCACAATATGCGGGTGAATGGCTGACAGTATTTTTCCTTCTTCAATCATCGAAGCAAGGTCCACTGTAGTAACCTCGGCGCTCACATCACCATCTACAATTTCGCAAATCGTTTTGTAATGTCCCATTACGGCATCATGACCTTTAATACCCTCTTTTGCCATCAGTGACGGATTGGTAGTAATGCCGTCCAAAACGCCTAAATCGTGCGCCTCTTTTATCTGGTCTAAATTAGCTGTGTCAAGAAAAAATTTCATTATTGTATGTTTTAAAAATTAAATATAAGCGGGTTTATTGTCTTTTTTCAAATTTTTCGCCCTGTAAAGCTATTATTATTAATTGATATTCAAAAATTAAGAACAATATTGACCGCTAAACGGGTTAAAATATAACGGGTTAGGTTGAAAAAGATTGGTTTTATGTAAAAACCGCTCGGATAAGAGTTGTGGTTTTACGCCGCAACACAGATTAAATAAAAAACAGTAATCGACCTAAAACCCCATATTCAATCATTGTAACATAAATCACCCGTTACCTTAAAAATTTTACCATTTTTTGCAATAAATAAAAAATAAAATTATGTCTTATCATTTTTCAAAAACAGTTACCGGCAGTTGGGATGAAGCCAGAGAGCGAGTAACCGAAGCATTAAAGAAAGAAGGTTTTGGTATTCTTACCGAAATCAATATGCAGGCAACTTTGAAAAACAAACTGGGTGTTGACCTCCGCCCTTATGTAATACTCGGCGCTTGCAATCCCAACTTTGCGTATGAGGCGCTCAAGGCAGAGCCGTACATAGGCACGATGCTGCCCTGCAATGTGATTATGCAGGAAACAGGGGAAGGAAATATCGAAATATCAGCCATTGACCCTGTGGCATCCATGATGGCAATAGAGAATGAACAACTTACAGGTGTAGCATCAGAAGTAAGGAGTAAGCTGCAACGGGCGATAGAAAGCCTTTAGAAAAAAATTAAAAGGATAATAAAAAATAATTGCTTTTCAATCGTCTCGTTGGGCTGGGGTTGAATAAATTGCGTTAAAAAATTACCTTTTTGCCTCATTCTGAACGAATCGAAGAATCGCCTCGTTTCCAAAAGGATAAGATTTCTTCGCTGCGCTGCGAAATGACGGTAGGAGAGACTGCGAAACGACGATTCAATAGCATCGTCATTTGGAATGGAGTGTAACGGAGTGAGAAATCTTTTGCTTCCAGAACGGTGAGATTTCTCCGCTTCGCTGCGAAATGACGATCAAAAAAGGCTGCGAGAATGACCGTGGTTTTATAGTTCTATGATGGACTGTTTAGGTTAGGCATTGTTGCGCATTGCGGCAATGGCCTTGAAAAAAATGCGTTAAAAAAATGATTGAAGGTAGTCGTTAAAAAGCCGTCGTTGTTTGAGCGCCGCATGGACTTCGAA
>ENA-UOUJ01000831-UOUJ01000831.1-activated-sludge-metagenome-genome-assembly--contig:-NODE-831-length-18247-cov-9.539853_pt1 | contig 18247 bp, 16 predicted proteins | sample MGYA00249839_ERZ747224 | MGnify/ENA primary metagenome ERZ747224 (study PRJEB28782, sample SAMN03220277) | activated sludge metagenome | biome: wastewater; feature: sewage sludge; material...
GCGTGGCCAATGCCACGCGTGCCTCCGGTAACGACAGCGACGCGCGTCATGAGTGTGGGTCTCCCTAGAGCCAATTTCTGTTTGATTGCGGTGTTGGAACTAGCGCCCCGCTGACGGCGCGGCGAGCCCCCAAAATGTAGCAGGGCGAATGGGTGGGACGCCCCCTCCCCAGACGAGTGGGGAGGGAGCGGAAATCCACGATGTCAGTCGCGTGCGACGCACTCCTAATCACGTGCGACGCACAGGGCGACGCCCATGCCGCCGCCGATGCACAGCGTCGCCAAGCCCTTCTTGGCATCGCGGCGCTGCATTTCGTAGAGCAGCGTGGTGAGCACGCGTGCGCCGGATGCCCCGATCGGGTGACCGATGGCGATGGCGCCGCCGTTGACGTTGACCTTGTCCGTATCCCAGCCGAGGCCCTTGTTGACCGAGATGGCCTGAGCGGCGAACGCCTCGTTGGCTTCGATGAGATCGAGATCCTCGATCTTCCAGCCGGCCTTTTCGAGGGCCTTCTTCGAAGCCGGGATCGGGCCCGTGCCCATGATCGAGGGATCGACGCCAGCCGTTGCCCACGAGACGATGCGGGCGAGAGGCTTCACGCCGCGCTTCTTGGCTTCCTCGGCCGACATCAGCACCACGGCGGCGGCGCCGTCGTTGATGCCCGATGCGTTGGCGGCGGTCACCGTGCCTTCCTTCGGATCGAAGGCGGGGCGGAGCTTTGCGATACCCTCGGCGGTGACGCCTTCCTTGATGTACTCGTCGGTATCGACGACGACATCGCCCTTGCGCGTCTTGATGGTGACGGGCGCGATCTCGTCCTTGAACTTGCCGGCCTTGCGGGCGGCTTCAGCCTTGTTCTGCGAGGCGGCGGCGAAGGTGTCCTGCTCTTCGCGGGAGACCTGCCACTGGCGCGCGACGTTCTCGGCGGTGGTGCCCATGTGGTAGTTGTTGAAGGCGTCCCACAGGCCGTCCTTCACCATGGTGTCGACGAACTTCACGTCGCCCATCTTGGTGCCGTCGCGCATGTGGGCGGCGTGCACGGAGCGGCTCATGCTCTCCTGGCCGCCAGCGACGACGATGGTGGCATCGCCCGTCTGGATCTGCTGGGCGCCGAGTGCGACTGCGCGGAGGCCCGAGCCACAGATCTGGTTGACGCTCCAGGCCGGTGCGTCGACCGGAATGCCGGCTGCGACGGACGCCTGACGCGCAGGACCCTGGCCCTGAGCGGCGGTCAGCACCTGACCAAGAATGACTTCCGAGACCTCGCCCGGCTGGACGCCGGCGCGCTCGAGCGCGGCCGTGATCGCAACCTTGCCGAGTTCGTGTGCCGGGAGGCTCGCGAGAGACCCGTTGAAAGAGCCAACCGGTGTTCTGGCCGCGCTGGCGATGACAATTGTCGTGCTGTCCGCACTCATACGTGCTTCCTCCTCGGGGGACTTTCAGGGCTTTTCTTTGCCTGGGCGAGGCAACCGTCTTTGACCTGCCTCAACAAGGGGCGGCCGCTCGCGGAAATACGATAGCAGCAGTGAAGCGCCGCCTGCAATTTAGAACCTTGAGATCGGGACTTTACTGGGCAGTATGGCAGTTAGCTCTGGAAGCGCGTCGCAGGCCTGTGCTACGATGACGCACTGCAAAAGGGTGTAGGTTCGATGGCTCAGCCGATGCTTAACAAATCCGACGTAAGCCCCGAGAAAAAAGAGGCGGTCGTCATCAAGAAGTACGCGAACCGGCGTCTCTACAATACGGAGACGAGCACGTACGTGACGCTCGAAGACCTCGCTCAGATGGTGCGCAACGACAAGGATTTCGTCGTCTACGACGCGAAATCCGGTGACGATCTGACACACGCGGTGCTCACCCAGATCATCGTCGAGCAGGAGAGCCGCCAGGGCGGGCAGACGCTGCTTCCCATCCCCTTCCTGCGCCAGCTCATCCGCTTCTACGACGACAACATCGGCTCGATGGTGCCGAGCTATCTCCAGTTCAGTCTCGAAAACCTCGTCAAGGAGCAGGAGAAGTTCCGGACGATGTTTGCGAGCGCGTTCTCGAACCCTGCGGCGGCTTTCGAGGCCTACCAGGATCAGGCGCGCAAGAACATGGCGATGTTCGAGCAGGCGATGAGCATGTGGACGAGCTCGTTCAGCGGCGGGAAGTTCCAGCCTCAGGACGACGAGACGGGGCAAGCCGGCAGCGAGGAAACGTCGAAGGACGAGATCGGCGAGCTCAAGGAGCAGCTCAGCGCGATGCAGAAGCGTCTCGAGCGGCTCGCGAAGGATCACGAGTAGACATCCCGCTCAGGCTGATAGGGCCTGAAGTGATCATGGTCTAGAGCACGCCCTGGCGCGCGAGATCGTCCGAGGGCTCGGCGTTCCCGTAGAGGAAGCCCTGCAGGTACGTGGCGCCGGCCGCGGTGAGGAACGCGGCGGTCTCGCTGTCGCTCACCCACTCGGCAACCGTCGCGATCCCAAGTCCCTTCGCCATGTCGATCATCGATTCCACGATGACGCGCCCGTGTGCGTCGTTCGGCAGGTCTTTCATGAACAAGCCGTCGATCTTCAGCATGTCCACGGGCAGCGTCTTGAGATGGCGGAAGGACGTATAGCCGGTTCCGAAGTCGTCGATTGCGATTTTGCATCCGGCCGCGCGCAGCTCTTCCACGAACGTGCGCACGGTGGCGAGATCGTGGATCATCGCCGTTTCGGTGATCTCGACGGTGAGGCGCGACGGCAGGTCGGAGTGCCGCGCGGCTTCTGCGCGGAGCGCTGCGATCCAATTCCTGTCCCCCGCCGTGAGGCACGAGACGTTGAGGCAGAGGCTGAGCCGCGGATGCGTTTTCAGGAGTTCGAGGGCAAGGTCGAGCGCTCTCCTGTCCAGGAGGGGTGCGAGGCCAAGCTGCTCCGCCTCTTCGATGAAATCGGCCGCAGCCACCAGCGTGCCGTCGACCTTCCTGAGGCGCAGCAGGGCTTCGTAGCATGCCGTTTGTCCCGTCGCGGCAGCGACGATGGGCTGTAGGGCCAGCAGGAGCCGGTGGTCTTCGAGCGCGGCCATCACCTCGCCGGTGACGGTGCTCTCGCGTTGCTGCGGGCTGGTGTCTCCGGCCGTGTGGATCACGCAGGCGGAACGCTGCGCACGTTTGGCCCGTTCGAGCGCGGCGCGTGCGTGGGCAACGGCTTCGGCGGACGTTCCGGCGTGCTCAGGGAGCGCGACTGCGCCGATGGCGATGGCAGCTTTGAGCGGTCCCGGCGATGTCTCGATGCGTGCGCGCTCGACGTGCGCGATCAGCCGCTCGCCGGCCGCGGCCAACGCCGGGCCGTTGCATTCGTGGAGGACGACAGCGAAGGCATTCGATGCATAGCGCACGATGACGTCGCTTTCACCGAGTTGCTCTCTGAGCAGGCGGCCAACGGCGGAAATGACCTCGTCGCCCACGTCGGAACCGAGGCGCGCATTGATGGCGTCAAGGCCGCTTGCCGAAATCATCAGGAGGCCGCAGGGGCGACCGGTGACATGCGCCCGCTTCAGGCAGGCGCCGAGCGCTTCGAAGAGGCGTGTGCGGTTGAGCCCCTCCCGCGTCCGGTCGTCCGCCACGAAACCGAGCTGATGGCGATCTTCGAGATAGTGCGCGTCGATGCGCCGAAGCACGCCCGTCGCGCGCGTGGGCCGACCGTTGGCGTCAGGCCACCAGCGGCCCGAAACGTCCATCCATATCCGACCGTCGTCGTCGTCGCCGGTGTCGATCGCAATCTGCACCCGATAAGCGATGCCGTGCGGTGCCTCGGCCGGTGCGCGCGCGCCGAGTATGGAGGATCGCCAGATGGCCACATGCTCGGGCGCGATGCGGGCGGCGAACTTTTCTCCCGTTGCGATCGCATCGGATGTCGCGACGCCGAGCACCGATGCCGCGTTGGCCTGCCAGTCGATCCCGTCGCTGGAAAGATCCCAGACGTAGGCCGTCTCTCGTGATGGTTCGGGCGTGGTGTCCGGGTGTGGCAAGCAGGCCGCTTTACGAAGCTATGGAGTGGCCCCGAAACCGATGTCGCGGCGGGCAACACGGATACCGATGATGGCGCCAGCGATCACGTCGATCAGGAGCGCGATCATGATGAAGAAGAAGACCGACGTGGCCGCTTGCGGCACGACGATGAACTCGATCAGGACGGCGATGAAGACCAGCATCGAGAGGCCGTGATCGACCATCGACGCCGCCGACGTGTACGTCGCCTTGATGATCTCGATGAAGAGAATGACGAGCGTGATGAGGAGGATCAAATCGCCCCAGGTGAAGGGCAAGGTCACGCCGCTGATCATCGGGATGTTGAACAACACCGTCCCGAGGAGCGCGCGGGCCGCTTCCGCACCGTCGGCCGCTTCAGAGTTTCCTATTCCGGAGAAAAGAACGATGACGTTGTAGAGAATGAAGGCGACAACGGTCAGCGGGATAGCTCTGAGCGACATGCTGTTCTCCTGATAGCCAGGACGTTTCTCTGGCGTCCCCTATCCTTGGAGACATTTGTAGCGATCTCAAGGAAAACGGCGGCCTTTTGAGCCGCCGCCTTGACATCAGATGTCGGATTTCGCGGGGAGAATTTGCCGGCCCCTGTATTTTCCGGTCTTGAGGTCGATATGGTGCGGGCGGCGGCGTTCGCCGCTGTCCTTGTCCTCGACATAGGTCGGGGCGGTCAGCGCGTCGTGTGCGCGGCGCTGGTTCCGCTTCATGGGAGACGTTTTTTTCCTAGGAACAGCCATAAGTTAACTCCGGTCTTCGCGGCGTCGCGAAGGGCGCCGGCGGTCGATATGCAAGGGTGATGATGGTCGGGCGTGTCAAGCTCCAGACCTAATAAGGTCGCGGCCTTATACCGGCAAAGCAGGCCCGAAGCTAGAGGCTTTTCGGCGCGAAACGCCCGGCTGAGGGGCCGCGGAGCGGGTCGAAGCGGGCGTCAGGGGCCGAACCTCAGGGTCGGCGCCCAATCCTGGCTTTCCTGCTTCTGCTGTTGCGGCTTCTTGGCAGGCGGCTTGCGGGCCGGAGCGGTTCTCGCCGGTGCCGTGGGCCTGGCGGCCGCGGGGGGAGCCGGGGGCCGAGGCGCTACAACGCACTGGGCGACGGAGCCGAAGGCCCTGACCCGGGCCTGGATGACGCGGGCCATGCGCGACGTGCGGGGGCCCGGGTTGCTCGCAACGCGAATGGCCGGGTTCGGCAGCGCGGCGGCCAGCAGGGCGGCTTCGCGCTCGGTGAGCTTGGAGGCGGGCTTGTCGAAGTGATGCCGGGCGGCGGCCTCGGCGCCGAAGACGCCCGGGCCCCACTCCGCGATGTTGAGATACACCTCGAGAATCCGCTTCTTGGGCCAGACCAGTTCCATCACGAGGGTCAAAGGGAGCTCGACCACCTTCCGCAGGTAGCTTTTCGCGTTCCAGAGAAAGAGGTTCTTCGTCACCTGCATCGAAATGGTGCTGGCCCCACGGGGGGCGCCTCGGCTGGCTTCCTCCAGGGCGAGGCGCATGGCCTGCATGTCGATGCCGCGGTGCGCGCAGAAGCGGGAGTCTTCGGAGACGATGACGGCCCGGGCGAGGGCCGGCGAAATCGCTTCGAAGGGAACCCAGGTGCGGTCGATGGCGGTGCCGCCGAGCAGCTTCGACAGCATCAGCATCGAGCCTGGCGGATTGACGAAGCGAAACAGGATGATGAGCAGTAACACGAGAGCCAGATAGCCGGCGATGGCGTAGGCGGCATAGCGGGCGCCGGTCCACAGGTGCCGTTTCCAGGGGCTCGCCGGCGGCGCTTCCGTCACGGGCGCGGGGGGCTGCGGCTCCGGCGTGGGGACGGAGAGGGTGCGATTGAACCTGCGGCCTGTCGTGATGAGGTGGGTGTCGTCGCTCCCCGTGCCGGACGGGCGGAACAGCCCCTCGACGGCGGACGTAAAGGATGCGGAGTTGTTCTCGTCCTCAGGTGCGGAGGCATCGTCCGTGGCGGCGGGCGGCGGGGTGGCGTCCGGGCTCGGCGCTTCCTCCTCCTGCTCCTGCGCATCGGAGACGGGCTCCGGCGCGGGGTCAGAGGGAGCTGGTTCCGGAACGGCAAGCGAGGTGTCAGCCTCTGGTTCAAGTGCTGCCGGTTCTTTCGCTTCTCCAAGAGCGTGTGCGGCCTGCGCAGGCTCGGCCTCGGCCGGTCGCGGCGTCTCCGGCGTCGCCCGGGCCTCGGCGAAAACCCGTTCCACGGCTTCGGTCCGCGGGGCGGGGGCAATCTTTTGCTCCGCCTCTGCGGTTTCCGGATCGGCCGCGGGGTCGACCGAGGGCATATCGGCCAGGAGTATCGGCGCGGGTTCCGGCTCCTCCGGCGATGGCGGCTCGGATGAGGCAGCGTCCCCGCTTTCCGCGGGCGGTTGACCGATCGGCTCGCATGGCGCGCGGGCTTCGAGCGAAAAATTCGGCTGATCGGGTGGATTTTCGATGGCGCCAGGCGAGGCTTCGGGGGCGTCGGTCCGCATGGGCTCCGCGGCGTGCGGATCGGCGGCGGGGGCGTGGACCACAGGCGGCTCGTCCCGCGCGGTCGGGGCGCCTTCCGACCGGGAGCCCTCGGGCAATGGTCGGGGCTCTCGGAGGATCTCTCCGGCCTCCTCAGGCGTGTCCTTCTCCGCCACGAATGCTATATCCCGCGCCACTCGTCGCTTCTCTTAGATAGATTAGGTACTTCGTCCATGACGTTCGCGCAAAGGCTCGATCGGATCGCAGGGCTAACGGAGGCCCGCCTCGCAACGCTTGTGGGCGCAAATTCGCAGCGTTCTGAGGATGCAGGCCGCGTCCCTACCCGTCTTTTCGAGGCCCTTCGTCATGCGACGCTCGGCGGTGGAAAAAGGTTCCGGCCCTTTCTTGTCGTAGAGAGTGCGGCTCTTTTCGGGCTTTCCGAGGCGGCCGCGCTGGATACGGCCGCCGCGCTCGAATGCGTGCACTGCTACTCGCTGGTCCACGACGATCTGCCGGCCATGGACAACGATACGTTGCGGCGCGGGCAGCCGACGGTCTGGAAAGCGTTCGACGAATGGACGGCCATTCTCGCTGGCGATGCCTTGCTGACGGTTGCATTCGAAACCTTGAGCGCGCCTGCGACGCATCCCAACGCGGAGGTGCGGCTGGCCTTGATCGCAGGCCTTGCGCGGGCTGCGGGCAAGGACGGCATGGTCGGCGGGCAGGCGCTCGATCTCGAAGCCGAGCGGTCGGCCGAAGCGCAAGCGCCGACGGTTCGCGAGATCCTGCATCTCCAGAGCCTCAAGACCGGTGCGCTCATCCGCTTCGCGTGCGAGGCGGGTGCGATGCTTGGCGAGGCCTCTCCCGAAGAGAGGGCGGCGCTTGTCCGATATGGCGATGCGATCGGGCGTGCATTCCAGATCGCAGACGACCTCTTGGATGCCGAGGGATGCGCGGAAACCGTCGGCAAGGCCGTCAGCAAGGATGCGGCGGCGGGCAAGGCGACGCTGGTCGGGTTGCTCGGGATCGCGGATGCGCGGGCCGCGCTCGCGCAAGCGGAGCAGGACGCCGTGGCCGCCTTGGCGCCGTTCGGTGCGCGAGGCGACATGCTGATCGAGGCAGCACGGTTCGTTTCGCGTCGGGAGCATTAATCCGTCGAAATAGAAAGTCGCGCGGGGACTTTTGGTCCCCACGCGACGGGAGCACCGGCATGACGAACACCGGGTGCCTAAGACGCTTCGACGTATAGCCGAGAGAAACTCAAGCTTCGGTAAACACGCGGGTTGCCTGGCCTGCGCGCCGCAGCTCCGACGGTGATTGGACGGTTGGTGCGGGTTCGAAGCGCGAAAAGGGCCCGAACCCACCGTCGACACCGGTGAGCTCCGCGTCGGAGAGATCGCGGCTGCGATCGGGCTCGGCGTCGGTCTGCGGCAGAGAGGCCGTGTCGGTCGTCGTGCTGCTCATCATCATCCTCGCAATTCGTGTTTCGATGCCGTGACGCCGGCGGCGGATCGGTGTCAGTGGATGACTTCCGTCTTCGCTCCGATGGAGGCGATAAAGCAGGCGTCTTGGGTGACGCCCCGTGCAAATGCCGCCGCGGCCGAACCGCCATGGACGCGATCCAGATCCGTGTCGGGCAGATCGTCGGCGTCGATGGGGCGCGGTTCGTCGGCGGCATTTGCAGGGGCCGGCTTCCCGTGGGTTTGCGTTTTGTCCGCCACTTCGCTTCTCCTTCACGTATCGAGATCTCGCGGCACGACTGCGTGTGCGCGCTTACTCGATGCGTGAAGGATGTCAGATATTGGGGAACGTGTTTTGCGCCGAGTCCGAAAAGTTGTGCCGCTTATCCAGGACTGGGCGCGGCGTTCGAAAACGACTCGCTTCGCAGCATTTCATTAGCCGCTATCGAAGCGTGACGGGCTTATACAGCCTCGCGTTTCGCGCCGACGCCGAAGCGGCGCTCGATGTAATCCTCGACGAGGGCCTTGAAGTCGGCCGCGATGTTCGGCCCGCGCAGCGTCATCGCCTTCTTGCCGTCGATGAAGACGGGAGCGGCCGGGCTCTCGCCCGTGCCAGGAAGCGAAATGCCGATGTCGGCGTGCTTGCTTTCGCCGGGGCCGTTCACGATGCAGCCCATGACGGCGAACGTCAGCGTCTCGACGCCGGGATAGCGCGTCTTCCACTCCGGCATGCGGTCGCGGATCATGTTTTCGACGTCGCGTGCCAGTTCCTGGAACACCGTCGATGTCGTGCGGCCGCAGCCGGGGCACGCCGCCACCACCGGAACGAACGAGCGGAAGCCCATCGTCTGCAGGATTTCCTGGCCGACCTTGACCTCGAGCGTGCGGTCGCCGCCGGGCTCCGGTGTGAGCGAGATGCGGATGGTGTCGCCGATGCCTTCCTGCAGGAGGACACCGAGGGCTGCTGTCGAGGCCACGATGCCCTTCGAGCCCATGCCGGCTTCCGTGAGGCCCAGGTGCAGCGCGTAGGAGCACCGCCCGGCGAGCATGCGATAGACGGCGATCAAATCCTGAACGGCCGAGACCTTGGCCGAGAGAATGATCCGATCCGCGCCCAGTCCAAGTTTTTCGGCCTGCTCGGCGGAGAGGAGCGCGGATTGCACGATGGCCTCGTGCATGACCTCGCGCGCGTCCTTCGGATTCGGCAGCGCCGCGTTCTCGTCCATGAGGCGCGTCAGCAGGTCTTGATCGAGCGAGCCCCAGTTGACGCCGATGCGCACCGGCTTGCCATGCTTCAGCGCGATCTCGATGATGTCGGCGAACTGGCGATCCTTCTTGTCCTTGAAGCCGACGTTGCCCGGGTTGATGCGATATTTGTCGAGGGCTTCCGCGCAGGCCGGGTTCTCGGCGAGCAGCTTGTGGCCGATGTAGTGGAAGTCGCCGACGAGCGGGACGCCGACGCCGCGCTTCAGGAGCTGCTCGCGGATATGCGGGACGGCTTTCGCGGCTTCGTCGCGGTCTACGGTGATGCGGACCAACTCGCTGCCGGTGCGTGCGAGGGCGGCGACCTGGGCGACCGTGCCCGCGATGTCGGCGGTGTCGGTGTTGGTCATGGATTGAACCACGACAGGTGCCGCCCCGCCGACGACCACGCCCGCGACGTTCACCGGAACGGACCGGCGGCGGGCAGACCTTTCAAGATCGGAATACTGGGTCATAGACTCGATATTTGCTGCAGCGGCATCGGCTTAGACATAAACGAGGTTTGTGTCACCAGCCAGCCGCCCGTGGCCCGGATTGTCGGGATCGTGGGGTGGCCCGGTGCGACAAAGCGGTTCAGGCAGGATGTTTTCGATGGGCCAACCCGAATACCAGATCGCGCCGGCACGCTCGGAGAGCGATATCGAGGCCGTTCGCGCGCTCTTCGAAGCTTACGCCGACTGGCTCGGCCTGGATCTCATGTATCAGGGGTTCGCGGGCGAACTGGCGGGGCTTCCCGGCAAATATGCGCCGCCGCGCGGTGAATTGCTTCTCGCCCGCGATGCTCAGGGATCGGCCGTCGGATGCGTCGGGCTGAGGCCGCTCGATGCAGAGGGTTGCTGCGAGATGAAGCGGCTTTACGTGGCGCCTGAAGCGCGCGGGCACGGGCTCGGACGGGCGCTCGTGAGTGCCGTCATCTCCGAGGCGACGCGGATCGGCTATCGCGAACTCATGCTCGACAGCCTGCCCAAGCTCGCGCAGGCGACCGCGCTTTACGAGCGGATGGGCTTCCGGCCGATCCCGCCGTACTACGACACGCCCGTTGTCGCGACGCTGTTTTTCAGCAAGCGGCTCGGGTCCTAGAGCGTCTAGGAACCGAGCGCGGGGCGATGGAGGTCATGTGCGCCGTGCGAGGGCGGCGCATCCGACGGATATGCCGGCGATGGCGGCCATCACGAGCACGATCGCGGGTCCGGCCGGGACGTCGACGGTGAGCGACCCCCAGAGCCCCAGCACGACGCTTGCGACGCCGACGACGGCGGCGAGGATCGCCATGCGCTCGGGCGTCGATGCGAGGGGACGCGCGGCGACGGCGGGGACGATGAGGAACGCGATCACGAGCAGCGCTCCCACGATCTTGATGGCGATGGCGATGGTGAGTGAGAGCAGCACGATGAAGACGGCTTTCACCACGTCGCGGTTGACGCCTTCCGCGGAGGCCAGCTCCTCGTGCACGGCGAGGCGGAGCAGAGGCTGCCAGAGCCATGCAATGATGGCGAGCACCAGCACGCCGCCGCCGTAGATCCAATACAGGTCGGTGACGGTGACGGCGAGGATGTCGCCGAAGAGAAAGCCCATGAGATCGGCGGCGCCGCTCGTCAGGTTCAGAGTCAGGATCACGCCAAGCGCCAGCGCGCCGTGGTGCATGAGGCCCAGAAGTGCGTCGAGCGGCACGATCTTCTGGCGCGATAGCCCGATGAGGAGCCCGGCCATGACGAGCGTCGCGAAGATGACGGGGGCCGTGATGTCGATGCCAAGGAACAGGCCGAGCGCGATGCCGATAAGGCTCGCTTGCGCGATCGTCTCGCCGAAGTAGGCCATGCGGTTCCAGATCACGAGCGAGCCGAGCGGGGCCGCGATGACGGCCAGCGCGAGGGCGGCCGCGACGGCGCGCAAAAGAAACGGCTCCATCACGCGGCGCCTCCGGACGGGCCGCCATTGCCGTCGTCCGCTTGCTCAGATGCGGAGCGGACGGGTGCCGGCTCGCCCGCCAGATCGTGGCGGTGGTCGTGACGATGCTGGTAGACCGCGAAGGCGCGCGCCTCGTCGCGTCCGAACAGGCGTACGTATTCGGGATGCTGTGCGACCGTTTCCGGCACGCCCGAGCAACAGACGTGACGGTTGAGGCAGACCACACGGTCGGACTTGCCCATCACGATGTGGAGGTCGTGCGAGATCAGGAGCACGCCGAGGCCGCGCGTGTCGCGCAGCCGGCCGATCAGCGTATAGAGCTCCGCTTCGCCGACGTAGTCCACGCCGCGCACCGGTTCGTCCAGCACGAGCAGGTCGGGATTGTTCAGGAGCGCGCGGGCAAGGAGGACGCGCTGCAACTCGCCGCCCGACAGCTCGCTGAGCTGCTGGTTCGCCACGCGCGTAGCGCCGACCTCCTCCAGCACCGCTGCGATGCGGGTCTGGCGCGCGCCCTCGCCGAGGGCGAGGAAGCGCGACACCGTCATGGGCAGAGCGCGGTCGATGTCGAAGCGCTGGGGCACGTAGCCGACGGTGAGGCCGCGGCGGCGCTGGACCTCTCCCTCGTCCAGCCGCTCCAGGCCGAGCAAGGCGCGGACGAGGGTGGTCTTGCCGGCGCCGTTGGGGCCGATGAGGGTGACGATCTCGCCTGCCGCGATGTCGAGATCGACGTCGGACAGGATCGTGCGTCCGCTGCGGGCGACGGCGAGGGCGCGGGCGCTGATCAGGATGTCGGCGCCGGGCGGGCGCTTATGGGCCGCGCCATGCCCGCCGCAGCACGTGCCGTCGTGGGTGTGTCGATGGCCGTGAGAATGACCATGGGAATGACTGTGGGCGCTGTGCGCCGAGGCACAGGACGCCTCCGCGGACTCGCCGGGACGATCGTTCATCGACGTGGTGCCTTATTCCTTCGCGCTCGCCGCGCAGCGCGGGCAGAGGCCCTGAACCTCGACGAACTTTACACGGGCCGTGAAGTTCGCGCCATCGGCGGCTTCGCCGATCAGGTCGAAGATGTGCTGTCCGTCCACCTCGCCCACGGCGCCGCATTTCTCGCAGGAGAGAAACAGGGGACGGCGGCCGGTGCGATGGTCCATCCGTCGGCAGGCGAAGAAGGCGTTCTTGCTTTCGAGGCGGTGGATGACGCCGGCTTCGAGAAGGGCGTCGATGGCCCGGTAGATGGAGATGGGCGCGACGCGGGTGCCCTTGTCCGCCAGGCGGTTCAGGATCTCGTAGGCGCCAATCGAGGCATAGGTGGCGGCGATTTCCTCGTAGACCATCTGCCGGAGCTTGGTGAAACGCAGGTTCTTGGCCGCAAACTCCTCACCGGCGCGCTCGACGGCCTTGGCGAGCTTGCGTCCGTTGGGCTTCTCCGGCGAAGGGAAGGGGGTGCTGCGTGCTTGCGCGTCAGACATCAGGGCCTGCGATCGTGGTCTCGGATTTCACGTTACACAATATCATGACGTAACGTGGTGCCTAGAGAAATTGATCCGTAGGGGCTGAGGGGCGGTGAATTGATCGTGATCTGGCGTGTAAAGCCGTGAGATGACGGCCTGGGCGCTTGTATAGAAACAGTATTTTTCGCCTGTCTGTTCGGAGCGCCGCGCCTGTTGCTGGCGATGTCCGTGTCTTGCGCGCGTGGCGACCATGCGCTCCCGGATCGATGGAGGGCTTCTTTCCCGACGATGATTTTCCTGCACATCGTTCTCCCGGGCGCGGCGAGCCCGGAGGGGCCGTGTCCTGCCTCGTGGCCGAGAGCCTTGCGGCGGGCTTTGGGCGGCGTTGATTAAATCGCATCCATGTCGGGCGCTCGCCGCAATACCGCCGCGATGACGCCAGGGAATTGTAGGACGTATGCATAAGGGCGATTACGGTATCCGCGTGCCGCTTTCCAACCTGCACCGAAGGGCTCGGTCTCTCCTTGCGACCGCTTGCGGCTTCGCGAGGATGGGATGACGGCGGTCCGAGACGGTCCGGAGCGGTAGGCGCCAGGAGGATTGAGCACCATGGGCTGGGACGTGAAGGCCACGGCGGACGGCATCGCGCAGTCGCTTCCAGAGATGCCGACGCTCAGCGCCGAGAGCGTGTCGCTGCCTCAAGCCGCAAACTGGATCATCATGGGTCTTCTCGTGCTCGCGGTTGCGAGCGCGCTGACCCGGCTGCTGCCACGCATATGGGCTGCGACGGAACAGGTGCTGTTCTCGAACTGGCGGCTTGCGCTGATCGGCAGCGCCGCGCTCATCCTCTCGCTCGCGGGCGGTTGGGTGACGTGGGACGGCATGCGCAACTTCACCGGCGAATCGGTGCTGTCCGCGATGTTCACGTTCGGCATTCACGCCGTGATGCTGATCACCGCGTGGCTCATCGGCGAAAGCTTCGCGACGGGCATGAACCAGATGCGCGGGGCCTCTGCGCGGAAGGTCAATGCGCCCATGATCGCGCTCTCGCTGATCGGGTTCGCGCTCGTGCTGGCGGCTCTCGTCGCGGGAATCGTTCTCTACGGCGTCTCCAACGACCAGGTGTTCTATGGACTGGCCGCGGCCGGGCTCGTGGTGCTCGCCGTCGCGGGGATCCTGATCTTCTCGAAGAGCGACGTCGTGCGGCCCTACACGCAAGGCGTGCGGATCGTCGCCAAGAACGCGATGCTGTGGGTGATGTTCCTGGTCTGCATGTCGACCAGCGTGTTCTTCTCCTTCGACAGCCGCTTCAACGTGATCTTTCCGAAAGACCAGCGGGAGCGGGCCGCCGAGATCCGCACCAAGAACCAGGTCGCGGGCGTCGTGGCCGACATCGGCGAGACCATTTCGAGCCGGCGGATCACGGAAGCCGAGACGCTGTTTCAGAGCCAGGGCTGGGCCGCTTACGAAGCGCAGCTCGCGGCGCTCTCGCGTGCATCAGAAGGAGCCGAGCGGGAGATCGAGCAGCATTTCACGCGGCAGATGGAGGCGCACCGGTCCGCGATCGCCGAGCAGCAGGAGCGTATCGCCACTGCGACGAGCGGCCAGGCCGGACTTGCAGCGAAGAAGATCGTGCTGACGGACGAGCTCTCGCGCCTCAAGGCTGAGCGGCCGGGGCTTGCGGCCGACCTTGCGGGCAAGAAAAGCGAACTCGATGCCCGGGCACGCGAGGTGGATGCCAAGCGTGTGGAAGCGATGGCGGAAGAGAAGGGCGTCGAAGGCACCCTGAAGACCGGGCGGGGCCCCATGTATCGCGAGCGCATGGGCGAGCTGGGCCGGCTGCGGGACTACTACAAAATCGGCGAGGAGCGCGTGCGCGACGCCGAGAAGCGCCTGGGCGCGGTCGATACGCGTGTCACGGAGATCGAGCGGGAGCTTGCGGGCGTCGATGGCGAGCTTGCGAAGCTGAAGGGCGAGGCGGACACCGCCGGCCAGCGGATCGCGGCGTCGGAGGCTTCGCAGCTCGGGCAGGAGGGACAGACGGTCGATCCGGCGCGTGTGCGTGCCGCGTTCGAACGGGCGCGGGCCGACTTCCGGCAGCAGCCGGATGCGGAGCGCCTCGGGTCGCTGCATCAGCACTGCGTGCAACTCTACGACGCGATGATCTCGACGGACGCTACGAAGGAGCGCGTGCGCGACATCGATTGCGATCCCAAGCAGGCGGTCGAGGCGGCCGCGGTGGTCCTTGCGCTCAACGCGGGTCTGAAGGCGTTCGAGGCGAACTGTGCGGGCGGCGACAAGCTGCCCACGGTGGGCGGTGTCGATCCGCTGCTCGGGTTCGGGCGCAAGTGCCTGCAGGATTCGGGGCTGCCGAGCGCGGATTCGTCCGCCATGGGTGCCCGGCTTTCGGCCATCGATCTCAATCGTGACGACAAGGCCCACAACTTCGTGGTGTCGCTCAATGCATTCCAGGACGGCAACTCGCTGGCGTACCTCGCGCTTGCGATCGCGATCGGCATGGACGCGCTGATCTTTATGAGCGGACTGTTCGGCGCCAACGCCGTGCGCTCGCCGCTTTCGGACGTGCCGAGTCTCAAGGCGCGCAATTCGCAAGAGCTGAACGCGATGATCGAGGCGGCGCTCTTGCCGGATACGTTCCGCAAGGCGCGGATCGTCGTGCAATCCATGCATCCGATCGAAAACGTCGAAGGCTATTCGAACGAGGTGCGTCTCGACGAGCTGGATCCCGAGACGGCGGTGCAGGTGCGCAGCGTTCTCAACGCAGGGGCCGTGATCGGGGCGGTGCGCCGGGGCGCGCAGCCGGGGCACTATCTCGTGCGCTCGGAACTTTTGGAATTCCTCAACACGGTGGTGAAGCGCGAGCTCGAGCGCAATCCGGACAAGGCCGAGCGTGGCTTGGCGCTCGACCAGTTCGAGGATCAACTCGTCGTCGCGCTGCTGCCGGACATCGGGGCGTCGTGCGATGCGGTGATGGGCGCGCTGGTGCCGATGGACGAGGATCGCGGGTTCACGTCGCAGATCGATCTCGACGATGTGGACGACGACGTGCGCCCCGCCGTGCTCAACGTCCTGAACACGGGCGCGACGTTCTCGCTCGTGCAGCGCGTCAAAGGCACGGAGAGTTACTTCGTGCACAAGGATCTCTACAAGACGCTGGCGCGCATCCGCGCGCGCGAGATGGCGCGTGGAGCCGAGCAGGCGCGTCTCGCGGGGCCGCGCCAGGCTGGGTTCGGCGGTGCGCTCACCGAGCAACAGCTTGCCCTGACGGATCAGACGCAGAAGGCGGGCGCGAAGCACAGCGACGAGGACGAGCGTGTGCGCGCGATGACGGCGCTGATCGATCCGCTCGGGGTCGATGCGGAAAGCTACTTCCTGCTCGACAGCCAGGTGCTTGGAGCGGCCGGGCAGGCGAGCGAGGATTTCTATGCGCTGCGCCGCACGCAGCGTGGCCTCGATCATTATCTGGCGCAGGGCGACGACGAAGCGCGCCGCGAAGTCGACCGCGCGTTCTCGCGGGAAGACCAGGCGCTTCGTCCCGGCGATGGCTGGAAGCAGCGGCTTCTCAATGCCGCTGCGGAGGATCTCGAGCAGAACTGGGGCGTCGTGATGCTGCTGCCGAACGGGCCGTACGAGCGGGCGCTCGGCGGGCTCGTCGAGCAACTCGAGCCGGACAACGCGAACGAGATCCTTGCCGGGGACGAGAAGCTCCTTCTGGCGACCGCGCAAAGCCTCCTCAACGGGCTGCAAAGCAATCCGCGCCGGAGCAGCGCGGACTGGATGCAGCTTCAGTCGCTGTTCCATCAGCTCCAGCGCGTGCCCGTGCAGCAGGCCGGCCTCGGCGACGCAAAGCGCACGCTGAATTGATTTTTTTGTTTCGTACGCAAGCTGCGGGAAGCTTCGAATAAGAGACGTCGTGCTTTGCGGATGGCCGCGGCACTGGCCGCGGGTCGCTTTGCTCCCGGGCGCTTCGCGCCTTTTTTTGTGTGCAGCGAGCGTGCGCCGCGTGTCATGCGCGTGCGGTAGGGTGAGGCCCTTATGTCATCGTGCGGTGTGGCCGATCGGCAGCTTGCTGACGATCTTTTTTTGGCCATCGCCTCTGCCCCGTTCCGACACGGCATCCGCATTATTCCGCCCGTGTACGCATTTATCGTGTGGGCTCGTTTTGCCATGAGGAGATTTCCCATGTCGTTCGTGCGCACCGTCTCGCCGCTGTTGGGGCTTGCCGCTTTTTCCGCGGCGTTCTTTTCGACCGGAACAGAAATCCGTGCGGCCGAGGTTCGCCTCGCCGCAGAGCTCGGTCATGCCGTCATCGACACGACGGCCAAAGACAAGATCTATCTCCGGCTTTCGCTCAAGGCCCTTGCGGCGCGTGAGCGGGATCGACGGGCTCCCATCAACGTGGCGCTCGTGATCGACCGGTCCGGCTCGATGCACGGCGAGCGCCTCGAGGCGGCGAAGAAGGGCGTCGAGGCGGCGTTAGAACGGCTTGGGCCCGAGGACATCGTCTCGCTCGTCGCCTACAATCACGACGTCGACGTGCTGCTTCCTGCGGGGCGGCTCGGCACCAAGCGGGATGATGCGGAACGCGCGATCAACCGCCTTTCCGCGACAGGCACGACCGCGCTTTATGCCGGCGTCAAGGAAGGCGGCGAGCAGGTGAAGTCGCATCGGTCCGATATGCAGGTGAACCGCGTCGTGCTGCTGTCGGATGGGCTCGCCAACGTCGGCCCCAGCTCTACCCGGGAGGTGGCGGATCTCGGCCGAGCCCTTGCGGGCAAGGGCATCTCTGTCTCCACCATCGGTCTTGGGCTCGAATACAACGACGAGCTGATGCAGCGCCTCGCGGCCGTCAGCGACGGCAACCACGTGTTCGTGGAGCGGCCGAGCGATCTGGCCGAGGTCTTCGACCGCGAGTTTGGCGACGCGCTTTCGATTGCGGCGCGCGACATCACGATCACCATCGAGTGCAAGGCGGGCTTCCGGCCGACGCGCGTGCTCGGGCGCGACGCGGAGATCGCGGGGAGCCGCGTGACGGTGACCCTCGCGCAGCTCCAGGCCGAGAACGAGCGCTATGTCGTCGTGGAACTCGAACCCACCGTGCCGCATAAAAGCGTCCGCGCGGAAGAGGTGGCGCATGTGGATGTCGCGTATCTCAATCTCGACAGCGGAGCGCGGGATGCGGTTGCGACAGCCGTAAAGGCGCGCTTCACCGAGGACGCAAAGGAGGCCGAGGCGAGCCTCAACAAGGCCGTCATGAGCCAAGTCACCGAGCAAATCGCGACCGAGAACAGCGAGCGGGCCATGGAGCTGCGCAACCAGGGGGATGTGACGGCCGCCCGCCAGGTGCTGATGGACAACGCATCGTTCCTGAGCCGCAACAAGACCATATTCGGCTCCGGCAGCGCGCCCGCGCCGGCGGCCTCCATTTCCACGCTCGACAAGCTCGAGGAGCGGTCGCGGGAAGCCGCTGCGTCGCTCGAAGAGGGAGATTGGGAGCGCACGCGCCGCGCCATGCGCTACGACCAGCACAAGTCCAAGGTGCAGCAGGCGTATTGAGGCCGAAAACACAAAGGGCGGCTTGCGTGAGCAGCCGCCCTCTCGAAATCAAGTCTCTCAGCCGCTACTTCGGCGCGAGGACCATCACCATCTGGCGGCCCTCGAAGCGGGGCTCGGATTCCACCTTGGCGA